>JGI24422J19971_10002043_pt1 | contig 12479 bp, 14 predicted proteins | sample DeeMarSWOR152_54_FD_19971 | JGI IMG/M metagenome (IMG submission 19971) | reverse complement strand
TCTCAAGATGACCGAACTCGTCTCGAAACCACCTGTAGATTGTGCCTGTTGAAAAGATGCTTGCCTCTTGAACCCACTTTCGAGGAATCCCGTGGCAACTACACAAAACCCTTCTTTTTGGGTCAAAGCAGGGTTTGTCTAGAAAAGACAATATGAAAGTCCCGGTTCCTGTTGTAGCCTTAATCCTACCTTGCCGCACAACTCCTACACCTAGAGCGCCGCACTGCTGGTCCCCACCACCACAGACAACAGGTGTTCCTTCAGCGAAGCCCGTTTCCTCAGCGGCCTTCTTAGTGACTTCTCCAACGATCTTCCCCGAAGGATGCGGTTCAGGCATCTTTTCTTCGTCTATTCCAATGCATTCGAGGAGGTTTTCTGACCAGTCGAACTTTCTTATGTCAAATAACATGGTTCTCGATGCGTTGTCCCAACCCGTGATGAATACGTCTGCTAGCTTCGCGATGATGTAGTCATGAACCAACAGGAACTTATGAGTCTCTTTATAGACATCGGGCTGTTGCTCTTTTATCCACATGATTTTCGGAGCTGAGAAGTAGGGGTCAACGGTTAAACCAGTAATGTTGTATATAGTGTCTTCTCCTATGTTGCTTTTGATCCAGTGGCATTGGGAAATAGTTCTTCTATCTTGCCATACGATGGCCCTCCGCAGGGGCTCTACCTCTTTATCGACAGGCACGATGGTCTCCCTTTGATTTGCTACGCTAATACCTACTATCATGTCAGGGGTTACGCCTTTCTCTGCGGCTTCTTTTAACGCTGCCCTTGAAGTTTTGCGTATGCCATCCCACCACTCTGCGGCTTCTTGCTCAACCCAAGTGGGCTTCAGGAAATAGCTCGGATACTCCAAATACTTCCGTGCAACAACTCTTCCCTTTTCATCAAAGATCATCGTTCGTTCTCCGGTGGTACCGGCGTCTATAGCGGCTAAGTAAATGTTTTCTTTCATCGACTGCATCTCCACTTGATAACGCATGCTTTTTGACGAGACAGTGAGAATCAAAGATTATTTATAACCTTTAAATTTATCTTCCCAATCCTTTTCTCATCATGTCTGCCGTTGATATTGCCGTTGGAGTTTATCGTAAACTCGAACCCGAAGACTTTCAAATACTCAGGGCCATCGAAATCCAAATGAAACGCTATGAATACGTACCAGAAGATGTCATCCATAAACCAGCTAACCTGCCACCTCAAGAGGTCGCTTACAGATTACCAACCCTAAGAAAAAAAAGCCTCATCCGACGCTGGCGAGGAGCCTACACAGGTTACAGTCTCACAACAGCAGGATACGACACCCTAGCCATAAACTCTCTTGTTAAGGCTAACGTCCTCGAAGCCTTCGGCAAGCCATTAGGTGTAGGAAAAGAAGCAGATGTCTACGACGCTTTAACGCCAACTGGCCAACGAGTAGCAGTGAAATTCCACCGCCTAGGCAGAACAAGCTTTAAACAGACTAAACGCAAACGAGGCTACACAACCAAATATACCTACACGCCAGACTGGCACCACCAATCCCAAATCGCAGCCAAAAAAGAATACAAAGCCTTGAAAATTCTTTATCCAAAAGGAGTAGCGGTTCCAAAACCCATCAAACAAAACCACCACATCTTAGTTATAAGCATGATAGAAGGCGCAGAACTATACCACTATCCAGAGCTACCCAACCCACAAGCAGTCCTAAACGAAATCCTAGCCAACACACGAAAAGCTTACCGAGACGCCCACATAATCCACGCAGACCTCAGCCCCTACAACATCATCCTCCAACCAAACCACCACATCCTCATCATAGACTGGCCCCAATACGTCACAATAAAACACCCAAACGCCCAACAACTCCTCAAAAGAGACCTACAAAACGTCCTCAGATACTTCCAACGCAAACACAAACTAAAAACAAAACTAAAAAAAGCCCTAACCTACATCGAAAACGACACCATAGAGCAGGATGAACGATGACCGAAAAAGAGCTGAGAATACTGAAAACGAGAAAGGGAAGTCTAAAAAGAGAGGGCTCATTTTTCCCGCGGTACATTAACACAAATATACAGAATGTTATTTCCTCTAAGTAGAATACTGCCGTAATTAGCATTTAAACGATCATTAACCCGCTCAATAGCCCCTTCCAGCAAAATATTCATGTGGCCATCACACTGAACCATAGTTCCCCGATACTCAACTCCATTCTTTAAAACAATGGCTACATAACTATTCAACTGCTTAGTCAAAACATTCAATGGCTTCTTACTCGGCTCCACCAGACCACCAACAACTAACACTAACTAACACAAACAACATAATATAACTTTAACTGTAACATAAATTTTATGAACACTTAGACGACATGTGCGCCATTTTCTGTTTATAAGACGAGAAAAGAGAACGAAATAACCCCATTTCACCTAAAAAAGGATTTTTTAACCTTCTTTTTTGAAAGAAATGCATATATACTGGTGGTGGTGCCTTTAGAAAATTTCGGGGGAACAAAACATGCATGGCTATTCAGAAGAGGAAGAGTGGGAAGAAGAGGAATGGGAAGAGGAAGAAGAAGAGGGGTGGTGAAACAATGGCGAAGAAAAAAGGAAAGAAGAAAGGCAAAGGTAAGCAAAAGTAAAAACAACAAACCATAGAGTTTTTCCCCATTTTTTTCTATTTTCAATACGCATACGGCTGTGAGATGGTGCCTCAACTGGTGATTTGCCATAAGTGTGGTACTGTTCTTTATGAGAGTATAGACGAATTAAAAGCTCCAGATGAAATCATTCAGAGTTACGATGGCAAATGTCCGGCTTGCGGCAAAAATCTGTCTTACATACCGAAAAACTTTGAAGTTAAGCCTGTTGACGAGACAAATCAACTAAGCCCACTTGAACCAGAAAAGAAAAGATCATCAAGAAAAAAGAGTCGTAGCGAAACAAAGAAACGTGAAAGAAAATGGAATGCGCACGCAAACTACGAACCGAGGTCGGGGAGCATATGGAAAAACTGAATAAGAGGAAAAGGAAGAAGGAGAGCGTGTAGAATGGACTTTTGCCCTAATTGTGGAACGAGGTTGACCCCACTAAAGAAAAAAGAGGGGATGACGGTTGCTCTTCTGCTTTCATGTCCAAAGTTTGACTATGAAAAGCGGGCAACTCGCCCCATGACGACTGTACCCAAGATTCTAGAACACTCTCCTCAAGAACGCATAGAGGTAATAGGGAAAGGAGAACAAAAGCTACGGACCCTGCCCAAGGTAAGGATAGAGTGTCCTAAGTGTGGGAACAGAACGGCCTACGCATGGATGGTCCAGGTTAGAATGTTAGAAGAATCCTCAACACAGTTTTTCAGATGCACCAAATGCAACTACACTTTTCGAGAGAACAGCTAAAGAAAAAACGAGTTTTTGTGGTTGACTCCATGAGAAAGCAAGAGTTGAAAAGCAGGAAGAAGATGCATAGACACAAGAAAAGGAGAAGGTGGCGGGAGCCCATGCAAAAGGAAAGCACCATTGAAAAATATGAACCAGAAGTGATAACCATCGAAAAACTGGGAAAACATGTCGAGCGTAAGAAAGAGCTTGAACAATGCAATTGACTTTGCGCGCGCATTGGACATGAGTAGAAAAAAGTGGGTGACAGGGATATCCACTTCATTGTAAAGTTTTTATGAACTTTAATTGACAACGACTCAGGAAAGACTTCTCCATCCGAGAGCTAGAGGGATGAACAACACTAACCCTGCTATAACACCTGCTATTGCATGGAGCATTGGATGTTCCCCAACATACATGTTAACTGCAAATGCAATCGCAAATGAGATAATGGCTAGGTATCCTCCCAACTGCTTCAATTTCCATAACAAGCCTGCTGCTACTAAAGACAGAATGCCGACTATCAAAGCAATGTGACCAAGTATTGGAAATCTGTATCCCCATGGATAGATATGATTCATCAAATCAACGGCTCCCACCATTATCGCAAGAACACCGAAAATTGCAAAAAACGTTGTAGCAACCGCTATTGAAGTGTTTCTCATCAACCTTTTCGCCATTTTCATTTCTTCTTCTCCTTGCATTTAAAAATATTCCAAAATTTTACATGAACGAGTTAAAAAACGGGAAACGCCGTTTTGACGTAAGTAACTGTTGGAAATTGAGCGTTTCAGAGAAGCGAGGAAAAAGCTTCTTTCCCCAAATTTCGGATAAAGCTTGTGTTTTTGTAAGGTTTATCATATAAGACTTGTGAATAAAGGATACAAAGAAGTAAACAAAGGCAGAAATAGCGCACCACAAATCTCAAGTGGAGATAACAAGAGGCTAAACTAAAGTTGTGCTGCTTGATATCCGTTGCCTGCTGTTACCCTAGAATTTCTCTGAATTTCTCGTCAACAAGTTTAGGACTCAACTTTTCATAGGCTTCGGTGCTGAGAACATCATACCAGAAGGCATCTGAAACGTAGCCATAAACTGGTTTGCCAACTTTTATAAGGTATGGAAATACGTCTCCCATCAAATCCAATTCACGCTTCTTTTTTGATGCCTCCATATCTCCAAGCGTTTCTCCCTTCAAAACAGCGATACCTACACTCACCGGCTTTTCCAATGTCGGCTTTTCCACAAACCCACGAATCTTTCCATCCTTATCTAGATCCGCCAGTCCAACCCTAACCGTGAAACCTGACGCCAAAGCAATTGTGGCCCAGGACCGTTTATCTCTGTGGTAACGCAACAAATCTCTGAGATCCATATTTGTTAAGATGTCTCCATAATACACAAGTAAGGTGTCCTCCATGTTCACTGCGCCTTGCCTGTAAGCGTTTAGAACAGAACCAGCGGTTCCCTTTAACGACGGATCATCCTTCACGTAGGAAACTCTCACGTTGAACCTAGAACCTTCCTCAAAATAATTCACGATCTGTTCTGCCCTGTAGTTAACCAGAAAAACCAAGTCTTCGATTCCATGAAATTCGAGAAGCCGAACCACGTATTCCAACAAAGGTTTCTGCTTCAGCCCTACAGGAATCATAGTTTTTTGAAAATAATATGTGATGGGTCTAAGCCTCGTGCCCTGTCCTCCACAAAGAACTAAACCCTTCACCCTACTCATATGAGCCCCACAAATACGAAAGAGAACGGAAGAAAATAACTGTTTTCTTTTTCCTTAATCCTGTTTCTCTTCGACTTCGAATTCCTCGATTGGCTTCGGAGGAGGAGTTGTAGCCATCGTCCAGCCGATCCATGCCCCAATAGCTAGAATGGCAACGAAAGCGATTAAAACTGGAATCGCAACCAGCCAAGATCGAACTCCGGCCGTCGTCCACGAGCTTACGTCAATCACTGATTCAAGCAATGGTTTTACTATTTGTTCGTAAAAGAACATTGTAACCACGTATCCTATCATGACAACCACGCAAACTAGGAAGATTATCCATCCGATAGCTTGATCTTTACTCACCATACTTGTTCACCACAATGTAGCCATCTTTGTTTGTAACCCCATTATAAAGTTTATTGTTTTAATCAGATAGTTCCAGCTTCCCACGTAGCTAAATACTTGTTTTGTTCTTCCGTAAGTTCATCGATTTCCACATTTATAGCCTTCAATTTGAGACTCGCCACGAGTTCATCTATTTCTTTGGGCACACTGTAAACTTTGGATTCCATTCTACTTTTCTCCACCAAATACTTAACGCATAAAGCTTGGTTCGCAAAGGACATGTCCATAACTTCAGACGGATGACCCTCCGCCGCGGCGAGGTTCACAAGTCTTCCTTGGGCTAGTAGATAGAGTTTCCTTCCATTTTGAAAGCTATACTCTTCTAAGTTTGGTCGCATAGTTCTTTTCGAGGACGATATGCTTTCTAGGTCAGGTATGTTGATTTCAACATTGAAGTGCCCGCTGTTGGCGATTATGGCGCCGTCCTTCATTTTAAGCATATGCTTCTTTCGAATTACGCTGATGTCTCCGGTGGTTGTTACGAAAACATCACCTACAGCTGACGCTTTGTCCATAGGCATTACACGGAAACCATCCATAACGGCTTCGAGCGCCCTTATTGGATTCACTTCAGTGACTATGACATGAGCGCCCATGCCCTTGGCTCGCGTGGCGAGTCCTCGTCCGCACCATCCGTAGCCGCACACTACAAAGTTTTTTCCAGCCAGTAGGAGGCTTGTGGAACGGAGGATTCCGTCTATTGTGCTTTGTCCGGTGCCGTAGCGATTGTCAAACAAGTATTTTGTGTAGGCGTCGTTTACGGCTATGATTGGATACTTGAGGGCTCCAGCCTTTTCCATAGCCCGCAAGCGGATAACTCCTGTAGTTGTCTCTTCGGTGCCTCCCTTCACATTTTCTAAAGCATTTCTTCTTTTCTTGTGAATCGTGCCGACTAGGTCGGCGCCGTCGTCCAACGTGATTAAGGGTGCCTGGTCAATTACTTTGTTGACGCACCAGTAGTATTCTTCGGTTGTTTCACCACGCCAAGCGTAGACGTTTATTTCCTTCTTTGCAAGGAATGCCGCCACTTCGTCTTGCGTTGAAAGGGGGTTAGATCCACATAAGGCGACGTCTGCTCCTCCGGCTGTGAGGGTGTCTATGAGCACGGCTGTTTCTTTGGTTACGTGTAGGCACGCTCCTACCACGATGTTGGCGAGGGGTTTTTCCTTTTCGAACTGGCGCCTGATTTGATTGAGAACTGGCATGTGTTTCGAGGCCCATTCAACGAGTAAGGCTCCTTGAGGAGCCAATTTTGGATCTTTAACTTTGAAATTTGACATTAGCATCCCTTCTTATCTTCTATTATAGGTTGGTTCATAAATTATTGGGTTGTTGTGCTCTCTAGGCGTGTTAGGAGGTTTTCCTTCGTTTTTTCTGCCGTTTCCAAAACCTTGTGGACGTCTATTGTTGTGATTTCTCGATTTTCCATGACGATTTTGCCGTTGATCAAAACGGTGTCCACGTCAGACGCTCTAGCTGAGTACACGAGGTGGCTGATTTCATTAAACAGTGGACATAAGTGAGGCTTCTTGAAGTCAACTATCGCCAAATCGGCAATTTTGCCAATTTCAATAGAACCAATCTGCTTATCCCACAACAGCGCCTTCGCTCCTTCAATTGTCGCCATCCGCAGAACCTGTTCAGCTGGCATCAACGTTGGGTCCTTGTGAATTCCTTTGTGCAGGAGGGCTGTTGTTTTCATGACTCCGAACATGTCCGTGTTGTTGTTTGAGCAGGGGCTGTCTGTACCTAGGGCAACTGTTACGCCAGCTTTTATTAGGCTGGGCACGGGACTGACGCCGGAAGCCAGTTTGAGGTTTGAGATTGGGTTGTGGGAAACCTTTACCTCTCTTTCTTTAAGGATTTTGATGTCTCTTTGAGTAAGGACAACACAGTGGGTGGCTATAACGTCGTTGCCTAGTACGCCTAAAGACTCTAGGTATTCTACTATTCCGCCTTTAATGGAAACGTTGAAAGCTTGTTGAATCTTTTCAGGTTCGTCTTGGGTTTCGGCGACGTGCATGTGCCACATGATGGGCGACTTTGGGGACCCGTATCTTTCGTTAAGGTCCTCTGTGACTTCTCTAAGCTCTTTCATATATTCTGGATCGACGGTGTAGGCTGCGTGGGGATCAACGCTCACTCGGATGAGCCCGTTTTCTTTGTTGTGCCAGTCTTCGGCTAAGTTTCTTAAGGCTTTTTTATCCTCGTTTTTTCTCCAGGAAAAGCAGACATGTCCGATTACGCCTCGTAATCCCGTTTCGGCGAAGGCTTGGGCTTCGTTGCCGCCTTTTATGTAGTGGTACATGGTGTTGACTGTTGTGGTTCCTCCCATGATTGATTCTACGGCTGTTAGGAGGGCGCCTACGTAGATGTCGCGTCCAGTCATGTGTTTCTCTAGGGGCCATATCCACTTTTCAAGCCACTCCTTGAGCGGATAGTCATCAGCGTAGCCTCGAAGGAGGCTCATGGCAGCGTGCTGGTGAGTGTTTATGAGGCCGGGGATCACCACTTTTCCTTTTGCGTTGATTTTTTCGTAGCCAGAATACTTTCTTTTGATGCCAGGGCTTTTGCCAACGTCCACTATGCGGCTGTTCTCAACGGCAATGGCGCCGTTTCGAATGGTTCCTTTGCTACCTATTGTTACAACCGTTCCGCCGTCAATAATTAGGTTCATGTTGGAAAGCCTCCAGTCTTAACCTAAGTTGGAGATGCAAAATTTAAGAACTATTCTTTGTGTGACCGTGAAACTAGGAGAAGTGTGAGTCCTGCTGTGAAAAGGATTGCTTCGAAGAATTCGTGGTGAAGGATGTCTTTTAGGTCGAAAAATCTTCCAGCGATAATTAGATGGTGGAGAACGCCAAGTAAACTTAGGAAGACGAGTAAGATTCCGAAGGTTCTGCTTTGTTTTTTGTTCATCCTTCGTAGAAAAAGAGTTGTGAACTACTATTTAAGACACCGTTTTTTGAAGTAAAAGTTTAATTCTGCTTTGTCTGAACTTAATTACAGAGAAACAAGGGTGTGTCTTGTTGAGGGAACCTTTTGCCGAGTTTGTTAAAACTGAGTTAGGGTCCGGTACTTTACTGATTACGTGTGGGCTTCCTGGGACTTGGAAGACAGAGACGTCTCGGGAGGTCTCGAAAATTAAGGGTTTTCCTATTCTTCGAACTGATTTGATTCGGCTGGAAGTTCTGAAGAATGAGGATGTCTTTGACGATAAAGTTGCTTCGAACATGAGTAAGCGGGAGCTTGTTTACGATGAGATGTTTCGTCGAGCAGAGGATCTTGCGCAGAAGGGTGAAGGCGTGATATTGGATGCTACTTTTGTTGCTCAGAAGCTGCGGAGGCGTGCCGCTGAGATTGCTGCAAAGCACGACATGACTTTTGTTATACTTCAGACTCACTGTTCTGAGGATGTGTCCATTGCGAGGATTTTGAGGAGAACCAAAGAGAATTATGAGTCGAACGCTTTGACTAGGCAAGCTTATCTTAACAACAAGAAACGGTTTGAGCCTGTTGATTTGGATGACTTGAAGAAGAGGCATCCGCAACTCGAAATAGTGCACTTAACGGTTGACACAGAGTATGATCCTCCTGAGGATTGGTATATGATCGGGATGGAAAAAAGGTAGCTGGACCCAGTTTCATCATGTTAATAGATTTGCATATTCACTCAAATTGTTCTGACGGAAACTTGACTGTTGAAGAAATTGTTAAGGAAGCTAAGGTCAGAAATATTGGGTTATTGTCGATTACGGATCACGACTCGATTGACTGCCAAGAGAAAGCCATGGCTTTGGCAAGGAAAAATGGAATCCGTTATGTTTATGGAGTTGAATTGAATGTAACCTTCTCGCACCCCAGATATCGCGAGGGTAAATCAATATCGTTAGATTTCTTGGGTTATCAATTTGACATAAAAAACAAGGAGTTAAAGAGCAAACTTCAACAAATTGCGAGATATCGGGAGGAAAGAGCTGTAAAGATATTGGACAAGATTAATGTGGAATTTGAAAAGGAAGGAATTGAAAAGTTAACTAAAAACGATTTGAGGGAGATTCAAGCTTCTGTTGACGGGGTGCTTGGGAGGCCTCACATAGCGAACTATTTGGTGAGAAAGGGAATTGTTGAAACCAAACAAGAGGCTTTTGATAAGTATCTTGTGAAATGTGATGTTCCTAAGTATCCTCTTTACGTTGGAGAGGCGTCGAGGCTGGTGAGGAATGCTGGAGGAATAGTAGTCTTAGCTCATCCAAACGATCCTCATGGAACTTCATTTGTGAAACTGACCAAGTCGCTGCACGAACAGACGGCGATAATCGAAGAATCGATTTTGAGGTACATTGATGGGGTAGAGTGTTGGCACTCCAGAAACGACGCCTTAACAACGAATCATTACGTAAAGTTTGCAAAAAAACATGGACTGATCATGACTGGGGGAAGCGATTGCCATCAAAAGCCAATCATTATGGGAACATTGAAAGTACCCGAATACGTAGCAGAACAATTCAACCTTGAATAAACTTTTCCTGATTAAAGAATCGTTCAGAAGAATTTTTATAAGATTCTATCCTAAAAAGAGCCGAAACGCGGCACTTTCCGTTCAAACGCGCGCGCAAAGCCACATCCTAATGCCAAGGACGCGCCACCACTTGTACGCCGATGTGCGAAATGCGCGCGCATTTCGCACGAATCTGGATTAATAAAGCACGCTATTTCGTTTTCCCTAAGATTCTATCCCTATAGTCTTTCCAATCGGTTTTAACATAGTCACCTAACATAGCATGCGCGCAAGTAATACACGCTGTTAAGCGACGTTGGCAGCACCTTTATTTTTTCTTAATTTTGATAAACTCCTTGAAATGATGAAATCAACATGTTTCGGCCAATTTGAGCCAAAATAACTGTTTAGTAATACTTGTAGGTCTTTGTTGCCTATTAACTCTAATCTCGGGTTTTCAGTTTCAAGTTTTTTTGCCTCATGTGTAAATTCTGATGTAGAAACAAAAACACCCTTAGTTGCTTTCTCGTTTGATACAGTCCCTAATAAAGCCCTAACTTCTTCTACACCTACGCTTCTCTCGGTTCTTCTGCATTGAATTAGCATTTTCTCTCTTTCACCTACTCCTTTTTTCTCAGCAATTACATCTCTTCCTTTATCATACGTCTTTTGAGTTAATGTCGTTGTATATCCCATCTCTGTGTATAAAGCATCAATCACATGCTCAAATTGATATGGATCTAAGCTCAAAAGAAGGGAGTTTTGAGGTGTTTCGATAAACTTTGCTCGTATAAGCGCCATAGCATCTTGAAGACCTTGAAACCTTCCATCTGGCAGCAGTTGAATATGAGCTAAAAAGTAGGCGTGTAAGGCGTCTAATGCAAGTTTTGGGGATAGGGGTAAAAGGTCTATGATCCAAGTATTGCCTTCCCATATCGCAGTTTCTCCATTGAGATATCCTCTAAATAGACGTTTATAGTACTCCATTTTCATCAATTCTTCAAATCGGTATTTATCATGCTCCAGACAATGCATCAAATACTTAAAAGACCATTCGTCAGCACCTAAACTCCCAGAGGGAATTAGAAAGTTTCTAAGTTTACCACTTCCTCGTCAGTTCGAGTTTGAATTGTCTCTAAATACTCCTCTCTCATGGCTGGAGTTGGAAACTCCCAGTATATAAAAACTAAATCTTCTCTCTCTTCTGGATCGAGCAAAGATAACCATTTATCCAGAGACAGTTTTGTGACATCTACGTATTTTTTACCACCAATTTTCATTGTATTTCACACTAAGGTTCTCAAGAATATTGAATAATTATAGTAGTTAAAAAACTAAAAAAGATTGTGTAAGCTTCCCTGTTGCACGCGCGTATTTTTTGATTTGATTAAAGAATTTTCGCGTAGGTGGAGGATAGTTTGAAGTATGCCTTTGCTTCTTTCATTGCTGCCCTCTTTTCCTCACTTCCTACGCTAGGGTCTTTAAGTTTGAAACTGGTGACTTTTCCTCGCACGTAGGCTCGGTAGCACTTGTAGAAAGGAAGAAGTTTCGTCAACTCTTGGTCTCCAGAATATTTGACATATCTCTTAACAAAAAAGTTAGACAGATCGGGTCGTTCTTTGAAGTCTAAGTCCATGGCTAAAAAGGCAACGTCAGAGGCAACGTCAGAATACCTAAATCTTTCGTTGAATTCTATCGCGTCGAAAATGTAGATTCGATCTGTAACAAAGATGTTACCCGAATGGATGTCTCCGTGACAATCTCTAACTCGACCCTCCGCCACCCTCTTCTCAAAAAAGGACACGTTTTTCTTCATGAAATCGCCGATTTCTTCATGGATTAGTTTGAAATTCTTCATGGATATCGTTTCGCCGACAAACTCCCGAGTCTGCTCGAAATTCTCCCTCCAATTAGTTTCTATTATCGCCAAGGAGCCGAACTCGCCGATCCTCCTATTCGTTTCCGCCCTTGAATGAAATTCCGCGATGATCTTCGCTATTCTGTCAACGAGTTTGCCATCCACCTTATCCTCTTCGAGGAGCCTGTTCATCATCCTTTCTTCAGGCATCCTCTTCATCTTCACAGCATACTCAACGGTTTCTCCCTCGCCTTTTATCTTGATAACATCTGCTCTGTTGACGGGAACAACCTCAAGATACATGTCTCCACACAACCGCCTGTTAAGCTCCAACTCTTTTTCACAGAAGAAACGCCTCTTTTCAAGGGTTGTAAAATCTAGAAAACCAAGGTCCACAGCCTTCTTCACTTTGTAGACAAAGTTTCTGGTCAGAAAGACAAAGGATATGTGGGTCTGCATCAGCTCAATTTGACCCGGCTCTTCGTCATAAGCTTCAGGCTTCATTAGAGCTTCCACAACTTGCTTCTGAACCATCAGGTTCTCCACAACCTCGCTACTCTGGATAAAACTTCAACGAACCATATAGGAATATCCCCACGAGAAACCCCTAAACCCCAAAGCA
>JGI24422J19971_10002041_pt1 | contig 12487 bp, 6 predicted proteins | sample DeeMarSWOR152_54_FD_19971 | JGI IMG/M metagenome (IMG submission 19971) | reverse complement strand
TGATCTCCGGAGGCTATCCCGCCGTCATTCTCTCAGGTCTGAAAATCACCGATATATTCTCGGGAAAACTCCGGATGGGAGGGAAAAATATTCTCACCCGCGCTCTACTGATTTTTCAATTCACGCTCACCATATTCCTAGTTGCCGGTTCGCTGGTTATGATCAAGCAGATTGATTACCTAACCCGGGAGGATATGGGATTCGATTATCAAAATCTGGTTGCGGTTCCGACCTATTCTTTTTGGAACAATGACGAATCAGGCGACAGGGCGCTGAAAGCTTTTCAGCGGGAGTTGGAAAAGCATCCGGAGATTTCGGCCGTGGTGGGGACCAACGGTTATGGCACTCCCATGGGGTATTCCAACGTCACGGACTATGAATTTCAGGATTCGCTGGTTACCGTGGCTCATAAACGGGTAGACTACGGCTTTCTCGAGGCCTTAAAGATCCCGCTTCTTCAAGGGAGAAATTTCTCCCGTGAATTTCCCTCCGATATCGAAGACGCCGTGATCGTTAATCAAGCCTTGGTGCGCCGTTTCGGATTAAAAAATCCGGTGGGAAAGAATTTTTCAGAGTTCGCCAAAGACACCCGGCCCGCGGGATATAAATATGCACCGACGATTATCGGAGTGATTCAGGATTTTCATTTCGCCTCCCTTCATCAGGAGATCGGGCCGATGATGTTGAACATGAGACCGGAAGGACCCTTGATGTATATCCTGGTTCGTCTATGTCCAGGAAATCCGGCCCCTGCCCTGGCCGCTATGCAGGAGATCTGGACGGAGACAAATCCTGACAAGCCGTTCAGTCCGGTTTTTTTGGATGACGCCCTAAGCTCTCAGTATGGACGCGAGCGAAATTGGAGCGGGATTATTCGGTTTTCCACGGCCTTCGCCATGTTGATTGCAGGAATGGGATTGTTCGGGCTCACCGCCTTGAACGTATCCCGCAGAACCAAGGAAATCGGAATCCGGAAGGTGCTGGGAGCAAATATCCCTGCCGTCCTGGCGATCATCTCCCGGGAATTTGTTGTCTTGATATTATGCGCTAATGCGGCGGCCTGGCCCTTGGCCTATTGGGCCGCTTCCAAGTGGCTGCAGAGCTTTGCCTATCGGACCACGATCGCCCTGTGGATATTTCCGCTGGCAGGCGCGATTGTCCTATGCTTTGGATTGATAACAGTTTGCTCCCAGGCCATGCGGACCTGCCTCCAAGATCCCGTTAACGCTCTACGCTATGAATAGCGGCTCTTCACAAGCATGGTATCAGAGCTGATCCATTCGCGAACAAATAGCACGTACTAAGGTTGCTCCCCTGAACGAGCCAGCCTTTAGTGGTGTATAGTCTAAGGTGTCTCTTTCTATCCCTTGTTGACCTTATAATCTCTTAGGTTGTAATGAAGGATCACAGCGGCCCGGAAAAATCTGGGCCACATACGGGCAATATTGTTCTTTAAATCGCACATCTCGTGTGACGTTTTAGGTGACGTTCAAGTGACGAAAAACGCTTAAAATCATCTGCATTTGCATAACGATGAACAGATCAGTAGACCCGAAAATTTTCTGATTTTCCCCAGTAAAATCCCAAGTAAAGGAGTGGCTGGGAAGCAAGGATTCGAATCCCGATTCCATGATCCAGAGTCATGTGTCCTTAAAAACTCTTCCCCATGTGCCACAGGTGTGACAAAAAATGCTGAAAATTACTGGCCATCAAGCCAGCCAGCCTCTTCCTGGCATCCACAACCTCAGCGATATCAGGGTCAATATCCTTCCAGAGAATCTAAAATCAATCCAACTTTACTGTAGTTCAGAAGATATTTTTTGTGCCTCAGAAAATATGCGCAAAAGGTTTCCCCCAAGTATTTTCTTGATTTCTTCTCTTTTATACCCTCTTTTCAGTAGATGATATGTGATGACAGGAACATGGGTAATAACCTAGGAATCTAACTATAGGGGAGGTATAATGAGGGGGGTAGCTCAATGTAGCAAAAAATGGAGCAAATTATTGCAACCCAAAAAAGGAAATTCCTATCAATAATATATTCTGATAAAATAAAAACATGATAAAAGACGTGAAGAAATCTGTCATGAAGAACTCATATGTTTTTATTTTTATCTTTGCCCTGAATTTTCTCTTGCCCTGTTACGGGCAAGAAGGAAGGGGAAATGGGCGAGTATTTGGGTATGTGGTAAACGAAGAAGGCAAACCCATTTCAGGTGTAAAGGTCCTGATGAAATCCACAAGTTATGATTTCAAGCTTGAAACGATCAGTGATCAGAATGGCAAATGGACGTTAATAGGTTTTGGCAAAGACGTCTTCAGATTCACCTTTTCCAAGCAAGGATATGATACAGTTAACTCCCAGATACAGCTTTCAGGAATAAATCGTAACCCAGAACAGCGTATTGTTATGAAAAAAATCTCGCCCCAACAATCATCACTCTTGGCTCGACCTGAGGCAAAAATCGAATTAGAGAAAGCTGTCCAATTTTACGAGGAGGAAAAGTACACTGATGCGCTTGAGCTTTTCAAAGAGATCGTTGATGCCTACCCAAATAACTATCAGGCCCGTTATAATCTTGCCAGCACCTATTTAAAGCTAAAACAATATGATGCTGCAATTTCTGAGTTTCAAAAGGTATTGGAGACATTGCAAGAAAAGAGAGAAGATCGCGAAGCGAAGAAGAAGTCAGCCGAGATCTATACTTTAATCGCAGAAGCTTATATGGACCAACAAAAGTATGAAGAAGCGGCAATCCATTACAAGAAAGCCATGGAAATCAGCCCTCCAACAGATGCGGCTGTTGCTTTCAATGTAGCAGAGATAATGTTCGGTGCTAATAAAATAGATGATGCCATTAGGTACTATGCATTAGCCTCCCAACTCAAGCCTGAGAATGAAGTTTATCATCTCAAACTAGGCTATGCCTGTTTGAACAAAGGTGATATTCCTACTGCAATAAGTCATTTCGAAGAATTTTTAGAATTAGCTCCTGATAATCCTCAGGCTGAATCCATCAGGAATTTAATTCAATCGCTTAAACACTGATAATCCGATTAAAGGGAAAGTCCAGAAATATTTAGTAGGACAGGAACCAGGCGAAAAAAGAGGAGGTGCTCTCCGCACCTCCTCTTTTCTTACTATCTGCCAAAATAAGTCGGACTATGAACCAAATGCGAACTTGGCACCTATGCGGAATACACGCGGATCTTGGATTTCCGTTATTTCTCGAAACTCCCGCGCTGGGTTACTGGAGGTATCATATAGCCAGGTTGCTTTGTTTCTGTTCAGAGCATTGAATGTATCCACAAACACTCTGATTGAATATTTTTCTCCAAATCTGAATTCTTTTTCCAGTCTCAAGTCTAAAATAACCAGAGAAGGTATTCTATATGCACCTACAGGTTCTGCTCTGATCCATTCCCAAAATCCCAATCCAAGATGCCCGGAATTTATCCATCGGGCAAGAGGCCTACCTGAGAGGTACCGAAAATAGCCACTGATGTTGATTCCAAAGGGTCCTTTAACTATCCCGGTGAGCTTAAACTGATGTCGTCTCTCCATATCTAAACTACCAAAGGCATTAACATGTTCATTTGGATTTTCGTAGAGGCCTGTATATCCTCCGGCTTGCCAGTACGAGGTCCCTACCCAGCCTTCGGCTTTGTTATAGACGTAAGACATATCGAGCGACCAGCCTTTGGAGAAACGTTTTCTGAAAGAAAATTCGATCGAACTATAATCTCTTTCTAACCCAGGAGGATTCACCATATGTATTTCTTCTGGTTCCCACCAAAGCTGTTGATAGAAGGTTACGGTCCTGCCATCATAGGGATCGACCGCTTCAACCGGTGCCCATCTGTCTGTAAATACCACTTCTCCATCTTGCATCAAGCGATCGAGATCAACCACTGAAGCATTCACATCTTCCCATAAATTCCTTTCCCATCTCCGGATATACCGTGCACTCACGGAAGTATCTTCCCAGAGCTCTCTTTCAATACCTAGGATAAGCTCATAGGTAAGGGGGGTTTTGAAGCCTTGATCTTGGTAACCGATTGTGACTTTGCCTTCACCTGGTGCATCGATATATTCCACCCATGTAAGATTTCCCTCCGCATCGGTATATCCGCCATAACCTACCCAGGTGACTGGATTTATATACCAAGTGATGTCGGTCCTATTCTGCATAGCGTACTGGGAAAAGTTGGCTTTCAATAATGTTTTTCCATCACTAAATAGGTCATAGATTATTCCAATTCTTGGAGACAGGTTTTTCCAATCGAACATAGTGACTGAATCTTCTACCGTCAAGTCCCATGTCTCCTCAGGCCATCCGATGTGAGCAAAATTTCCTTCCGGTGCGATATCTCCGACAGTGCCATCTTGCTTTGGGTAATAATTCCGCTGGTAGTCGAAGCGCAGGCCAAAGTTAATGGTCAGATTCTTGGTGATATTCCACGCATCATTGATGAATACACCCAAATTGAAGACCCGCTGCACTTGATTATATCCTGCGTACCAGTCGGACCAATAAAGCTCTCCCTCCCAAGTATAGTTCCAAGTGGCGCGGAATCCCTGACTATCTTCTGGCCCATATGTAACCGTTTTTCTCCGGGCGTGACCGAGGCTGGATTGAATACCGAACTTAAACTCGTGGCTTCCTGCCAAATCATCAACGAAAAGGGTGCCGTCATAATGCAACTGAAACCGATTTCTCTGATACTGATCATCCCATCCAACACCGCCTGTCTGTAAATATGTGGTATCCTCCCTGATATATGCGCTCTTGGCATGCTCTTGGGCATTCCATTGCATATTGAAAAACAGTGCACCAAATTTAAAGTTGGTTATCAGGTTCGGACCAAAAGTATGTGTCCAAATGAAATTCGGCATAACGTTAATTCCCAGGTATTCCGATGCAGAATCTTCATTTTGAAATTGATCCGGCCATGCGGGATCGGCAAACTCATAGTTATATTGGAATCCCAGAGTAAATTTATCTTTCGGACTTGGCTGGTAGCTGAATTTGATAAACGGAAGGATAGTGTAATTCTTCATCGGGACTTCTGTCTCCTTGTCATAGGGAAATCCAGGAAAAAAGCGCTCCAATGTTTGGTATGTAAAGCTCGTGAAGAACCACATTTTGTCTCTGATCACTGGGCCGCCCAAAGTAAAAGAAGGCTCTACCCAATATTTGTTGCCTACGAGTCCTCCTTCCAACGGGGTTCCCTTTGTGTTATCGGACACTAGATTCTCGTTCTCATAGAGCATCCCGACGGTGCCGCTAAAATTGTTTCCTCCGGATTTGGTAACTATATTAAGAACTCCGCCTCTAACAGATCCATGCTCAGCATCAAGGCCACCAGCTTGAACAGAGAACTCTTCAACAATATCTATATTGCTAAATCCAATGCCGGTGTAGGTTCCGTTATCTGGGTCATTAACTTGAATGCCATCCACGTTATAGGAATTTTCCCTAACACTTGCTCCCAGAACAGTAGTACCGGTGATCCCGGGAGTCATGTTGAAATAGTCGAGGCCCCAACGCGGTGCTGGGATGGATTCCAAAAATACCTTATCCAATATGGTCGTTTTCGCAGTAGACTGGCGGTCTATTGTAGGAGCTTGACCCGTGACTGTGACGGCCTCTTCAATACTCTCGGGCGATAACTGGACATCAACAGTAAACGTTAGATTCGTACTCACCACTATATCTTTACGAATCATGGTTGCAAACCCTGACATCTCGAAAGTCAACTCGTACTTCCCGGGCGCCAGGTTCAGGAAGCGGTATTGCCCCTTATCATTAGTAACAGTGGTCAACCTTTCCAATATCATGGCCGGTGAGCGGAGGGTAACCGTAACACCTGGGAGAACCGTTTCCTCCCCCTCTATTGTGACCGTACCCCTAATTGCTCCTGTTTGTCCCGTCTGCGCGAAGGATAAAGCCACAAGCAAAATAAGTAGTGAAATGATTGTTAGAAAATTCTTTCTCATATTACCTCCTTGCAGAAGTTCTCCTTTTTAGATAAAATTTTGATTTACTTTTCTGGTTCTCACCTTCTTTCTTTGGATTAGAAAAATTATACCAATTTCTTTTTCTTACTATAAAATTTTTTTCTATTATACTTCTATCTCACCTTATTCATTTTTTTATAGGCAAAAAATATGCCACTCGAGTCTTGTAGGTATCCGCACCAGAAGAAAAAATCTAAATGAAGACGCTTCTTATCCCTGTTGTTATAAGATCATCACCGATAAATAAAAATATTCATCTGGCGTAAAAACGCCCTTTCCGTTCCAGCAAATCCATGGGAGGAGTAAATCGAGAGGGCGAAAATTGTCTAATTTTTAGGCATATTACCGTTCATTTCATTCCGCCCGGGGTCAGATTCTTTTTCCAGAAAACCTCCATGGTCCGCCTGAGATGGAGGGATGTATTGTTTCTCTCACTTAAGCTGTGGGAACGCATGGGATAGGACATCATGCTGAAGAGCTTGTTCTGCTTGATCAGCTCATCAACAAGCATTTCGAAACTCTGATAATGAACATTGTCATCAGCCGTTCCGTGAATAATCATGAGACTGCCTTCCAGTTTGAATGCATGATTAATCGGTGATCCGTTGTAATACCCCTCTTTGTTATCATCGGGAAGTCCCATATACCGTTCCTGATAAATGGTATCATAGAGTCGCTGGTCTGAGACAAAAGAGACGGCGATGCCGGTTTTATAAATCTCCGGGTATCGGAACATGCAGTTCATGGTCATCTGACCACCGCCGCTCCAGCCCCACATGCCGACTCTTTCAGAATCAATAAAAGTGAAACGTTTTAAGATTTCTTTGGCCGCTTTCGCCTGATCATGAGCCGCCAGTATGCCCACCTGCCGGTAAATAGATTTCCGCCAATCGCGTCCCCTCGGCACAGCTGTTCCGCGATTATCTACACTCATTACGATATAACCCTGATTGGCCATATACTGGTGCCACAGGTCGCCTCCATCCCATCTGTCTTGAACAGTTGAATTCCAGGGCTCGCCATAGATGTAAAAAATCAGCGGGTACTTTTTTCGGGGATCGAATCCGACCGGTCTGATCATCCATGCATCCAACTCAACATCGCCAATATCAATTTTAAAGAATTCCTTGGGAGAAAGACCAAGGTCGTCGTATTTTGCTTTTAGTCTTGAATTATCCTCGAGAAGTTTCATTTCCCGATGTTCAGGAAGGTTGATGACCGATATCCTGTCCGGTGTTGTCGTGTTCTGAAATGTGGCAATGGCCCATTTTGCATCCGGTGACATCTGATAGGAAAACTGTCCCTCCATATCTGCCGGGCTGATCCTTTCGGATCTGCCGCTTCCATTTAGAGGACTTCTGTAGAGATAACGCTGTGTAAAATTATGAGGTGATGCAATATAATAGACATACCCCCCTTTTTCATCGATACAGTTGATATTCACCACATCAAATTCACCCCGGGTAATGAGGTCCATCTCTTTTCCGTCTCTGGATACTTTATACAAATGACGCCAGCCGTCTTTTTCGCTGGTCCATGTGAAATATTTTTCATTGTTTAACCATTGAATATTATCATGTATGTCCAGAAAGGCGTCATCGCTGTCGGTGAAAATATTTTTCAACTGCATGGATTCAACATGTCCAATAAAGACTCTGTTTTGATTCTGCAACCGGTTTAGTTGCTGAATCATCACCTCATCGGATTTGGGGATAAAATCCATCCGTGCCAGATAGTTGTTTCTGGGATCGCCGGGTATGTCGAACCACTTTGTTTCACCGCCGGTCACGGATACAACCCCCACTTTTACTGCGGAATTGATTGTACCCGCTTTTGGATAGGGAAGCGGAATCGGCTGAGAGTAGAGGGAATCGATGTTGTTAATCAGATAAAATGTTCCGGTTCCATCCGTATCAGTCTGCCAGTAGGCGATATGCCTCCCGTCCGGACTCCAGCGAAATCCATCCCGACAATAAAGTTCTTCTTCATACACCCAGTCAAATGTTCCATTGATGATTCTGGATGAACCGTCATGAGTAAGCTGTACCACCCCAGCAGTTTTCAGATCTTCCACATAGATATTGTTTTTGACCACATAACCCGCTTTGTTTCCATCAGGGGAAAATTTGGCAAACATCATGGTTGACGGTTCGGCAAACTTTCCGAGTTGTGTTAACTCTCCGGAAACCAGATCCAACACCCAGTAATCGCCTCTGGTTTCATAACGCCATACCCGAACGGAGTTGGTAAAAATTAACAGCTTTTTCCCGTCTGCTGACCATCGATAATCTGAAACCAGCAAGGGATGCTGTTTACCTTTCGGGATTAATTGACCGGCGCTGACAAGTATCGATCGCATGCCTGATTCAGGGTCATATTTTATGATATCCATTGCCTTGGGGAATGGATCCGATTCCTCAAGAGTCGTGTAACCGGAACCATCTTCAAGCCACCGGGTCGGCCCAAATCGCTTTAGACTGAATTCATTGTCTTTATAAATCCTCTCAAGAGTCAGGACATTATGATTATTTTCCCGTGCTTCGACAATAATTGTCGATACAACGAATCCAATCAGTATAAAAACGGAAAATCCGGAAAGAAATTTTGTTAATAAAGGCGTTCTCAATTTATTTGTTTTATCGTTCATTTCAGATTCCCAGGTTTTTTTGTTTCTCAACATCTTCTATTGTCTTGGGCTTTTGTTTGCCGATCAGTTTGTATCCATCTGCTGTGATCACAAAATCTTCTTCGTTTCTGATGCCACCAAAATCTTTGTACGTTTCAAGCTTATTATAATTAATAAATTCACTAAAACGCTCTTCAGCTTTCCACATATCGATCAATGAAGGTATAAAATAGATTCCCGGTTCAATCGTCATGACCATGCCCGGGACTAATGGTTTAGCCATTCGCAAAGATTTCAGTCCAAACTGCTGACTCTTGGGTTTACCGTCGTACCCCACATACACTTCTCCCAGGTCTTCCATATCATGGATATCGAGACCCATTTGGTGGCCCAATCCGCATGGGAAAAACATGGCATGTGCACCTGATTGGACGGCTTCTTCGATATCACCCCTCATTAAATCCAACCCTTTCAATCCGTCAACAATAATCCGGCAAGCTTCAAAATAGATATCCTTAAATGGTATCCTGGGCTTTAACATCTCAATTGAGCGGTTATGTGATTTCAGTACGATTTCATAGATCTCTTTCTGGCGTTCAGTGAAAGCAGGACTTACCGGTATCGTGCTCGACAGGTCACCCGCGTATCCCATCGCAGTTTCTGCTCCGCAATCGAGAAGAAACATATCGCCTTCTTTCAATTGATTCCCGTGGAAGTAATTGTGCAGGGTTTCACCATGGATTGTAGCTATGATCGGAAAGGAAATATTACCACCGGCTTTCACTGCAATTTCCTGTACTTTGGCTGTAATTTCTGACTCCATGATTCCGGGCCGCGCCATTTGCATTGCAGCCACATGCATATCAACGGTAGTATTGACTGCCTTTTCAATTTCCAGGAGTTCTTCATCAGATTTTATTTCACGTTGTGATACGACGGCTTTGATGAGCTCAACAGATGCAGCCTTCTGTGTTGCCATAGGATTTATCCCAAGCCAGTGGTACAGCTTAATTTTATTTTCACCACGATATGGCGGTAACAGATGTATTCTTCTGCCTTTTTTGACAGCTTCTTTGAGAAAAGTTTCAAGGTTTGAAATACTGCCAGTGTTCTCGATACCCACTTTTTGTCCCTGATCCTTCAATGTGGGCTGATATCCAGTGAAAACAATATCATCGATCGTCAGGTCATTTCCAAAAATGTATTCTTTACCTTCATCGAGATCGATTACACCTGTCAGCCCAGCAGTATTTAATCCAAAGTAATAAAGAAAAGAGCTGTCCTGTCTGAAATGATAGGGATTGTCCAGATAATTCATCGGGCTTTCATCATTCCCCAAAAATAAAGCGATACCTGAATCAACACGGTTTCTTAATATTTTTCTTCTATCCAAATAAGTCTGCACATTGAACATAATATTCTCCTTTCCATTATTTGAATTATATTTTTAATATAACTTTCCTTGAAAATGGATACAACATGAATGTTATCCAATATGTATATTATATTGGTGCTTCCTCAGGGAACTGTTATTACTTGATCAAATAAGCCTAGCAAGTTATTATTTCCAAACTCACAGTCCTAACCTATTATTGGTGTACTTCGTAATGATTAATTCGCGTAAATCACGGTACATCTTTACAGTCTTTTCCATGCACGTTCTCGTATAGTCAGTCAGGAATTTCTTAGCCAGGTCTGGATCTTTCTTGTATAATTCAAGAGCTTTTGCGTCGATTGAGGATTGTTTCTCAAAAAAGCCAGTTTCTAATGGGTNTCGAACCGCCCTTAAATCCTTTATAGCTTCCTGCCATCTTAGATAGAGCAGATTATCTACGAAATCAATAACCCACCGAGCAGAGTCCTCGCTAAATTTATCCGGGTCGTACGTTTTATACAGAGGAGAAATTTCTTGAACTCCTGCGTAAATGGGTACATACGTACTGATGTGTTGGTTATCAAGGTAAAACCAATACACTCCTCCTATTGGAGCAGGCAACCAGCCTCTTATTTGGGCTACCATGCCATACCCTCCCCTGGATACATTACGCCTCCAGGTAATATCTAGCAATTCCCTCATATCCCTGGTGGGGAACGGAGTAGTCAAAGGGCTTTTAACCAGGCCGCCTTTTCCATCCGGTACGAGCCAGTCAACATCTGAAGTCATGTCATAAATTGTCCCCTCGAAAACAGAACGCTGGAAGGCAATCACATCTTGGACGGATAGCTTCTTTTCTGGCTTGGCTGAGAAAGGGTAGAACGATATGGGCTCAAGATACTGATGGTATGCGTTGTACCCGCTAAAAGACGATGTGAGCCTTTTCTGGGGCCATTCCTTGAGGGATGGAGCAACTGTACTGTAAAAAAGCCATAAGCGGTTTAGCCCCCATTCTCTTGGTATCGGTGAGTAAGCCTCCTGCCAGATAAAGGGCTTTCCACTTGCCGGATCATACCATCCATGATCGATAGCCACTTGCATGTAATTCTTCGAGGCCATAAAGTAATCAGGATTGTCGAGGTCGATCTCCTTAATTACGCTCCAGTTGGGAACGATCGTGACATGGTCATCCGGTACTCTCTGAGCAGCCCAAATCGCGCCAAGCTCCCCGCTCTCAGGATCCCAATCAGGGCCAACGCTGAATACTTCTAACACCCAGGCTTCATTGGGATCGGCTATACAGAGTGCTTCGGATTCAGGACCGCTCGAAGGTAGAAAACCGTATTTCTCTACCAGAAAAGTTATTAATTTAATAGCCTCTCTTGCTGTTTTGCACCTCTGGAGTGCAAATAGCTGGGCCTGCTCGATGGTCATAATCTGCTTTCCCATCCCGTACTCCACTTTCAATTCATCTTTCTGGCTCAGCGTAGTCTCTCCTATGGCCAATTGATACTCATTCATATGTGGATAGCCTGTGTGGAAATATGCATATGTCTTTTCCGCTTGCGGTACGTACCCGATGATTTCGCCATAGTCATGCAGAGGCCTCTTTACATTTTGAAAGTTAATAAGGCCATAATAGACAGGGGCCATTGTACCCTTCTCAAAAGTCTGTGCGGGAATACAATGGACTCTACACTCAGGGCAACAGCCAGTATGGGAAGTTATCACTGACCCATCAACTGTGGCATTCTTCCCTACCATTATGGCAGTACAGCCATATCCATTCGCTCGTTTATCCTCAGTAAATCCGAAAATAGCTTGAAACATAAAAGTGATAAAAATTATCCCTGTGATTAAAAAAATTGACTTCTTATATCTCATTTCTTACTTTCCTCCTCCGCAAAAACTATCTCGTTCATCAGAAAACAACCCATCAATACAAAAAACAAGCAAACGGTTATTCTTTTGAAATGCTTTGAGTAAATCATAAATAACCTCCTCTAAATAATTATTTTTACTTATCCTTTTATTATTAGCTGTCTCCTCCTCTGGCCTGCCCCCAATCATTGTACCACCCTCAGAGTTAGAATCCTAGGTTGTCGGACTTGCCCCCATCTTTGGGTTGCCAAGAGTGTTTCGGCATGTTATACATGAGCGTTAGCATAGCTGCTGCACAATTATAAAGAGATGTTTAAAAATCACCCAAAGGGCTTTAACACACTGTTCTTTGTTGAGATGTGGGAACGATTCGGTTTCTACANCTTGATGGCGGTATTGACCTTATTTATGCTCGACGATTTTATATGGACAGAAGAAAAGGTTTCTCCTATNTTTGGTTTTTTCGTGGCAGGTGTGTATATTTTCCCGATCTTGGGCGGTATTATTTCAGACCGATGGTTGGGCCAGAAAAACAGCATTCGCGTCGGGGCATTAATCTCAATGGTTGGATACTTCTCTTTGG
>JGI24422J19971_10002035_pt1 | contig 12502 bp, 10 predicted proteins | sample DeeMarSWOR152_54_FD_19971 | JGI IMG/M metagenome (IMG submission 19971) | reverse complement strand
AAAAACAAAAGCTTATAAACTAGTTTAGGTTCAATATTCTAACTATAAAAGTTTGAAAGGTCTGACCCCAATGCTTTGTTAGAAGCTTTTCCAGGCTTTTGCGATCTCTTTTGCTTTCCCATACAGCCAGGTACGAATTCTATCCCCATAGAAATAAAAAATGGGGATGGCAATCAGGATAAAGATTGTCGAGCTTATAAGCCCACCAACAGCCGAAAGAGCCAGGGATGACCAGATCTGCCTTTTTCCCTCTTCCACCTGGAGCAAAACCATGGGAAACATTCCTAAGACAGTCGTAACCGTTGTGAGAAAAATTGGCCTGACTCTCTCTCTCGCGCCCTTCAAGACTGCCTCAAANAGAGAAAGACCTTGCCTNCGTCTAAGATTGATATGGTCGACAAGGAGGATGGAATTGTTGACAACTATCCCCCCCAGCAAAATGACACCTATATAAGCTGAGGAATCAAACGGAAAGTCAGCTATAACAAAAGCCACGAAAACTCCGATCAAGGCCAGGGGCACAGCTAATAGAATGAAAAAAGGATGGATGAGCGATTCATAAAGAGAAGCAAGGATCATGTAGATGATTATTAGCGAAAAGATTATGGCGAATTTTATCTGTCCTTTTTCCTCTTCGGTCCATGCCCATGTCTCCTCTAAAGTGGCGGAGAAGCCCGGGGGCAATTCTAATTTTGCAAAAACAGATTCTTTATATTTCTGAGCAGCTTTACTAGGTCCTCTGAATTCCCACATAACTGTTTGCTGGAATTGCTGATTTTCCCTATCAATGGAGCCAGCAACAGGTCTTTCCTCAAGTGTCGAAATATCCGCCAGTCTCAAGTATTCTCCTGCTTGAGTTCTGATAAGCGAATCTTGAAGGGACTTGAGGTCCATCTCGTCTGATTCGGGAAATTTTATGGAGAGGTCCATCTCTTTTCCGCCAATCTTTATCATCTGCCGGGATATCCTTCCCCTTATAAGAGACCCGAGATGATAATAGAGGTAGGGAAGATTGATATCATACTTTCTCAAAGCTTCTTTATCTATTTTTAAAACATAGGAAAAGGTCTCAAGTCTCCAACCCCACCTGCTGGAGACAGTGATTACTTCTTTAATTCGGGGATTTGATTTCAACGATCTTTCCAGCGCAGAAGTTATCTCCCTTAATTTTTTCATATTATAGCCATAAAATTTTATCCTCGAATCATAAAAAGTGAACGTTCCATAGGAAGAAGAATAGTACTGCGGATCAAATCCACTAACATAGACACTTATTCCTGCAAAATTTGTGGCAAGCTGGATTAATTCCTCCTTCAAGACATAAGGACGGGAAGAATACTCTATATGAGGAGGAAAGGTTATAAGGAGCCATCCATATTCTTGATAAACTCTTGCTTCCATTTTTTTCTCATACTCACCCTCCAAGACCTTGTCCTCAAATTTTCTAACGATGGCGTCTGTTCTTTCTATTGGTGTCCCTGGAGGCGTTTGAATACTTACCCTAAGCACTTGCTCTGAAAACCATGGAAAAAAATATCCCAAAGTAACTTCTTTCTTGAACCACTTATAGCTACCAATAAAGAGCAAAACTATAATAATAATGATTTCTACAGGATGACGAAGAAAAAACCTTAATGATTTCTCATAAGTATTCCGGATCCGCTCTTTTCTTTCCTTTCTTCCCTTCTTCAGCAACTTCGGACTCAGGGCTGGAATAAGAGAAAAAGATACAAGCAAAGAAGCTGCAAGTGCAGAAGAAATTACAATGGCTAAAGGCAGATAATAGATCTTCAGCCGGCCTTGAAAATAAGCGAAGGAAAAGAAAACACTCATCGTGGTTAAAGTCGCAGCAAGGACAGGCAGAAGTACTTCCTTTGAACCTTTAATTGCTGATTGAATAGGAGAAAACCCCTTTTCTCTGTACCGCAGGACATTCTCAAAAACAACAATGGAGTTGTCTACAAACAGGCCAAAGCCCAAAGCCAATCCTCCCAATGTCAGCGTGTTAAGAGTTATCTTCAGAAAGTAAATAAGGTTAAAAGTTATCAGGACAGAAAAAGCTATGGAAGAAAGGATAAGAAGGGAAGGCTTAAAATTTCTTAAGATTAAAAAGATTGAAATAAAAATCACAGAAAGGATAATTCCCACTAACAAATAAAGATGGTTCAGATCTCTCTCGATTTTTTCGCTCTCATCATTCACCACTCTGAAAACCAGGTCTTGAGGCAGTTCTCTTTTAACCGCTTCAAGTTTAGTTTTAACCCTCTTGGCCACTTTTAAGGTACTTGTTGCCGGTTCTTTCAAGATGGTCAAATCGATCGTCGGCTGGCCATTTATCCTGAATATGTAGTATATCTCACCGTAGGAAGGAACAGCTTTAGCCACATCTTTTAGTTTTATCGGATTTTCCCCCGAGTAAGCGATTATTGTCTCCCCTAATTCCATTGTGCCTCTGATGGAATTTGAAATTTTAAAGGTGTACTCCTGGCTTCCTCTTTTTATCTTTCCAACCGGAAAGGTTTGATTGGCTCTCATTAAAGCATAATAGACCTGGTAAGGAGACAAATTGAGAGCTTTAAGCCTTTCTCTATCCAGGATGACTTTGATCTCAGGATCAGCTCCTCCTTTTACTTCAACTCCAGCCACGCCTTTTATGGAACCAATCCCAAACTCTATCTTATCCTTTACAAGCTCTCTCAGCTTATGAAGGGAGTAATCCCCTGAAATGGAGTATTTGAGGAAATCTTCGGTTCGGAAATCTTCTGGAACATAAGGTATAACCTGGGGTGGCCTTGCTCCGTAGGGAAGCTCGTCTTTTATCCTGGCAATTTCTTCTCGAAGTGCAAGGGTAGCAAATTCCATGTTGGTTTTGGGATCAAACCTCCAGGGTAATCCGTGAACGGCCTATCCGGGAAGTAGAGTTAATCTTTGTTACTCCTTTTATCATGGAGGCAACTTCCTCCAGCGGAGAAGTAACTTGAGTCTGAATAATCTCAGGCGGAACATCACTCCAAATTGTATCTATGGTTAATTGTGGATACTCTTCTTTTGGCGCCAGCTCAAAAGGAATATTGAGGAAAGAATAGATCCCAAGAAAAAAGACAGCCACAAAAAACATGGCCGTGGCAATCGGACGCTCGACAAATATCTTCATTTTTTAGATATAGATTTCCTCTTCTCAGCAAACTCGTAGGCTATAGGAATAAGAATTAAGGTCAGGAAAGTGGCCAGAATAATCCCCCCAATAACGGAGATGGCTAAAGGCTGCTGGAGCTCCGCCCCTCTTCCCAGTCCCAGAGACATGGGAAAAAGGCCGAAGGCAGTCGTAACTGTGGTCATCAATATGGGTCTCAATCTCACCCGACTCGCTTCCATAATGGCTTCCCTGGAGCCTAATCCTTTTTTTCTAAGCTGATTTGTGTAATCTATTTTCACGATGGCATCATTGACCACTATCCCGGCTAAAACAACCATCCCGATAACAGAGATAACGTTTAGAGTTTGGCCCGTTAAAAATAAAGCCCAGATGGCACCTGTAAGGCCCATGGGCAGAGTGAATAAAATCAGGAAAGGATGAAGCAGCGATTCAAACTGAGCAGCCATGATCATATAAACCAAAAGGACAGCCAGGGAAAAAGCAAAAATGAGGCTTCTGAAGGACTGACTCATCTCTTCCTGCTCCCCGCTGAAGACAACCCTGTAACCAAAAGGCAGGGAAAGTTCATCGATTTTAGCTTGAATCCTGGGGACAACCTGGCTAATTTTTGCGCCTCGAAGATTAGCTGTAACCAACACTTCCCTCTGTTGGTTTTCTCTCCGGACCTCCTTGGGCCCTTTGGCCATCTCATAGGAAACCAACTCTCTTAAAGGAATAAGGGATCCTCTGTATTGAATCTGCTCGTCCAGAAGGGATTCGATGTTTTCCCTTGTTGCTTCCTCCATTCGCACCAAAATGTCATACTTTTTCTCCAGCTCTTTAAATTGAGTGGCCACCTTTCCACGAACTGCATCTACAAGAAACCCGCCAATTGCTTGGGGTGTAATATTATATCTTTCCAGCGCATCCTTCCGTATTGTTATCAAAAACTCTGGCTTTCCCTCTCCGATATTTGTGCTCAGGTCAGCAATTCCCCTGATATCCCTCAATTTCCCGACAAGCTCCTCAGCTATAATTTTAAGTCTGATGAGATCATCTCCTTTGACTTTCAGACCAATTTCGGCTGTGGAAAAAGCCAGGAATTGGGCAAGGGTGGACTGTTCTTTGACAATCGAATAATTGAGGTCTGGGAACTTTTCAAGTCTTGCTCTTAAAGCCTCGATCGTGCTTTCCACCTCTGATGGTTTCCAAACTTCAACATGAATTTGAACCGAATTCAAAGAAATGTCGGGATTGAGACCTTCCATGCCGCTGACAATGCCTATTTGGGAAAAGCTTTCTTGGACAGATTCGTTCTTCCCCAGCCATTGCTCGAGCAAAGAGACAACACTTACGGTTTGCTCCAGAGAATAATCAACTGGCGTTTTTAGGTTCAATTCAAAGGAAGCTGCCTCTGGTTTAGGCATGAGTTCCCTCGGGATCTGAGTAGCGACTAAAAATGTCAGGATCAAAAAAGCAAAAGATCCAACAAGCACTTTTCCTTTATTATCCAAACACCAGGAGAGAAATTTATGATAGCGAGAGGCAAATTTTTGATAGACAAAATTGAACCCTTTAAAAATGATCCTGAAAACAAGCTTAAAGGGAAGGCTGATGTAATGGAAAACCAGAAGCAAGAGCTGAAGGAGAAAGCTTGAAATAAAATTTAAAACCAGGTAGATACCCTTGAACACATAATAAAAAAGCCACTTAATTCCTTTGTAAGGATAAGATAAATACCTGAATTTTGATTTCTTTTGGAGATTTATTTCCTTCTTTACCGCACTTTTTTCTTCCGGCTCCTTTTCCATCTTTTCCATCTCAAACTTGCGTGAGGAAAATACCGGAAGAAGAGTTAGAGAGACTATAAGCGAGGAAAGAAGGGCAAAAGTCACCGTAAAAGCCTGGTCTTTAAACAACTGGCCAGCTACTCCATGTACATAGATAACAGGGAGGAAAACGGAGATTGTGGTTAAAGTTGAGGCTGTAACAGCCATTCCCACTTCTTTTGTACCTATAAAAGCGGCATCTCTCAGACTTTTTCCAAGGCCTTTATGCCTGAAAATACTCTCTGAAACAACTATGGAATTATCGACCAACATCCCGACTCCAAGCGCCAGCCCCCCCAGAGACATTATGTTAAGCGTAATATCTCTGAAGTAAAGAAGGTTAAAGGTTGCAATTATGGAAATAGGGATAACAACGGCAATAATGATTGGAGTCTTCAAGTCCTGGAGGAAGATTAACAAAATAAAAAAAGCCAGGATTCCACCGAAAATAATGGATCTTAAGACCGATGAGATTGCCTCTTCGATATATCTTGCTTGTTCAGAGACAACCAGGATTTTTGTTCCCGGGTTTTCCTTTCTTATATCTTCAAGTACTTCATGGGTTGTCCTTGTCACTTCGACTGTATTAGCTCCTGACTCTTTCCTGACCAGGACTCCAATACTCTCCTCCTCATTGAGCTTGGTTATACCTTGCCTTTCTTTGATGGAATCTTGGATACGAGCCACATCTTTAAGCCGTATAACTCCTCTTTCCTCTGTTGTTTTAAGGCTTATTTCTCCTATCTCGCTCAACACTTCAAACTCCCCTACAACTCGAAGAGCATACTTGAATCGGCCTTTTCTTATTGTTCCTCCCTGAAGGTTTTGATTATACTCATCTATTCTTCCAGCAATCTGATCTATTGTTAATCCGTAGAGCGAAATAAGCCGGGGGTCAACTTCAACCTGAATCTCTCTTTCCACTCCTCCAACTATCTCTGCCGAGCCTATTCCCTCTATCTGCTCCAGGCGCGGTTTTATCAGCTCCTCAGAGAATTCTTTTAGCTCCAGAAGAGACCTGTCTCCAGCAATGGCTAAAACCATGATGGGTTTGCTCTGAGGATCTAAAGGAATGATGACAGGATCTTCAGCCTGTTCAGGGATTGGAGCACCATCAAGCTTTTCTCTTGTATGCAGCGTGGCAAAATCCATATTGGTACCCCAGGAAAACTCGAGTGTCATAAAGGACTGACCTTCTTTGGATACCGACTCCACCCGGCGCAACCCGGGAATTCTGCTTACAGCGGCTTCAAGTGGCAAAGTAACAAAAGTCTCTATCTCTTCCGGGGCTACCCCTGGGTATTCAGTCACAACAGAGAGACGGGGATAGCTAATATCAGGCAGCAGGTCCACACTCAGCTCCCTCAAGGAGACAAAGCCGAGAAGAACAATGCCCAGAAAAAACATGAAGGTAGTAACAGGCCTTTTTATGGTGAGTTGAGTTATTTTCATATCTTTTTTAACCTATTTTAAATCTTATCAAAATGTATTCTGTTAAACCAATCTAATAGACTAAAAAATTTAGGGCAAATTATCATTTTTAAAGTCATAATTTTATCAAGTGCTTCCCTTCCTTGAAATTACAATTCTGTCATCTTTTATTATTTATTTATTTCATATCTAATATAGAGCGAACGACCCAGGGAAAAGGCAGTTGCTGAACGAAATAGAAATTATCTTCATGGTCAATACTATTTAGCGTTGTCTCTTCCGCCAATTTATATGAACCGAGGAACTGCCCTTTTTCATTAATCTTATCTCCTCATATTCCTAATCCTTCAGACTTAATGACTGTCAATCCTTGCTCTTTGTGAATTTTCCCTTGCCATTTTTCTTTAGAGCAGTTAGTTGAGAAAATTACTATAAAGAAAAGGACAAAACAGGCTAATTTTTTCATTTTCATCTAACTCCTCTGCGTTTTCTATAATGAGCCGTTAAATTCGCTCAACTGCCTTTTTCAATTTTGAGAAGTCCGAGGTTCAGTGTCTTTAAGCTTCTTGCTCATCTAAATAATGCTTAATTACTTAATCCGTCGGGCTGGACGCGTATGATCTTCATCTTTCTCAATTTCCTTATGTTTTTTTTCTCTTATTTTTTGCAATATATACAAATTATAATCATAAACTCTAGCCCTAAATCTTAGTTTTCCTAATGCTTTTTTGATTTCCTCTGGTGACATATCTTCTATTTCAAATTTTTTTGTTCCTAAAATCGAACCTATGAATCCTCCTAATACTGCTCCTGGAAATCCAACTATAAGCGCGCCGCTTAAATAATCTCGCAACTCTGCGCGGCGCTCCCCGAGTCCTTCAACAAGTGCCCCTGCTAGGATTGCTCCACCTGCTGCGCTAACGGCAAATCCAGTGCCAATTCCTATTAAAAAGGTCGATTTGTTTACAATTTTTATACTCTTAACTTCATCAATATCAATAAATACCTCTTTTGCTGATTTAGATTCCAATATTAAAAGCGAGCTATCTTTAACTGTGACAAGTTCGCCTTTTATTAGCCGGGCGTCTCTTTTCTTAACTGATATGTTAGCTCCATGTCTTTTTGAGGGATAATGCACTGGTCTTTCTTTTTTTTCTGGAATTTTGATAGTTGTACAATTTATTGCAAACAAAATGTAAACAAAGGCTACGACTAAGTATTTTATTTCTTTCATTTTAATTCCTCCTCTTCCTGTTGAGGATTTGACTTCACCCGCTCAAGCATCTTCCATATAAACTGTTAATTCGCTCAGTTGTCTCTTTATTCCCCGGAGAACATCAGATTTCTAAGCTGGATGGCATCTTTCCTCGAGTGCTTAGAATCAAATAGCTTCTTTTATCTCGTCCCAGTTTTTATTATTTATTCTTCCCATTTAACTTTATATGCAACTAATTTCTTATAACCACTTCGTTTTCTCATTGATACAATAAAGATGTCCTTCTTTCATTTTTGCATACAATCCAACAGTGTCATGATGTATTTTCAAACTTTTCCTTCTGATAAAAATCCCATCATCATTGAACATGTCATAGATATATTCGCCAGCATTTTCGCCTTTCTCATAGGTCATGACAAATAATCTGCCTTCATCATCTACAAAAAAGGAGTGAAAAGGAGGCATAGAGCCAGGAAAGTAGATTTTCCCTTTTATAGGTTTAAATATAGGAGCATCAAATTGTTCCATATATTTTTTCTTATATTCGTCCTCAACGGGGATACGTTTATATTCTTTCTTTATTTTTCTTAATAAATTTCCTTCTAAATCATAATCATAAATATCATAGCCTCTCTCTTGATACCCTGTGTATATTCTTCTGTTTGAAACACTCCATGAAAATATATGATAAGTTCCTTCCCTTCAGAGTTAATATCAAAAGATTCAATTTCAGTTAAACCAAGTTCTGCTAAATCATCTCTTTCCATATCAATCACAAATTCTTTTTCAAGAGCGAAAGTGCTAGGTTCACCCTTTACTTTATAAGGCTCAAGATGATTAATAATGACTTCCACTCCATCTTCTATAATTATCTCTACTTCTTCCTGCTCCTGCCCGCAACAAACAAGTAAGGAAAGAGTCAAAACAAGTAAAATTAGTTTTTTCATTTGGAGTCAGCTTTAATGTTTTTAATTATTCCCCCCTTTATATTTTACTTCATAATCAACAATAAAGAACCTGTAATTATTATACTCTAATATGGAAAATTTCCTTATAAAAACTAATTTCTACTTTAACGACTTCAATAATTCTTTTACTTCTTCTTCCTTCTTTCCTCCCAGATAGAGATATTTCTCGTAATAAAAAACGGCTCTTCTGACGTATTTTTCGTTTTGTTCTGATTTCTTATTATAAATGTTTCCGAGTTCGTAATATGGCTCAGGGTCATCAGGCTCCAACTTTATGGCCTTTTTAAACTCCTTTAATGCTTTATCAGGCATATTCTTCTTAATATATAGCAGGCCTAAGGACTTATGCGCCCGAAAGGAAACAGGCCTTTTAACAACTATCAAAGATATTTCAAGCTGATCCTCAGAAATTTTTTCCCTACCCTTTATTTTTTTCGATTCCTTCTCGTATTTTATTGCTTTCTTCCATTCTTTCTCAGCATTATCCCAATCGTTTAAATGCAAATAAGAGCATCCTAAATTATAATGCCCCATGGCATCTTTTTGTTTAAGATTGATAACTTTTTTAAAAGCTATAACTGATTTATTAATTTCTCCTTTTTTAAAATATATATTTCCTAAAAGATCATAGGCCTCTATAAAATAATTCCCATCTATTAAGGCCACATCAAAAGTCCATTTAGAAATAGGAATATCAGTAGATTCACGAACATTTCGATCCCTCAGCCAGCCAGGACGAAGAATATCTGGCCTTGTTGCATAAAAATACTTCTCCCTGAGCGCTATAAGGGCATGTTTTTCAGCTTCCTTAAAATTATCCTGCCAAAAATAAACCATCCCCAGGTTAAAATTTATTCCAGGGGATTCTTCATAGATTTTTAATCCATTGTGGTATCTTTTTATGGCAGCGTCTAAATTACCTTGCTTTACAAAATCTAAGGCTACATATTGGATACTTTGAAAAACAGAGAGAACATCATTCTTAAATTGATACTTGTATTCAATCTCTGGGTTTTCTATAAAATCTTTAGACAAATTTAGAGCTTTTGGACATTGCACTGTTGTCATCTTTTCTTTGCTTGGTTTATTAAGCTTTTTAAGACAACAATCTAAATAGAAGGCTACCTCGGTATTTCCAGGTTCAATATCAAGTATTTTTTCAAAATATTGGGAAGCTTCTTTAAACTGGCGAAAATTATACGTTATGCAGGCCAGGTTGAAGAGAGTATCCTTTGAGTCAGGCTTGAGGTTCAACGCTTCCTTGAACCTCTCATATGAAAGGTGAAGATCTAATGGTTTATTACCTCCGCCGATATGCAGTTTAGACTGAGCATAATACAGCAGACCGTACATAAAGTAGAACTCAAAAAGTTCATATTGAGTGCTGGTGGTTTGAATTTCATAAAGTTCTGCATGTTTTTCTTTAGCTTCAGCAATAACGTTTAAAAAATCTCTTTTATTGCCTAAGGTTAACTCAATATCTGCCAACTGAACATAACATTTAAGAAGTTGGTATCCTCTCTCGCCTGCTCGCCTGAAAAAATTTCTTGCCTCCCGATATTCTTTTTTACCCTTAAAATACATCCCATGTATGAAATTTCCCAATCCGGAATTAGGATTATCTTCCTCAGGTTTAAATTGAACTTCATGATTTCTGATTAAATCGTATGCCTCATCAAGCCTATTTAATTTAAATAAAACATAGATTAATAGATCGCAGGCATCTCCGTTATCCGGAAATATCGATAATTCTTCGTTAAGATACTTGAGGGCCTCGTCAATTTTTCCCAGCTGAAAATAAGCATATCCTATATTCTTGCGGATATCTCTCTGAAGTGAATCATCAGAGAGAGCTTGCATGTAATTAAAAATCGCTGCCTTATACTCCATCATATCTAAAAACAAATCTGCTTCCTTAATGATATCTTTTTGCTGGGAACTAGAAATTGAATAGATATTGACCAAGAGCACCGCCATTAGAATTGACGTTACTGCCGAAATTGATTTTTTCATCTTGTTTAAAACCAGATGCAAAATTATAGATAAAAATAGTTTTCTTAGTTTTTTCTCAGCTTTGAAATCCCACCATATTTTTATTTATAACATTAATAAATATTTTTTACATCTATATGGTTTTACATCAACAAGACATATGAACTTCCCTTATTTTGCTGAATTCAGCAACAAAAAATGTGCTAATCAATAAAGAAATCCAAAGCACAAAGATTATGGATTGCACTCGCCAAATCTAATGAAAAATCACTAAAAAAGATATTTTATTCTGCTGATGTTCTGTGTAAACACTTTCTAATCATATTTCTGATCAGTTTTTCGGGCTTTCCTTTCTTTTTGCTGCATGATATTGAACAAGACCAAACCTTTTTCCCTTCTTGGGCTGCTATCATCTCAATGGTTAACGCAATATCGCAAACATACACTTTATCTTGCATTAAAAGTGTTACACCTTCTGTCATTATAGGAATAATATCATCTTTCTCTTTAATCTCATATTTATCCGTTGCACCCTTAATTACAGCTGATATGTTTAATTTTTCGCTTACCCTATTCAATACCTCTGGATCTGATAAATCCTCGCTCGAAAATCCAGATTCTTCCAAAACAGAATTAAATTCGTCCGCGCTGACAATATCATATCCTTGCTTGTTAAACTCATCTTCAAATATATCAGTTATATTCTTGCGCTTTTTTACTTGAGGATTAGGATTAAATTCCACAATAGCTAGCCTCTGGTAAAGACCATAATCAACATCTGGCTGAGAAAAGACTTTTTCCACTATGATAGGACGCTTTGGAGCGCAGACTACAAGGAATATGATTAAGAATATCAACAGATAAATTAGAATTAAAATTTTGATTCTAGGATTCATTTTTCTTCCCCATTAAATAGATTATTCATTGCCCTTGCTAATCTGGCAGCAAAAAATGTGCCAATAATCATAAGGGGATGTAATAAAAAGTTTGGACTTTTTTTGTTCTAAATTTAAGACAAATGGCTGATATGAGGACAATAAATTAGGGATGTATCTTTTATAAGGCCAGAACCAGGTGCAGGGCCAGCATATTTTCCTTTTTCTATAAACGAATAACGAATTTGAAACGTAACATGTTAAGGTATTAATATAAAAATATAGCCCAATCTGGAAACGAAGAAGGATATAAAGCTGAAGAAATTTTTAATCCTTTTATTGTTTATTCTTTTTTCTTTCTGCGCTCCGAAGAAAAAAATCTAGATCGCACCACAGGCTGTTGAATACCAGAATAGAGAAAAAGAGGCAGATATCCTCCTTAAAAAAGGAAGCTATGCCTGCTTAAAAGAAGCATTCCAGATTTATCATGACCTTCTATCAGAACCACAAACTCAGGAACAAACAAAAGAAAAACTCATCAAAACAGGACTTCTTTTAACGCTCAGAGAAAAAGAGCTGGGATTCTAAAAAAACAAATATCTCGATCAGCCTTCTGATTTAATCAAAGGATCTCCTTCCTTATCCGAATTTTCCCTTTATCTTGAAGTTGTCAATTCAATCCTAAAGGAGAATAAAGGTGCTACTCAAGATGAAAAAGCAGCTTTCTGTAACGAAGCAGAAGAAAAAAACCTTGAAAATAAAATAAAGAAGATAGAAAACTCAGATTTTTCCGAGGAAAGAAAGGCTAGGCTAATTAAAAAAAAGAGAATCCAGTTGAAAAAGACTGTGCTCACCAAAGCGACATTTTTTTATAACGCTGCTGCAGGATATTTCAACGCAGGAATGAAAGAACAAGCACCGAATCTTGCACAAAAAGCCACCTTACACAGCGCTCTTAAAGAAAAGGCAGAAGAATTAATCCTTAAGATTAAGGAACTTAATCAGGATTTGAAGATTTTTTAAGATATAGGGGAGATCACTTACCTAAAACTCTT
>JGI24422J19971_10002032_pt1 | contig 12513 bp, 12 predicted proteins | sample DeeMarSWOR152_54_FD_19971 | JGI IMG/M metagenome (IMG submission 19971) | reverse complement strand
AAAACAGCTTTGCGCAAAGAAGCTTCTCCCCGACATGTTCCAGCCTTAATCATCGAAGCGCCAGATATCCCTTACACCTTCAACATGAAGAAGGTTGAAAGCGCGGTCTCGAACACAATACAGGGTAGACCAGTCACAAACAAGGACGCTTTAGTTAATCCAGAATCGCTCGATTTCTACGAAAGAATTTTTCCTGAACTTCAAAAAGAATAGTGCAAAGTTGCATATTTAGCTCAAAATGAAAACATCGATACATAATTCTCTTGATTTCCTTTAACCATTATTCCTCGATTTCTCATAGTGTCGTGGACTTTTCGCAGAATTTTTCTGTTCATTCCGAGTTTCTCCGGCGGAATTACGCTTTTCTTGCCAGCTAAACTTATATTACCACACACTGATAGACAGTGGCGATGCGTGCGTAAGCCTCGAATACCTCTAGTCCACTATAATACTTGGACATAACTAATGCACATGCCCAAAAACGTGAAATAACCGGAGGAATATGATGAGTAAGCTGTACAAATCCAAGGAACTTTTTGAAGAAGCAAGAAAATTAACACCAGGTGGTGTTCACAGCGCAATACGATTCTTTGAGCCTTATCCCATATTCATAGCGGAGGCAAAGGGCGCTAAGATCTACGATGTAGATGGCAACGAATACATCGATTACCACCTAGCTTTTGGCCCCGTGGTTTTGGGGCACGCGCCCTCTCGCGTGGTAACCGCGGTGACAGACCAGCTGAGTAAGGGAATAATCTTTGGTTTTTCCAATGAGTTAGAAATTGAAGTTGCTAAGAAAATTAAAACACATGTTCCGTCAGCTCAGATGATCAGATTTTGCAACAGTGGAACTGAGGCAACTTATCATGCCATCCGTGTTGCGCGAGCCTATACGAAGAGGGATAAAATTGTGAAGTTCGAAGGCGCCTATCATGGTTGGCACGATTACGTGTCTGTTAGCTCAAACCCGTCCTTAAAGGATGCTGGTCCAAGAGAATCCCCTGTATCTGTCCCTGATACTGAGGGACTGTCTAGAGAAACTGCTAAGAATACCATTGTTGTTCCATTCAATGATCCTGAAGTGATGGAGAAAACAATTAAAAAACAAAGAGGTAATATTGCTGCTCTTATAACGGAACCGATTCTTCACGGAAATGCTACATGTATAGTCCCCAAAGATAGATTTTTGAGGTTCCTGAGAGAAATCACTGAAGAAAATGATATAATATTAATTTTTGATGAAGTAGTTTCAGGGTTTCGCTATCATTTAGGAGGAGCCCAAAAGTTATTTAATGTAACACCAGATTTGACGACGTTTGGGAAAGCTATGGCAAACGGTTTCCCTGTTGCTGCAGTCTGCGGGAAAAAAAATATTTTAGAGATGTTCAAACCCACCGGAAAAGTTGACTACGGAGGAACTTTCAATGGGAACCCGGTAAGTATGGCTGCAACCTTGGCTACAATTAAGGAACTGGAAAAAGCAGACATCTGCCAAAGTCTCTTCAATCTGGGGGAAAGAATTAGAAACCAACTTGACGAAGTCATAGCCGAACTCAAGCTTAGAGCTCAAATCATTGGTTTTGGGTCGGTTTTCCAGCTTCTCTTCACAGATAAAGAAATTCACGACTATAGAGATGTGTTAGCCTCTGATACAAAATCGTTCGAGAAATTCCAAAAAGAAATGATGAATAGAGGCATATTCTTGATTCCTCAGGCAAACAAAAGGTGTCACCTCTCGGCTGCTCACACTAGTGAAGATATAAGATACACAGTCGAATGTGCGAGAGAAATTCTAGAAAACATGATATGAAAGGGTGCACTAAGATTTTTAGAGTATCATGAGCACTTTTTTGTGCGTGCAAACAAGGTTTGACATCTATGGTTAAGCTTAATGGAACGTTTGGAAGAATTGTGATTACAAACGTGAATCATGGGAACAGAAAAGTTTATGTCACCTAGAAAACAACTGCATAAAATCACATCCATTCTACGGTGACAAATGATGTTAGAATTTTTGAGTCACGATCAAATCAAAAAGATTCATTCTGCAAGCTTGAAGATTCTAGAGGATGTCGGCGTTGTAGTGTATGAGGATAGTTTTCTGAAGTTTTTGGCTGATTCTGGCGTGAATGTTGATTTTGGTAAAAAAAGGGTAAGAATTTCACCGAGTTTGGTGATGGAATGCATTAAGAAGGCACCCAAGCGGGTGATGCTGTATGCTCGTAACCCCAAATATGATGTGGAACTTGATGATGGAAAGATCTATGCTCATGCATTTGGCGGGGCTGCAACTGTAGTTGACCTAGACTCTGGAGAAGTTCGACCGTCCACTAGGAAGGATGTTGCTGATCTAACTAGAATAATAGATGCGCTGCCTAACATTCATACATGCACCATGATCGCTTTGCCTTGTGATGTTCCAGAACAAGTTCGTGATGTATACTGCACGGCAGAGCAATTCCAGAACACAGCTAAAAACATGGATGCAACACCGCTTAGCGACAAAGGTTTCCCCTACATGGTGGAGTTGGCGGAGACAGTAGTAGGTGGGGAAGAAGAGTTGAGGAAGCGCCCGATCATTACGTGTAGTTTCTCGCCAACGAGTCCCTTGAAGTTTTCCGATGATGTTGTAAAAATTATGGTTCAAGGCGCTAAGTTGGGTTTGCCAATGGCGGTGTTGCCTTGTCCTATGGCAGGAGCAACTAGCCCAGTAACGTTAGCGGGTAGCCTAGTTCAACAGAATGTAGAGACATTAGCTGGGTTGGTGATGATTCAGCTTGTGAACGCGGGGACGCCATTTATGTATTGTCCTCGTGTTTTTCCTATCGATATGCTATCTGGAATGACAAGCTCCGGCGTCGAGGTTGGATTGTTGTCAGCAGGTTGCGTTCAACTCGCCAAATATTATGGTCTTCCATCAGACGTGTATGGACTCGACACGAGCTCTAAAACATTAGATGAGCAGGTGGCGTTTGAGAAAGGGCTAAACGGAATCTTACCCGCTTTAGCTGGAGCGAATATGCTGTCAGGAGCTGGTTGTATTGAGGGTGCCATTACAGTAAGTTATGAGCAACTAGTTGTTGATGATGAAATTCTTGGAATGATTTTTAGGGCAGTTAGAGGCGTCGAAGTGGATGAAGAAAGATTGGCAATAGACGTAATTGCCAAAGTATCTCATGAAGCATCGAACTTCCTGCAACAGAAGCACACGCTTAAGCATTTCCGCCAAGAATATTATCCCCCAAAGCTTTCAGATAGAACTTCTCGTTCACGATGGCAAGAAATGGGCTCTAAAAACATAGTGGAAGTTGCACGGGAGAAAGCAAGAAAAATATTGGCGGAGCATCAGCCCGCGTCATTAGATAAAGATGTGGTGAAGGGAATCCAAAAAATATTGAAGAGAGCAACTAACACCTTGACATCCGCGAACACCTAAGGACTAAAATTGTTGCGTATGCCTTTTTTTGAAAAAGACTTAGACAGCGTCCTCAAAGACATAATGAAGCGACACAAAATATCGACTTTACCTTATCTTCGAGCCTCTTAATGTTTATGTTGACTACGCGACAAAATTTATCTCTGGCACGTGCATTTGAACCCGAGAAACAACATTCGATGGGGAAAAATGTGTAAAACAGCACACGATTTTTGATTGGACTTGAACCATTTTGGGTGCTGATCCCGCCCAGCCCATTTTTTGGGTTCTGAGTTTTCATTCTATGGTCTAGTTCCTGGATATCCCAAGTTTCAAGAATCGAAAGGGGTATGCGCATCTGAAAGATATAAGAGATTCATTGAAAATCTTAATAACGTGAGGCATATGACCTATCGGTTGAAAATTGAAACAAGAAATTTTGAAAAAATGGAAATAGCTAAGAAGTCAGTATCCGCTCGCTATACCGAGAGCATCACCGCGGGCCCGCCAACTACAGTGAGCGGGTTCTCTTTGTCAGTTTACTCTTCTGCATGCATTCAGAGAAACATTGCTTTTGTACCTTCCTAATCGAATGGAAATTCAAAACGCCATGCTGGAGGGACTTGTCTGGGATCTTTTTTGTACTTTTTGCGATCAACGAGTACAATATAGTCTCTGGGAAATTCTAAACTATATTGGTTGGCTGGTTTTACCATAGTTTCTTTTCGAGGGAAACTATATTCACGTGTTCAGGTTGTTGCAGTTTGTTTTGTTCGAATGTTCGTTCAGTTCGAATGTTAGAATGTCGGCGCATTATGACTTAGGTGGGAAGGCATGTGCGCGCATTTCTATGCCTATCACTGTAGACAGAACTCTTTTAAGAAAGAGACTTCAATGTTAGACTTCATTCGACGGAGGTTATTATGGTAAAGTCAGGTTTAAGAGTGATATTATGGAAAAGTCAGGTTTGAAAGAGGAGCTTTGGAGTGTCCTCGTAATAAATCCCAAAGAGAAACCAGGAAGGTTCAATCCAACCTTTGAACGAATATGTGAGGTGTTGGACGTCACCCTCCCTCAGACTCTTGTAAGAGAGACCATTGAAGAGATGGAAGAATATTGTAGGAGAGCTGGTTCTCCTTTGTCTAATAGAACCCCTATTACTACGAAACAAGGGGAACTCATACTTGATACCATAACTAAGAGATTAATAGAAAAGGAAGATTATATCGAAGCCGTCGAGAAAATAATCTCCCTCATTGACCACTCAGAGATATCATCAAAAGAGGCAATAGAGATCCACGAAAAACATAAGATACCCGTATCCCATCTTGAAAAAGACATAATACCCGTGTATGGCAACGGTGCCTGGATTACCGATATCAATGGAAAACGTTACCTTGATTTAGACAGCAATTATTCAGCAGCAAATCTTGGATATTCCAACAAGGAACTCGCCTTGGGATTGTTTAACCAGACATCCCAATTGGTTACTATGAAGGAGGATAGAGTTCAGATTCCAAGAGCCCGCCTTATCAAAACGCTCAGAACCATTATGCCAGAGGGACTCGATCAGTTCTACTTCCAGAACTCGGGTGGAGAGGCGGTTGATAAAAGCCTAAAATTCACTAAGGCATACACCCGTCAGACTGGAGTCGTCGCCATGTATAATTGCTTCCACGGAAGAACCCACGGCGCTGTCGCTGTGACTAGCAAATTAAAGTACAGGAAACCCTTTGGGCTAGATAAGCTAGATTGGGTCCACTTCGTGCCTTTTAACGATATCGAGGCTGTGGAGGAGAAGCTGCAAAATGGAAGTGTTAAAATTGTTATTCTTGAATTGGTCCAAGGAGAGGAGGGGGGTATCAATCCAGCTAATAAGGAATATGCCAGAGATCTTAGGAAGATATGTACAAAACATAATGCGCTATTGATCGTGGATGAGGTTCAGACAGGGTTCGGTAGAATCGCAATGAAAGAAGGACAGTGGTGGGCCTCCGATTACTACGGTATAGTCCCCGACCTGATGACCATAGGAAAATCCTTCGGCGGTGGCTTCCCTGTTACCGCCGTCGTGACTAATAAGAACATTTCGAGTGAGATGAAAGCAGGATACGATGGTTCAACCTTCGGAGGCAACCCACTTGCCATGATCTCGGCCACTATCGCGATACAACAAATGAAGAAGCAGAATATCACAAAAAACGTAGCTGAGCGAGGAAAGCAGCTCATGGAGGGATTAAGGGATATACACACTGACTTGATCAAGGCGGTTAGAGGACTAGGACTCTTCATTGGCGTCGTCTTCCAATCTAAGCTGCATGTCACGAAGTTTCAGAAAGAGTTAAAGAAACTTGGGGTCAAGTCCTCATTATCAACAGATAACGTTGCGAGGTTCTTACCACCACTCATAATCAGTGAAGAGGAGATAAATTACGTTCTAGATAAAGTCAAAAAAGCCGTCACTAACATGAAATAAGTTGATTGGTCTGCGCGCGCATAATGGTACAAAACATTTCGGCCTTTTTGCCGCGCTTACGACCGCAGACTGCATAAGCATGAAGTTTTGCCCGCGCTGTATGTGCGGGGCTTATGCCCACATTAGATCGTTGATTAGTAGATCTAACATCGAGTCTTTACGTCTTATTCTCTTAACTGTTCTATCTGCGGTTATCATTACCACGCCCGATCTCTGTCTCCCGTTATACTGACTCATTTGTTCCAAGGTATAGGCGCCTACATCTAAAAATGCAATTATATCATCGGGTTTTGTGGATTTGGGGAATAGTCTATGTCTAGGCAATCTGACCAACAAGCTTCTTATTTTTCTGCGGTATTTTTGTAGACCGGGTATTTTTTTGAGTAGAATGTTCATTGTTGCCTCTCCATCCATATCGAAGAAAACATCTTCACCATCGCATAGCGGGCCAGCCAACCTGAACGGTGACACATGTTCCTTGTAGAGCGGGTACAGAGTGAACACAAGGAGTTGGGCAAACACATATGGATAATTGTAGAAGCGATAGTTTGCCATGTAGTAGTGTGGTTTCATCGTCCATTCCCACTTCATTACGTCCAACCAATTAACAGAATCACTGTAGATTTTATCTCGCGCTGTGGCCCACAATTTGGCAACAGCTTCTCCATCGAAGAACTCGCCTCGCTCCATGGCCTCATACATGTTTTGTTCAAAAAAACCCGTGCAGAGACTTGGAAAGTTGCCATACCAAACTCGTCAAGTATTCTGGTAAGGATTGGTTGTTTTTCATCTTTTATCTTGGTTTTGGAAAGCAACTGTTCAGTTAAGAGCAGTTCGCCAAATGTACTTCCAGTTTCTGCAATGCAACTTCCTATCTCGTAGTTACTCGGTTTCTGACAGCATGTGTGGCGCTCTTCTCAGTATTCTTTCGAGATAGTGTTTATACTCTGCCGGTACTGGGTCTGTGACCAACGATGGATTTTCAGCAAGGAGGTTCGCCAACGCGATGTTTAAAAAGACCAATGCTTCGCCAACGCTCATAGATGCCCTGCGTGCAGCTTCGTTAAGTTGCTTAGCGATATCATCGATTGAATCCGCTGAGTACATCAAATAGCAGTACATGGTTGTCTCCTCAAACTTGAGGGCAAAAGTGTCTCTCATTTCCAAAAGTTCAAGGAGACCCTTCGCATCCAGTCTCCCAATCTTGCCATGATACGTATCTCGTATTTTTTTGCTTCAACTACCATAGACTTTAGTTTCTTTTGAATCAAAGCGAGACTAGTACTCTCAACAAGGTGTGAGAGATCCCAGATCATCTCATCTTTAGGCATAGTTGATCAGTCCAACCAGTTCCCAATTTTGTCAGCGTCTTATTAAAATATGCGATGCACGAGCATTTAACGACCATGTTGCGCCTGCATGTAGCGTTCATATTTCTCTTGTTTGAGGCTCTTCAGCTGTGCGTACATTTATGAGTGCACACATAAAAAAGAGAGGAAATTGCGGGGAGATATCTCATGCTGTAGGGGGTTCAAATCCCACTTCGCCCGCCAAAACTAGAAATAGAACACAATAAATAAAAATCATCCATTCTATATAACTGAAGAAACACAGACATGAAGTGATGAGAAATGGTGGGTTTCGAAAAACATGGTTTAATGCCGTCGTTTCGCGTTTTCTCTGAAGACGCGCTTGACGCGATTCATTTAGCTTCCCTCGAAGTCTTAGAAAAAACTGGTGTCAGAATTCATCATGGCGAAAGCATTCTGAAAATGTTGAAAGATAATGGTTGTACAGTTGATTTCGAAGAAGGCGTAGTCCAATTTCCATCCTACGTTGTTGAGGAAGCGGTGAAGAAAACTCCGAAAACTTTTTTCGTTTATGGAAGAAATCCGAAGTATGACTATAAACTGGATGGAAGACACGTTTACTTCACAACTGACACTGAAACAACCAACACAGTTGATCTCAAAACTGGAGAATGGAGACCCTCAACTCTAGATGACTTGGAAAAGTTAACGAGAGTTACAGATGCTCTGGATTCCTATGCTTCGGGCGGTCACCTCACAACAGCTTTAGACAAACCGAACAATGTCCGTTGCTTGTACGATTACGTTGCTGCTTTGAATAACACAGAGAAACCTTGCGGTTGGTCTGTTTATCCACCTGAACTAGCAACGCAACTCACTGACTACCAACTTGAAATAGCCACCGCGGCTGCTGGAAGCGAAAAGAAACTTAAGGAAAGACCCATAGTAGATGGAAGCTTCTGCACAGAATCACCACTTAAGTTTGAGGGACGATACGTCGAAATCACCTTAAAACTTGCTAAGCTTGGGTTTCCCTGCACGGTTGCAAGCATGCCTCTTGGCGGAGCCACTGCACCCGTAACATTCGCTGGTTGCCTTGTCATGACAAACGCTGAGATTTTGAGCGGTATCTGCACCATTCAACTTGCAGCTCCGGATACCCATACAAGCGTTGGCTATATTATGGGAAACTTGGACATGAAAACTGGGTTATGGGGACAAGGCCCAGAGGAAGGACTTCTATGCGCTGGCGCAGTTGAAGTCGCTAGACACTACGGGTTTCGCGTAACTGTCAACGGATTTAATGCCGCCTCCAAAATGTCTGGAGCACAGACAAGCTACGAAAAGACATTGAGCACAATTCTACCCGTGTTAGCAGGAGCCGACGTCGTCTATGGAGCTGGCAGTCTACAGGGAGGAATGGCAGCCTCCTTTGAGGAGCTGGTAATGGATGACGAAGTTTGTAGAGCTGTGTGGAAGGCGGCTCAGGGAATACAAGTAAACGATGAAACGTTGGCCGTAGACGTGATTAACAAAGTGGGTTCTAGCGGTCACTTCCTTGCTGAAAAACACACTTTAAAACATTTCAAAGATGTGCTTTTCTTCCCTGAACTAACAGATAGACAAAGCTACGACGCTTGGAAGAAAACGGGAGGAAAAAGCATGGTTAAGCGGGCTAGGGAAAAAGCAGAACAAATCCTGAAAGACCATTGGCCAACACCAATGGATAAGGATGCCCAAAAAGAAATTTCTGAAATAATCAGTAGAGCAGAAAAAGAACTGCCGAAGAGCACTTTGTGAGATAAGCTACACGATTTCAGCTGAGTTGATTAGCGATTCTTTTGCCTAAAGTCTTCGCCATCTCCAGCTCTGCTTCTCCTACGGGTTTATCTCCTCGAGCAATAGCTATGCTTCCGATCTGTTTCATGCCGTGAAGTTCAAAGAAGCTGCTGATGGCTGATAGAGCTAATTCTTGACCGGATTCTTCTGCCACTGCGACAGCTACACCTATCTTACCTTTCAAAGATTCAGGGGTATACAACGGATTAGTTCGATCAATAAAGTCTTTCACCACCCCAGTTACGTTCCAGTAGTATGTTGGCGTACCAATGATTAAAACATCTGCTTCTTTCAATTTCGGATAGAGTTTTTGCATGTCATCTTCAATTTTACATTTTCCTGTTTTTTCACAAAATTCTCCGCAACCAGCGCAATGTTCAATGTTAAAGTTGGAAAGTTGTATTATTTCTGTTGTCACATTTTTGTTTTTATCCACTGCCTCTGCGACAGCCTCAACTAGTTTGTAAGTGTTCTGTTTGCGGGGGCTCCCAATTATTGCGAGAACCTTCACCAATATTCTTTGCCCTCCTAAACTTGAAGTTTATTCGTTGATACCTAGATATTCATCTTTTGGTTAATTGCTGATATATTGAAAGTCTAGTGTGTGCACTTGGCTCCAGTGGCTGCATGAAGCCTCTTCTGTTCTTAGTTATTGGCTTATTGCGTGCGCAAAGCCCATTAAGGCTATGGAGACAAAGTAGTGAGGATCCATTGGAAATAAATTCCCACGGAAGCCACAGTTACAAAGATGATGGCTAATATAATCCAATATTCTGTAAACCATTTGCTTGCGCTAGCCATTTCCTTCATTAGCGCGTGCGTATGGTGTTTTCGCTTTTCCGTAAACCATTTGCTCGCGCTAACCATATCTTTCATTAGGTTCGTGTAGCCCTTTCTCTTTCTCCTAGTCATGATTCATCATGTTATCTCTACAAACATTCTTTAAATGTCATCTTTCCAAAACCGACATATTTCGCGCGTGTGTCTATTCTTAATAAAGATTCTGATTTCATAATCGTTTTATCTCCTTCGCATCTCACATTAAGAACGACTTCGAGGAACAAAGTGGAAGTGATTGGTTTGACTAGATCTGAAGTTTCAGAACCGAAGTGGCTGACGGCGGATATGAAAAAGGCTTTTGATCATAAGGTGCGTGCTTTGCCCGGTGGGTTGCGGTTAACTAAACTTACTTCGAAGCGGAAGAGGTCTTAGTTGTTTAGTGTTTGATTCTGTGTGCGCGCAGGGTTGAGTGTGCGGCGCGTGTGTGTGCAAGGTTTGGTAGCCCCTTTATTTGTTTTCAAATATGTTTTTTTGTTTTTTGTTTTTGCTTAGTGTGTGCATGTAGGCTAGTTATGATGTGTGTTTAGTTGTAACTAAGCTTCTGGGCAAATAGTTGGTTCTGAAGTTTTCGTTGGTTTTATATTGTTGAAGGTTGCGAGAATAATCGCGGGTCTTATTGTGGATGAGGGTGAAAAAATGTTTTCGGAGCTATATTTTTTATTTAATTTGGTTGTTATGGTTTCGTATACGTTTAGGCATTATGTTTTCAGTTTTGCTGCATTAAAGCATCGTTTTGAAGAGCCGTTTGTTGAGAAGAAGGTTTTATTCGAGTTTCCGTTTGTTTCGATTCTTGTTCCTGCTCATAATGAAGAAAGAGTGATTGGACGTCTGTTGCAGAGGCTTACCGAGTTGACGTATCCTAAAGATAAGTTTGAGGTTATTGTGATTAATGACCACAGTGAGGATGCTACGAGTCAAATTGTTAAGTCTTATGTTTTGAGGTGTCCGGGTTTGATTAGGGTTGTTAATCGTGTTTAGGGGCACATATAGCTGTTAGAATTCATGGAACATTATTTAATAAGTAATTGAATAGTGAAACAACAAGTAAGCAGTACTTGTTTGTGCATGCATGGAACGGTGAGAAACTGTGATTAAAACATTTCAAATAGGTGCATTTGTCTCTCTGTTGATGAGCTTTCTAATACTCCTTCATCAATACTTCTCTTACGGAATCTGGTTTCAGATAAGTGATATCCATCACGAAACCTTCTCAATTGCCTTATTCTCTCTTGGTCTGGGCATCCTGCTTGGGTCCGTTGATAGAACAAAGAAAAGTTAATTCCAAAGCGTAGTTCGTGGGCATTGTGTGTGGGGATTAAATTTAATCCAAACCCAAACCCAAAGTTAAAATTTAACCTTTCTCTCTCTACTCTTCTCTTTACTTTACTTAGCTACACGCACCTCTCTACTCTNCTCTCTACACGCATGCATGCTAGGATAACATTGATGACTCGGTAGAATATGGATTTTGAATTCATAACCTATTTCAAGTCTATGAATTAAGAGTCGGATTGAATAGAATTGAAGAGAATTTGGGCGATAGTTCTTGCGTTTCTCCTAGTTGTTGGGGTGCTTGTCTCAGGCGAGGTGCTTTCCTCTCTTTTAACAACTATTGTTGGAGGAACGGTTACAGTCGTGGAGGGTGACGGCTTACTATTGCTCTACGCTAACACATGTGACTGGGTTTTGGATGAATGGAACGTGTATGGATTTCCCTATGAGGAGGCCCTTAACGCTATTGACTACGACGAACCTAGCCCCAAATGGATAGAAACAAGCGTTAAAAACAAACTTGAAGGTGACTTCTTTTTCGCAAATTCAAGCAAATCCACAGAAACAATAATCAACGTCACAGTCCAAGTCTACGCTCGAAATTCGGATAGCGATAGTCTTGCAGTTTATGTTTGGGACGATCCTTCATACGCAGAATTGGAGGCTCAAGCATTAACTCCCTCATGGCAATGGGTGAACTACACAGCAACAACCGTACTTGACACTTGGACGAAAATCGATGAAGCCAAAATGAACGTTGGATCATTGACTAATGGTGGACCTTACGAGATTGATTGTGCAAGACTTCAGGTCTATTACAACTCTACCAGTTAAGAATTTGATTTGGAGGTTTTGATGGTTATGCGAAGAGCAAGGCTGGAAGCGCACGTTGATATTCTTAAAGTTCTGGCTCGTNATGGACCGTTGAAGCGAACTCACATCATGTATAAGGCTNANCTAAACGGTAGATTTCTAAAACAATACTTGGACTTTTTAATCCAGCAAAACCTCGTTGAAGAACAAACATTAAAGAAAAGAGTTGTTTACGCCATCACAGAAAGAGGTAGAACAGCACTCAAATACTTCAGGGAAATAAACAGTGCTCTCCAAATAACTGAGGAAGAAAACAAGATTCCAGCATCTCTGTATTAGGCAAAAGCTGAACTATTACGAGTATTTTATTGAGAAATGCAGAAAAGTTATGGCAGAACCAAAAGAACAAATTATATGAGCGCACATTTATTGTATACTAAGACCCGCGACATGGATAGTATTTAAAGAAAAAAAGTATCTAGGTCTAGACTACACACTCTCCGCATTAAGTTTATTAGCAACTCTTCATAACCTTTATATTGGCGAAG
>JGI24422J19971_10002028_pt1 | contig 12527 bp, 9 predicted proteins | sample DeeMarSWOR152_54_FD_19971 | JGI IMG/M metagenome (IMG submission 19971) | reverse complement strand
GCAACAGAGACATTGATAATCTTCGGTTTGCTCTTTGGATATCTAGCGTTCAGACTACTTGTGCACACGCGCACAAACAACTAAAACTCCTTTGGGTTTCTGCTTCTCATCAAATATTTCTAAAATCAGCAAATTATCTCATGCGTGCACGGCAGTGATAATAGAAATACTTGTTACCGTAACTGTTCTTTGGAAAATAAGTGCTCACTTTGCCTGTGCCTTCCCTGACAAAATTAGTGGTATGCATTTTTCGGAGCCCAGCTAATGGGTCTTTGCACACCTCAACTATATCAAAGCATATAAAAATGCTCATAGCTTAGGCATTAATCACCCAGAGACCAAAAGCATCAAACAAATGAAAAATTTAAGTACAGCCACACTTTCATGTAGAACCTTGATGCTTTTGAGCCACACAGCCCTGGTAGTATAGTCCGGTCTAGTATAAGCGGCTGTCGCCCGCTTGACCCGGGTTCAAATCCCGGCCAGGGCGCCACATTTCAAAAACATCGATTTTAAACGCGTTATTCTCCTATAGAGGCTCTATGAAAGAGAAAAGACAACACAAATAATCGCCACCAGAGGAGGGCTGTATAGGATGGAGATAGAAAATAGATAGACCGACAAAAAACTCCAGAATACACATTTCTAAAGGTAAAGTTTATTAGTAGGCTCTATGGTTACGTTGTTAGCTCCTCAAAAATAAATCGGGGAGCAACATTCGGAGGCCCAGCTTCTCGGGTCGGATGACCGACCCAGTGGGGGAAACTCCCAGTTTGAATGAAATCACGCTAAGCTCCATGATGCTTAATCTTATTAGTAAAGGTAAATTTGTGGGTGGTTAAATCACATTGGAAATCTCACACGACGATCTTCTCCTCCTGCAAAAGGCTTTCTTCAAGGAGAGAGGACTGGTTAGGCAACACCTCGACTCCTACAACGAGTTTTTTGAACAGGGCCTCCAAGAGGTTATAGACGAGGTCGGCGAGATCAAAATCGAGGTTCCAGAGAGCCCATACAAGATAAAACTCAACCAAGTTTGGATCATCGACCCCCAATCAAGAATCACAGGTCCCTACATCACCGAGGTCGACGGCACCAAACATGAAATCTACCCTATGGAGGCACGCTTCCGAAACCTAACTTACGCCGCACCTATCTCTCTTGAGATGACTCCGATAATCGACGGCAGGGAACTGGAAACCGAACTCGTTCTAATAGGCGACCTCCCAGTAATGCTAAAGTCCAAGCTCTGCGCCCTCTCGCAACTTCTCCCCGAAGAGCTTATTGAACACGGAGAGGACCCAGACGACACAGGCGGGTACTTCGTTGTCAACGGCTCTGAACGCGTCATCGTCGCCATGGAAGACCTAGCTCCAAACCGTATTCTCGTGGACATTGACACGCGTGGCTTTTTTTTTTTCCACCACGGTTGGCTTCAGAGCGAGAATCGAGTTGCGAAGGAAGTCGGACGGCACCATCTACGTTTCCATGCCCGGAGTCCCCACGGAAATCCCCTTCGTAGTTCTGATGCGAGCCCTCGGATTAGAATCTGACAAAGAAGTAGCTGAGGCTGTTTCCCCGGAGAAAACCATACAAAACGAGCTTGAGTCATCATTTGAAAAGGTTGTGGGCATGGACACCGTCCAAGATGCCATAATGTACATTGGGAGCCGCGTAGCCCACGGACAGGTGGAAGAGTATCGACGCCAAAAAGCTGAGAGCATTCTTGATCGAAACTTTTTACCCCATGTTGGCCGTACCGCCGAAAAGCGCGGTGATAAGGCATTCTTCCTAGGGGAGATGGCCTGCAGAGTTATTGAATTAAAGCTCGGAAAAAGGAAAAGCGACGACAAGGATCACTTCAAAAACAAACGCTTAAAGCTCACTGGGCCTCTGCTCGCTGACCTTTTTAGAGTCGCCTTCAGGAACTTATGCCGCGACATAAAGTATCAGCTTGAGCGGATGGGATTCAAACGACAAATGATCACGGTTTCCACTGCAGTTCGCCCTGGAATCATAAGTGAGCGCCTTAAGCACGCACTTGCAACGGGCAACTGGGGGCGAGGACGTGTCGGCATCACGCAGCTCCTTGATCGAACGAACCATCTCTCTACCCTGAGCCACCTGCGCAGACTACAGTCGCCGCTCAGTCGCAGCCAACCCAACTTTGAGGCGAGAGATTTGCACCCAACCCACTGGGGAAGGTTGTGTCCGAACGAAACGCCGGAAGGATCAAACTGTGGTTTAGTGAAGAATCTCGCTCTGGCTGCCTGTATCTCTGTGGGCGCAAACGGTGAAAATGTGAAGCAAGCCCTTTATCGTATGGATGTGATTCCTATTGGAGAAGCGAACAAGAACCTGCGGACTACCGGCACTAAAGTGTTCGTGGACGGAAAAATCATCGGTTACTCCGCGTCACCGCGAGAGCTGGTCGCTGAACTAAGAACAAAACGTAGGAATGGCGAAATATCCACCGAAGTCAACTTCGTCCATTTCTCTAAGAGTGGGGGTGTAAAAGAAGAGATTTATGTTAACTGTGATGAGGGACGTGTGCGTCGACCTCTTATAGTTGTTGAAAACGGCGTACCCAAACTGCGACTAGAGCACATTGAAAAAATCCATTCAGGAGAATGGAAATGGGACGATCTTGTGAGGCAAGGTATCATTGAATACATCGACGCTGAAGAAGAGGAAAACGTGTTTGCAGCACTGAGTTTTGAAGGTGTCACACCTGAACACACCCATGTGGAGATCGCGTCTTACACCGTTCTTGGAATATGCGCCTCGCTCATACCATACGCTGAGCACAATCAGTCTCCACGCAACTCTTACGAGGCCGCCATGGCGAAGCAAGCACTCGGGATACAAACAACCAACTTTATCCTCCGGGTGGACTCGCGTTCCCACATTCTACATTACCCGCAAAAGCCTTTGGTTGACACAAAACCTATGGGCATCATAGGGTATGACCTTCGACCCTCAGGGCAAAACTGCGTTGTTGCTGTCATATCGTTTGAAGGATACAACATGGAAGACGCCATCATCTTCAACAAGGCATCTATTGAGCGAGGTTTGGGGCGGTCCACGTTCTATCGAATTTATGAGGCAGAGTGCCGCCAATACCTCGGTGGACTAAGAGATCGATTTGTCACGCCGGAATCGGGAATTCGGGGATATCGAGGCGAACAATACTATCGTCTCTTAGAAATGGACGGTGTCATCGGTTTAGAATCGGAAATCGCTGGCGGCGACGTCCTCATAGGAAGAACAAGTCCACCAAGATTCCTCGAAGAATACAAGGAGTTCGAGGTCAAAGGACCAACAATGAGAGACACCTCAATAGACATGAGGCCAGCCGAAACTGGAGTTGTAGACGATGTTTTCATCACCGAGAGTGGCGAAGGAAGCAAACTCGTGAAGGCTAGGGTGCGCAATCAACGCATCCCCGAGTTAGGCGACAAGTTTGCCTCACGTCACGGGCAAAAGGGCATTATAGGGATGATTGTGCCGCAGGAAGACATACCATTTTCATCCGAAGGGACCGTTCCTGACATAATAATCAATCCTCACGCCGTTCCCTCCCGAATGACTATCGGACAGTTCCTCGAGTCAATGGCTGGAAAAGTCGCCGCGGCTAGGGGAAGACCAGTAGACGGAACGCCCTTTATCAACGAAAAGCCGGAAAGATTGAAACAGGCGTTGATAGGCTTGGGCTTCAGCCACACTGGTCGAGAGGTTCTTTACAATGGTGTCACGGGTGAGAGGTTTCTTGTTGACGTTTTCATGGGACTCGTGTACTATCAAAAACTTCATCATATGGTTGCGGACAAGATCCATGCCAGGGCGCGAGGTCAAGTTCAGATGTTGACGAGGCAACCAACGGAGGGGCGGGCGAGGGGCGGTGGATTGCGATTCGGTGAGATGGAGAGAGACTGTCTGATTGGGCATGGTGCCGCCATGTTGTTGCGAGATCGATTACTTGAGGAGTCTGACAAGTACCTTCTCTACGTGTGTGAGAACTGCGGTTACATCGCGTTTTACGATATCAAACAGCGTAGGTATGTATGTCGGCTCTGCGATGAAAAGGCGCGAATATCCCCAGTGATTGTTTCCTACGCCTTCAAACTTCTTCTGCAGGAGTTATTAAGTCTCTGCGTCACGCCACGCCTCAGATTGAAGGAGAGAGCGTGAATGTCAATAGAGAAAGGAGTTCACAAGGTCGTAGACGAACTTTACTTTGGGATACTTTCTCCACAAGACGTACGCAGGTTTTCGGTAGCAGAGATACAAACCGCCGACACCTATGATGAAGACGGAGCCCCCATAACCTCGGGGCTCATGGACGGTCGGTTAGGAACCCTTGAGCCAAGACAGCGATGCAAGACCTGCGGAAATACAGCCATACGATGTCCTGGACATTTCGGCCACATCGAATTGGCGGTTCCCATCATTCACGTTGCGTTCACCAAAATAATTTACAATCTTCTCGGAGTAACCTGCAGAAGCTGCGGGCGCGCACTGTTGTCCCCCGAGAGAATCGCCAAAATCAAGGCTAATATCAAACACACACTCAAGTTGCTGGGAACAGTTCCCGATGAACTCTATAAAAAAGTTTTGAAAGAGGCGAAGGGAAAAGAGTGTCTTCACTGTGGCAGTCCTCAATATAAGATAGTGTTTGAAAAACCCACGAAATTCAGTGAAGACATTCCAGAGGGAGGCGCGCAACGGTTAACGCCCAGCATGGTTCGGGAAAGACTCGAACGAATACCAGATGAAGACCTTGAACTATTTGGGTTCAATCCAAAGAATGCTCGGCCGGAGTGGATGGTTCTTCAAGTCCTTCCGGTTCCACCGGTTTATGTGCGGCCTTCCATAACGCTGGAGTCAGGCATCCGTTCTGAGGACGATTTAACCCACAAACTCGTAGACATCATCCGCATCAACCAAAGATTAAAGGAGAACATGGAGGCGGGAGCCCCGACTCTAATCATCCAGGATTTGTCTGAGCTTCTGCAATATCACGTAACCACATACTTCAACAACGAAGCCTCGGGAATTCCGCCGGCAAGACATCGTTCCGGTAGGGCGCTCAAGACCCTGTCACAGCGCCTCAAGGGAAAGGAAGGGAGGTTTAGAAGCAATCTCTCCGGGAAAAGGGTGGACTTTTCGGCGCGCACCGTGATATCTCCAGATCCAAATCTTGACATCAGTGATGTTGGGGTCCCGCTAGACGTTGCCATGAGGCTTTCAATACCTGAAAAAGTTACAGCGTGGAACCTCGATGAGATGCGGGAGCTAGTGACTAACGGCCCTGAAAAGTATCCTGGGGCACTCTATGTCATGAGGCCTGACGGCAAGCGTATCCGACTGGAGTTTGTGGTGGATCGTGAGAAAGTTGCGGAGGCTATACAACCGGGTTTCATTGTGGAACGCCACCTTACAAACGGCGACATCGCCATCTTCAATAGGCAACCATCTCTTCACCGAATGTCTATCATGGCGCACTACGTCCGAACGCTTCCCCACAAGACGTTTCGTCTGCATCTCTGCACCTGTCCCCCTTACAACGCAGACTTTGACGGGGACGAAATGAACCTCCACGTGCCACAGAGTGAAGAGGCGCAAACTGAGGCGCGTCTCCTCATGCAGGTTCAAGACCAGATTCTCTCTCCGAGGTTTGGAGGCCCCATCATCGGAGCGATTCGGGACTTCATCACAGCTGCGTATCTATTAACTCGAAAATCCACTTCCCTCACAAAAGAAGAGGTTTGTCGACTTCTGTTAGCGGCGGGTTACGAAGGTCCACTCCCAGAAGCTGAGACCAAAAAGCCTGAACCGCTTTGGACCGGGAAACAAATATTCAGCCTCTTCATCCCTGAAGGTATGAACTACGCCTTTAAAGCGACCACATGCCTTAATTGTACCCCTTGTGTCCGTGAAGAATGTCAATATGATGCTTACGTGGTCATCAAAGACGGCGTTTTAAAGTCCGGTGTGATCGATAGGAGTTCAATAGGTGCTGAACAGTCAGAGAGCCTTCTTCACCGAATAATAAAAGATTACGGTGCCTCCACTGGCCGTCAGTTTCTAAACAATATATGTCAGCTTCTCAAGGTTTTCATGACCATGCGGGGCTTCACATACTCTTTTGATGAGCTTGAGCTATCTGGTCCCGCTCAACGGAAAATCCACCACATAATACAAAAGTCTGAACAACGGATACAAGAACTAATAAAGGCCCTACAGGACGGCACGCTGGAAAGACTCCCGGGACAAACTCTCACCGACTCCTTTGAAATCTATGTGATGAACGAGCTGGCTGAAGCCCGAGATAAGGCTGGAAGAGCTGCAGACAAAGATTTCGATATCCAAAACGCCGGCATCACCATGACCAGAACCGGAGCGAGAGGATCTAGCCTCAATATTGGTCAGATGACGGCTTGCGTTGGACAGCAATCCGTGCGAGGAAAACGGATTGTACGTGGATACGTTGATCGAGCTTTGCCTCATTTTGAGTTGGGAGATCCCTCGCCTAAAGCCAGAGGCTTTGTATATTCTAGTTACCGAGACGGTCTAGACCCGATCGAATTTTTCTTCCATGCTATGGGAGGTCGAGAGGGCCTTGTGGACACGGCTGTGCGAACGCAGCAGAGCGGCTACATGCAGAGGCGACTCATCAACGCTCTAGAACACCTACGCATTGAGTACGACGGAACGGTTCGAAACTCAATCAGCGATATTGTTCAGTTTAGATATGGCGAAGACGGAGTGGACCCTGCTAAAAGCGATCATGGAAAAGCAGTGAACGTAAGCCGACTTGTTGAACAAATCAGAATAACGACAGAAAAGGGCAAACCTGCGCCCAAACCATACGTCAAAGAACGTGTCAGAGAGGTTGAAAACCAACTCACATCCATCCTCATCGATGAACTGAAAAAGGAGTTAACCAAAGCCGAACTGACTCGAGAAGGTGTGGATCAAGCGGTTGCTCTAACCATAGAAAACTACAAGCGGGCCCTAGTTGAACCTGGCGAAGCTGTTGGAATTGTGGCTGCACAATCCATGGGTGAGCCAGGCACCCAGATGACGCTTCGAACGTTCCACTACGCTGGAGTTAGGGAACAAAATGTAACTCTCGGTTTGCCCCGTCTTATCGAGATAGTGGACGCTAGACGAACGCCGTCCACTCCAATCATGTCCATCTACCTTGACAAGGAGCACAGGAAAAGCAAGGACAAGGCTACTGAGGTTGCTCGTGAGATCATTTGCACCACCATGGAGGACATCGCGCAAGCGATGTACGTAGATGCCGAACGAGAGGAGATTGTTGTTAAGCTTGACCTCACTATGATGGAAGATCGGGGCATCTCGTTGGACGAGTTGGAGAAAGCGTTGAGCCTACCTAATTACACGTTAAAAGTCAAAGAGGATCAGGTTAATATCAAATCAAGAAAGCCCACGGATCTCAAGAAGCTGCTCGACAAGGTTTCCGCGCAACACGTTAAAGGTGCAACAGGTATTCGAAGAGTTCTGGTCACCGAGGAAGCGGGAGAATGGGTTATACGGACGGACGGCTCCAACCTACCAAGGGTTCTAGATGTTCTCGGCGTGAATCCCACGCAAACGATCACCAACCATGTGCATGAAATCGCAAACACGCTTGGAGTCGAGGCAGCAAGGAACTCCATAATTAAGGAGGCTATGGGCGTGCTTGAGGAGCAAGGTCTCGACGTGGACATACGGCATGTCATGTTAGTGGCTGACATCATGACCGCAACCGGTGATGTTCGGCAGATAGGGAGACACGGAATCAGCGGAGAAAAGGCGAGCGTGCTCGCTAGGGCGGCTTTCGAGATCACTGTTCCGAACATCGTTGAGGCGGCGATCAAGGGAGAAAGCGACCCGTTGCAGGGGGTCACCGAAAACGTGATTGTTGGGCAGTCCATACCCATAGGCACAGGTTTGGTTGACCTGTACATGTCGACTGCGCATCGAGAGGAGACAAAGTGATCGACACAAACAAGGCTATCGCCACCACGATAAGAACCGGAAAGGTTTTGTTTGGGGCCGACAACGCCGTAAGAAACGCTAGGATAGGGAAGGCTAAACTCATCATTGTTGCGGCGAATTGCCCGCAAAAAATTCGCGGAGACATCGAATATTATTGTAGGCTTTCTGATGTTCCGATTGTTATTTATAATGGAACTAGCATAGACTTAGGTTCGGTCTGTAGAAAACCTTTCATGGTTTCGGCATTGACCATAAGAGAACCAGGAGACTCTGAAATCTTGAAGCTTGCGGAGGCGACGAATGTCTAGCGGGATACGGTTCACCAGTCGGGAAATGCGATATATCGCCCTATTCGAGAGTATAACCAGCGCAACCGTGAAAGACTGCATCATCGACGACGCGCTCAACCGAATCATATTCGTTATAAAAGAGGGAGACGTAGGAGTCGCCATAGGAAAACGAGGTAAGAACATACGTCTGCTGGAGAAGATGACTGGAAAAAAGCATGAAATAATTGAGCATTCCGAGACTCCCGCCCAGTTCATCAAGAACGCCTTGAAGCCTGCACGGGTGAAGGAAATACGCATCACCCAGCGCCCGAATGGAAAAACCATCGCTGTGGTTTCGGTGAACCCGAGGGACAAGGGGGTTGCCATCGGCAAAAACGGGAGAAACGCAGAGCGGATCCGATTTCTAGCCAAGCGATACTTCCAGATCCAGAACGTATCCATAACGTGATGCATGCAACCGCTGTAACATTCATCTTTTAAACTAGCTTGTGGAGAAAGGTTAGTTGCCGTTTCTCAGTCGGCCTAAAAGGCGAACTAGAAGAAAGGAAGTTTCATCCCACAAAAGCCATTTGAGGCGATGGTAGGTTCGCAGAAATTGTAAACCCGCGTCGCTGGCTCGATAGAATGGTTGGCTTTTCTGCTATACTTTTGGGAGATCCAATTCTATCAGGGGGATAGACACTTCTCTAAGGCTAGGAAGTTTGGGTTATACTGATGCATGATCTCTGTTTTTCTCGCTCTCTTACCTGCCACACGTAGTGTATTAGCAACCGTGTCGAATTCGCTCCTTTCTCTCGTTTCACTGCACCTCTCTTCATAAGTCTACATGTTTCACATACCGCGACGAGATTATAACCATCATTTCAGTCCTGACAATATGGCAAAACTAACACTGAGATGAGATTTTGAGGTGCGTAACTTAAATATGAGACCTAGCGGTAACGTAACGAGAGGAATTAGAGTTCATGGGCTCCAAGTCACCGAAGGGCCAGTTCGCCGCGAGAAAACTACTGGAAAAAAGGAAAAAGTTTAGGTGGAGCGACATTTACTACAAGCGTCGTACGCTGAGACTGGATGTGAAGTCTGACCCATTGATGGGTGCGCCCATGGCTCGTGGGATCGTTTTGGAGAAAGTTGGGGTGGAGAGCAAGCAGCCCAACAGCGCCATTCGAAAGTGCGTGAGAACGCAACTCATCAAGAATGGCAAGGTTATCACTGCCTTCCTTCCAGGAGACGGCGCCCTCAATGTGGTGGACGAGCACGATGAGGTGATCGTGGAGGGAATTGGGGGTTCCCGTGGGGGAAGCATGGGGGACATCCCAGGGGTCCGTTGGAAGGTCATTACCGTGAATGGGGTTTCACTCAAGGAGTTGGTGTACGGTCGGAAGGAGAAGCCGCTGCGCTAAACATTGAGACGCAGGAACGGTTACAGTTTGTGGATTAAATTGGTAACTTTTGGTTACTTTTAGTTGTTTTTTGTGTTGGTGTTTTCAACAATGTTTAAATAGGGGCTGGCTAACCCAAGAGGCTTGTTTAGGTGGCGCGTTTGAGCAAGGAACAAGAGGTTAAGCTGTTTGGAAAGTGGAGTTTCGAAGGGATCGAAGTGAAGAATCCTGGATTGAAACGATACATTTCTCTCAAGCCGATCCACGTTCCCCACAGCATGGGGCGCCACGAACACGGGAGGTTTCGCAAGGCCAGCGTCAACATTGTGGAAAGACTTGTGAACAATTTGATGCGACCAGGAAGTAGCGCGGGGAAGAAGGCTAGAGCCGTAAACCTTCTTCGAAACGCCTTTGAAATCATCCACCTCCGAACAGGACAAAATCCCATACGAATGCTCGTCAGGGCTGTTGAAAACTCTGCGCCGTGCGAGGACACCACTCGAATTAGCTACGGAGGCGTGGTGTATCACCTAGCAGTGGACATTTCCGCCCAGAGGCGAGTGGACTTGGCGCTACGTTTTCTTTCTGAAGGGGCGAGAAAGGCAACGTTTGGCAACCCCCGCTCTTTGGAGGAATGCCTCGCGGAAGAACTGATTTTGGCGGCGAACAAGGACGTGAAATGTAAGGCGATACAGAAGCGCCACGAAATGGAAAGGGTGGCGCAGGCTTCTCGTTAGGGCGTCTAAGTTCGACACAGTGCACTATTTGACTGTGACTGCCTTGGTTAGATGCCTAGGTCTATCCGGGTCAAGTCCTCTTTCAACCGCCATGTAGTATGCGAAGAGCTGTAGCGGGATGACGTACATGATTGGTGAGAGAATTTCAGGCATGCTTTTCACGATTTCTATGTGGTCATCAGCAAGTGCTTTGATTTCCTTGTCTCCTTCCTCAATTATTGCGATGATAGATGCTCCTCGGTCTTTCATTTCCTTGATGTCGCCTACGATCTTTTCGTGGGTTTCATCTCTAGGGCAGATGAAAACCACGGGAAAGCCTTGTTCAACTAGGCTGATGGGACCGTGTTCTCTCTCTCCAGCGGGAAAAGTCATTGAAGGGATATAGTTTGTCTCCAAGAGTTTCAGCGTTCCCTCAAGAGCAGTGGCTAGGCTTATTCCCCGCCCTGAAAAGAGAAAGAATTCTTTATCTCGGTATTTTCTAGCAATCTGTCTTATTCTCTCTTCTTGGGCTTGTAGAATTGTTTCAACGACATCTGGGATATGTTCAATTTTTTCTTCAAGCCATTCCATTTCCGTGTGGGAAACTTTTCCCCTTTTTTTGGCGAGTCTCAAAGCGAGTTGAGCAAGCACCGAGAGTTGGGCGGTAAAGGTTTTTGTGGCCGCCACCCCTACCTCAGGGCCCGACTGTTGGCAGATGTAAACGCGGGATACGCGGGTTAGGGCGGATCCAATTACGTTGGTTAATCCTAAGATGGTTGCGGCGTGGAGTCTCGCGTGTTCAACAGCTTCGAGTGTGTCGGCTGTTTCTCCGGATTGGCTTATAGCAAGAATTGTGCTGTCGATGTTAATGGATTTTCCCTGTTGTTCGATAAACTCTGATGCGGCGACGGGGTGAGTTGACAAAAAGGCTAGTTTAGAAAACATGTAGGAAGCTGCGAGACAGGTATGATAGGAGGTTCCGCAAGCGACTAAGAAAACTTCTTTTGCGCGATCAAGGAATGTGGTCATCAGCTCTAAATATTGGTCTTGTAATCGAAGTGTGTTTCGAATACTTGAGGGTTGGTCGTGAATTTCTTTGAGCATAAAGTGGGGATAGCCTAGCTTTTCAGCTTTCTCAGGAATCCACTTAATAAGCTTGGGTTCCCTTGGTACCAAGCTCCAGTCGGTAATTTTTCGGATCTCATATTTCCCGTCGCTAACAATGGCAAATTCCTGGTTTTCAATCGTAACTGCCTTCTTTGTCAAGGGAAGAAACATTGGGATGTCAGATGCTGGGTAAGCAGCGTTTTCGGCGACCCCGATTGCCAGAGAACTTTCTTTTTGAACGCAAATAATCTTGTCAGGCTCTTTGGCATGAATAACGGCGATGGCATACGATCCTTCTAGACGATTTATGGTCTCACGGGTTGCTTCGATGAGGGGTAGACCTCTCTTTAAGTTTTCTTCAATGAGGTGGGGGATGACCTCGCTGTCGGTTTTGGACCTGAAGGTGTGTCCTAGATCCTCAAGCTCCCTCTTCAGCTCTGTAAAGTTTTCGATTATTCCGTTGTGAACGACAGCAATTTGCTCATTGCAGTCGACGTGGGGGTGGGCGTTCTCTTTGGAAGGAGCTCCATGTGTCGCCCATCTTATGTGCCCTATCCCTATTCTGCCCGGTAGATCATTCAAGTCGTACCGCGCGTGGACTTCATCGATTCTTCCCAAATCTTTTTTTATGAACAGCTTGTTTTTGTGGGCTGTTGCTTCCCCTACGGAGTCGTAGCCTCGGTACTCAAGTCTTTTTAGGGCTGAATGGACAACTGGCGCTGCGTTACCATCTTTGAGGACGCAGCCAAATATTCCAACCATAATTGTCACCTCGAGATTTCTAGCTTGGACTATCTTTTGTTTATTCTCTCTTATAGAGTCCCTCCTATTATTTTTTTCAGAGCCCCTTTGACGGCCCCCCAAGCGTTGCCTCAGACTTTCTCGCCTAGGCTGATTTCACATTCCTTTAACAGCTTATTTTGTTCATTGGAATCTTTATTCGGATAGAATTTCTGTAAGCTTTTTTAGAAAGCAGTTTAGTATAACGTGAATGTGAAGATCATTAAGGGGGATAAAGA
>JGI24422J19971_10002022_pt1 | contig 12539 bp, 11 predicted proteins | sample DeeMarSWOR152_54_FD_19971 | JGI IMG/M metagenome (IMG submission 19971) | reverse complement strand
TCATACCGTGCCACATTCACACGCCGCGCAACTATAGTATCTTTATGCGTGTTGAAAGAATTTTTCCGCGCGATTGAATGTTTTATTTTTCCACGGTTATGGTGATCATGTTTTTCTTGGAGGCTATGACGAGTCCCAGGGCTGCGAGTAGTGGTATTACTGCGCGTATGCTTTGAGTATCAGGTTTATGTCGTCGCTTATTCTCGGGATGTTCTTCCTGATCTGGGAGAGCATGTTTCTGGTCTGCTGGTCTTCTTCGTCTGTGTCCAGCCATTTCAGGCGAGCACTCCGCGCGTTGATGATTTGTCGAAGGAGTTCTCGGCCTGTGGAGTGTGTGCTTGGTAAGTGGTGGCCACTTACAAGGAAATCGCGGCTGCGCGCGGTATTTGTAACGCTGTTGCGCCCCTGCGTGAACCTTGGCCTATCCGTGCGCTGTTTTTCACTCGTTCATTGAACGTGTTTCCGTTGTTCCTGTGAATTTCTGGGGTAGGTCCGGGGCAGATAACGGCATTGGAATTTTATTAATGGTTGTAATCGATATTATACTTGACTCGGATAGAGATGGTTAATACAATCCTTTCGACGCGCGTGTCACTTGTCTCCATGCTTGCAGAGGAATCGTAGATCCATGTGTTGAGATTGACATTGTCCACCTTGAAAACGAAAATTGTTCCGGATGGAGGAGTTCGCGCGAATTAGTTATGATGATCTTGTAGAAGTGGTAAGTGGTTCAGATGGTTGACGATCTGGCCTATCCAACGCGCGTAATGTCCACACTAGTATAGAGCATGCATAAAGATGAATTTAGGGTTCTTTCGCGCTGTTCGTCGTGCGCGCGCGAAATGTTTTTTCTCGTATAAGATATATAATTTTTTTCTTTCTTGTTTTATTGTTTGTAATAGAGTTGCTTAAAATTAATGTTTTTCAGGATTATGGAGGGATTGCTGCTATGAACACCGTCCTTAGAAGCCTTACTTCCACTCAGGAGTTTTGGTATGATCTTGAATATCCGTTGAAATATAGGTTGGAGGTTAATTTTCAACGTTATTTCAATGGGATTAGCATTAGTAGGTGTTATGGCTGTAAAGCTTCGAAATGTCTCTGAATTTTATCCCAAATGACCCCTACCCGATGTCCCCAGTTTTCCCGTTCGCGCATAGACATTTATAGTTAAAAAAATTATATTAGATGCGCGCTTAAATACGCGCGTAAAATTTGGAGTAAGAGATGTTGATCAAGAACAGAAAAGGAATAACAACGGTCCAAGCAGGTTTCATAATAGTAATTCTTGTCATTGCGACGTTTGGCGTCTACTGGTGGTCTACATCAAGACCACAACCCTCGCCATCTCCCAGCCCATCACCGTCGCCATCGCCTTCACCAAGCCCTTCACCGTCTCCCAGTCCATCGCCGTCGCCTTCACCAAGTCCTTCGCCTACACCAGAGCCGAAAGAAGTCGTGCTGAACTACCCAAGAGGTGGGATCGTAATCACTTTAGACCCTCATGAATCCTATTCGGTTCCCACCCAGGAGGTGATAGTACCGGTTTATGAGACGCTAATCAGGTACGATCCTGATGATCCCAGTGGCCTTGTTCCCTGCCTAGCAGAGTCTTGGAGCGTTTCAGAGAACGGTTATAGCTACATCTTCCACCTGAGAGAGGGCGTCACCTTCACAGATGGGACACCATTCGACGCCTCTGCCGTCCTGTACTCCTACGACAGAGCGATAACCCTAAACGAGGAGGAGGGCTTCGGACCAGGATGGATCGTTTCTCCTATAGACATCGATGCGAGCTCCATCATAGACCCATACACGGTGAACATCACGCTGAAGTACCCCTACGCCCCATTCATCTACTGCGTGGCCTCCCAGTGGGGAGCCTTCATTGTCAACCCAACCGTCTGCGAGGCCTATGCGACTCCCGAGGATCCATGGGCTCACGAGTACCTGAAGGAGAACATGGTCGGTACGGGGCCCTACATGCTAGAGGAATGGGTCAGAGAGGACCACGTCACCCTCGTAAAGAATCCGGACTACTGGGGTGGGTGGGATAAACCACATGTTACTAAGGTATACATGCCCATCATCGAGGAGTCCGCAACAAGGCGACTTAGACTTGAGGAGGGAACCCTCGACATCGGTGGATTAAACCTCGAGGATTCTTTGGCGGTCAACGGAACTGAAGGCATAGTCGTCGAGGTCGTGCCAGGCCTTACGAACCTCATGATCTTCATGAATACCCAGAAGCCGCCGTTGGACAACAAGCTGATCAGGCATGCGATCTCCTACATGTACGACTACGAAGGAACGATAGAAACCATAAGGCAGGGGCTCGGTACCCAAGCACGTGGGCCGATTCCCGCGTCCCTCTGGGGCTGGGACCCCGAATGCCCACAGTACACGATGAACCTCACTAAGGCAGCGGACCTCATTGAGCAGGCGGGTTTCGAACCTGAGGATATCGAATTAGATTTGTGGTACATAGGAACTCTGGAGGAGGAGCGGCGGTGCGCAGAGCTCCTGCAGGCTACCGCTGCCCAGGTCGGTGTGACGATAAAATTGCACGGTGTAACGTGGGCCACACTCATCGACGCTTTGCGACCAGGCTCAGGAAACGCAACTGACGCCGTTGACATGTCCATTCTTTACTGGTGGCCCGACTACGCAGACCCTATAGGCTTCCTCGAAGTCATGTATCGCTGCTACAACGATACGGTTCCAACAGACATCTACGCCTACCCATTCTATAACTGGGGATTCTACTCAAATGCTACTCTCAATGATATCTTAGTAGAAGTTGTAGAAATAACAGACATGGAACAACGCATTGAACTCTACCACCAAGCCCAACGAATAATAGCAGAGGACGCCCCTTGCCTCTTCCTATTCGACAGTATGAACATTCTATCCTACAAGAGCTGGGTAAAAGGGTATTACTTTAATCCCTTATACACCGGAACCACAGACTTCTACAACATATACATCGAGGGCAGATAGAAACATTTCTCCTTTTTTTAATAGAAAGAGATAATTGGCTGATACCTTAAACATATCCGAGAAAAGAAGATGAAACTGTGGCAGTACATACTCCGTCGCATATTGCTGATGATACCGCTATTGTTAGGCATCACACTGATAACATTTACAGTCTCCCATCTTGTACCGGGTGATCCAGCCCGACTCGCTGCAGGCCTCCATGCCCCTACCGAGACCGTTGAGACTCTAAGGCGTAAGTTGGGGCTGGATAAGCCTCTGCATGTTCAGTACTTTATCTATATGAAGAATCTACTCCGCGGAGATCTTGGGACCTCTATAATGACTAGGAGGCCGGTGATCGAAGATATTTTGTCGAGGTGGTCGGGCACCATCGAGCTTACTACCGCCGCATTGATTGTTATCATCGCCTTAGGCATCCCTCTCGGTATTTTCTCCGCTACGAATAGGGACAAGCCCTTGGATCACGCCTCGAGAGTTTTCTCCCTTCTGGGCGTCTCCATGCCCTCGTTCTGGCTCGTCCTCCTACTACTGCTCGTCTTCTGTAAATACTTGGGCTTATTTCCCTTAGGCTATAGGATCGACCCGACGATTACTCTTCGTACGATCACGGGCTTCAACATTCTGGACAGCCTGTTGAATCTCAATTTCCGTGCATTCGTCGACAGCATATATCACATAATATTGCCAGCATTTGCGCTGGGATTTCAGGGGCAAGCAACCGTTCAGAGGCTGCTCAGATCAAATATGCTTGACTCCCTCACCCAAGACTATGTGAAGATGGCCAGGGCCAAGGGATTGCCTGAGAGGGTCGTCGTCTATAAACACGTGTTGAGGAACTCGTTGATCCCAGTTGCGACAATGCTGGCTCTAATGTATGGGGGAATGCTCGGCGGTACATTCATCATTGAATCCCTCTTCAGCTGGCGGGGGTTAGGTCGATATGGCGCCCGAGCCATACTGCAACTAGATTTCCCGGCGATCATGGGGACTACCATAATTTACACGTTGATCTACGCATTTGTCAATCTCATCGTCGACATCTTCTATGCCTACCTAGACCCGAGGATAAGATATTAAGAGGTGACAACACAACGGGCTCCAACTCAACAACCGGCTCGGTTGGGTTTTTTGAAACTTACAGGCCTTTCATACAAGAACTCAGACACACTTTATACCTCATTAGGAGAAGCCCCCTCACCCTCTTAGGGGTCATCCTTTTCTCAGGGTTCGTATTGACTGCGGCATCAGCTCCGTACATAGCGCCCTACGGACCCTTCGATATATCTTTAAGTGAAGCATTTCAACAGCCGAGTACGAAGCACCTCTTCGGAACAGATGAGATGGGGAGGGATATCCTAAGCCGCGTCTTATGGGGAAGTAGGATCTCCCTCCGTGTCGGCGTAACGGTGGTAGCGATCTCTCTGTGTATAGGCACTGTACTGGGGGGAATAGCCGGCTACATGGGTGGTGTCATAGATGAGATCGTCATGCGATTTACAGATCTCGTGCTAGCCTTCCCCTCCATAGTTCTCGCGCTGGCACTCGCTGCAGCCTTGGGCCCAGGTCTAAACAATGCGATGTTCGCAATAAGCGTAACATGGTGGCCTTGGTATTCACGTCTAGTTAGGGGACAAGTGCTCTCCATCCGCGAGGCCGGCTTCGTGGAAGCGGCAAGATGTATCGGGGCGAGTGGTTATAGAATACTCTTCAGACACATACTTCCCAATTCCTTCGGACCCGTCATCGTCAACGCGTCGATGGATTTTGGTTGGACGATCTTAATGGGCGCTGCCCTCGGCTTCCTCGGCATAGGCGCCCAACCCCCCCAGCCTGAGTGGGGGTTAATGATCAATGTCGGCCGAATTTATTTCATGGACAAGCCTTGGATAGCCACGTTTCCGGGCCTCGCAATACTCCTCGTTGTCCTCGCCTCAAATCTCATCGGTGACGGGTTGGGGGAGATTTTGAATCCCAGGCTGAGAAGGCGATGATGCACATGCATGATGCTTTACTTGTAGTTAAAGACCTGAGGGTAAACTTCTATACTTACGCTGGCGTAGTGAAAGCCCTAGATGGCATTAGTTTTGAGGTCCATAAGGGTGAGGCTTTTGGACTTGTAGGTGAGACCGGTTGTGGAAAGTCTGTAACGGCTGCTTCCATACTCCGCCTAGTGGACAAACCTGGGAGAATCGTGAGCGGAGATGTTTTCTTCGAGGGTAAGAACCTCATGGAACTTTCGGAAAATGAGATGAGAAAGGTACGTGGCGGCGAGATCACAATAGTTTTCCAAGATCCCATGACCTACCTCAACCCGGTACTTAAGATAGGTGACCAGATAGCTGAGACGATCTTGGAGCATCAAGACCTTACAGCAGAGGCTCTCAAAATAGGGGTAACTGAGAGTCGAGAGGCCTCTTCGAACAAGCCGTCAAGAAAGACATTGAAGAAAGTTGCATTAGGAAGGGTGGAGAAGGCCTTAAAGACCGTGAAGATGCCGAACCCAGAGACAGTCATTGACCAGCATCCCCACGAACTTAGTGGTGGAATGAGGCAGAGGGTGATGATAGCGATGGCTATCAGCTGTAATCCAAGGCTTCTCATTCTCGATGAGGCAACGACCTTTCTCGATGTCACAATACAGAGACAGATCCTCGAGCTTGTCAAGGACCTTAAAGATAGTTTAGGGTGTACCCTCATGATAATCACCCACGACATGGGAATAATCGCTGAGATGTGTGATAGGGTGGCCGTTATGTACGCCGGGACAATAGTTGAATGTGCCGAGACGAAGAATGTCTTCAATAAACCCATTCATCCATATACAAAAGGACTTCTGAATGCTATTCCACAACCAACGGAAGACTTGAAAACCCTCACATCCATACCAGGTTCGGTACCAGGTCTCATCAATCCTCCACCCGGTTGCAGGTTTCATCCAAGATGTCTGGAGTCTCAGGAGATCTGCAGCAGTTTGAAACCCGAACTCAAGGAAGTGGAAGAGGGACACTTCGTAGCATGCCATTCACACCTTTAGGAGATGAAGAAATTGGAGAACGATAATGGTAACCTCTTGAGTGTTGTAGATCTTAAGAAGTATTTCCCGTTGGGTGGTTGGTTCTTAGGAAAAAGTTTAGGGCATGTGAAGGCCGTCGATGGCGTAGATCTCGAAGTTAATGAAGGCAAGACTGCCGCCCTCGTAGGCGAATCGGGTTGTGGTAAGACGACCTTAGGTAGGACTATACTCAGGTTGATAGAACCAACAAGCGGGGAGATATACTTCGAAGGAGTGAACTTGAAAAAATTGAGCAAGGGTGAGATGCGCGGGATAAGGATGAACATGCAACTCGTCCAGCAAGACCCTCAATCAGCGCTTGATCCCAGGATGACCGTCAAGTCAAGCGTAGGCGAGCCTCTTGTTGTACATGGAATCGCCAGGGGTAAGGAATTAAGGGAGAAGGTCCTCTTCCTCCTCCAAAAAGTTGGTTTGGGAGAGGAGCATCTAAACAGATTCCCTCAGGAATTCAGTGGAGGGCAAAGGCAGCGAATCTGCATCGCCAGGGCACTCGCTCTGAACCCAAAGTTCATAGTCCTAGACGAGCCTACAGCCTCGCTTGACGTCTCTGTGCAGGCACAGATTCTGAACTTGCTCAAGAATCTCCAGAGAGATCTCGGGTTGACTTACCTTTTTATCTCTCATAACTTGAGTGTGGTACGATACATCAGCGACGAGGTATATGTTATGTACCTCGGGAACATTGTGGAGAAGGCGGATACTAAGAGCCTATTCATGAAACAGCTTCATCCTTATACGAAAGTCCTCTTCTCAGCGATTACCATTCCCGACCCCGAATTAGAAAGAGAGAGACTCGATATCAAGGGAGAGGTTCCAAGTGCCATCAACCCCCCTTCAGGTTGTAGGTTCCACCCTAGATGCCCTGAGTCTCTGGAGATCTGTAGTAAAATTATGCCGGAACTAAATGAGGTGGAGAAGGGACGATTCGTAGCTTGCCACCTATACAAATAGAGAATTTAGAAATGTCAAGATGGAAATCTAGTAAACTCGTTCGTCTAACATTGTTCCTATTCTTGTTTGCCACCATGGCGTCCTTCGGGTATAGCATACTACTGAAAAGACCTTTTCTTGAATCCCTTTCGCATTTTCTATTCCTCGAGGGGGGCATCCTCTTAATCATTTTCAGCCTCATAATGTCAAGAAGTCTACGTGCCAAATACAGGGATAGGGAGGAAATAGATGGATGGGTTAGGATATTGGGGGAAATGAGCATCCTAATAGTGGCATTCATTCTCATACTTAGTTCTATAATAGTCAGCTCTCTAATGGGCTTGTAAATAATATTCTGATTGGTAGATTCGCGTAATTTTAGTCTTCTCATAGCGAGAGAAGATAGCAAAATCAGCACACAATAGGAAGACATTAAAATATTCTCTTCTTCTCCGGAGGCTTTGGATAGGAGACCTTGCTCTGATTCAATCTAAGGCGAACTAGGATTTCCGCCACGTTCACAGCTGCAGAGAGAGGTTCAACAACGGGAACGCCATGTTTCTCCATCTCATCAGCCAGCCTCTCGGCGTAGCGCCTCATCCCTGTGCACCCAAAGACGATGACGTGCGCCCCATCCTTCTCAACTGCTTTTATGGCTTCCTCGACTATCCGATTGGATATAGTGTCTGGGTCTCCTGAGAGCTCAGACACTGTCAAGTTCAGTGCTCTAACTGATGTGAGTTTATTGAGTAGCCCGGCGTTCGCGACTACCCTTCGAAGGTACGGCCAATGTTGTTGACCGGTGTCGATGATGGAAAATGTGTCCCCTAACATCGAAGCTACGTGAACGACCGCCAAGCCGGCTCCCACTACAGGTATATCCAATAGCTCCCTCAGCCCCTCCATCGCCGGGTTCATGGCACAGTTGATGACAACTGCGTCGAAGCCCTCAGATTGGGCTTTGATACCCTTTTCTACCATGTCAATAACGCCTACATATTCATCGTAACAGAATTCGACAGTGGCTGAACCCTTGTCAAGGCCTCTGTATTCAAGTTCAACATCAGGAGCAACAGGCAGGGGTAAGTGCCTCCTCTTCGTACCCTGGCGAGTCAATATGGGTGTAAGGATTAAGATCCTCATGGTTGGTTACTGTCCCTCCATTTTCTCCTCGATCGTTCTGTAAGGTATGTCAAATCCGAAATACTTTGGTGTAAGTATCTCCAAACCCCTCTTCGTCCTCCATAGGCTCGGTGCTCTTATTCCTATGACTGCTACTTCATGTCGTTTTTCCTCTATATTCCAATTTGAGACAGCGTCACCGGTATCTGGATCGATAAGAGTGATGAGGTCGGGACAGGTTACATATGGTTCTCCATCGAGCCATGAGACGAGGTTCTCATTCTTGAACCATATTTCGAGATTCCGTCCAGAGTATGAGCCTGTACCACTTATTTTGGTTCTCCCCCAAATGAAGCCCTCCCTTCCCTCCTTTTCCACCCTCTCGATACGCCCTCTAAAAATCAGGTAACCTCCCGTAGATTCGAGCACAGCCTCCAACGGGTTCCCATCACTCTCATGGGCCTCGCGGATGCTCCTCCCAACCTCTATGCTCTTCGAGACTGTTCCGCAAACGATGGAGTCCTGCACCTTCTTCCCTTCAATCGGATGATCGATTACCATTACGCCACCTCCTGAAGCGACCGCCATGAACCGGTCGATATCCTCCGCCCTAGAGTCGTTCAAGACCCGTGTGACAACCATTACGTCGCCGAAGGGACTTACGATAACGTAAGGTGTTATCGGGATGTCTAAAATTGTAAATGACGAATGGGGAACCTCAGGAACAGACCGTCCTACGGTGTCTCCGTCTACAACGTTTTTTCCCATGAGCGCGGCCATGTACATAGCCAGAAAGGAGTTGCCCGCTCCGAGCTCCCCTGGTACAAAGGCGTATATCTCCCTCCCAAGCTTCTCTTCTAGGGCCATAATACCAAGGTGGGCCACCTCTTTCCTCGTTAGCCTAGGCAACGAGGAGAAACGCTTTCTGATTTCCTCTTTAACTCCTCCTCCTACTCCGTAAGGGCACACGACCATGGAATCGTCTGGAATCTCAGCCGGGTCAACCATCTTGAACTCAAGATTTTCTTTCAATGCGTCCTCCATGAGGGCCATCGCGTCGCTGACCGACCCTCCCCCGCCAGTCCCATATATGGCTGCTCCGTGCATGAAGTCGACGAGGTCCTGCCTATCAAGAATCCTTATCATACCATATCCACCATTGTTTCTGGTCTTGCACAAAATAATCATTGTGCTCAAAATCGACGATATAGGGTTGAATTAGTAGCTACAAATTTGTTACATAGATGCGCGCACTACCTGTCGAAAAAGGTTTTAAAAGTTACAAAGTACATCAAGTATAAAACAGGGCGTTATTCATGGTAAAAAGGACGTTGAGCAAAGATGAGTTGTGGCAGATGGTATTTGGAGCATCCGCCATCGCCACAGGGGGAGGAGGAGCCTGCCCGACCTACGAGCAGTTCAGCGAGAGTGCCGACACTTTCTATGAGGAGGAATATAAGCCGACACTCATAGATCCCACCGACCTGAAGGACGAGGATCTGGTGCTCTGTAATACGGGCGTTGGAGGAGGGATACGCCGTGAATTCCAGGAGCGTTATACGCGTAGCTATTTCCCATCCAAAGGCTGGTTAAAGCAGATAGATCTGATCCACCCCCTCAACAGCTGGTCCCGTTTACCCGAGGGCCCCACATGGGATCACGTAGAGAAGCTGTTCGAGACCGTCGGGAGGAAGCCGAATTCCTCAGTTCCCGATGAGATAGGGCCCCATCTTGCTGGCATGCTTTATCGCGATGCGAGACTGGGCCTCCCTACCGTGGACGCCGACTGGTCGGGTTGCAGGGCTGTCCCTGAACTCTCACTGTCAACGCTAAACGTTATCGATGCACCTATTGGGCCTTATACCATAGGCACAGCTTGGGGAGATCTCATCGTCGGACACAAGATCTTGAGCCACCAGAGGTGGGAGGACATCTGCAGGACCATCGCCGTTATGTCTGGGGGTGGATGCGGAAGCGCCATAATGATCGACGGAGAGACGCTCAAAAAAGGGACCGAGCACGGGACCGTGAGTTACTGTATCCGTGTGGGCAAGGAGATCTTAGATGCCAAAGAGAGGGGGGATGACCCCGTGGAGGCCCTGATCAATACCACGAAAGGATACAAGATCTTCGAGGGAGAAGTGGCGTATTATACGACCGAGGAAAAGAACGCCTTCGTATACGGCCACATATGGATCGAGGGAACTGGAGAACAAGAAGGCAAGACCCTGAAAATCTGGTATCAAAACGAAAACCAGATCTCCTGGATTGACGAGAAGCCCTACGTGACATGCCCAGATCCATTCACAGTAGTAGATAAGAAAACGGGACTAGGGCTATCAAACTTCAGGAGAGATTGGTGGACCCCAGGCAGGAAGGTCGCCGTCTGCGCCAGGAAGGCATGCGACTTTTGGAGAACCGAGAGAGGTCTACGCATCTATAATCCAAAGCACTTCGGATTCGACATAAAATATGTACCTATAGAAGAAAAAATGAGATGACTACAATCGAGAATCTTGGATGGAGCTGAATGTAAACTCATCCAATAAAAACCCGCGCCTATATGAAGGCGTATTTATCACTTCCCCTCAGATCCTCCGTGAAAACACTTGCATGCGCCTATCCGCCCACACAGGAGCACCATGACGACGCCACCAGGCTCCTCCAATCGCGCGCACGACCACGTCTCATCGGGTCAGCGCTTCCACGGAGAGATTATCTACGCCTGAGCATGCAACGGGTTATAGTACGGCCTACGGTTCACCAGCACACTGTAGCAGACCGTCACCAGCTTCCGGGCCGCAGCCACCAAAGCCGGCTTCCGGCCACGACGCTCCGCCACCCTGTGATAGAACCGCGTCACAGGCGAGTCCTGCCTCACGTGAACCATGGCCGCCTCCACCATCGCCCACCGCAGCCACCTGCTCCCCTCACGGGTGATCCTGCCATGCCTTTCCACACCACCACTACTACGAGTACTGGGCACCAACCCGGCGTAGCTGGCCAGGTGGTCACAGCTGCTGAATCGGCCCACGTCCCCTATCTCCGCCTTTATGAGAAGCGCGATGTAGTAGCCGACACCGGGAATGGTCATCAGAAGCTGAACCTCGGGGTCATCTCTGGCCATGCCCCTGAGCTCCTTCGACAGCAACAGGACCTCCCGGCTCAACGGCCCCATGAGCCGCAGGTAGCAGTCCACGGGCTCCAGACCCAGGTTCCTCAGCCACTCGACGCCCTTCCTGGTGAAGAGGCCGTGGCCGGTGGGCGGCTTGACGCCCTCGTAGGCGAGGATGTCCCTGATCTTGACCTTCAGCTTGGTCCGCTGCCTGACGAGGAAGGCTCTTCGGCGGATCCTCTCCCGCAGATCGGCGAGTTCCTCAGGCGGTATGTAGCTCTCCGGCAACGAGTCCAGCCTCAGCAGCTCGGCTAATGCTTTGGAGTCGACGCGGTCGGATTTGATTCTTGCCTCGGCGATGTACCTGGTCTTCTTCGGGTGGCTTACGGTGACGTCATATCCTTGCTCGGTCAGCTTCCGGTACATGGGGATGATGTACGTGGAGGCCTCCATGGCCACTCTGTCCACCTTTAGGGGCTCCAAGAACTCTGGGATGTCCTCATTTCTCATTCTTCTCTGGGTTACCACCTGCCCCGTTGAGTCGAGGATGGTGGCGTACGTTGATTCCTTGTGGACATCCAGTCCACAGAACACGGCGCTCATGGTATGACCTGAGCGCCGCCTAGAATAAACCTCCTTCATACATCATCGCGTGCAACACCCTCATACACACATCTCACCCAGATACATTAGAACTCTGAGACATGGAGAACTTCTATCGGAGGCGACTTCAGCTTTACCCTATCCACGAAATCTTCTTTATCCAAGGACACCAGAGTTGATTCAGCCTGAAGCGCCGCCTCCAGATACAACGAGTCCACCGCGTAGATGTCGTACTCGTGGCATAGAGCATAGGCCCTGAGACAGAACTCCCTGTTGCAGGGGACAGTGAGCAGAGGGTTCACCATTCTGTCGAGTTCAGCCTTCGCCCTCTCGGCCAACTCCACCCCAACCCGCCTAGCCAAAGTCCCCAGAACTTCAACATACAATATGCTGGGTTCAACCAGAACAAAGCCTCCGGGGACCCGACTCAGGATCCCTGAGCACTCGCCGCTGTAGGGTTCATCCGCCTTTAGAGCCGCCACAAAGACATTAGCGTCTAAAGTCAGGAACTTCTCAGAACCGGGACTCATGTCTCCTGCTCTTCCTGAACTCATCTAAAACAGATGGCGCCTCCGCCCACCTTCGAGACACTTCCTCACCCATGGCAAGGAAGTCTCTGACCGCACCCTCAACTTCCTCATGATTAACGGCCAGAACGGCCCCTAACCTGAGCTTGATCTCCGACAGCTCCCGCTC
>JGI24422J19971_10002019_pt1 | contig 12546 bp, 8 predicted proteins | sample DeeMarSWOR152_54_FD_19971 | JGI IMG/M metagenome (IMG submission 19971) | reverse complement strand
AATCTCGTCCACATATCGCCGGCACAAATCGAGAGTAATACTGTCTAGATCCACGCCGCCAGCGCAGGTGTCAGCTAGGGTTGGGTAGGTTTCCATCTCTACCATTTTATTGGCTCGCATAGATTCATACATCACCGGGGAGTTCTCTGGAGAAACGCCAAAAGCTTCTAACTTTGGGTTGAGGGATTTTAGCCACCCCGCCGACCCGGTGAGCAATCCCCCGGCCCCGCAGGCGAAGAGGGCTGCTTCCACGTCGGGAAGTTGCTTGGAGATTTCGTATCCGCAAGTTCCCTGTCCGCCGACCACGATGGGGTCGTTGTACGGTGACACGTAGATCATGTCTTTATCTTCGGCAACACGCCGAGCTTCCTTTTCCGCATCCCAGGCAACTTCACCATAAACGACCAGATCCAAACCATGGACTCTCAATAGTGCCAGACGTGATGGGTCAATATCTTCGGCCACGTAAATTGTGGCGCGACGTTTTCGAATGCGCATCGCCTCGGCGACTGCCAAGGCGTAGTTTCCGGTAGAGGCCGAGACTATCCCTTTGTCTAATTCTGCTTCGGTGAGCGATAGGATCTTGTTGAGGGCACCCCGGAACTTAAATGAACCCGTTCTCTGCATCGAGTCTAACTTGAGCCACACTTCACCCTCGATCTTCTCGCTGAGATACCGAGAGTATTCAAGCGGTGTAGGCGATAGGTGTTCCTGGCATCTTTCGTGTCCTTCCAGCACCAGCTGAGGTACATCGAGTTGTGGTTGGTTTTTAGCTGTCATGCTTGGTCTCCTGTGTGTAAGGCATAATCGACCGTCTAAGGGATTTGGATATCCTGACCTGGAGGTTAATCAAACTGAGATAAATATTAACAAATACAAACTCTCCATGCAAATTCCCCCCTAAAGCTACATAGCCTTTTGTTCTTGTGCTTTTTGAAGAAACGCGAAAGCAAAGGGGTCAAATCTGTGTTTTACTTTTCGAGTGGACTTGATTCCCAATAATATTTATACTCATTTTTGATTTATTTTTAAGCCGCAGAAATATAACAAGATTTGTCCTTGATCTGTAGGAGCAGCGTTTTCGCGGATCAGGAAAGGAGCAGTCCATGACCGATATTGACTTGACGATGCGCGACATCTATTCGGCCCGGACGAGGATCGCGCCAATTGTGCGCAGGACCCCGCTTGTCTCATCCCCGGAGCTGGCGGAACTGACAGGAAGCGAGATCACTCTCAAGCTCGAGAACCTGCAGGAGACCGGCTCTTTCAAACCGCGGGGAGCTGCCAACAAACTCTTGTCCTTGGACCCCGGGGCGCGACAGCGGGGAGTCATCACTCACTCCAGCGGCAACCACGGCCGTGCGCTAGCCTATGTCGCCCACCGTCTCGGGCTGCGGGCCGTTATTTGCCTCCCCGATACGGTGCCCGCCAACAAGCGAGACGCGACCCAGAAACTAGGGGCCGAGGTAGTCGTCCGGGGTAGCACTTACGATGAGGCGGTGGAAGAGGCCTACCGCCTTGTTGAAAAAGAGGGGTTGGAAATGATTCATCCCTATGACGACCCGGTCATCATCGCCGGACAGGGAACCATCGGTCTGGAACTGCTGGAGGATTTTCCCGATTTGGACACAGTCGTTGTCCCATTGTCCGGAGGCGGTCTGCTAGGTGGTATCGCCTTTGTTCTCAAGTCGGCTGACCCCGGAATCCATGTTGTTGGCGTCATGATGGAGCGTGGCGCAGCCATGGTGGAAAGTCTGCGCGCCGGCCGCCTCGTCGACATTGTGGAGGAACCTACTCTTGCTGATGCCCTTGCCGGTGGGATCAAGCCCAATCAATACACTTTTGAACTGATCCGGAAAACAGTCGACGAGACAGTTCTGGTCTCCGAACAAGAGATTGCGGCGGCCATGTTTTTTGCTCTGGAGCGTCATCATCTGGTGGTTGAGGGCGGCGGTGCAGTGGGTATTGCTGCCTTGAGGGCCGGGAAGCTCCAGCACCTGGGAGAGCGTGTCGCTGTGGTCATCAGCGGGGCAAACGTCGATATGCCCGTATTGCTGCGGATCGCCCAGGAACATCTGGACGGCCGCTGAGGAAGAACCCGAAGGTAATCTAACCAAGAAAGGTGCAACTCACTCTATGCTAAGTTGAATGTAAAGTAATCGGCTTGTCAGCCCGAACAAAAAGCCACAATCCAACACCGATCATCGCAAATACCGATCCAGTTGCCAATGCTGGCACCCAGCCGAAAGCTTTGGCTGTGATAGGAACAAGAAGCGCCCCGATGCCGCCCACAACATTTCCACCCGTGTTCATGACTCCTGTAGCGGCTGATGCGTGTTTGCCGAATACGAAGATTGCTGCTGCCCAGTATGCTCCCTCAGTGAGTTGGGTACATCCGAAGCTTAACGAAAGGAAAACAACGGCCAGATAGGGATTCTTGGTGGTGGCCCCAATAAAAAGAAGCCCGGCTGCAAGGCTAAGGCCGACTATGCCGGGAATCCGGCATCCCCAGCGGGGACCGATGCGTTTGCAGAGGCGATCACACCAGAGTCCCCCAATACTGGCAGCGACCGCACCGACCATCCAGGGAGCCGCAGCGAAGTAGCCTCCTTCCAGGATTTTAAATTCTCGAACATCAACAAGGTAGATGAAGAACCAGTTGAAGAAAATATAGAACACGTAGTTCATACAAAAATAGCTTGCGGCAAGCAGCAGGATGTCTCGATTTTTGAGCACGCTCTTCCAGGCTGCCTTGTCTTCGATAGCCTGCTCTGGAGATAGCCGGTTTGCGTTGATCAAGGCCAGCTCTTTCTTGCTGACTCGCGGGTGATCGGCCGGATTGTCTCGCGCATACCACCACCAGACTCCTGCGATCAGAAATGCTAAGGATGCCGTTAAAACAAAAGATTCACGCCAGCCCAAAGTTTCCATCAGCCAAGCGATCAGTGGTGCTGTAGCCGCGGCACCAAGCGTCAGTCCCGTGCTCGTCAACCCGTTCGGAAATGCCCATCCGGAGACTGGAAACCAGCTTCCAATCGTTCCACCACAGGCCACCGGAAACAACGGTGCTTGCACGACTCCCATAAGAAATCGCAGTACGATGAGTGTGGTCAGGATGAAGATCGTCGATGCGAGGGTTGTCCCGGGGACCAGGCCCGTGGCCAATGTCAGGATTCCCCATAATACGGCGATGATAGTAAGTGCCCGACGGCACCCCACTATGTTGCCGAAAATGCCGCCAGGAAACTGGAAGATAGCATATCCCCAGGCAAAAGCTGAAAGGACCATGCCCAGCTGAATCTTGGACAATCCGAGATCAGCCATCATGTTTTTGCCGGCAATGGACATGTTCGTTCGCAGCACGTAGGCCACGAAGCTCGCCATGAACAAAAGCGCAAGAATGACCCATCGCACTTGAGTACTTTGATGATCAGAGTGAGCTGCGGTTGATGTATTCATCTATTTGTAATTTTCACTCCCCGGCATCCAGAAATGAACTTATCACAATCGAAACAACCTGGTCAATGACCACAAATCATATTGAATTTATTTTGAGTTTTGGCTTATTATGCTGACCTGCCCCCTGATATCGGCACAGGAGATATGTTATAATTTTCCTGGACGAAAGGAGAAGTATATAGGCAGGAAACGGTTCACATCCGAATAAATCATAAACATGCTTCGTGAGGCGAAGTGCTTTTAAACCAAGGTTCTACTGTCGGTCTATTTGAAAGTAAAATCAACAATCGATAGGAAGATAGACTTTTGATTTGTAAACATCTGCCATTGATTCTATAATTGTTGGAAATCGGAAAAGGAGACATGAAATGAGTAAAATTTATAATCTCGCTCAAATCAAGGATGTATTGAAGTCACTCCAACCCATCCAAGAGATCGAAGAAGGATTTGTTGCCTATTCCGAAGGCAAAGCAGTGATTCCCCCTGTAGGAGAGATGCTTTTCAAGGATCCTCCCGGCGATGTCCACATAAAGTACGGTTATCTAGTGGATGATGATTATTATGTCATCAAAATCGCTTCCGGATTTTTCGAGAGTCCCTCTTCAAGCCGGTATACAAGTGATGGACTCATACTGCTTTTTAAAAAAGGAACAGGCGAGCTGGCCTGCGCTCTTCTGGACGAGTGTCATCTCACGAACGTACGTACCGCAGCCGCAGGTGCTGTGAGCGCCAAATATCTGGCTCCGAAAAATATCGAATGTATAGGTGTCATAGGCGCGGGCACCCAAGGCCGGATGCAGGTCGAACATTTAGCGCCTGTCATCGACTGCAAGGAGGTCATGGTGTGGGGCATGAATCAGAACGAACTGGATGACTACAAAAAGGACATGGAACCTTTGGGATACCGTATCCAGACGACCTTGAACACCGAAGATATTGCCGACCGCTGCAATCTTATCGTCACCGCGACTCCTTCAAAATCCCCCTTGTTGTCCGCCGGTAAAGTCCGTAAGGGAACGCATATTACGGCGATGGGATCCGACACCCAGGAGAAAAATGAGTTGGATCCGAGGATTCTCCAAAAAGCCGATATCGTCGTCGCCGACAGTATTAGTCAGTGCCTTTTGCGGGGCGAAATCTATCAAGCCTTGAAGGCCGGTGTGCTGGAGAAAGAGCGTATCGTGGAACTGGGGAACGTGATTGCTAAACCTGAGCTTCGCAGAATCTCCGAGGAACAGATCACCATCGCAGACCTGACCGGGGTGGCGGTTCAAGACATTCAGATCGCCAAGTCCGTCTATCATGCCCTGAAACTCAAAGAAGTATAGTTGAATACGATAAAATAAAAAACAAATCCCCACAAAAAGCCAATCAAAGCTGGCAGATATTACCTTAATTGCAGAACAAATTGCTTGACTCAAGAAGTGCTCCACCGTGGCATAAAAATGCCAAATAATGCCACAAAATATGCCTATTTTTGCCCGCTTTTGCGTATGGTTGCCTACTTTTGGAAACGCTAGAAAATGCCTGGTTTTCAGGATGTACAACCCAATATCAGAGTGGCTGGTAAGCAGGGATTCGAACCCCGCTCCCATTTTAAGGAAAGCTGGCATACCAATCAGTATGAAAGTTCCTTGTTATGAACAAATAATCTAGCAACACCCCCGGTGTGCAAGAAGATGACGGTGTCCTTAGAGGTGAACTTGCCCTTGCCAATTAGGTCAATGAGCCCAGCCATGGCCTTCCCCGTGTACACCGGGTCCAATAGAATTCCCTCAGTCCGAGCCACCAACTTAATGGCTTCGACGCATTCCTTTGTTGGTATTCCATAACCCTCGCCGATGTAGTCATAGTAAATCGTTAGCTCCTCGTGGTTAAAGGTCAGGTCTGTCTCCAAGAGCCTCGCTATCTCGTTAGCCCTGTGCGCGGTTCTGCCCTGTGCCACCTCCGGTTTGTCGAGGATGCTAACGCCGATTACCTCAAAGGGAGCCTTGAAGTGCTTGGCACCTACTAGAAGTCCACCCATGGTGCAACCTGCGCCATTGGCGACGACTAGGTACTGAACAGTAATCCCTTGTTCCTGCAGTTGATCACATATCTCGCGAATTTCATTGACATAGCCCACCTTTGCTAGGGGCATATTCAGGTCCAGCACATACGGATTTCGACCCTTGCTGTGCACTTCAGCGACTAGCTCCTCGACCCTCTTGTTTTTCAGGGATTGCTCGACCATGGGTTCCTGACCAAATCCCGCTTCGAATATCTCAACCTTGGCGCCATAGAGGCTAGAAAGCAGCAGCGGTCCTTGGGGCTCAGGAGCAGCGCCCTTGTCAAGAAGCAAGATGACTTCCATGCCGAGTTTGCCAGCGACAGCGGCGAGCTGGACGCCATAATTTGACTGCGAGGTTCCGGACATAATGATAACATCGGCACCCTTCTGTTTGACATCAGGCATTACGAACTCAAGCTCACGGATTTTATTGCCCCCTACCAGGAAAAGCCCTATCAAGTCATCGCGTTTGATGAGTATCCGCGGACCGCCTAACGCTGCGGATAGACGGGGTGCTTCCTGCAAAGATGTGGGAAGCTGGGCCAGGGTTACGCGGGGTAAGTTTTCCAATAACATGGTGTACTCCTCCTAAGTATATGTCACTGCAGGGTAATATTTGTTTCCAAGGCCTCGTGGTATCCTTAATGCGTGCCAGTACCAAACCATTTTCTGAGATATATTTAGCCCTTCGAGCCTCGCAATGATTTATAATAATTTCCTTTTTTCAGATGCAGCAAAATCCTCGACTTTATGCACAATTTTTGCTTGCTGAAGTTCTGGAATGAGTATAACACATTCAAAATGGCAAGTTCAAAAAAATTGCTCTCCAAACTTAGACGGTGGCCTTCCCGACGGGTGGTTTGAAACGTCTGTAATCTTCGAAGGCGAACCAGATTGTAATCAAGGTTGCTACTACAGCTATCACCAAAAATAATTGAATCATGCTCTGCCAACCCCAAGTTTTAACCATTCTGCCCCCTGCAATGAGATATAGCATTGAAGCGGAGTAGCCAGCAACATCTACCAGCCCTATTAAGAAAGCGCAGTGCTTTCCACCAAATTCATTAGCAAAGATACTCGCAGGCAGATAGTACACTGGAGCAAGCGTGAATCCGTAAAAGAACAGGATCACAATCGCAAGCGGGAATTTGAAAGAATCCGGAATCATCGGCAGTCCCTTCAAACACCATAGTGCTGCAATACAAACGCAGGTAGCTCCCAATAATCCACCCAAAAGACCGACTCTTCCCTTTCTTGAGACGCGGTCATATAAAAATCCTCCCCCAATCAAGGCAAGCAAACATCCGATTGGAAATGCGGATGCCCAAGAACCGGCCTGAGCAGATGATACTCCTTCAAAAGAAGTAAGATAAAGCGGTAGAAAAATGATAAAGTCCATTAATATAGTCGTACACATAAGACTCGAGCATATTAGCCAGAAACGTCCGCTTTTTGCGAAAGCCCATAGTGCTTCGGCTGGATTCTTGTCATCTAGAAAGTGATGTGCTTTCTGTTCGGTATTTGGTTCATCTTGTCTATCAGAACCTTCTGGCGCGACTTGATCCTCTAAAGCTGGAAGCCCAACATTCTTTGGGTTCGCTTTTAGATAGAAAGAGATACATGCGACTACACAAAGAACCATGACTCCAGCAGTACGAAATACATTTTGCCAGGAGAACACTGTGAGCAGCGTACCCAACAATATCATTGATAGGGAAGCACCTAGACGAGAACTGATTGAAAGTATTCCCCACACTCTTCCATATTTTGTCGAAGGATACCATACCGAAATGATACTTGCCATGGAGGGCCAGCTTGCTGCCATTGCAAACAGCAAAAGGAAGTTTATACTGGCAAAGATGGTAGCAGAGGTGCCCCAGCTAAAGGTAACTGTGAGTAAGGCTGTGATAGAGAGAGCCACTAAGAATACTCTCCGTCCACCGAGCCAATCTGCAATCACTCCGGTAAGGAGTTTTCCCGTAATCATTCCCGCCATTCCCCAGGCTGCAATATCCCCGTAGCTGGCTTCGTCAAGTCCGAGGTTCGGGTCGTTTACCATTTCAGGGCTTGCAACTGCGAGAACTGTCCTAGAGAGAATGAATCCCATATAGCCTATAAACATGCAACCAAGGGTAATGATTTCCCAATGTGTTCTTTTTTGAGCTAAATCGTTGTTTGTCATCATTCTACCAAGGCGAGGGCCGTTCAGTTGCCGCTGACGAGGCCACCGACCTCAACCCAGCGGTTCGAGACAGGCCATTAGTTCATGCATCTCGTTGGCTGATAGATTCTGCAGCGGCGCACGCACGCCACCACCGTCGAAGCCACGCAGCCGGGAGGCAGCTTTAACCTTGGCAACATAGTTGCCTCTCCATATGTAAAGCAGCGATGGGATCATGCGCGACCACAGCTCCATTGCGCCGGTGATATCGCCGCTGGTGACCAGTTCAAACAGGCGCACGCTCTCGCGCGGCATGTAGTTTGCGCCACCCCAGATACACCCCTGCGCACCGGCGATGAAGCTAAAAACGGTATTGGGATCGCAACCGTTTAACACCTTGTATCCGGTGGCGAGGTACTCCTGCTGGCGGATCAGGTCGCCAGCGCTGTCTTTGATGTAGTTGAAATGCTTGATCTGGTTCAGGCGTTTGAATAGGTCGACCGAAATACTGATGCCGGTGCTTTGCGGGATGTTATAGCCGATGATGTCGGTTTCGATCGCGGAATCAATGGCCGCATAGAACTCAAACAATCCGTCGTCATCTTCAGGGCCTTCGAGATAGGGTGGCAAAATCATCAGCGCATCTGCACCGAGTCCCTGAGCATGTTTGCTGCGTTCCAACAATTCGTCGAGCACCAGCGCCGAGGTCTGGCAAATGAGTTTGCAGCGTCTGTTGATACGCGCGGCGCCGAGCTCGTAAAGACGATTGCATTCCTGCTGAGTTAGGTAGGGATGCTGCCCAGTTCCTGCGCCGAGCACCAAGCCATGGACGCCGGCGTCTATATAGAGGTNGATTAATTCTTCCCAGCGTGCATAGTCGATGCTACCGTCGGCATCCATCGGGGTTTGCATCGCCAGGTTGATTCCGGTCAGTTCGTTCATTGATTTCTCCTTCTAATGAATGAATTCGGTTTAAACTCTCAAGAGGGCTTCCTCAGGCGTATCCGATCAGTACGGCCACCGCCAATGCGATCGAGCCTACGATCGCGATTTTTAACATAAAGGGCAGGATGAACCGCAACCATCGGTCGTATGGAACTCCCGCCATGGCCAGAACGCCCAAGAGCACATATTGCGTTGGAATCACAATATTGCTGAACCCGTCGCCAAACTGGAAAGCCAGTACCGCCACCTGCCGGCTCACGCCCACGAGGTCTGATAGCGGTGTCATGATCGGCATAGTGACGAAAGCCTGTCCGCTTCCCGAAGGGATGAAAAAATTTGTGAGACTTTGCATGAAGAACATCCCCACAGCAGAAAGGGCCCCCGGAAGCTCCTGAAGGGGAACGCTGATTCCGTAGACGATCGTATCCACTACCCCACCCTCGCCCAACACTACCTGGATACCACGAGCTACGCCGATCAAAAGGGCAACGCTAGTAAGGCTCGCTGCTCCTGCCCCGAACTCTACCGCTGTTCGGTCCGGACTCATGCGGGCGATGAGGGCGATGATGAGCGTGAGGGCGATGAACACCCCTTGCATCTCGTACAGATACCAGTTCCACTTGATCAGCCCGTATACAAGGAAGACCATAGCGATGCTAACGACAGTCAGGATCCACTTGTGGGTGGTGGTCATCGGAGGATGGTCTGCCCCGGCCTCTCCATCTCCGCCACTGGAGATCGACGGNCCTTCGGGCGCGCTTATACCAGCTACCAGGCTTGTCGCCGGGTCCCGCCCCACCTTCTTGGCATATAGCCAGACATGATGAATACCAATCGGCACAAAGACCGCTATCATCACCAGGCGGAACCAAAGCCCCGATCCAGGCTGGAGTCCGGCAATGTCCTGGGCGATAAGTGTCGTAAAGGGGTTGATAACGGCAGCACCGTAACCGGTACCGTAGCCAACCATGACAATAGCCACAGCCGTGAATCTGTCGTATCCAAGCACCAGAGTCAGGCTGATGAGGACCGGTACGAAGGGAAAATACTCTTCGCCGAATCCGATGGTGCTCGACCCAACGGCAAACAGGGTAGTTCCGCCGGCCACCAACCAGAAGGGTCGATCGCCCCAGCGCCTCAGCAAAACTCTCATCCCGGCATCAACTGCACCCGTAGATCTAAGAACGGCAAACGCACCTCCGATGATGAAGACGAAAAATATGATCTCGTGTGCTCCGCTGAATCCTTTAGGTATGGCCGTGAGGAAGGCCATGGGTGACAACGCCGGAGTCTCCGGAGTGAGGTGGAAGCTGCCCGGCACCACCTGGAGTCGTCCAGCGGCGTTCTCAACCCGTTCGAAGGATCCGGCAGGAATCATGTAAGAGAGAATCTGAGCCAGCACCACTATCGAGAAGAGGAAGACCAGCGTGTGCGGTACCTTGAATTTGCGTTTCTTCATAATGAAATCTTTATTTTTATTGTGAATCAGACTGTGATCCTTTCACATATTTATCGAACCAGCCGAGAAAGCGCTCGAGCAGGTCCTTTTGATAGCTATGTTTTCTGATGCCGTGGTGCGCGTTGGGGTATACGACGAGCTGGGTTTCGCGACCCAAGTGTTTCATCGCCTGGTACATCTGCTCGGAGTGGATGATCGGCTGGTTCCAGTCCTTCTCGCCGCCAATGAAGAGCGTCGGCGTCGTGATGTTCTCGACGTACATGAACGGTGAGATGCTGTCCCAGAGATCGCGATTTTTCCACGGCGGACCGAGTTCCGTATGCCACCACAGATAGTAGGGATCATGACCGTAAGTGGACGTATACCATCCAACGCTGGCGCCACTGACAGCGCCTGCGAATCGATCCGTCTTGGCAATCACGAAGTTCGTCAGCGTCCCGCCAGACGACCAGCCGCCAACGCCGAGCCGGTCAGGATCGACGTAACCCTGTTCGATGACGTAGTCAGTAGCCACGATCACATCTTCGACATCCTTTGTGCCATATGCTTTGTTGAGGGCAAGTGCGAAGTCGAGCCCCCGGCCACCTGATCCCCGAACATTCGGCATCACGACTACGTAGCCGTTGGCTGCGAAGAGCTGGACCCGGAAATTAAAACCATAGTCGTACTGGGATTCCTGCCCGCCGTGAAGCCAGAGAATAGCCGGATAACGGCGTTTCGGATTGAAATCCTGTGGCTTGTACACAAATGTCTGGATCTCGGTGCCATCGAGCGTCGGGAAACGCAGCTCCTCGACATCCGACAGCCAGATTGAGTTCAACAGTTCACCGTTGACGTCCGTGAGGCGGCGTGGCTGCTCAGAACCAGCCGGAGGATTCGCATCGAGGACAAACAGATCTCCCGGCAGACGCGGCTTACTGATGGCGACAACGACACTGCCGTCAGGTGCTACCGCGGTCGCCCCCACCTGGACCTGTCCTGTAATCAACCGGCTCAACTCACCATCCGCGATAGACACAGCGGCCAGTTGAACTTGCCCGTCATCCTCCAGCTGGACGTAAATCTGGCTTCCATCCGGTGAGAAAGTCGGGTCCCAGGCCTTGCGGTCGAGTGCCTCCGTGGTAAGAAGCACGGGCTCGTCCTCTCCAATACGAATGATCGCGACTTTAGTCTGCAGGTAGGACGCGGGTATGTCGGTCCGGTCTGTGTAGGTCATGAGGTAGCCGATTCTCTCGCCATCGGGGTGCCAGATCGGCGAGCCGTCGGTACCAGGGTTCGTGGTTACCCGGACTGGCTCCTGTTGGTCGTACGGAGTACCCGGATCCACCAACCAGATGTCGGTATTAGAGCTGGCGTCCGGCTCGGCTGTGCGGTTACTGACAAAAGCGATCTTGCTGCCATCCGGAGACCAGGCCGGACTGTAGTCCTCGTAGTCACCGGAGGTGATCTGCACGGTGGCCTTAGTGTCGAGGTCATAGACATAAAGATGGGTGCGTAGACGATTCAAATAACCCACATAGTCTTCCTTGAACAGCAGCCGGTCGATCACCCAGGGCCCGGAGGCCTTTCCGTGGTTCGGATCCGGGTCGCGGATCAGGAGCACCAGTCGTTTCCCGTCGGGCGACCACTCGTAGCCCTCGACGCCCCCCTTGATACTGGTGATCTGGACGCGCTCTCCGCCGCGCAGGTCCTGCCTGAAGACCTGCGAACCTTGCCCCCTGCTGCTCGCTATGAAAGTCAAATACTTACCGTCGGGGCTCCAACTGGGGGTCCAGATGGAGCTGCCCTCAGCGGTCATGGGCATCGGCTCGCCCCCACCGGTAGGGACAATCCAGAGCTGCGTCTCGGACCGGTCATTCTCGAGATCTTTGGTCCGGACCGTGTAGGCGACCCAGGCACCGTCTGGACTGATGCGCGGGCTGCCCACGCTCTTAAGTGCAAAGTAGTCATCGACCTGGAGATGACGTAGCGCGTCGGCATCCTGCGCCAAGGCGCGCGTTCCCGAGTCCGCGCCTACCAGAAACGCCATCATGACTGCCAGTAGCCCTAGTACTTTCGCATCGTGTTTCATTTAACTATCCTCCTATTTTGTTTATGTCACTCTGTTAACTATCGATATCGACAGAATTGAAAAACCGAACAGACGATAACCGAGCAAAGTGAACTCGATGAACGAATGTGTTCTCATGGCAACTTACCTCTCAAGGTAGTGTGACGAATCACGCCAGCACCTGCAGAACCCTTGAATTGCCTATCCCTCCCTCAGCGGGAGAGCAGAGGTACAACCTCTTCCTCAATGACCTGGTTCAACCGATTCCGTTGGACCTCGAAGCGTTCATAGACTTTCTCCAATATCGTGTACATCGATTCTATGGAAATATAAGAAATTGGTTTTTTGGCTTGCTGCAAATTCTTCATAATTCTCCGTAATTTACACCCGCTGAAATCGTGAAATAAAAGTATCACACCAAG
>JGI24422J19971_10002018_pt1 | contig 12551 bp, 3 predicted proteins | sample DeeMarSWOR152_54_FD_19971 | JGI IMG/M metagenome (IMG submission 19971) | reverse complement strand
CGTATTCGCCGGGGTAATCGAATATCTCGAGCTCCGAGACGGCATGGCCTGCGGCCGTCTGTGAATCGGCATCAGGGTCTTTTGCGACAGCAAGAATGTCCGCTCTGACATTCCTGTAGTCAAAATCGTTTAGCTTGTACATGCCCGGCTGGATGTTCGATGCGACGAGCCAATCCCAGATGTACTCGCTCGTGCTCAGGGCGCCGTAGGTGGGACGGTAGCGGATTTGGTCGTAACCGGGGTAGCTCTCGTGGGCGTTGATGGAGTCGGACAGCACGATACTATGTTTTTCGTCCTCGTGCTCAAAGAAGTAATATATCCCCTCCTGCTCCATTAGGCGGTTGACGAAGTTGTAGTCGGTTTCGCGGTACTGGGCACAATAGTCCCAGGTGCGATATTTCTCCATCAGCGAATCTTTGATGTCGGTGAAACCATGCTCGCGGAAGACCTCCTTTATAATCTCCGGGACGGTCTTGCCCTGGAAAATGCGACAGTCCGCCGTGCGGGTCAAGAACCACAGCCAGGGCACGACCGTGGCCTGGTAANGCGCCAGCTCACCGCGGCTCTCGGTCTGGAAGAACTGGCTGACGTAGCCGTTGAAGTAACGGCTCTCACCGTCGCTTAGGTTCAGCCGGATAGTTACGTTCTGCCCCACAATATTCGCGAAGTTAATGTCGTGCTTGTGGCTTAGTAGTTCCAGTTCGAACTGGAACATTTGCCCCAGCCTCTCGGAACCCGACATGCTCTGGAGAAGAAGGACATCTTTGCCTAACGGAGTGTTGATAGCTATGGCTCTGTTTTCTTGTGTTCTTATCATTGGTAGTTTCCTTTAATTCTTGGTTCACACTTGCATTATCACTAAAAACAAATATCAAATATTACGTTCCAGCGTGGAAACTAATCGCCTGTATCAATATCTGAGCTGTTAACCTATCCCTGGTCAAGTGGCTTCCACGTCGTGTTTTCCGTTACTAGCCTGTGATAGAGAAATTGGTTTTACGCAACGCACCAGACCTTCAGACTATTCTAAGTGAGAATAACCCTATACGGTCCGACCAAGTCTATTTATTATAGTCCGGGCGCAAATATCCCACTAATAATATTGTTGGAATTATCTTCGTGAAAGTCGTGATCCAACGACAATATATTGAGATAACACACGGTGCCTTGCGCAGAATAAATCAAATCCAAAAATCCAACTTACAAATCAATTAGTGTGCGCTTCATAGGGCAGTCTGTTAATATTTTCTTCTACACTTTTTCAGCATCTTCTGTTAAACGCATTTTTCGCCAGTATTCGCAGATTTTGAAAGGTGCGCAAAATAAAAATCGACCTTCCGTGAGACCGGGCCTGTCAAGTCCAAAATTTGGTTTGATTGGTTTAATCCTATGACAATCATATAAGGTAGATCACACCTCTCCTGCCTTGCTCTGTAAAGATAATTCCCATTTGGGAAGTTTGGTAGGTGCCGAAGAGTGTGGATCCTCGGCTTGAAAATATAGTTTTAATTTGATAAGGGATTTGGTAGTCTGATAGGATATAGGCAGCGTTGGCAGGCTGGCCAGAAAACGCCGGGCGACATACGACAAATGATAAAAGATTATTTGGCAGTGTTGGTAAAAAAGAAATGGAAGGGAAAAAGAATATTCTGACGGTTTTTGGATTGCTTCTATTCTGCACCACCATTGGCATTGACTCGCATGTTAAGGCGGATACACTCGTGGCGAATCTGCCACTGAAGGCAAAAGACAAAGTACCGCAAAAGGTCTATGCCTTCGGTCTTCGTGATGTGCGTCTTCTGGACAGTCCCTTTAAGACTGCGATGGAGCTGGATGCCAAGTATCTGTTGTCCTTGGAGCCGGACAGATTCCTCTCGCGGTACCGTGAGTTTGCAGGTCTACGGCCTAAAGCGGAGGCCTATGGCGGCTGGGAAAGGGCCACTATATCCGGCCACTCTTTGGGTCACTATCTGACAGCTATATCTAAGCTTTACGCCTCGACCGGCGATGAGCGCATGCTTGATAAGGTCAGCTACATTGTTAGTGAGCTTGCTGAGTGTCAAGAAGCATGGAACAATGGTTTTGTCGGTGGATTCCCACGCAGTAAGCAGGTCTTTGCCGAGATTAAGGCCGGCAATATCCGCACCGCTGGCTTTGACCTAAATGGGCTGTGGGTACCCTGGTACAACTTGCACAAGCTTTATATGGGCCTGGTAGATGCTTATCTGTATTGCGGTAATGAAAAGACGAAGGATATTTTGGCTAAGTCCACGGACTGGGCCTGGGATGTTGTCGGCGGCCTTAGCGACGAGCAATTCGAGAAGATGCTGCACTGCGAGCATGGTGGTATTAACGAAGCATTTGCTGAGATATATGCACTGACCGGCAACGCAAAGGCTCTCACACTTGCAGAGCGTTTTTATCATCACAGAGTACTTGATCCGCTCTCTCGCAGGGAGGACAACCTGGTCGGCTTGCACAGCAATACCCAGATTCCCAAGCTGATAGGGCTTGCCAGGCTGTACAGACTCACTGGCAAAGAGCATTATAACACCGCCTCATCCTTCTTCTGGAATACAGTGGTGCAGAACTATACTTATGTAAACGGTGGGAATACCGATGGCGAGTACTTCTTCCCGCACACGGAATTTGGTAGGCACCTGAGTGTGCACACTACTGAAACGTGCAATACATACAATATGCTGAAGCTCACACGCCAGTTGTTCGTCACAGATCCTCAAGCGAAATATGCGGACTACTACGAACAAGCACTTTATAACCATATTCTTGCATCACAAGACCCCAAAGAGGGTATGATGATTTACTTTTGTCCATTGAAATCAGGCCACTTTAAGACTTACAACAAACCTTACGACTCTTTTTGGTGCTGCACCGGTACCGGTATGGAGAACCACGTAAAGTACGGCGATAGCATCTACTTTTACGACGACAGCGCATTATACGTTAATCTTTTCATACCGTCAGTCCTCAACTATCGTGACAAGGGCCTAACAGTCATCCAGCAAACTGGTTATCCGCTTGATGGCAGGGTTCAACTGCAGCTTATTATCGATAAGCCTGTTAACCTAACTGTGAAAATTCGTCGGCCGTACTGGGCCGAGGATGATGTGAAGGTCACGGTCAACGGAAAAGCCTATCCGGTCAACGCTCATACCGGCCGATACATAACCGTTGAGCGCATCTGGGAAAACAGTGCAGAGATAAGACTGACCCTGCCGGCTAAGCTCCGTACAGTGTCTTTGCCGGGCAGTCCAAACAAGGTGGCGTTCTTATACGGTCCAATTCTACTTGCAGGAGCACTTGGTATTGAGGGCATCGAAGATATCGATCCTCACGCCGAGAATCGCAGCGAATTTGACCATGTTCCTGCACCACCAATACCTGTAATCCTTGCCGCTGGCAAAGACATCGATGAATATATCAGGCCGGGCAAGACGCCGGGTACATTCATTATGGATGGCTCGGTCTTGAGAACACCTGGCACCGACAAGACTGGCGATATGACGCTATTTCCCTTCTACAAGATGCACTATCAGCGGTATATCGTGTACTGGGATTTGTTTACTCCCGAGGATTGGCAAAAGACGAAGCAGCAATTCGAGGCTGAGGAGAAAGAAATCAGAGCCCAGCAGGCCCGTACCGTGGACCATATCGTGCTGGGTCAGATGCAGCCCGAACGGGATCACAATTTAACGGGTGAGAATACGCATAGTGGTGTGTTCCGCAGCCGCCACTGGCGTGATGCTCGCTCCGGAGGCTGGTTCAGCTTCGAGATGAAGGTCGTGCCGGATGTTCTGATTGAGCTGCTCTGCACGTACTGGGGCAGCGATGGGCCGGGGCGAGACTTCGACATTCTCGTGAATGATAGGGTGGTTGCAACCGAGCACCTTAATCAGAACCAGCCCGGGCGATTCTTCAACGTCGTATATGATATCCCTCCTGAACTAACCAGGGGAAAAGACAAGATATCGGTGAAGTTCAAGGCACATGCGTGGCGCAGCGCCGGCGGCCTCTACGAATGTAGGGCAATGAAGAAACAGTAACCATAGCTATCCGTGAGCGTAAGAACCTATTTGATAAAGTCGTATCAGAACTCGTGAATATAGACGCAAACCGGATCAGTATCAAGTGGCAAAAAAGGCGATCAGCGGGTATCATAAAGCGTGAAATCCAATCAAAATGTCATTCAGTAAAGGATGGTTCAAATGGCACATCAAAAACAAATGCTTGCATCCATTTTTATAGCGGTCGTGACATCCGGACTGTGCACAGTGTTGTGCTTAGCAGAAGGGAAAAAGGTTGAACTGAGGCGTGATTACAATGTCAAACCCGTACCCTTTAATAAGGTTCGCGTCGAAGATAATTTCTGGACGCCCCGGCTTGATACCAATCGTAAGGTTACTATTCCTTATGCCTTTAGTAAATGTGAGGAGACCGGGAGGATTAGAAACTTCGAAAAGGCAGCGTGCCTGATGGAGGGTAAACACGAAGGGATACACTTCGATGATTCGGATGTTTACAAAATCATGGAAGGTGCCGCGTATTCACTGCAAGTCCATCCCGAGACAATGATGCGGCTATACCTGGATAAGCTGGTCACGATCATGGATGCCGCCCAGTGGGATGATGGATATCTATTTACCTTTTACTCGGTGCCCGAGAAGCAGCCCGAAAAACTTTGGACAAACATTCAGTGGATTCACGAGCAGTACTGCGTGGGGCATATGTACGAAGCGGCGGTAGCTCACTATCAAGTTACTGCCGATAAGTCATTCTTGAATATCGCTATGGAAAACGCAGACTTGATCTGCAACACTTTCAGCCCGGGCAAGCGGACCGACCCACCAGGACATCAGGAAATCGAAATCGGTCTTTGTAAGTTGTATCGTGTCACCGGTGATGAGAAGTACCTGGACCAGGCGAAGTTTTTCCTGGACCAGCGGGGTCGTAAAGGCAACCGTGGGCCAAAGGGCAACGGCGGGCTATACGGCGAGTACAGCCAGGACCACAAACCGGTCACCGAGCAAACTAGGGCTGTGGGACATTCGGTGCGTGCCGCTTACCTGTATACGGGCATGGCGGATGTCGCAGCGCTGATGGGGGACATGGAATATGTAGAGGCGATTGATACCATCTGGAAAGACGTTGTCGACACCAAGCTATACATAACCGGTGGCATCGGGGCGGCCGGCGGACATGAGGGTTTCGGCTCACCTTATGAGCTGCCAAATATGACTGCCTACTGCGAGACCTGTGCGTCGATTGCCAACATCCTCTGGAACCATCGCATGTTCCTGATGCACAACGACGCCAAATACATCGATGTCTTAGAGCGAGTCTTGTACAATGCCGCGCTATCGGGAATTTCGATGAAGGGTGACCGGTTCTTCTATCCGAATCCTCTGCAATCTATCGGTCAACATGCCCGAAGTCCCTGGTTTGGATGTGCGTGCTGCCCTTCGAATGTCGCCCGCTTTATCCCCTCGGTGCCGGGTTACACTTATGCCTATAAGAACAATGATGTATATGTGAACCTGTTTATCAGCGGCGACGTCACGATTGAAACCCAGAATAACAAGGTCAAGCTGACCCAGAAAACCCAGTATCCGTGGAAGGGTACAGTGAACATCAGCGTCGAGCCGGAAAAAAGCGACACGTTTGCCATTTACGTTCGTATCCCCGGCTGGGCTCAGAATCAGCCCGTGCCGAGCGACCTTTACAAATTCCACCAGGCCGGGCATGAGGAAGCTACGCTAAAGGTCAATGGCAAGCGATTATCACTGAGTACCCAAAATGGCTTTGCTTGCATCGATCGCAAATGGCAAAAAGGCGACACGATCGAGATGGACCTGCCGATGCCGATCCGCCGGGTCATCGCCCATCCGAACGTCAAAGCAGATCGGGACAAGGTGGCCATTCAGCGTGGACCGATAGTTTTTTGCCTTGAATGGCCCGACAATGACGGCAAGGTATTGAACTTGGTGATTCGGGACGATGCGAAGCTCAGAACCGAATACAGGCCGGACCTCTTAAACGGTGTCATGGTAGTAATTGGTGAAGCGCAGGTGGTCAAACGTACCAATAACGGCGATATTGTGCCGGACAGAGATAAGCAATTCATTGCCATTCCGTATTACGCCTGGGCACATCGCGGTCGCGGCGAGATGACAGTCTGGCCGGCTCGAAGACCTGAGGCTGCCCAGCCGGAACCGGCGGATACGCTGACGTATAGAAGCAAGACCACAGCTTCGTTCGTGCACGTGTCTTTAAATGCAATCAAGGACCAGATACTACCGGACAGCTCATCCGACTCATCGGCGTTGCAACTGGACTTCTGGCCTCATAAAGGTACAACCGAATGGATTCAGTTTGAGTGGGGCCAAGAACATGAGATATCCAGTGTCAAGGTCTACTGGTTCGATGACACCGGTAGAGGGCAATGCCATGTACCAAAATCCTGGAAAGTGCTGTATCGCGACGCTGAAGGGAATTTTAAGCCGGTGAACAACGACAGCCCTTACCTTACAGAAAAGGATACCTTTAACAAGGTTAGTTTTAAACCGGTGAAAACTGACGGCGTCAAAATAGAAATTATACTCCAGGATGAGTGGTCGGCTGGCGTGCAGGAAGTCATAATCGAATAGCTAATTTGGAGGCATCGACAAGGAATATCCAAGACAAACATAGCATTCGCCTCTATTGTGGACCAAAGACTGAAACATAGAGAAATCGTCGAACTGCTCCACAAGTACAGGGCAAAGGAATGATTTGAGTGGAGCGGAGAGAATAGTCCAAATAGAAACGCTACTGACGATCGTGCATTGCCCATAAAACATAGAATGCCCAAACACTTGACTTGACAACGGTTGTTACATATCGGGGCGGTGGTGTTTCTGTATTGAATTTCCAAGACTGACTTGATATTCTATCGAAAATGAAGCTTAACGGCGTAGCTGAGCAGGGATAAATGGAAATCTTGGTTAACAACTTATCCACGATGGTCTAAGACATGTTTGTCTCTTTTTTGATTTGCTTTCAAATACTGTGAAAGGTTACCTATTATGAATAAAAGCATTTGTTATGCATTGCTTTTCTTAGCTTTATGGATAGCCTGTGTATCGGTTCCTGCCGCTGAAACCGCTAATCCTTATATTGGACACTGGGCGTTGACAATTCCTGACGGAGGTGCTGGTTGGTTGAGTGTTATGCAGGAAAATGGGTATTTAGACGCAAACATCCTCTGGGGCGGTGGAAGTGTGGTCCCGGTGGATAGTGTCTATATGGATGAGGATACCCTGAACGTCACACGTGTTCGTAAGGTTGAACGCAAAGACGCCAATGGCAAAGTGATCCGTACGCATACCTTCACAGAAACGATTGTTGCGAAGGTCTCAGGGGATACTCTGCGTTTGACACAAATCCGGCCTCGCTCAAACGGAAAGGGCATTGACCGGAGTGAATTCACCGGCAAGCGGATTCCTCCGTTGCCTCCGAAGCCGGACCTATCCAAGGTCAAATACGGTAAACCAATCGTACTATTCAATGGAACCAATCTGGAAGGGTGGAAGCTAACCAATCCAAGGCAGACTAATGGTTGGGGTGTGGAAGATGGGGTCCTTGTTAATAGGCCGCTTCAGCAGAAGGGGAAACGTCATATTTCTTATGGCAACCTTCGCACCGTAGCCGAGTTCGAGGATTTCAACCTAAAATTGGAAGTGAATGTTCCAAAGAGGGGTAACAGCGGGGTTTATCTGCGGGGAATCTACGAAGTTCAGGTCAGCGATACGTACGGCAAATCTCTTGATTCACATAACATGGGAGCGATTTACAGCCGGATTAAGCCCAGTGTGAATGCTGAGAAGCCAGCCGGGCAGTGGCAGTCTATGAATATCACGCTTCTGGATCGCCACGTAACAGTGGAACTAAACGATAAGATAATTATTGACAATGAGCCGCTGCTGGGTTGCACTGGCGGCGCGCTCTGGTCGGATCAATTCAGGCCCGGCCCCATCTATCTACAAGGTGACCACACAGCCATCAGTTATCGAGATATCGTGCTGACACCGATCCTAAAAAGTCAGGTCGATAAGCAGGCTGTCATTTTTGAGGACTGCTTTGAGGGTAACTTAGCTGATGGCTGGACCTGGCTACGGGAGAATCCTCAAGCCTGGCGCATCCGGCAGGACGCTTTGGAGATTCGTGTTGAACCGGAGGTGGCACATACTGTCAAGAACGCTTTGGTTCGTCAAGCCCCGGATCGCAGCCGAGGCAAATTTGCCATCGATGTAACTGTGACCAATACAACACGGCCTACCCAACAGTATGAGCAAGCCGGAATAACTTGGTATCATGGCGGCAAGCCGGTGTTTAAACTTGTTAAGGAGTTGATTGATGGAGAACTATTTATCATCCCGGGTCGAAAACCTATGCCAAGCGAGACGGTCCAGCTTAGGCTGATTGTAAAGGGCGATAATTTTATTGCCCAGTTTCGTCCGGATGCTAAGGGTGAGTTTCAGACGGCAGCTACAGGTATGCTGCCGGCACCAGGTGACGACCAGGTCAGCATACAATGCTACAATGGTCCTGCTGATGCCGAACACTGGATCCGGTTTGATGATTTTCGCATTTTGGAACTGCCAGAGTGATAGGCATTCCTCCCGAAAATTACATCCGAGCTTAATTAATACGCTTACACACCAGCTCGAAGGACTAAGAATTGGAGGAAGCTGAGATGGAAGTAAAAGTAAGACAAACGGCAATCGATGTTGTAGGTGAAGTTCCCTGGGGCACGCACTTCTGTCAGTTCTACCAGACTAAAGAGGATTTGATCGACATGCTGGTACCTTATTTCAAAGCGGGATTAGAAGATAATGAATTTTGCATGTGGATTACTTCAGAGCCCTTAAATGCTGAGGATGCACATAGAGCATTAAAGAAGAAAGTAAGAAACTTAGATGATTACATTAAGAAAGGTCAGATAGAGATTCTTGACTATAGTCAGTGGTACACCAAGATAGGACATTTTGACTCTGATGAGGTCTTACAGGGCTGGGTCGAGAAAGAGAGGTATGCTCTCGAGAAAGGGTTTGATGGACTTCGCCTCACCGGAAATACTTTTTGGCTTGAGAAAAGGGATTGGAGAGAGTTCACTGAGTATGAAGCTGTCGTAAATAACGTCATAGGCAAATNTCGAATGTTGGCCATTTGCACCTACTCCCTTAAGAAATGTGGAGCATCAGAAATCATAGATGTGGTGAGCAACCATCAGTTTGCTCTGATTAAGCGAGAAGGCAAGTGGGAAATTATTGAAAGTGCTGAGCATAAGAAAACGGCGGAGGCGCTTCGGCAGAGTGAGGAAAAATTCAGGTTGGCATTCGAAAACGCAATGGATGCGATTTTTTGGGCGGATCCTGAAACGGGCCTAATTACCAACTGCAATAGAGCTGCAGAAATGCTTTTGGAGAAGAAAAAAGCAGACATTATTGGTCAACATCAGACAACACTCCATCCGCCGCAAAAGGCAGGATATTACCGAGATTTATTTCAGAATCATGTAAAGCAAATGAAGGTTTTTTATGATGATGGTGAGGTCATAACCGGATCAGGAACAATAAAACCAGTCGGTATTACAGCTTCTCTAACGCCGGTCGGCGAAAAGCAAGTACTGCAGGGAATATTCCATGACCTTACAGAGCGCAAGCGGGCGGAGAAAGCCCTGCGTGAAAGCAGGCAGAGGTATAAGCATCTGTTTGAACAATCTCCCGTTGGTATCGGCTTGACTTCTCCTGAAGGAAATATAGTGGCTGGTAATAAAGCCATAGAGACCCTAACAGGGTATTCAATTGAAGAGCTTAAAAAGATTAACGTTGCTGATTTATACGACGATCCAAAAGACAGGGAAGCGTTAATTGAAGCCGTCAACCGGTACGACGGTGTGGCTAATTTTCCTGTACGCCTGAGACGCAAGGACGGAACTCCATTGGACGTCCTCTTAACCATTTCCCGGATTCATCTTGGCGGCAGGGACTTGTTTCAGACAATATGTATAGATATCACCGAGCGCAATCAGCGGGAGGAAGCACTGAAGTGGGCCAAGCGAGAATTAACTATCCGGAACAAGATCGCTGAGATATTTCTCACCGTTCCGGATGAAGAAATGTTTGGAGAAGTGTTGCAGGTTATCTTGGAGGCTATGGAAAGCGAGTACGGGATCTTTGGCTACATAGATGAACACGGCGTCCTGATCATCCCCTCTATGACGCGAGACGTCTGGGAAAAGTGTCGGGTTCCTGACAAGACGATAGTATACCCTCGTGAGAAATGGGGTGGTATTTGGGGGCGAGCCCTCGTGGAAAAAAGGAGCCTATTTGCAAACGGAGGTTTGCATGTACCTGAAGGGCACGTTCCTATAACAAGGGTTCTGGTTGTGCCCGTTATGTATAGTGGACAGGTAATCGGACTCCTGGAAGTTGCGAATAAATCTACCGAGTATAGCCATAAAGACCAAGAGTTCCTGGAGGCTATCGCTGGGAGAATAGCACCTATCCTAAATGCAAGATTGCAGAGGGATAGAGAGGAGAGAGAACGAAAGAAGACAGAGGAGGCGCTGCGGCGTAGTGAAGAGCGATATGCACTGGCCCAGCGGGCGGCCAACATCGGCAGTTGGGATTGGGACATTAACACTAGTGCGCTGGTATGGTCTGAGCAAATAGAGCCCATATTTGGATTCGGTCGAGGAGAATTTAGCGCAACCTACGAGGCGTTTCTTGAATGTGTTCACCCTGAGGACTGCCAACGTGTTATTGATGCGGTCAATGCCTGTGTAGAGGAAGGTAAGGACTACGCTATCGAGCATCGTATCGTCTGGCCGGATCAAACGGTCCGATGGGTATCTGAGATAGGTAATGTCATCCGGGATAAGAATGGCAAGGCAGTCCGCATGCTTGGCGTCGTCCAGGACATCACGGAGCGCAAGGACGCAGAGTCACGCCGGCGATTGGCGGGTCGAATCTTAGAGTGTCTGAATCGAGAAAACATAGAAATGGGTATAATTCAGGAGGTTCTTGCTCTTGTAAAAGAATCCGCTGGTTTTGAAGCAGTTGGGATTCGCTTATGCAAAGGGGATGATTTCCCTTACTTCGAAACGAAGGGTTTCCCAGACGATTTTGTGAAGGCTGAGAATTATCTTTGTGCTCGTAATCAGAACGATGAACTAATTTATGAATCGCAAGATACTCCTCTGTTGGAGTGTATGTGCGGCAGTGTTATAAGCGGCCGCACTGACCCAACTCTGCCGTTTTTTACCGAAAGAGGTAGTTTCTGGACGAATAGCACTACGAAGTTACTGGCCTCGGCACCGCCGGAAGCTTTTCAAGCTCCCACAAGAGACCGCTTTAACAAGGCCGGCTACGAATCTGTAGCCCTGATTCCATTGCGCTCGGATCATAAAATCATAGGACTGTTGCAGCTTAATGACACTCAGCCGGGACGCTTTACGACTGAGATAATCCAATTCTTCGAGGAAATCGGTGCCAGCATTGGGATTGCCTTGACAAGAATCCAGGCTGAGGAAGACATAAAAAACCTTGCAAAATTCCCTTCCGAAGATCCAAACCCTGTCTTGCGGATTGGAAAGAATGGAGCATTGCTTTATGCCAACGCTGTCAGTGGGTCACTTCTGATTGAATGGGATTGCGAGGTAGGTCAAGTTGTACCAAAGAAGTGGCGTCAAATGGTTTCAGAAGCTTTTGCCTCTAACTCAGGAAAAAGAGTCGAGATAAAACATGCAGGCAGAATATTTTCGTTTTTGCTTATTCCAGTAGNCGAAGCTGAGTACATCAATGTTTACGGCCGGGATATCACCGAGCGTAAGCAGGCAGAAGAAGATTTGGAGAAATACCGGCAGCACNTGGAAGANNTGNTCNANGCCCGTACAGAAGAATTGACAGANGCCAATAAGCAATTGCTTCAGGAAATCGAGGAGCGCAAGCGGCTGGAAAGAGCACTCTTGGATATCAGTGAGCGGGAGCGGCGACGGATTGGACGGGAGCTGCACGACAGCATCGGCCAACTATTTACAGGCATTACATTTATGGCGAAGGTGTTAGAGCATAGGCTCGACGCTAAATTGCCGGATGAAGCAGCCAATGTCGCAGCGATTGCGAAACTCGTCCATGAGGCAATGGACCAGACTCGCAGTCTTGCCAAGGGACTTGAGCCTGTAGATTTGGATGCAGGCAGCTTGATGTCGGCACTGCAGGAATTTGCGGCGACCACGCAAAACCTGTTTGGTATCCACTGTACTTTCAAATGTGATAAGCCCATTCCGATAGATGATGCCGAAGTGGCGGTACACATTTATCGTATCGCTCAGGAGGCTATCACTAATGCAATCAAACATGGCAAGGCAAAAAATATCCAGATAGGATTGGCTTCTGCGCGGGATAAATCAGTCTTGACGGTGAAAAATGATGGTGTGGATCTCCCAAAAGTACTGCCCAAGAACAAAGGAATGGGGTTACAGATTATGG
>JGI24422J19971_10002015_pt1 | contig 12561 bp, 7 predicted proteins | sample DeeMarSWOR152_54_FD_19971 | JGI IMG/M metagenome (IMG submission 19971) | reverse complement strand
TTTCTACTAAACACATCGGCAAGGATGAGCCATTTTTATTACAATACTGGTTTATCAAAGAGCCAAACTAACCATCTTTTTTTTTGGAAAGTGCAATATGGCGAAAATGAGATGTAAATATGCAATTTCAGGTTCGTCTTCAATAAATGTGAGTGCCGTTTTATACAGACGTGCCGCGCTAATGAAGTTTTCTGCCACCGCTTCATCCAATGAGGCAAATGATTTTAAGAATTGCGTCAGCTTTGCCGTGTCCACCGCGACAGGTGGCGGCATGTGGGATTTGATCTTAGGGCGATCCTGCCCGTCGTATATTAGAGTAGCCGGTTTGACAGACCATATTCGGGGGTTTGCGACATTGTATACTTGATGTGGCCAATACTGGGGCAGACGATGCATCTTTTCTTTGTTATAATTGTATTCGGATATTTTGCAGAAAACACAAACTAGCCGGCGAGTCAAAATGGAGATTAGAGCAACTAATTCCTCTGCAATCTCTTGATCGTTATTATATATTACGGATGATCCATCGCTCGAATCCTCAATCATATAACAGTCGAAAGTGAAAGAGAGTTCTTGGGGATAATTGCAATGTGGTTCATTCGTAACAAACAATCCAGGTAGTCCATCAAGAATTAACCTCAGAAACGGACTTCTCCAATAATCTATATAGTACGGTGGACAGCAAGCACTCAAATTGTAAAGTTCACCACTACACAATAGTCTATATTCTACACGCACCTTCTCGCTAATATTCTTACTTTTGGGGTCGAACCATTTTTGTAAAGCATTATATAAGTGACTCATAGATCTCCTAAATATAAGTTAAACTATACTTTCTCGAAATTAAATCTATGAGCGTCGGCGTCGATTCGTACTGTGTCGCCGTCGGCGAATTTGCCGGCCAAAAGCTCAGTGGCAAGCGGGTTCTCCAGCCGCTGCTGAATCGTCCGCTTCAAAGGCCTCGCACCAAAGACAGGGTCGTAACCCTCGTCCATAATCTGCTTGCTGGCATTTTCGGTGAATTCGAGCTTTATGTTGCGTCCGTTCAGACGCTCAGCTAAATAATTCAGTTGAATATCGACAATCTTTCTCAAGTCTTCTTTTGTTAGCATGTGGAAAACGATTATCTCATCGACCCGGTTCAAAAACTCCGGCTTAAAGAGTTGCTTAAGCGCATCTTTAACGTGGGCCTCGATTTCCCAGTCGGCCCCGGCCTCTTCGGTAAGCTGTTGAATCTGCTGACTGGCGATATTGCTCGTCATAATGATAACGGTATTTTTGAAATCCACGGTTCTGCCTTTTCCGTCGGTCAATCGCCCATCGTCGAAAACCTGCAGCAGCACATTGAAGACATCCGGATGCGCCTTCTCAATCTCATCCAACAAAATCACCGAATATGGCTTGCGCCGCACCGCTTCGGTCAGTCGGCCGCCTTCTTCGTAGCCGACATAGCCCGGCGGAGCACCGATAAGCCTCGCGACGGAGTGCTGCTCCATAAACTCACTCATATCAATCCGAACCATAGCAGCCGGGTTGTTAAACAGAAAATCTGCAAGCGCCTTGGAAAGCTCGGTCTTGCCCACGCCCGTTGGCCCGAGGAATAAAAATGTCCCTATCGGCCGATTCGGGTCCCCCAACCCTGACCGGCTCCTGCGGACTGCATTGCAAAGTGCCGCAACCGCTTCATCCTGCCCGACTACCCGCTGGCGAATCGACTCCTCCATTTTCATTAATCGCTCACGCTCACCGCTCAATAATTTCGCAATCGGTATCCCTGTCCATTTGGATACCACGCCGGCGATGTGCTCTTCGGTTACTTCATTCCGGATTATTTTGCCTTTGTCGGATTCGGCAAGCTGGGACTCTTTTTCTTCAAGCTCCTTCTTCAAATTTGCAATGGTTTCATATTTTAAGCGGGCGGCGGTTTCCAGCTCGCCCTTGCGCTGGGCATCTTCGAACTGGTTCTGGGCATCCTCGATTTTTTGTTTCAGTTGTTTTATCTGGTCGATTTCGCCCTTTTCGCTTTCCCACTGTGCCGTGAGCTCTTTGTCCCGCTGTTGCAATTTGGCTAATTGTTTTTCAGCATGTGTTAATCGTTCTTTACTTGCATCGTCGCTTTCCTTTTTCAACGCTTCTCGTTCGATTTGAAGCTGAATAATCTTTCTGCGAATTGTATCCAGCTCGGCAGGCAGCGAGTCATTCTCAATCCTCAGCTTCGAGGCTGACTCGTCAATCAAATCTATTGCCTTGTCCGGAAGCCAGCGGTCCGTTATGTACCGATTGGATAAAGTCGCCGCTGCAACAAGCGCCGAGTCCGTAATCCGGACCCCGTGGTGGGTGTCGTAGCGGCCCTTCAGCCCTCGCAGGATGGCTATGGTTTCTTCGACGCTCGGCGGGTCAATCAGAATCGGCTGAAAACGCCTCTCCAGCGCCGCGTCTTTTTCCATGTACTTTCGATATTCGTCGATGGTAGTCGCCCCGATACAACGCAGCTCGCCCCGTGCAAGTGACGGCTTTAACAAATTACCCGCATCAACCGCGCCTTCGGCTTTGCCCGCACCTACTACTGTATGTAACTCGTCGATGAAAAGTATTATTTGCCCTTCGGCGGTGATGACCTCCTTAAGTACAGCCTTGAGCCGGTCCTCAAATTCACCCCTGAATTTTGTCCCCGCTATCAGCGCCCCCATATCCAGAGCAATTATTCTTTTATTCTTCAAACCTGTAGGAACGTCACCTGCGATTATCCGCTGAGCAAGGCCTTCAACAATTGCCGTTTTGCCCACGCCCGGCTCGCCGATTAGTACCGGATTATTTTTCGTCCGCCTATTGAGGACCTGCATACATCGCCGAATCTCTTCATCTCTGCCGATAACGGGGTCAAGCTTTCCCTTCCGCGCCATTTCCAAAAGGTCAATCCCGTATCGCTCCAGCGCTTTGTATTTATCCTCCGGATTTTGGTCGGTTATCTTTTCCGGCCCGCGGACCTCTTTCAGAGCGTTTTCAATTTGTTCCGGCGTAATCGAGTTGAGCCGTAAAATTTCTTTCGCATCGCTTTGCACCGAAGCAAGTGCAATGAACAGATGTTCCACGCTCAGGTATTCGTCACCCATCGCATCAGCCCGGTTTTGGGCATCCAGAACAACCTGGCTAAAAGCCGGGTCAGGCATAATCTGACTGCCGCTCTTGCCTTGAGCCAGCCGCCCCAGTTCGCTCTCCGTCATCTCTTTAATGCGCGAAACATTAGCGCCGATCTTTTTCAAAATCATGACCACGGCGCCGGTATCATCGCTGCAGACGGCACTTAATAAATGCAATGGCGACACAAAAGTATGCGATTTGGCCATCGCAATCTGCTGAGCAGTCGCTAATGCCTCTTGCGCTTTTAGTGTGAATTTGTCGAATTTCATACATAAATCCTTTGTTTACGGGCAAAATTTCAATTACGGATATATCCTGAAATTCAATATATGCAAACAGCGTGCCCAAACAAGTTAAAATTGTAATTGCTGTTATGAAAAGTAGTTACAGTTTCCTTACTATTTTTAACTGTGTGCCAATTTGGCAGTTATTCGCTGAGATGCTTACTTGGGTGTTTCTCGTTCGATATTTCTTAGAGGCTCTTACAAAAAGACTTTAAATCGACCATATCAGTACTGAAAACGGAGATTATGTTCACTTTGATAGAGGTTCTTAATATGGTTGGTGTTTCAGGTCTGATTGTTTGCGCAGGTGTGCCGGTAGCATTTCTGGATAAAGCAGCAGATTTCTAAAACCTCCCCCATCAGCTTTTTCTTGAAAATGTTGGCTATTTTCGGCTCTTAGCAGGTGGTAAATATGCCCGTCTGGTGCCAATTCCTATCACCGACGCTTTGCAGAGTTGATCATCGCCAATGTTTACTATGTGGCGTTTGCGAAAGTGTTCCGCTCATCTACAGCGGCCCCGGCTAAGGCCTATTCGGTCTGTTCCAGCCTGTATTCACATTGTAGATGAAGTTGCCCCTCAGACGGGTGCTGATGTAAACATCATCGTCACTAACAGCAAAAGTGGCTTCCACCTTCTTGTTTACCTTGATATATACTCCTCCTGACTGTAACAGGGCGTCGTGAACCTCTGTTCCGATTTCCAGAATCTGGTTGTCGGAAAAGCCGGCTCGACGCATCACCTGTACAATGTCGTCGGCGGTTAGAGCAAGTACGTTCCGGCTGCTCACGGGTATCACCTCAAACCCTGTATGTTGTGTACAGCCAACCACGCCCAAAGCCAGAAGTGCTATCAGCAGCAGCACAATAATCACGCCACCGTTTTTTGACTCGTGTTTAATCAACTTCACAGCTTTTATCTCCTTTTAATATGTTTTTCATCGGGGCGGGCGTAATAAACTTTCTCGAAGACGCATCTTAAATTCATCCTCCGGCCGTAATTGTTCCTGCGGCCGTAATTCGTACTCAGGCCGCAATTCGTACTCCATCCGTTCGATTGGAGCCTCAATCGCCGGCGACGGTTCGCTAAAATCGAGCAGTTGGCCCGTCTCGCGTACCAGGTGGGCCGTGATGAAAACGGCAATCTCCCGCGTGGACTTATCGCTTTCCTGATGACGGAACAGAGGCCCCAGTATTGGCAGGTCGCCGAGGCCTGGGACCTTCCTATATTTCACACGGTCCCGGTTCTCCGTCAGACCGGCAACTGCAACCGTTCCGCCGTCTTTGATACGCACAGTGTTAGTCGATGTCCGCCGCGTAATAACCGGAAGATTGCTTTCTCTACCGCGTGGTATGCTGTCACTGACTTCGACAGCTATTGCCAGTGTAATATCGTTATTGTCCCCGATATTGGGTAAGATACTTAATCTTGTGCCGGACTCGACTTTCTGCAGCTCACTGTAGAAGTAGCCGAATTCGGCCCCAGGCGGAACCATCATATAATACTCTTCTTGCATAACATTCATTTCAGCTACTTTGCCGTCCTGGGCCAAAACCTGAGGCTGGGAAAGTATCTTCGCCTCGCTATTGATCACAAGAAGGTTCAGAGTTAGCTCCAGAGCACTTGTGAATGTTGCATCGGGTGCATAGCCAATCTGGATGCCCCACGGAAAAGCACCGCCGAAGTCGGTCATCTCTATTCCCCCACGCCCGAGCAGGTCATTGCTAAAAAGTCCGGCGCTAATCTTGGGCCAGCCCCACTCGACACCAAGGTTCAGCAGGTCACCGCGTTCCATCACTACTATCCTTGCATCCAGCAAGACATGCCGGGGCGCTCGGTCCATCTGTTCCAGATCCGAGATGATACGATTCATCAAAACCGGCGGGGCCGTAACAACCACCGTGTGCGGCTCGGCTCCGGCAGGAGCTCCTCCAACGGGAATAGGTTCGGCCTGAGCATAATTGCGAAATACCGGGGATAAAAGGCCCACTGCTGTGTTGGCACCGATATAGTTCAGCTTTATACGGCGAGTTTCGCTCACCTTCGGGAACATCGTGTCTTCTATGCCTCCTGAGCAAACCAGGTAATAATACGGTGTCTTCTTCACAACATAGGGGGTGCCGGCCAGGACGATTTCGAGTGCCGTATCGAGTGGAACATCTTTGAGGTCACAGGTTACGATGCCGGTAACGGTCTCATCCGGAATAATGGTAACACCCGTTGTTGATGCGATGTCCGGTAGTACCGTGGTAGCAAGCTCATCATCGACCCAGGTATTAGTAACAAGCGGTCCAGTTGGAACACGTGGTACGTTTGGTTCTATTGTCGGAAATTCTGGAGTAACCTCTTCTTCCGTAACCTTACGCAAAATTTCCGCCATTTGCTTACGCATCTGTTCTAACTCGCGCTCTAAAGGCGTTTTCGGTGCCTCAACCTCAGTAGGTTTCTCGACTGGGGGGCGCTCGACTGGAGGGCGCTCGACCGGAGGACGCTCGACTGGGGGTCGCTCGACTGGAGGACGCTCAGTGACCCTTGCCGATTCCGGCACACCATCCTTCCAGTTCTCTGTAATGTTGGTGTATGGCATGCTGGGTGGATTGAATGTGAAGCGTTCATCTTTTGGCGTAATCTCGCCGCTCCAGGCGTACGGCACCGTGACGGTCCACCTGCCTTGAGCGTCGGTGGTATCCGAGCTTCCACCCTCACTTGCTGTCACCGATACACCTTCGATAGGTGTCCCCCCAATAATCACCGCACCGGAGATTGTAAACGTCAACAGTGTCGCAGTATAGCCTTGATTCGTTTGATCTATGGTAACGGTAGGGTATGGTCTCTTAGTCGGATTGAAGGTGTGACCCAGCTTCGTTGGCGTTACCATGCCGCTCCAGCCGTAGTCCACCGACAGAGTGTACTGGCCGTTAGCATTCGTTGTAGCGGTGCCTCCACCCTTATCCGCTGTTACTAATACGTCTTCGACCGGTCCTTTGGCAGAGCTTATCGTACCGGATATCGTACACTTCAGCAGTGTCGCAATGTAGTTCTGATTAGTCAAGGGGCCCGTAAGGGATTCGGTATATGGAATGTTAGGCGGATTAAAAGTATAGCCTGCTTTCATCGGAGTAACCGTGCCCGTAAAGCCGTACTTGACGGTCGCGATGTAAGTGCCGTCACTGCGTGTAGTGATATTACCCGGAAGACCTCTCATAACTACGCCGGCCTCCTCGGCTGTACCGGAAATTGTAAAGGTAATCAATGCCCCGGTGTAGTTCTCATTCGACAGGTTCTTCGTAACCGGAGGGTATGGTTTGCTATCCGGTGTGAAAGTGTAACCTGACTTTGTCGGCCTGACTGTATTGCTGAAGTTGTATTCCACATTGGCAGTGTAATAGCCGTTTGCATTGGTAACCGGATTACCCGGCAGACCTTCCATTACCACATCGCTCACTCCGGCACCGTCCACTCTGACTATACCAGAAACAGTTAAGGTAATCGGGGTCGCATCATAGTTTTGTTCCCTGTTGCTGTTAACTTTGCTGTATGTCTGGCTGGCCGGTTTGAAGGTGAAGCCTGGCTTTTCCGGCGTAACCGTACCGCTGAAGCCGTAGTTGACGGTGGCTTGGTACAAGCCGTTCTGATCCGTAATAGGATTGCCGGGCAGGCCCTTCATTGTTACGCCCTGCATACCTGCCGAACCGGAAATTACAAAGGTAATCGGGGTCGCAACGTAGTCCTGATTTGCCTGGGGGCTGGTAAGTTCAGGGTACGGAATGTTAGCCGGCGAAAAGGTATAACCTATTTTTTCCGGCGTAACCGTGCCGGTCCAGCCGTATTGAACGGTGGCCCTGTAAGTGCTATCCTTGCCGGAAACTATATTACCCGGCAGACCTTTCATTAGTACGCCGTCCGTTCCTGCTGAACCGGAAATTATCAACGTAATCACTGCACCGGTGTAGTCCTGAGTCTGGTTTCTCGTAACCGGAGGGTATTCTTTACTCTCCGGCGTGAACGTGTAACCTGTTTTCATCGGCGTAACCGTGCCGGTCCAGCCGTGGTCGACCGTCGCTGTGTAAGTGCCGTCCGCGCCGGTAACCGGGTTACCCGGCAGGCCGCTCATTACTACGCCCTCCATACGGGTTGTACCAGAAATAGTATACCTAATCGGTATTGCATCGTAGTCTTGATTAATCTGATTGCTCGTAACCTTGGGATAGGGTCTACTGGTTGGTTCGAATGTGTAACCTGCCAGTATCGGCGTTACCGTCCCGCTCCAGCCGTAGTCAACAGTGGCCATGTAATTGCCGTTCCCGTCGGTAATAACAGGTTCGCCCGGCAGGCCCCTCATCGTTACCCCCGCCACACCGGTTGAACCGGAGATAGTAAAAGTTATCTTTTGTGCCTCGAACGACTGCGCATGGACCCGGATGTCCAGCGCGCAGAACAGAACGATGCAGACGATTATCACACCGACCGATAAAATTCTCCCGATATTTTTCCTTGCCATAGGTCAACGTACCTTTCTGTAAGCATTGGCCGGCAATTCTATGGCTCTTTTGCCTTGTTGTATCGGCAATTCAGAACCTTTCTTTAGCAAAAAAACCCTCTTTACCGGCGTGTTACCATTGAACATCTATCTTTTCTTCAAGCTCCTCTTCTAACTGTAAGATTTGAACTACCCTCTGGTCTCCAAACACCGAGACCTGTATAGCTATTTGTTTGCTTAGTACCTCACCAGGGGCATATTCTAAAAGCCCTGTTACACGGTATGTACCGGCAGCGACCTTCGAAAAATCAAAAACTCCGGAGAAACTCCTCGTTTCAAAAGGTATCATCAGACCGGTCTTGCTGCTGCTGAGGATTATCTTATCTATAGTTATGCCCGTAAGCGTTGTAAGAGCGACCCTGCAATGGGGCTCAAAGTGGATGCTTCCGAAATTGCTGAACTCGCTGACAACAAGATACTTGGAAGGCCCCTCTAGTTCGCTAAGTGTCAGCTTGCCTTTCTGGACCGTAGGGCTGGCCTCAACACGCTTGTTTAGAACACAGATCGGAGCCGTTGTTACGCCCGCATTCTGACCGTCGGAATAAAGTGCCTGCAGATAGAGAATTGCATAATAGCAGGGATGCATCGATGTGGGATTCGGCATCTCTGACATAATTCTGATGTTCTTCGACGAGTTGGCGCCGATTGTGAATTTGTCAGGCTCTATACTCACCCACTCTGCGCAGTTTAAGTCCTCCCCCTTCAAGCCGTCGCTGCGGGCAATGCCGTCAAGGATACGGGGTAATGCCACAATCGTCCTGATACTGACGGTCTCGTCTGCAATATTATGCACTTTTAATGTCGTCGTGCGCGTTGCACCCGGCAGGCTGTCTATGGTAATCTCCCTCGGCTCAAGTATAAGTGGCGCATCGGTCGCCGTCTTCTTGGCGCGGGGATCGCCGGCAAAATCTATCTCCTTTTCAATCCCTTTTACCGGCCGGCCATCCACGAACAGGGCTCCGTGCAGCCTGTATCTACCCGGCGGTAAAGACCGCATGATGTTATGTCGTAACTTGAATTTGGCCCCTGGAATAATGCTGGATTCTCCCATGTTTGCCACTGTAATTTCTCGCCAGTGACCTCCCCAGAAACCCCTGACTCTTACTAAACCCGTCAGGCTGGAATAGGTCCCACCTTCATTTGCGATATCCATTGTCACCAGAGTTGTTGCCGGTCTTAATCCGTTCGATTCCCTGAACTCCATCCCAATGTCGGTCATTTCTACTTCATTACGCGGTATCCGGCCTTGTATCTCAACAAGAACCGGAATCAAAAATCGAAGGACGAAGGCGACTCCTGTCACATCCGGCCTCGGCCTCAGCGTAGCAAGGATCGCAGCTCCGTAGAAGCCGCGGATACGGGGCGGAACTTGCAGAGTTACTACTACGGGGGCCATTGTCAAAGGATTAAGGCTGATTGTGTTGGGATCGAAGCTTATCCACTCACGGCACGAAGACAGCTTAATTGTACCGGATTCAAGAATAGGGTCATTAGGCTCAATGAATATCCACTCGCCATACTCATCCTGACTCAGCTCGGCTACCCTGAAGTCTATTATGCTGATCTCGCTGGGATCGTGGCTCTGAATCTCGATCGTCTCCCGGGCCAGCCGACCTGGACGCGGTTGAAGCATAATTTTCATCGGCGAAATTATAAACTGGCCTGATGCGGAACCAGCCGACAGCAGAAGTGCAGCCAATACGATTCCGATAACTAAAACCCGAGCAGAACCGTCAAAAAACAGGTTTCTAACGGAGTGCATGTACCTGACATTGCCGCAATTGTTTATATCATTGCTATGCAAGCAGGAATCTGTTCTATTATTTCGGCTCCCCATTTGATACCTCCCATTGGAAGACTCAAAATGGCATATAAAAATGCCCCCACCGCCAATCCCTTCTCCGTAGTACTACGAAGCGTGAATTAGGCGTGAGCCTATGCTCAATTCGTCCCGGACAAAATCCTTGAATGTTGCTCTGTAATATTGATACGCTTGTAATAAGTCCGTCCGCAGCGGATATCAGTATTTGATATCTATTTTTTGATTTCGTGGTTAATTTCCTCAATTCTATGCCTATACTACAGCTTTTATCTTTTCGGCGTTTTAACGTCGTTACTTTTTATAATTCCTTATAAAATCCCCATAAACAACGCCAATCGGCCATCCTACACCTTTCTCCATAACTTAACGTCCTTGCTTTAAATAAGGGAATTCGCACTTATCCACCTGTGATTTTATAATATTACCAATCTTACCATTTTTGAATTTAAATGTCAAGCTTAAAGTACCTAACTCACCCAAATTAACTAAAATCGTCATAAAATTATAGGGAGGGATGAATCTTATCCACCCCTCCCTATTAACATCCTTTTTACTGGCAGCTACCAAAATCGTAGGGAGCTAAGGCCGTTTGTTAACAAATTAACTCCGGCCAGCCCCTTACTAAGCAAATAATACTACGGCTGGGGGATCGACCCTGAGTTCCCCGACCACGAGAAACTTGAGAAATCTCCTCCTGAACTGCATACAGGTTTTACGGTTATGTACGCATCGCCAACCCTTATCTCGTTGTGAGCAGTGGGGTCAGGCATCGCTATCATATTCGGCTCCTTGACCTTGACACAAATCTTGTGTGTCTCGGTTTTTCCAGCCCTTTGCCGGACTACGCCTCCTTCATCTATCCAGGCTGACCAGTCACCGGCTCCCTTAATGGATAGACCAGCGGAATTCACCACTACCCTGGCGCCGATTACCATAAGAAAGTTGCTGCTTATCGTAAAGTCAGTGCATCCAACGTAGTCGAGTCCACTTGGATTCAGCATAATCTTCAAGCCGTTACATTTAGCGATCTTGACGTAATAACCAACCTTTAAGTATACAGGAATCTTGCAGACATCCAGCGGTTTGTAGCACTTGATCCAGGGCCACGCGCACCCCTCACCTTTCCATATTACCTCGTCCCCTGCCATTGCCACGCTTGCCAGCAAACCTAATAGTGCAATCGCAAATATACTTTTCTTTAACATTTTCATTTCCCTCTCTTAACTGCCGCTCCCTAAAGGCCCATAAAGCCCTGCGGAGCTAATGTAGTTCTTTCGCCCAGGCTCCCACATGCCTGAGCTGCACAATCACAATAACGGGCAAAAACCTTTTTTTAGCCGGCTCCCGGGGGTATGCCCGCTTTGCCACCCGCCTCGCCGGGGCCCATGAGGTCTATGGTTTCTAACCTCCGATCATCATTCTCAATCGACAATCGTTTTCCCGCCTTAAGACCGGGCCTGCTTCTTCAGGCGGCTCGCAAGCGTTGTTCTGCTTGCGACTTCTCATTTTTCACTACCTCACACCTCCTTTCTCCCCTGTCCTTTAGAAGGGGATTTTCTTCTTGTACAGCACCTAATCCATGGGTCCTGGGCATATACGACTTAATTAATGCCGCACGTACGTAGTTGAATCCTCCTCTCTTTTCATCNCAATCTCTCAAATTAAGGCGGCGGCATTATCGTAAATATAAGCGTTCCTGTGTATTTTCCCGCAGGTTTCTGGAAATCGCCCTGCACCTTGAAATTCAGCTTAATGTCATGGGACCCTTTCATCACCTTCGATATAGCCACGGGCTTTGCCATTGGGACAAATCCGCCAGTTGTCGGTGCTTTTACAAAAATACGCTTAGGCGATATGGAAACGCCTACGTCGTTTTTAAGATTCGTCGAAGAGACCAATATGCGACCGTGCCTGCAGTTAGATCTCACCTTCACTGTTAAGACCGCCGTTGTATCATAGATGTCCCCGTACGGGACAGTCCCAAGGTCAAGTTTATCCGGCGTAACGGATAAACTGACGAATGGCTTACCCATAGGCAGCACGGGATGCCCAGCTTGAGCAATCCCCGTCCCCCCGATGAGCACAGCCGCCATCGTTAAAGTCATTACTAATTTCTTCATTGTTTTCTCCCCCCAATATCAACAACATTCTCTTTGCTGCTGACTGCCTGAAGATGCTTTATTAGTTATTTTCTATCCGTTGGCTTTAAGGCAGTCCCTTTTGGTCTTATTCTCTCGGCGTCTCCGCCGTCAATACCGACCATTGTTAGCTACTTAGCGTTTACTGCTCATTTGGCTAAGTTTTCGACCGTGGGGTCAAAAGTGGAGTGTATACGGAAAGGACTTTTTGATGTCTTTTCATCTATTCTCCTCTTCCTTTCACTCTCCTCACTTTCACCCCAGCACCAAAGACATACATTGGTGCTGCTCATCACCCGTTAATGAAACGTGCATACATAGTTACACACGTTACTTTAGTGAATGTTACCAGTTTTCTTTTTATATGTCAATAACTAATTTCTAAAATTTAACTTTTTTTGCTTTGTGCTTATGCTGATTTTATTATTTCACCTGATAATACAACGATACTTTGATTCTATCAATAGCTGATAAGTTCCTATGATATAAACATTTATATCAATATCTTACATTCGAAATTCGAATGTTGAGACTCAAAACAAATCAAAAATTCAAATGTTGAAATTTTCAAAACTTATTGTTTTATTTATTTGAATTTTCCGTAACACCTGTCAGAAATCCGCCTGTGGAGGATAAC
>JGI24422J19971_10002014_pt1 | contig 12564 bp, 10 predicted proteins | sample DeeMarSWOR152_54_FD_19971 | JGI IMG/M metagenome (IMG submission 19971) | reverse complement strand
ACAATAGCCATATGGGTTTTACGGTTCTTGAATTGGTGGAGCAACTGGTCCAGCTTCTTGTTCTCGGGCACGAAATAAGGTTCCCGCATAATTTCCCTGATGTTGATTTTTTCATCACCTGCGGCCTGATTCAGGAGCAGATCTTTGACATTGAGGATGCCGATAACGGCCTTCGTATCTCCTTCGATGACCGGTATTCGCGTATATCCGCTTTTTGCTATGGCCTCCAGATCGAGTTCCTGGCTGGCATCGATCACAAACATATCCCCCCGAGGCGTCATGATTTCAGATGCATTCGTATCATCGAACTCGAAAATCTTGTAGATAAGTTCTTTTTCGGTCCTCTTAATCTCCCCTTCCTCTTCGACCACCTCCACAAGGCTTTTCAATTCATCCTCCGTTATGGTGGGCGACTTCTTGATTCTTCCCGTTATTCTCGGAATGAAGTTTAGAAGAATCAGGACCGGATAGAGCACCAGAGAGAGCCAGTAAAGCGGATAAATGGATATTCTTGCAATCACAATGTTGTTTCGCGTGGCAAAAGATTTGGGCAAGACTTCGCCGAAGATCAATATGAACAGGGTCATCACTCCTGTTGCCACGCCCACGGCATAATTGGGAAAATAGCCGATGGTAATAGAGGTGGCTAACGCAGCAGCACCGACATTGACCACGTTATTTCCGATCAGTATCGTGCTGAGAAGCTTGTGGGGGTCCTCTTTCATCTTACGGACCAGCTTAAAGCTCTCGTCACCTTGCTCGGCAAGATAACGCACCTTAGTTCGGCTGATCGAAAAAAGGGCTATTTCGGAGGATGAGAAGAATCCGGAAAGAACCAACAGAACAAACAGTATGATGATCTGTTCTGTCACCATCTCTTGCTGCCTTCCGAATCTAAACAGAAGAGGCGATCGCCACGATACTGTCTTTTTAGGTGAGACCTGCTTAGAAGGATAACCTGGAGAACGAACTCGAAGATTGCGGCTGGTCGCTTACTATGAGATTTCCGTATGAGAAGGTATCGACAAAAATGTGGGGGGTCTTCTGATGATTTCTGGTCGCTCATCTCGGATCACGTTGAGTCTATGATAACTCCCTTTTTGCATTGGAATATAGGCAATTTAGCATCGCGTGTCAAACGGGGAATAGACCTAAAGTTTCCTGAGTCTGTAGTGGACACCGTTGTCCCTGAGCGACATTCGCGGGAGCGGTGGGGAAATTTTCCACACTTCTTGGCAGAATGCTCATTCGGCTCTCTGGCGACGCAGTCATGGCTTAGGTTCGGCAGTGGTAAGGTTTGGAGTCCTTAAATTCCTTTCATTGATGGCAACTGGCTAAGCAAAGCTCAGTGCAGCTTTGGAGCGCAGCGGAAAATCCGCCAATGCAGCGCCTTCTGAATTTCGCCGAACCATATTTCTGATTGCCTTTTGATAGTGTCCTATAATGGTTCCAGCTTCTTCAGATTGCTGACCGCCCCGGTGGTCCCGATAATAACCAAGCAATCCCCAGCCAACAAATGCTGTGCCGGAGCTATCGTCGTTATCTGATCCTCGCCTCGCTGGATTCCAACCAAAGTGACTCCATACTTCTGACGAAAATCGAGATTCGCCAGCGTTTGGCCTGAAAGTTTCGAATCATCCGCAACCCTGATTTCTGCTATTTCAAAGCGATCAGCATCCTCCGTATCTTTTCTCATTTCAAGTTGCTTGAGTACGCTTTCGGCGTCCTTTAGTCCGCCTGGAGGCCCCATGATGATCAATCGGTCTCCCGGATAAATTTGGAAATCCGGCCTGGGATCGTAATAAACACGGCTGGCTCTGCTTACCGCCAGTATGGATACTCCCGTCATCGATCTCAGCGGAATATCTCTGATGGTACTCCCGGCCACAGTCGCATCCGACGGAATGCGAACTTCAAGAAACGCAATCGGCCAGTTGACATTTTTCGGCAGGAAATCCATTGCATATGTTAAAGCATCGACGGCTTGTTCAGCCGCATCAACAAATGGTCGAAATACGAGGTGGGCGCCCGTCTTTTCAAACTCATTGGCTTCATCCTCGTTCGTGGCTGTCAAGGCTATTTTGCCATCGTATCCCCGGTTCTTGAGATGCCGCACAAGAGCCAGATTCAATTCCTTTGAACGAACGGTGCTGACCACCCAGCGAGCGCGATTCAAAGGTAGTTGTTCATGTATCTCTGGATCAGCCATATCTCCGTACAGGACAGATAATCCTAGTGTGCAGCACCTTTTCAGAACATCGGGATCGAAATCCACCGCTACAATGGTTTTATCCCGCCTCAAAAGGTATTCTGCAAGTCCGCTTCCGTAGTTACCCAAGCCCACCAAAATTACATCTACCGCTGTCCCTTCTTTAGGGCTATCCATGGCGGCTTCCCGGTATGGACCGCGCCTCTCAAACACCTTCAGAGGAACGGACAGAAGGCGGTAAAGCCGTCCGGAATAGAGGATCATGTATGTGGAGGTGAAAATCGTTATAACACCGACGAGCGTTATCAGCCCAACGGTTTCATTCGTGATGTGCCCGATACTCAGGCCCAAAGCCGCCACGATAAGAGAAAACTCACTGATTTGGGCCACCGTAAGCCCGGCCAGAAGACCCGTACGCCGTCGGTATCCCATAACCCCCATAATAGCTAAAACGATCAGCGGGTTGCCGATGAGCACAAAGAGAGAAAATATAAGGGATGCACCTACCTGCGAGCCCACCGTGGACCACTCCAACCGTGCTCCAAGGTCTATAAAGAAAAACAGAAGCAGGAAATCCCTAAGACTGGTAAGGCGCGCTCCAATAGAATCACGGTATTCAGTGGATGCCAGCGATATTCCGGCCAGAAACGCTCCCAGTTCTTTGCTAAACCCAAGCAACTCACTACCTGCGCCGAGAAGCACCGCCCATGCGATTGCGAAAAGGATCAACAACTCCAAAGAGTGCGCGAGGCGTCTGGTCAAATAGGGAAGGACGTATTTCATCAGCAGAGCGACAATTCCCAACAACCCCAAACCCTTAGCGGCGATAAGCAGCGCCGAGATATAAGATGATCCCCCTTCAGCAACCGATGATCCGAAGGTGGTCAAGCCGACCAAAGCCAGAATTGCAGCGATATCTTGAACGATCAGAAAGCCGATAGCTATCTGACCATGGAGGGAATCGATCTCTTTCTTGTCAGACAGGAGCTTTACAATAATAATGGTGCTTGAAAAAGTGAGTGCGACAGACACATAGGCAGCAGTGAGGAACGACATGTTCAGAGCCGTGGCGATTACGAAGCCGATTATCGATGTAAAAATAATCTGCCCCAAGCCTGTAGCCAAAGCGACCGGGCCGGTGGTGCGGATCAAATGCAAATCGAGCTTGAGGCCGACGATAAATAGCAGAAGTGCAATGCCGATATGTGCCAGTAATTCGATCTGATGATAGCTGTGTATAATGCCGAAAACTGAAGGGCCGGCCAGAATGCCCGTTGCGAGAAACATGATCACTAAAGGTTGCCGCAGTTTTTGCCCGACGATTCCAAGCAGGGTCGCAAGAGTTAAAATAGCGGCGATTTCCACAAAGGTATTTCCATCTATCATTTAGTGCGGTTCCTGTGATGTAGGTTTGATCATGATTCACATCCGGCTAATATATAGTTTCTGTACACTACAGTATTAGGAAAAAATACTCCATTGAATGATTAAATGTTTAAGAATTCCAAAGTATATGAAGGGCTACATGGGTCAGAGATAACTCGGGGTACTGAGAAATGGTGAGAACCGAGATATCGCTTTTCTTAAAGAAAGCCCAATCAAGGCTCCCGGCAACAGTATGTTCTCGACCGAGTTATTTCTGCGAGGGCATGCCTGCACCGCAAAACTTGCACCGGACCCTCATATGACGCTTGCTCAGAGGAACATATTGGTCTTTCTTGCACGTCGGGCAGGTTCGCTTAGTCCGTAAGATCCTCCGTATCAGTCCCGCAAAAAGGGGGTACATCACTTCCTCTCTGTTCGGCTCCCTTATTTGGTCTCCGGAAACATGTACTGTCGGAATCCATCGAAATGACTGTGGAATACCTGCAGCCCGAACTGGTCTAGTGTTTTCAGCGAACCCGTATGGATATACACCTGTGAGCATGGTGCACAAGACGTTCCTAAGGCGTTGAGCAGTTCAGGGGCAGAGATTCCGTCAAAGTCACCTTTTAATTTCAGGTGAATGCCTTCGCCTTCCCTGTGAACAGAGATCTCAAAATCCTGTGCCATGGTTCATTCTCCCTGTTATGTGTGGGTATTCTGACCTTACTCAACCCTCCTCTCAACTAAGCTGTACCGGTGCGATCCTGCTTTGATTCTTCCGCTCTTTTCTCCCTTGAAATAATCGCTGCTATTCATCGAGGTCTCCTGCTGCTTCCGGCTGGTAGAGCACCTTTTCTATCTTCAGCCGTTTCAAGCCTCCTGGTACGGGCCACTCCACGATGTCTCCGCTCCGATACCCCACCACAGAAGCGCCTACCGGTGCCAGCAGGGAAATCCTGCCTTGCGAGAGATCGGCATTAGAGGGCGAAACCAGGGTAAACACCATTTCCTCTCCCGAATCAAGGTCCCGTATCTTGAGTGTTGAGTTTATGGTAACCACATCAGGGGGAATATCCTTTGAATCAACGACAGTCGCCCGCTCCAGATCTTCACTCAGCCGCTCGATGTTGTTTTTTTGGTGCTCATTGGATTCACCCGCATAACGGATAATGTCCTCAATGCGTTTGAGGTTGGCCTCGGTAATAAGGATTTCTTTCGGCAGGTTTTGTTCAGTCATGTTGTCTTCCCCGCATAGGTTTATCATTGCATACAAATCAGAGCCTATTGAAAGATGTTCTCCAAAGCCATCGGATCTCTTTCCAGACTGTCCGAATAAACACTATTGGCGCCTGTTTGAGCAGTGCAAGGGCAGATCTGATTTGTTCTTTAACTCTTGCCACAATCCTCTTGGCCTTATCCTTATATGTTCCAGCCCTCTCACCTGATGGGATCGTATTTTCTCTTTGGGTTGTCTGAGTCATTTCATGCGTGATCTCCGGATTATCCTGGCCATTGGCCACCCTCTCGTGGGGTCTTCTCCAGTCTCTAAACTTCCCTGTATTGGTGTCATAAACCTGTAGACTACATAAGATCACTCCCTCCCTCCATCAAAATCGGTTGACAGATGGTCCGGAGAGCCAGGTATTCAGAATAGAGCTTTTGCAGGGGAAACGCCATCACCAGGCCTGCCGAAAGAACGAAACGCATGGTTCTGGTAATGGGTGGGGTGCTTTCAGTGAAACAGATACTCCTGCGGCCCTTCCTTATACAGGTTCGGCTCTATCATGATAAAGGGATGAGGAAAAAACGGAAGCGCCTTTCGTAGGCTCAGAGTAGCAGAAATTTTGTGAGGCGCCTTGTCATGAATGCTTACCTAAATCACCCTTATGATCAGCAGTTACTTAAACAATAGCATACCGGCCTAAAGCCAAAGACTCAAGCGAAATCGGACCTCCCGTATAGCTAAATCAAAGAGGCGGCCCAGCGCTTAGCAGGAATCGCAAAAGAGCTAATCATCTCTTCGTCTATCATCTGAAGATGGAGAGATGGCAGTTTCTTGTATCCCTACATGTTGCCATGAGTAGCGATGGGGAAATTTTTGATACTTGTTGCCAGAATCTTCAATCTCGTGAGAATAGAGACTAGATCCGCAAGTCAAAACCCGTTCAAGCGACATTGAACTACGATGTCTTGTGTATTCCCCTTAGCCTCAACTTGAGACCTGCTGCTATAGAGTATCATTGTACCAAGTGAGCGTTCCTTACAGGTCGCATCTTGCATGCTACAAATGTCACAAGGCCCAGAGATGCTTTGCAGTTTCATTGGCCATAACTGCTTGTTGCGAAAGTCCTGAAACGGAGTGCCGTGTTAACGCAGGTAGGAAGCCTAACCGAAATATGGCATACATTGTTGGGATATCTATTTGATAGGAAACGTTTTATGTAGGCTGTACTCTAAAGCAGATATATCAAGGCGAGATAACGCTACGGCTGCGCAGTTAGCACAGGACCGCAGCGGATTTGCCAGTCCTTCTTCAGCCGTTTGTTCGACAATATTAGGCTTATTACTGTTTTATTACCTTGCTTTTTTCAAGGGTTGCGCGTGCAAATTGAACCGCAGAATTAATGCTATCAAGGCCGTCAACAACCAAAAAGCCATTGTTGTGTAACAAGAGTCCATCACTCTTTGTGAAGGTTTCTGATGACAACGCAACGCGGGGATATTTCGGCGCGTATTTAAACCGCTGTAGATCGGCTCTGAGTTTTTTTGTCAATGAGATAGCAGGTGCCAGGACAAGTGCAGGGTGCAAATCATAAGGTATCCAAGGATTGAATCCTTTTTGAAGCGAGATGTCGTCTGTAGTTGTGGCCTTGGACCAAAACCTAGACACTGATAAAGGAGCCATTGAAAGTTTGTCCCGCCAGCCCGCATCGAAGAAAGCGGGAACATTCAGTAAAACTAGCCAGTCTGAATTAACGATACAACCTGATGCCGCCTTTAAAGATAGTTCCTCAAAATACTTCCTAGAAAATTTTGGTCGATCGAAGCCATGAATAAATACGCCCCGTCGGCGTTTCTTTTTTTCATCAAAACCTAAGACATCTTGAGAGCCGAAAGCCTCTACAACAGACAGCAGTACATTCGCAACTAAGCATTTCCTTGGGGTGGCCAATTTATCCCAGTTGATTTTTACTGGTATGCCCAGGTTTTGGAGACGTTTCGATAAGGCATTAGTTCCGTCCTTACTTGCCATGCTGGGGCCATTCGTATCATTACTGATACGCAACCAGCGATTGGGGATAAGCCCTTCCTGTTGTATCGTGGACATGAATTTGTCGATGGAGACTTCTACCGGATTAGGCTTATTGTATTGTGGATTTAATGAAGGAATGGAAACGACTTCTGTTATTTCGTCTGCCAGTGTCTCAAAATTATCAGATAAAATGGCACATCGGATGTCACTGAGGAGTGGATACCGCTTAAAAAACTGCTCAGGGGTAACTCCGACAAGAACTGGGAAAACCTTCTTAATGCCTTCGCCAATTGAACTGGATAGAGCGGAACGAAGTTCGCGATCAGGCCAATTACGCTGAAGGAAAGACTCAGAAATAAATGCCAATACATAGCGCGACTCTCGCAGTCCTTCGTCGATTTTCGCACTTATAGAATCGCCAACCTTTATCTCGGCTTGATCAAGCCAATATGAAAGCCCACGCGCTTTCAAAAGACTGGTGAAGGGTATCACCACTCGATTCCTGTCCTCACTCGAATGGCATAAGAATAAGTCTCGATGCCTTTTTTTGCCCATTTTTTAAAGTATATCGTTATTTAGAGCTTGCGATCGTTACCAAAAAACAAATGTCGAACGACCCTGCTCAGGGGCCGGAAGGGCGTAACCCCTTACGGCCTCTTGCGGCAGATTGGTTAGGCCGTTTACAGCGGCGAACCAAGATTGTCGAACCAGGTTGAGGGCGAAGACGAGTGGTGCGCCGGATCGTTCGGTTTGATTGGGGGTGATTGAAAAAACCTCCCGTCTGTAGTTTCCGCAATAAGATAAATGTTGTAGTTGTAGATCCGTGGAGCATCTTTAAGATCAATACGCTCTGTCAGCAGTGTGCCGATAATTCCGGGAGATGGAGAACTAGTGCCTTCGTTCCTACCAGCTTTATGAGAATAGGCAAATATTCGATTGAATTGGGTACTTGTCTCAGCCCACTTAGGCCATTTTCCACGAGACAGCTCTTGGACATCTGTTGAACTTTCAATTTTCTTAAATATTGATAGGTTTATGGGCTTCCACTTTGATGTGCTTGGATAAGTTTCCATTTCTTGCTCTTTCCGCCTAGCATTGTATATTGACCAGATTCTCCTTTTTGCGCCATACGACAAGAACACATAAAATATACCAGAATTGGCTGGATAACACCATAGCATAAGGTTTTGGATAAATGTCCGCTGGTTATGAGCTTGTCAGGAAGGGGGCAGGCATGAGTAGATGATTATCCGGCCAACTTGTACGTATCAGTTGGATGTTGGATCGTACATACTAATTGTTAATAACAGATTAGTTTGAAATGTATGGATATCTTGCCACGAGCTGAAATATTGAAGGTGACTAAGAGGCTGTGATACACCTTTTAAAACGGAACTCCGAATGACTCTCCCCCAAGACAACAAAACCCCACCTCTCTAATGAGAGACAGGGTTCACATAATCATTGTCCGTTACCCCCTAACAAGGTTCCCACGTCTCGGACAATACCTGATTAGTGTATGCCATAAGCTACATTGGAATGCAAGGCGGAAATGTTACGGGAAAAATACTGAGGCTGGTTAGGAAAGCTTTTTCCTCTTTCACCAGAACGGTCTACCTTGCAGAACAGCCAATGCACAAGCCTTGTTTGCTGGGTGCGGAAGAGTGCATTTGCCCCCTTTTTTGCTGTTCTTTGTGTGCTGAGGGAATATTGACTTAGAGACGAAGCGGAGGTAGTAAAAGTAGCTGGTAGAGAAAGATGGCGAGAGGCAAAGAGATTTTCGACATGGTCATTGAGGGTGGAACCATCCTGACGATGGTTGACGGCCAAGAGCCTGTGCACGATGGCAGGGTGGTCATCTCTGGGGACAAGATCGTTGAGGTTTCCGCTCGTCAGGGGAGCCCACCACCCGAAGCGAAAGTTATCATAAATGCCGGGGATACAATCATCCTGCCCGGACTCATCAATGCCCACGGTCATTCCCCCATGACTATCTTCAGGGGTTTGGCCGACGACCTACCACTCAAGAGCTGGCTTTTCGATTACATATTTCCCGCTGAGGCAAAGCACGTGAATCCGGATACGGTTTACTGGGGATCGCTGCTCGGGTGTCTGGAGATGATCTCATCAGGTACCACCACCTCCGTTGATGGGTATTTTCTTGCTGACGGAATCGTCAAGGCCGTAGATAAGGCGGGAATGCGGGCTCTCGTGGCCCAGGGGGTGATTGACTTTCCCGCTCCCGGTGTTCCAGACCCAGAGAAAAACCTGGATGTTGGCCTTGGTTTCCTGAAACGATGGATTGATTTTTCCGATCGTATTAGGCCGGGCCTCTTTTGCCACAGCCCTCTCACGTGTTCAGACACCACGCTGCGGAGGGCTCATGAGATGTCAAACGGATTTGGCGTTCCTCTCCAGATTCATCTCTCGGAAACGCGAGATGAACCTGAGGAGATAGTGAAGAAAACACATCTGAGACCGGCCTTTCACCTCAATGAGCTGGGACTTTTGGGGGGCACACTGATTGCCGCCCATGCCGTGCACCTAAACGATGAAGAGCTAGAGTTACTCGCGCAGCGCGAGGTGAAGATCGCCCATTGCCCTGAAAGCAATATGAAACTCGGCTCAGGTATATCAAGAGTGGCGACAATGATCGGGAAGGGTATGACGGTAGGTCTTGGAACGGATAGCTGCGCATCCAACAATAATCTCGACCTTCTCAGCGAGATGGATACGGCTGCGAAGCTCGCCAAGGTTTCCTCCCTTGATCCGACGCTCCTCGATGCCAAAACCCTGGTGAGGATGGCCACCATGGGAGGCGCTCAGCTCATTGGCCTTGAGCATATGATCGGGAGTATTGAAAAAGGAAAAAAGGCTGACATTGCCATTATTTCAACAGATGCCCCCCACATGACCCCCATGTACAACCCGTACTCGCAGATCGTATATTCGGCCACAGGTGGGGACGTCCGCGATGTCATAATAGACGGTAGGATCGTTTACAGAAACAGCCGATTCACAGCCCTCGACAGTGACGAGATTATGAACCAGGTACAGGGGATAAGCCAAGGGATAAGATCGGATTAGGATAGCTCCCCTCGTAGGTATCGTTCCAGCTCTGCCTTGGGGATTCCCAGGCAATAGAGCATCGTAGTGATACGATCGCCGCTTAAGATCCCGTCAGTCTTGATGCCCGTTTCCTCTGGTTTGAAGGCGATGGATAGACCAACGGTCCTGCCAAAATGAGGGAGCGTCGAGGCATCACCAACGGCAATTACCTGATCGCTGCTGATGTTTTCGCGGCTCATGATGAATTCAAGGATTTCCTCTTTGGTGGCGCTCGTGATGACGGGTTTTTCCAATTCACCGGTGAATATCCCGTTTTCATCGACTGTGGCCGTATTTGAGAATGCGTAATCCACACTTACTGCTTCCAGAATTCTCCTGATAAGGTAACTAAAACCGGAGGATAGCAGTGCGATCTTGAACCCCATTGCCTTGAGGATCTGTATCAGTTCAAGTGTTCCGGGGTTTAATTCAAGGACATCGCAGGATTTCTCGAACTCGCTTGCTGGAATACCCCGCAACACCTGCACGTTGTCAATAAGCGCTTGAATCGTGGGGTGTCTGCTATCCCGGAATTGGATCTCACGGCCCATAGATTCTACCTCTTCGGCGGTTCTCTCCAGAAAGTCTCTGAGGGAGGCATCACGTATAAGGGTAGATTCCACGTCAAAGACGACGAGCTTTTTCACTCTCCTGAACATGCTCTCGCTTTGAATTACCACGCTTTGATTTAATTGTGTGCACAAGTCCTTGAGGTCATCTTTCATCTGCTCCACTGTTTCTTTATGCGAATGGGACGGCTCCACCATCATCTGGCTCGTGTCTATGACCATCTCCATAGCAAAGAACTTGCCCCGGGCGATCATCCTGCAATTCTCTATGTTTATGTTATAGTTATGAAAGAAGGTAGAGACACGTGCGATGATGCCGGGCTGATCTATCCCCAAGATGGTCACCACGTATTTTTCCCTCTCCGCTACCTGAGCAATTTGCCCCTCGTCATAGCTTCCCAAGATCAAGCTCAGGCCTGTTTCACTTTCAATCGATCTTAAGGCAGTCATTATCTCATCGGTGGAATTCTCGGAGGCCGAGAAATCCACGAGGAGGTATATGGAAAACAAACCGCTCCGACAGCCTTCGTCTACGTCGATGATATTTCCTTTCATCTGAAATACTTGTGTCGTGATCTTGGAAACGAGGCCGGGTCGGTCAAAGCCAATTGCCGAAATGCTGATGATCTTTTGTTCTGGGCTCATCTCAATGGCTCCTCAACTCCCGTTTATTTGGTTTTACCAAAGCCATTCCTTTTGTCGAAGAAGAACAACAATTCCTCCCCGTAATACCTTCCGTCTATAACCTGGCCGGGGCCGAAGTGCTCAAAATCCTTGCGTTCGAGAAACTGCGAAAACCTCCTGTTGACCTCCTCCAGCGAAACATTCTCCCTGAACCAATATGACGGAACATTCACGTTGAGCGGGCGCGGTGAGACTAGGTGACGGGTAGTTCGGGGAGCGAACACTCTCTCGCGCTTTGCAGCATCTACTACCATTTCCTTTGTTATGTGTGGCGTCCAAATGATCATTTCGCAGTCTTTCAGTTGTCTGCAGAACTTCGTTTCATCTATGTGCTGACAGGGAAAATACCGCAACCCTATCCCTTGCTGCACCAACTGATCCTGGATTTTCCCCAAAACGGCATAGGCACTTATTGCATCATGAACGATTTCTTGATCAAAACTGATTGCTGCGTAGAAGTTTCCCTGCTGAATACCGCAGTTGAGGTTGTTGTTCTCCAACGTTTCCCTGAGAGCTTGCTTGTTGTCAACTTGTCGCAGCGTCCCGTTCATCTGTTCGACTATCTGTTTGAGTAGATCCACGCCCTCAACGTTCTCCAACAACCTAAACCAATATCGGAGCTCGACGTTGCTATTGAAGTAGTCTATTCTGCACGCGGAAATATATCTGAATTTCAGCTCCTTAAACACATAGGCGCGGTGGTTTCCATCTAACACTATGTTGTTATCGTCTATGATGATTGGGTTTTGCAGATTTGCCCAGTTCTTAAACTCCAGCATTAATTCGTTTGCAACGTGTGGAAGGGTTTCCTCGTGAAGGAACAGGGCATCCACTGGAATGACTTCCAGTCTTAACTCAAGGTTACCGGCCTCTACGCGAAACATTATTCCCTAAAGCAAACAGCGGCTATCAGAGATGAAAATTCTTCTTTTCGAATTCCCTCGGCAGACAAAAATGCTCGGCAGACAGTGAACCGGGCTAAGGAGGGATTTCCCATGGAACTTAAGGTAAAGAAAAACAGGGCCGATTTCAAAGAAAAAGTGTAAGTCCGAAAGGCCAGACTAGTGCTCGTTTTTGTCTGAGCATAGAATCAAAGATATGGTATCGGCTCAAACCCCTTGCGCCTGCGAATTGCCTCGAGAACGCCAACCGTACCCGTCATCATGTTGTCTCCTAGCGGCCCTCCGAAAACGACCGGCAATCGCGTGTTCTCTAGGAGCCTGCGCTTTGGGCCAGTAGCTATAATGATTTCCGCAGCCTTAAACCCGAAGGCCTTGCGTGAGTAAGCACCGTGCCCTCCTTCGCTGAGTATCTGGGTGTGTTCCAGATCTCCGTCTGCGAGCGCAACGACCAAGGATTCCAGTCGTTGAAGGGCG
>JGI24422J19971_10002013_pt1 | contig 12568 bp, 13 predicted proteins | sample DeeMarSWOR152_54_FD_19971 | JGI IMG/M metagenome (IMG submission 19971) | reverse complement strand
GGTTTTTCACTATGCTTCCTACTTCATATGCACGTAGCACGTGGGTGCTTACGAAGACGTTGGGTTTAAAGAGTATATGGGAGAAGCCTATTTCTTCGTCAGCAATCTTGACCGTTGTTGTATTTGGATCGTCTGAGAGATTGAAAGGCACAACGCGTTCAGTGAAAAGGTTCTTCCAGATTTGAAGTCTTTCTGTGCCCGTTCCCTTGTAGTTGTCTGACTCAGCAAGGAAAATCTGTGGGGCTCGGTTGAAGCTATTAACGATTGCGTCAACGACGTTGACTGTGGAGTGTGTTTTTGTTTTATGATTGAAGACTCCTACCTTGATGACGACAGGTCTCTCCTTTGTGTTCAGGTCGTCTATGTTTCCGATAAGTTTGAGCGCTTGTTTAAGAGATCTTTGGACATCTCCGTTGAATTCAACTATAGCAACCTTTGATACCACACTTGCCACCTTAAACCATTATACATAGGCATCACATCTTCATCTTTCTAACGGCTCATTCTTTGAGTGCTTTTTTCATGTGTTTGATGGCTTCTTCCTCGAATGGTCTAACTCTTCTGAGTATCTCCGCTCCTTTCTTTCGATCCTCTAGTTTCATTTCACCTTGGAATTTGAAGGGAAAGATTCGCATAAAATCTTCCATGAGCTTCCCACTTTTCTTGTAGCACTTTGCAGCTTCTTGTAAGTGCTTCATTTGCTCTCCATGATATTTCTTCGCAAGTCGAGTTAGGAACTCTCTAGACATCCACCGACCTTCAGCGACGCAAGCACCAACATAACTGTTACCCATATAGTTCTGTTTTTCCTTCGGAAGGTTCTCTAGAACGTTCGCCCATTCATCCAACGCTGCGGGACCTCCAACATAGTTGTCGAGGATTGGGACATTGGCTGCGGCGAAGTTGATCGCTCTCTCAAGCGCCTCTCTGTCAGCTGCTACAGTATCCACGTCAACTTTGTCTCGGAAGAAGAAAGCATCAATGCAACCTGGTGCTTTTAAGTCGTAGAAGTTGATGGGGTCTTCCGGTTTTTTAGTGAGTGTTCGGAATGTACTTGTTATGTAGGAGTTTCCCTCATAACCTTTGACAATTCCATATTCTGGCACGACTAGTCCCCAGAGGACTACAGGTCTATCTCTTTCGTCTATCTCCCGTTTGATTTTCTGGAATAGTTTCTTTGCTATCTCAATTTCTTGAGGCGTTGGATTGCCTTCCTTTGCTGGGTAATCGTGTGGATACTCGTAGTGTTCTATCTTCAATCCGAGACTTTCGGTGCCTTTGTGAATTTGTCGCCAAGTTTTTAGGGGGAGGGCGGTTGGTCCGGAAGGACAAGTTACGCCTTTGGAAACGTTGATTAGGAATGCGTAACCAGAGTAGCCGCCTACGTCAACAGTGTCGCAGTCAACGCCTAATGCTCTCAGTGATCCGGCTATTGCGCCTGTGTAGGAAAGCCAGCATGGTTGATACTCAGTTTTTTTGTTTATTACTTTTTTATTCACTTTTTTTCCCTCAATCAGGCCTTTGGTGTAACTTCTGAGTAGAAGCTCTCGTCTCTCTTCTTCTCTCCGACCGGAATCTCTGTAAGTGGTTGCTGCAGCGTTCATTAGCTCTTTGCCATCAACTGTTAGAATGTATTCTCCTCTGGTAACCCTTTGGACGAGTCCTTCTATCATCAACATTTTCAGGTGGTTGGCTAGAGCTGTTTTCGACAGTTCTATGTGTTGCATTAGTTTGGAAAATTCATGTTCTCCTCGTAAGAGTAGTGCCAGTATTTTTATCCTTGCTGGATGGGCAGCTGATCTTAGTAGTTCTGCTATTCCTTTGGGAGATTCGAAGAGTATGGTCTGTAACTGTTTATCATCGATCTTCTTACTCAATTAAGCTGCACCTTAAGCGAATCAACCTAAATGTTCAGTGCCATTTAAGGGTTTCGATTTGGGTGAACTAAAGTACTAATTCTCGTGAACAATCCTCTTGCCACTGCTGCCACACTAAGTCAGAGGAGGCGTTAAGCCTTAGCGATTCCAAGAGAACTTGCAGAAAGAGCTCAAGAGGCTTTCAAAGGCTTGCTGAGGTATGTGCGATTTATGCGTTTGAGCTTTGATAAAATGTAGGCCCCTATCGTTTTTGGTTTTGAAACCTGTTGTTTCAGTTTCGGTGATGGAGGTTTAGCCGGGAGGGTGACCAAATGGTTTAAAGCTTGAGTATGCTTTGTTCTGTGTTGAGTTGGTGTTCGTATGGTGGTGGCAAAGGAGTTTGGGGCTGATTTGGAGTTAAAGGGTCTTTATCTGGTCTATCTTGGTATTGTGGTGGTTGGCGGTTTTCTTTGGTGGATGGTTCCGGTTGTTGTTTTTGTCGTGCTTTCTTACGAGATGTGGATTGGAGTTGTTGTTGCCCTGTCGTGTTTTGGTCTGCTTCTCATTGCTGCTGGAATCACGTTGTATTGGATTCCTAAGTTTCATTCTTCGATAACTTACGTTTTGGAAGATGACAAGATTACGGTTACTAGAGGTGTGTGGTGGAAGACTAAGAGTTTTGTGCCTTACAACCGCATAACCAATATTAACATTTATCAAGGTCCAATTTCTAGGCGTTTTGGATTGGGTAAGCTTTCGATTCAAACTGCAGGATTCTCTGGGACAAGCAGCAGCGGTGTCAAAGTCGCAGAAGCAGTGATTTTCGGAGTGAAGAACTTTGAAGAAATAAAAGACATCATAAACAGCTTCGTAAAAGGACTAAAACCACAAGCAATAGAAGCAGAAGCCGAAACCAAACCCACAAAAGACATAAACCAACAAATCCTAACAGAACTACGCAAAATAAGAAGAACACTAGAGAAATAAGCGCGCGCTAATCGAATTTGTCATCCAGCCCTTAAGGAGAGGCAACTCCGGGCACTTTCGGGAACGGCACTGCTTCCCAAATGGTTTTCAAGCCGCAGATCCATCTTGTCAGTCTTTCAACTCCGATGCCAAACCCAACAGAGGGAGGAACACCTTCCTTAAGCATCTGCAAATACCAACCATACTCTTTTGGGTTCACCCCTGTCAGTTTCATTCTCTTCAACACCCCTTTGCACGTGTGCTCTCTCTCCCCTCCAGAAACGGCTTCACCGAAACCCTCAGGATAGAGCATGTCAAAATCCCTCAGTATTCCAGGCCTGGAAGGATCTTCCCTGTCATAGAATCCTCTAGACACCAGTGGATAGTCGTAGACAAAGAAGGGCTCGTCATGCATGGCGGATAAAGCTGCTTCTGCATCCCAAGGAATTTCCTCTACATAACTAACCATGTATCCGTTGGATCTTAACAACTCAACAGCTTGCTTGTGGGTCAGTCTTTTAAAAGGACCACGTACTTCTTTAAGTTCCCTTCCCAACGCTTGCAGCTCTTCGCTGCAATTCTCCCTTACATCTCTCACAACCGACATCAACAGCCCTTCCGCCAAGTTCATAGCATCGCCATAACTCGCATAAACCATCTCAAGGTCGATCTGTCTGAACTCTGCCAGATGTCTAGCGGTTTCTGCGCTTTCAATTGGCTCTAGACGAATGTTCGGCGATAAAGCGAATATCTTTTCGAACGACGAGATCGTCATCTGTTTGTAGAGGATCATGCTGCTCATTATTTTGAATGACACGTCATAGTACTGAATGGAAACTTGTTTTGCCCCCCTTATTCCGGGATCGGTTGCTGGACCAATGATGGGCGCTAGTATCTCTATGAATCCATCCTTTCTTAAGAAGTCTCTCAAGGAAGTGAGGATTTGATCCTGAACTTTTAAAACCAGTTTCATCTCAGGGTGTCTTATAGTACGATACCTTAGCTTGACGGATTCCAGTGAACTCAGATCTTGTAGTTCCATAAAGAATGTAATGGTTTTCATCTTGATAAATTTATTGCGAACAATAATGTAAAAAATGCGAAATAGCACAAGATATTTATGTTTGTATTGTAAAAATTACAGCATGGAATCGCTAGACAAAAGAGATACAGAAATACTGAAGCTACTGCAAGAAAACTGCAGAACAACAGCGAAGGAAATAGCCAAAAAAATCGGAAGCCCCATAACCACGGTTTACGCGAAGATAAAGAGAATGGAAAAACTCGGCGTGATAAAACAATACAGGGCTATTCTCGATTCAAAAAAGCTTGACAAAGGAACAACAGCCTTCATTCTAACTTCGTTTGTCTATCGGCCAGAAGGCAGGGAAAAACCGTTATCGCAGAGAGACGTGGCGAAGCAGATCGCTGCGTTCCCAGAAGTACAGGAAGTACATATCATTACCGGAGGTTGGGACATTCTGATCAAAGTCAAGGCTGACCACGTTGATACCTTGGGAAAGTTTGTCATGGACAAATTGAGGATCGTTGAGGGAATAGAGAACACGTTGAGTTGCATAGTGTACGAAACAGTGAAAGAAACCACCAACATACTCACTTGAAAAATGGGCATCTGCAGGGTGAATGTCCACATTTCGGGCACTTATTCTCATACTTGTTTAAGGCTGCCTTTTCGAGGTCGACGTTGGCGACATTTGCCAGTGAGGCTAGCCATGCAATGACGTCTGCGAATTCATCTTCCAAAGCCTTCTTGTCATCTGTTTTCAAGGCCTCCTTCAGTTCTCTCACCTCATCCGCAAGCCAATCAAATGTTCCTTCTATGCCACGGTTAGAATCTCTGTGAAAATATATACGCCGCATCATTTCCTGAAATTCACATATCTGCACACTTCGCCGCTCCATGTTCTCTGAAAACGTATAAGCAATATTTAAAACAAACAACAAGCCAAATTTTCAATGCAGGTGAAAAAATGGGGCTATCGTTTACTATTCGAAAATACCAAGACCAAGACAGGGAGCAATGCCGTGCTTTGTGGAGGGAGCTAACTGAATGGCATCGTGAAATCTATGAAGATCCAAACATCGGCGGAGAACATCCAGAAGACCAGTTCGATAAGCACTTAACTGAAGTCGGACCCGACCAACTCTGGGTAGCCGTCCACGACTCTAAAGTGGTTGGACTCGTTGGACTGATACTGAAGGGCGAAGAAACTGAAATAGAACCCCTGATAGTCAGCAAACCATACCGCAACAAAGGAATAGGAACAAAACTAATAGAAACAGTTGTTTCTGAAGCGCGAAAAAAGGGATTAAAATGCCTCAACATAGGGCCAGTGGCACGAAACGTAAGCACTATGAAATTCCTGTATAAACGAGGCTTCAAAAACCTTGGATACATCACCCTGTTCATCGACTTCTCTAACTATCCTTGGAAATCAGGACCTGAAATTTTCGGATGCGAATTTAACTACTAACAGAATAACGGGCACGTAGCTTAAGAAAATTCAGAAATTACGTTAGTAAGCTTTTTTGTCCCTTTTCGATTATGTGGATTACTTTGACGCCTTTTCTTTCCAAATGTGTTGAGATAAATCTGCGATGACAGTATTTCGGTTTTACTTCCATACACATGATGCATGCACGCTTAGCCTTTGCCATCTCTAAAAGCCGATTTATTCCCTCTCTAAAAAGCTTGGTTCGCACGTGCCTCCTATATCCCCCTCGACGGTAGCCTCCAAGCTCCTTACCAAGCCAAACATATTCTATTCCGTATTCTGGAAGCCACTTCTCCATCCGCCCCCCCTCAAAATGTTCAATCTTAGACGTTGGAAAACTGCGAACATCCACAAGCACTTGAATTCCATGCTCATCCAGCAATTCTAAGAAAGTCTCTATAGAACGGTTGCCATTTCCAATAGTCCATACTATCATTCGCAACTTTACCGCTTACTTCTCCATTGTTTAAGTATTAACTTCACCACGTTGTCCAATCTATCCCTAACTTTTTCTTCTTCAAGCAAGGTTCCGTAAATCGAGCCTTGACCAAATTCTGCGGACGACAACAGTAGTGATGGAGGCGGATACATACAGTCATAATGGTCCAAAATCACCGTGTGATACGCAAGGTCACCGCCGGCGGGAATATTTCCTATCACAATTAGCGCTATAATCTTGTTTAATATGCTCTTTTTGAATTCTTCAAAGCTTTTGATAATTCCTTGTGCTCTTTCCGTAAAAGCACAATATAGGCTTGCAGCTTTACCACCATACGTTGGCACAGCAATCACAATGGTGTCTGCCTCTTTCATTTTGTTGTAAATTCTTGGCACGTCATCCTGAATGGGGCATGCTTCGTCTTTACCTCTTAGTTCGCGAGCGAAACATTCGTAATTGCAATGACTGCAAGGCTTCATCTCACAGTCATAAGCATTAATAACTTCGTTTTCAAATCCATGTTCTTTCAGTTTTGATAACACGTATTCAACGCAATTTAGGCAGTTTCCTTTCTTCCTTGCACTGAATGCTATACCTAGAGCTTTCATGTTTTCTCTTTTAACGGATTTTTACGTATTTGTATGCTTCTGTCGCGTTTCCGAAGCAGTAATGCACTTTCTGGTAGTCTCTTCTGAATTCCGCCACATCTACCCTCACCTTTTCTAGCGGTTCCTTGTCTATTATTACGCGTTTAATGAATTCTGCTATTTCGGCCATTTCAGACTCTTTCATCCCAAGCCTTGTAATCTCAGAAACGCCGAGTCTTATGCCGCCAGGGTGCATGAAATGCCTTCCTTCTTTGATGTCCCATGGCAGTAAGTTTCTGTTAATTATTATGTTTGCTTTTTCCAAGGTTTCTTCGATTGTTCCTCCATCACCCTGTTTTGTTATGTCTATCAAGATAACATGGGACTGTGTAAAGCCCTTGTGTTCCGCCAAAACACTGAATTCTCTTTCGTAAAGTGCTTGAGCCAATGCCTTCGCGTTTTTTACTATCTGCCTCGTATATTCCTTTCCAAACTCGAGCAATTCCGCGCACGCTATTGTGACGCCTGCAACCGCATGCAGATGATGATTACTTACCATTCCTGGGAAAGCAGCCCGTTTTACCTTTTCTGCATATTTCTCCCACGACAACACTCCACCATGTTGAGGTCCAAAGAATGTTTTATGAGTGCTTAAGCTGACCACATCAGCTCCCTCTCTGAGTGGATCTTGAAACTGTCCCCCACCAATCAATCCAGCCACGTGGGCAGCGTCATATCCAACGGTTGCGCCAACTGAGTGAATGGTGTCAGCCAACTCCCTAACCGGGTGAGGGAATGGGAAAACACTCGCGCCAAACATGACAAGTTTAGGCGGTCTGCCCTCTGTCACTAGCTTTTGAATCCTACTTTTCGCCCTGTCCACATCAATGGTTAATTCCTTGTAATCTAAAGGTAGATATTCAACTACTAAACCATGCACTGCACCTGCTGTGCCTCCCAATCTCTTCTTGCCCATCGTGATATGTCCGCCGGCCGGAATTGATAGCGCCATCATGACGTCACCTGGTTCCGTAAAAGCCGTGTAGACAACCAGGTTTGCCACAACTCCTGAAATAGGTCTGACATCCACAAACTCTGCGTTGAAAAGTTTCTTCATGAGTTCAATGCATTTGAACTCCACTTGGTCTATGAAGCGGCAGCCAGCATAAACACGTTCTCCAGGCCATCCCTCAGCATAGCGGTTTCCGAAGTCCGTTGTAAGAGTTTCGCGTACGGCTGGACTCGGAATGTTTTCACTTGCAATAAGTGGAATACATTCTTGAAACCATTTGTGATGCTGCTTGAGAAGGTCAAAAACGTGATCACATTCATCTTGAGGAGTTGCCATTCCAACACCTTCTTGCATCACACTATCATTCTATCAAGGATAAAAACTCTTTGAAGAGTAACATTAATAATCTTGATAAGACACGACTTAATTGCTAAACTCAAAAGGGGTTCAAGAAAATGAGTAAGAAAAAGAGAAAGAAGGAATCACCAATGCCCGCTGCAAGTGCAGGACTACTCAGATTTTTTGAAGAGGAAACCGAAGGCGTCAAAGTTAAACCCGAAATACTTGTGGCTTTCGCAATAGCGTTAATAATAGTATGCATTCTAGCGCATATGTTCTTCTAGACTGATAATATCAACGACGAGAAGAGGTATGCAAAATTTCTATTCTCTGAACAGAGTCAAGGTGAACAAATATTTCGCTCCTCTCTTCTCTGCTTGCAACTTGAGGTATGGGCTGAGCAATGGTTGCACGCAGTATGACGGCTTCCGCGTCTGAAAGCCATATCCCTGGCGGCTCACGAGTCACCGCCGCCAAGCTTCCCTCAAAACCATAAGAAGAATCTAGAATCACCCGTATATTCTTACCTAAGCTTTTCTCAAGCATGTGAAATATTGTTGGAGGTAGACTCTGTTCTGGCATAGCTTTCGCAAAATCCTAAATTGCCGTTCGAGAATAAAACAGTTGCCCTTCTGAGAGAACATCAAAACACTATTTAAAGACATTCTTTTCTGTCCCCAATACTTTCCCAGTTTTTCAGTGTTTATGTTAAAACTGTCAAGTCATCGAATGTAGTGATTATTTTAAGAGTGTTTCAACCAATTATGCCGTTTTTCACGACAATTTAATATGTTTGATATTCTCTGATAAAAGCTCATGTGAGATGATGTGTGTGGCTGTTGAGGATTCGTTGAATCAGTCCATAGATGAAGTAGTTAAACGTTATTCATCATTATTTAGGCTTCCATCATACGGAAAAGTGCTTTTACTTCTTGCTTCATCCTGTTTGGGCGCAGGAGTCATTTCAGCAATTACTCTTTTCCCTCCATTTGAGGCGCTGGTTATTGGATTGTGTCTAGGATTTTCCCTGTTCATTGTAAACTTGATTTTTGACTATGTTGTGAGCATGTTGATCTTAGGGCAAGACCCGATTTTTGATCTCAGAAGAAGTGCAGCCCTTTCACTTTTCTGCTGGGGATTATGGCTTTTGTTCATTCTTGTAGGCGCTGCTATCGCAATGCTGGTTAGACTTTGTCTTTTAGGGTTTTCAGCCGTGCTAATCTTGCGTTTAATCGTGTTTAACTCAATATCCTCTACGGGCTCTAAACGGCTTCTAGCAGCTTCTCTCCTTCAACCTTTTCCTTGCATAATTCCGTTCTTGGTTTTCTGGGCAGAAACTGACTGGTTTCTCATATCTTTGTTCTTGATTTTTTCAACGGCTGTAAACATTCTTTCAAGCCTCTTTTTCATTTCAATACTGGACCGCGTAGGCGAGCAAACACTTAAAATCCCCTCAGTATCTCTTTTCAAGGCTTTTCTGCTTAACTGGATAGTGGGTTTAAATGCACCCTTCGAAGAACTTCTTGAGAAGTTAGGCGAAGAACAAGATGTTAAAGTTTCCTTGATAAAGTTTGATGTCTCCAAACCTAAAGCAGTTATAGTCGTTCCTTTCGTTCATCCCGGCCCCTTCAAAAATGTTGGGAGCAGTCTTTTGCCATCCATGCTCAAAACCACCGTAGAAAAGGAACTTAACTGTGTTGTATGTGTTCCTCACGGTCTGCTTGGCCATGAGTTTGACCTGTCTTCTCAGATTCAAAACCAGAAAATACTCAATCATGTGATCAAGTCCTCAGATTTCAAGGCTTTTGAGGCAAAAGCAACACCCTTTATTAAGGTTAGCAACGGTTTGGCTACTGCATGCTGCCAAATTTTCGGCGAATTTGCTTTCCTTTCATTTACCCTCGCACCCAAAACAACCGAAGACTTACCACAGGAACTAGGTCTGTTTGTTCAAGAAGAAGCAGAAACGCATGGACTAACCCACTGCGCCGTTGTCAATGCTCATAACAGTATTAACGGAATGACAAACACAAAAGAAGCTTTGAACGCACTGAAAGCAGCTGCAACTAAATGTTTAGAAGAGACAGCCTCTTTAAGACGCTTGCCATTTGAAGTTGGTGCTGCCACTGTTATGCCAAACGAGTTCAGTTTCAAAGATGGTATGGGGCCTGGCGGCATAACCGTGGTCGTGGTCAAGGTGGGCGAGCAGAAAACCGCTTATATGGTTATCGACGGCAACAACATGGTTTCAGGGTTGCGTGAAAAGATTCTTTCAACTCTCAAATCTATGGACATAAGTGAAGGTGAGGTTTTCACAACGGACACGCACTCAGTTAATGCCGTAATATTAAGCGAGCGTGGATACCACCCAGTAGGAGAAGCTATGGATTATGAAAAATTGATGGCATACATTAAAGAGGCAGTGCTTGCCGCTGTGTCTGACTTAGAACGTGCGAAGGCTGCGGCACGTAGCATAATAGTTCCTAATGTTAAGGTCATTGGGGAAAAAAAGCTGGAAACGTTATGTCTCCTTACAGGCAGAGTCCTTCAAAGGGCAAAGAAGACTGTTATCCCGATTTTTGCATCTGCTGGTTTACTTTTGATGTTGTTTTTGATGTTTATCTAACCTAACGCTAATAAGGCTGAAATGTTCATCTTTCATTTTCTAAGGGAAGGAAGAAAACCTTGCTCAAGGAGATTAGAATTCATGGTCGTGGAGGACAAGGAAGCGTTACTGCTGCCCAGTTGTTGGCTCATGCCGCTTTTCTTGAAGGCAAATGGGTTCAAGCCTTTCCATATTTTGGAGCTGAACGGCGAGGCGCTCCAGTAAAAGCCTTCGCGAGAATAAGCGATGAATCAATACTTTTGCACAGCCAAATCTACAACCCCGACTACATAATAGTGCTGGACCCCCATCTTTACAAACTTTTCGATGTAACTGAGGGTTTGAAAAAAAACGGAATAATCGTTATGAATACAACCCAAAAGCCCGAGGAAATGAGAATAGAAAATTCACGAATTGCCACCGTTGACGCGACCGGAATTGCCCTTAAACTTAATTTACTTGTGGCAGGATTACCAGTTGTTAACACTCCAATTCTAGGAGCCTTCGCTAAAGCAACAGGTGAAGTTAAGTTGGAGAGTGTTTTGAAAGCCATTACGAAAACATGGTCTGGGAGTGCCGGAGAGAAAAACGCTAAGGCTGCGGAATTCGCCTACGAATCTTTGGTTAAAGGATGGCGATGTTGATGAGTTCTATCCCCAGCACTCGCAAGGAGATGCCCATTACCGCTTTGTCTTCTCCAACAGTTGGAGTGAGCAAAACTGGGTTTTGGCGAACTTTTCGTCCTGAAGTCGACTATTCAAAATGCACGCAATGCACTCTTTGCTGGATCTACTGCCCAGACGCAGCCATAGCACGTCAAGAAGACGATTCCCCAAAAATAGATTACGACTACTGTAAAGGCTGTGGGATATGTGCCAACGAGTGTCCAGTTGAAGCGATAACCATGCAACGGGAAGGAGAATAAATGGCACAAACAGTAGTTGACACGGCAAACCACATCGTTGCAATCGCTACAAAGGCTGCGAGGGTTCAAGTCATCGCTGCCTATCCAATAACTCCACAAACATCAATAGTCGAGAGAATAGCCGAACTAGTTGAGAGCGGAGAACTAGATGCAGAGTACATTCGTGTGGAATCCGAACACAGCGCCATGGCAGCGTGTATAGGCGCAGCGGCCGGAGGGGTCAGAACCTTTACCGCGACTGCAGCCCACGGGTTAGTGCTTATGCATGAGGCTCTACATTGGGCTGCTGGTTCACGATTGCCTATCGTAATGCCTGTCGTTAATCGGTCTTTAGGACCGGGGTGGAATATATGGGCTGACACCACTGATTCTATGTCTCAGCGAGATACTGGATGGATCCAGTTTTATTGTGCTGACAACCAAGAAGTGTTTGATACTATAATTCAAGCCTACAAGCTCTGCGAGAATGAACAAGTCCTTTTGCCGGCCATGATCTGTCTTGAAGCCTTCATTCTATCACATACGTATATGCCTGTAAAAATTCCAGACCAAGAAAAGATTGATGATTTTCTACCACCTTACAAGCCTGGATGGGTCTTAGACATCAACAACCCGCTCTCACATGGGAACATAGTTTCGCCAGATTGGTATATGGAGTTTCGCTACATGATGGAGGAAGCCATGGAAAACGCTAAGCGGCTTATCCCAGAAATCGACCAAGAATATAGCGAATACTTCGGCTTTGAACGCCGTGGATTAATTGAAAAGTACAAATGTGAAGACGCGGATCTGCTGTTGCTGACGATGGGAACCATTGGAAGCGAAGCTAAAGTGGCAGTGGACAACCTGCGCAAGGAAGGCTTGAAGGTAGGGTCAGCGAGAGTTCGGGTTTTCCGTCCTTTTCCGAAAGAAGAAATCAGAAATCTTGCAGAGAACGTACAAATGTTTGCGATAATAGACCGTGGCATATCCTTTGGAATGGAGGGTTTTCTTGCCGAAGAAATCAAGGCATCGCTTTGCAATCAGAAAGACCGGCCGTTAATTGCAGGTTTTGTCGCAGGTTTAGGAGGAAGGGATGTAACGTTCAAGACCGTCGAAAAAATCGCTGAGAAATCATCGAAATGGATGCGCGCAGGGAGAGTTGAAAAGGAAACCGTGTGGGTTGATTTAAGGGAGTGAAAATGATGGTGTCAATAAAGGAACTGTCGAAAGAGGAGTATTTGCTCAAAGGACACATTGCATGTGCTGGTTGCGGTCCGGCTATCGCGCTTCGTCTACTCTTCAAGGCTCTGGGAAATAAGGTAATCTTGGTTATTCCAGCCT
>JGI24422J19971_10002012_pt1 | contig 12568 bp, 7 predicted proteins | sample DeeMarSWOR152_54_FD_19971 | JGI IMG/M metagenome (IMG submission 19971) | reverse complement strand
GACGACTCTCTTCCCGAGGTTCCCGATTACGACGAAGGGATGCTCCTTCGCCATGAAGTAGAGGTGCTCGGGTTCTTGGTCAGCCGCCACCCGCTGACCCTCTTCGAGGATGAGCTACGGGACATCTCGTATGTCGAGGGAAAGGATCTGGGGCGATATGCGGGGCGCCGCGTGAGTACGGTGGGCTGGTGGGTGACGAGCAAACTCGTCACGACGAAGACGGACGAACCGATGGAGTTCGTCAGCTTCGAGGATACGACTGCGATCTACGAGACGACCTTCTTTCCCCGCGCCTATCGCCGGTTTTGCCACATGCTCTCACGGACACGACCGTATCTATTGTGGGGGAAGGTGGAGGAGGACTTCGGGGCGATCACCTTCACTGTGGATGACGTGGCATTCCTCGATGAGCCGCTCCCACAGCGGTGGCGGACGAGAGTGCGGCTTGGCCGAAGACCCGCTCTGAGCAGGCTCTCCTGATACTTCAGGTGTTGCTGCGTGCGATGAGGCGGCGGTCTCGGCGGGCGCGCCCGCGATGAGGACGCCTACAAAGGCCGAACGATACCATCGACCTTCAAAGTCTACCAATGTCCCTGAAGGATGGCATGTGACAACTTCAGAACTTACCAGCTTCCCTGGAGGATGCCACGGACAGACTGATACGATAACCTTCAGAACCTACCAACGTCCCCGGAGGAAAGCCTACCAATGTCCCTGGAGGATGCCAGTAACCTTCAGAACCTACCAACGTCCCCGAAAGGCGGGAACTCTTGACAACTCGCGTAAGTTCTGATATACAAGAGATAGACTGGACTGAAGTTCGGCACCTTACAGCATCAGGGGGGTAGTGATGAACGGATGGCATGCTGTACCGGCGATAGTCGTTTCGGTCCTCTGCGTCTGGTCTCTGCACGCTGCGGAGGTGGTTCCAACAGACATTCAGCAGCCCGGGACGCAACCAGGGGAAGTGGCGAATCTGCAGACCCCGGACAAGTGTGACAACTGCCACGGGGGATACGATCCCGCGATCGAGCCGGCGTTCAACTGGCGTGGCAACATGATGGCCAACGCCAGCCGTGACCCGATCTTCTGGGCGACCATGGCGATCGGGGAACAGGATTTCGATGGCGCCGGGGACCTCTGCCTCCGCTGTCACACCACAGGAGGCTGGCTGGGAGGCCGCTCCACACCGACTGACGGTTCGAACCTGCATGGCCACGATGCTGATGGGGTCGAGTGTGACTTCTGTCACAAGATGACGAACCCTGACGAGTCGGAGCACCTCGGTGTGCAGAATCCACCGTTTGTCGCGAACAACGGAGGCACACCTCCCGTCGGGTACTATGGGAGCGGGATGTATGTCGTGTGGGATGGAAACGAGAAGCTGGGGCCGTACAGCGACGCAGCTGCCAACCACTCGACGTTGCAATCCCAGTTCCACCGGTCCGTCGACTTCTGCGGCACGTGCCACGACGTATCAAACCCCGCAGTCGGTGATCTCGCACCCAATAACGGTGCCCAGGTTCCTCTCGAACCCGGGACCTACAGCGGCGTGCCTGGCGCGCCGGTAGAGGAGAAGGCCGCATTCAACAACTTCCCGTATCAGTACGGGATTGTCGAACGCACGTTCAGCGAGTACAAGGCGGGCCTCCTCTCACAGACGCTCGTCTCCGACTATTTGAGCCTGCCATCGGAGCTCCAGGATGGTGCGATCGCGACAGCATATGAGGCCGCCCTCGTTGCTGGCACCGGGGGTAACTACGAAGACGGTGCGCCCCGATACTTCAGTTGTCAGACATGTCACCTCCTTCCGGTTACCGGAGAGGGGTGTAACAAGAATCCGCCCGTGCGCCGCGATCTCCCGCTCCACGACATGACCGGGGGCAACTACTGGATGCCTGATGCAATTCAGTACCTGGACTCGCAGGGGATGCTGAGGCTCGGCGGCGGGCTCAATTCCGTGCAGACAGCGGCATTGGATGCCGGGAAGACACGGGCGATGGTACAGCTGGATCAGGCGGCATCGCTCTCGGTCGAGGGCAACACTGTCAGCGTCGTCAACTTGACGGGCCACAAGCTCATCTCGGGGTATCCGGAGGGGCGCCGGATGTGGCTGAATGTCAAGTGGTACGACACCAACAACGTCCTCTTACGTGAGGACGGCGAGTACGGTCCGATCGGAGTATGGATGAGCGGTGTGGAGGTCGAGTCGATCCTCGATCTGGAAGATCCGAACACAGAGATCTACGAGGCCCACTACGCGATGACACAGGAATGGGCGAACCAGCTTCTCGCCCTGGGGTACCTGCCCGATCTCCCGTTGAGCTTCGATCGATATACGGGAGCGGTAGACTACACCCTGGCCGAGCTTGCGGCACAGGCTCCGGGAACCTACCACGAGACATTCCACTTCGTGCTGAATAACTATGTTGCGAAGGATAACCGTATCCCGCCGTACGGGATGAGCTACGACGAGGCCAGGATCCGCAACTGCCTCCCCGTGCCTGAAGACCAGTATGGGGACCCGGGGCCGGGCGGCGCGTACAACTACTGGGATGACTTCACGCTCGACCCTCCGCCTGCAGCCCACCACGCGACGATAGACCTGCTGTACCAGCCCACGAGCTGGGAGTACATACAGTTCCTCTATCTCGCAAACGATCGTTCGATCGCGTTCCTCGCCGACGAGGGCGACTACATGCTCGAAGGATGGCTGCACACGGGTATGGCGTATCCCTATGTGATGGCGTCTGCGACGTGGGGAGCCGGTGCACAGCCGCTGCCGGCGCCCATTCCCAATATCGAATGATCCCGGGGCCGGGACACGGCCGCCCTTCAGAAATTGAGTGGTGAGCAGTTACAGAACACCGCCGCTATGTGCGGCGGTGTTCTGTGCTCTCTGGCGTGGGCTTATCCCGCTGCGACAGGTGAATCGGATGCTTCGGTCGGATGTCACCGCGAGGAGCCCGCCGCGGCTGCGCTGAGCGAGGTAGTGGTACCTGCTGCCTTGAACCTGCCCTTGGTCCTCAGACAGATCTTGACCAGCATAAGCATCACGGGGACTTCAATGAGTACTCCTACTACCGTGGCGAGTGCAGCGCCGGAGTACAATCCGAAGAGCATAGTGGCGGTGGCGATCGCGACCTCGAAGTGATTGGACGCTCCGATCATCGCAGAAGGGGCAGCATCCTCATACGACAGCCTCAGAACCCTGGCGAGCGAGTATCCCAGAGCGAAGATGAGATTCGTCTGGATGAACAGGGGGATCGCGATCCAGAGAATGGTCAGTGGGTTCGAGAGGATTACATCACCTTTGAAGGAGAAGAGCAATACCAGAGTGACAAGCAGGGCGACAATGGTGATCGGTGTGAGAATGTGGAGGAACTTCTCCCTGAACCAGTCCTCTCCCTTGACTGAAACGATCCCCCTCCGTGTGACGTACCCTGCGGCAAGCGGCAGCGCCACGTAGATGCCGATGGAGAGGAGAAGCGCCTGCCAGGGTACAGGGAGGCGTCCCACTCCGAGGAGGAAACCACCGAGGATCCCGTAAAGTACGAGCATAGTCAGGGAATTAATGGCCACCATGACGAGCGTGTGGCCGTCGTTCCCTCTGGCGAGATACCCCCATACCAGGACCATGGCAGTGCACGGGGCGATGCCGAGCAGAATGCACCCGGCCAGGTACGAACGCCAGAGCGGGACCTGGAGCATCTTTACGCCTTCGATCAGAACCACCGTGCCTGCGCCGTACCTCTCTCCCAGCGGCAGATCGAGGCCGAAGGGCATCTTGACGTAGTCGATGGCATCTGCCCCGATGAAATTTCTGAAGAGGACGCCGAGGAAGAATATCGCGATCGCGTACATGGTGAACGGCTTGATGGCCCAGTTCACGAAGAGCGTCAGGCCGACCGGTTTCGCATTGCGCCCTGCCTTCAGGACCTCTGCGAAATCGATCTTCACCATGATCGGGTACATCATGAAGAAGAGGCAGATCGCGATGGGAATCGACACCACGGGTGCCTCGCCGACATTCATAGCCAGACCGTCGAGGAACGTGGCCACACCGGGGGCCAGTTTGCCGAGCACGATACCCGCGGCTATGCAGAGGATCACCCAGGCGGAGAGGTATGTTTCGAAGAAGGTGAGGCCTTTGGGTTGCTTTGTGATGCAGCTCTCTTTCATGGGGATCTGTCCTTCTCTACTTCCCCGTGCAGCAGTTGCGGAAGCGTTTCGATATACACCCTGATCTCGTCCCGGATGCGTCGATAGTGTTCGAGTGCCTCGTCTTCCGAAGAGGAATCGCGCGCGAGATAGGGAGGATCGTCGAAGCTCTTGTGGAGGACCCGTACCTTTGCGGGGAAAAACGGGCAGTGCTCTCTTGCATTGTCGCAGACCGTGACGACGTAGTCGAATTCGACGTCGGCGAGCTCATCGACATGCTTCGATCGCTGAGCTCTCATGTCAACTCCGACCTCAGCCATGACCTGTACAGCGCGAGGGTCGACTTCACGCGGCTCGATACCCGCGGAGTACACTTCGAAACGCTCTCCGTGGATCTCTCTCGTCCACGCCTGCGCCATTTGGCTGCGGCACGAGTTCCCGGTACACAGAAAGAGTATCTTCTGCCGATGATCCGGCTCTGCCATACGGCCTCCTGATCGGGAAGCACCGCACTCGCGGGGGAGATGCCCCGCATCTCAACGATACGCACATCGCTGCCGCGCCGTAGAACAGGAGAGTAGTATACGTCACATCAAGTGCCCCTGTCTACTCTGCCCGGGCGCGAGCAACCGGCAAGTCTTCTCCAGCTCATGATGCCATTTCCCAGATTGACAACCATCGTGGAGCCGTGCTTGTTCCGGGGTTTTTCCTTGTCGCGCGAACGGTGCTGTGATATAGAAGAAGGGGACCGCGCAGCGTACCGTGATATCCCGCGCAGCCGGTGCACTCCGGGTCGTCAGGTCTGCGCGCTCAGATCGGCAGATAGCAGTTCATTCGCGTGTGAGATTCTCGGATCGGTGGCGCTGCTCGGTGATCTGCGGCCCGGAACGAGGGCCACTGGTCACCGTGGTGGTGTGTGGCGCTCGAGATGACGAGATAGACGAGAAAGGGACGAGAGCTGACGGCAACGAGATAGAGGGTGAACGGACCGGAGAGGATGATCTACCATCTCGGCGTTGAGGATATCGAGCCCGGGAAATGGCTTGCCTGGGCGTTCGAGCTGCTTGGATGCTACGCGAAGGCCGCCTCCGAAGAGGAGGCCTTCGCCGGCGCTCAGGCAGCCATCGAGGAGTACTTCTTCTGGGTGGCGCGTCACGGGCGCCCGACGCCGCGGGCGGATCAGCCGATCGAAGGAAAAGTCGTGGAGACCTATCGCTCATTCGTGAGCGAGGGGGACTATATCGTCAATGCCTTTTTCGAGGATGACCGTCGTCCTCTGAGCGGGGCCGAAGTCGGGGAGGGGATCTGGCTGCTCGGATGCACGCGGCGAGATCTGATGGAACTCATCAGGGACATTCCTCCGGAACGGTTCACGGAGCCGATTCGCGACGATGTCTTCGGCTCTATCGAGAAGATCGTGGAACATGTGGCGACCGCAGAATGGTGGTACTTCGATCGCCTCGGCATGGCGTTTCCACGTGACCAGATGCCAGAGGGGCTTGCAGGCAAGCTGGAGAAGGTGCGCGCGCAGACGGTAGCGCTGCTCCCTGCTCTCGTGGATGACAGTCGCGTTGTCGAGCGCAGGGGGGAGAAGTGGTCCGGAAGGAAGGTGTTGCGCCGGGCGCTCTGGCACGAACGTGTACACACCCGGCAGATCGAGCGCCTGTTGGACATATGAGCCCACGCGCCGCGGTGCTGCGTTGCGGGCGTCGGCCACAGGGACGCACCGCGAAGGGTGCGGCAATCGTCTCGAGCAGGCGCGCCGGGTCTTCCGGGAGGGGAGCGAGGTTTGTGCTGGATGCCTGCTCAGGATTGCGAGAAATGGATTGTCCGGATGGTGAGATATGGGGAAGAAAAGGACTGATTCAGGGAGCTGCGTCAGCTTGGGTCCGGACAGCTTGAGAGGAAAGCGGGCGTGGACCCGGAGCCGGGGCGGCGACATCAGTAGCTACAGCATCTCGGGGGACGAGTCGCAAAGTAGGCGGATGTTCCCCTCGGTGGCGCGGATCTGCCTTGTCGTCCTTGCACTCGCCTTGGCTCTGCCCGTACCTGTCCTGGCCCGCTCCAATCGTCTGGGAGTCCGGACAGGGTACCACCTCTTTCCGTCGACACCCTATCTGGATCGAATCGAGGCCCTCTTCCCCGAGCGTTCGTTCAATGGATTCGCCAGAGAGCTCTTCTTCGAGTACGTGGTGGGAGAGGAGTTGGGCCTGGAGATAGCGACGGGGAGCTACCTTCCCAGGGAAGGGCATTCGACGGAGCAGACGTCGACCAATGGAGGGGTCACTCAGGTCGATGTCGACATGAACATGCGGGTCAGCTACTTCCTCGCGACGGCGAAGATATTCCTTGGGGGTGGCGGGCGGCTGCGGCCCTATATCGGCGGCGGTGTCGGCCACTACTTCGAGAAGCGGATCATGACCGTCACGGTCGGGTCATACCCGGATCAGAGGATCCAGGGGGGTGGGGCATACGGAGGCCACATGGTTGCCGGTGTAGACTATCTTCCGGGGGAGTGGTTTGGGGTCTGTGTCGAGGCGAGGGCGGCCACGGCGACCGTGGAGAAGGTGAATGAATTCGACGATGACTTCGATGTGGGAGGCATCCTGATACAGGCGGGAACTTTCTTCGCATGGTAGGTGTTCTCCCGCATAACAGGGAGGGCGCGCCGAGGCCACATTGCCCTGGAACTTAGGGCGGCCCCTGCGCCGGCTGAGGCTCTCAGGTGGCGGGGGGCGATTTTTCGGAAAAAAGGCTTGACAACCGGCGCCAAGATATGAGAGAATACGCGCAAGCTGTGAAAGTTGGCCTGATTGGGGTTGTCCGGAGCCCCGTGCGACCTGGTTTTGCAGGTCCGGGGCCTGCGACGTAAAGGGGAGTTGTGTAACTGCGCTAACAATCCAGCCCGACGCGGCGAGACGCGGGTCGTGCGGGGAACGGTGAGAGGGGGTGATCGGAGCGAGGAGATGGTCCAGACCGCGTCGTTTGCTTTTCAGATGCAGGGTTTTCGGGATCAGGAAACAAGTGTGTGGAAGAAGAGGAGATAACGAACAATGAAGAGAAGCTTGATCATCGCTGCAGTGGCTGTACTTGTCATCGCCAGCATGGCGTCGGCCGACTTCCGGTCCGGCATCTATGCTAACAACTACGGGTACGGAAGCTGGGTGCAGCTCACCGGGTCCTACCAGTCCCTTATCTCAGTCACCTTCACCCTGCCGATATCCGCTAAGGTCTATGTCGAAGCCGGTGGGTATGGGTACCACAGCAGCTGCGAGAGTGAGTGGGCCCTCGGCTATGGGGCTGCTGCTGTGGAAGACCCGGCCACGCGCAGGTTCTACAGCGAGGACACGATCTCCCAGGCAATGGGGGTCCAGACCTCCAAGACCTACAGTCTGGGGGCGGGTACGCACACCTTCCACCTGATTGGCCAGGTGTACAGTACTGGCGGTAGCTGCAACACGAACTACTACACCATCAGCGCCCACGTCTTCGAGTTCGGGTCTGTCACAAATGGCAGCCCGCCGGCGGGAGACAACGTCATTACCGGTGCGGAGGATGGTGCTCGGTAGTTTCGTAGCGGTGTAGCGGTCCATAGCAATCAAAGCTGAGGATCTATGAGGGGATTGGCGATCTTGTCAATCCCCTCGTTCTATTCTTCCTCGACCCGGACTGTCTGAGGACTTGCCTACGGTCGGGAGGCTGGGGGCGATAAGAGGAGTGTTGGGGCACTTTTAGCAAGGGGGCCACGATAGACGATACGGTCCTTGCTTCTAAGGAGGAGTTCACCGGGGACGTTGGGCCCTCGTTTCGTCCGGAGAAGGTCCGTGCGCACGGGTCTTCCCACAAGTTCACTGGTCCCCTGATCAGTCTAGATTCGCCCGGGGACCCGCCTCGGGGGCAGCTCTCTCGTGGCATGTTGTCCCCGAATAAATGGTTGACGGAAGTCGCAGAATATGAGAGGATAGTGCGCCTGAGAGCGCAGGGGGCAGCCCGGTTCTGTATGTTCCGGGCTATTTGTATCCGATGCCATGGATACGGGGAGGAATCCTCGTCCTGGATGGGCACGGGAAGGGTCCGGGTGACTAGACGGACAGGTGGAGGGGTCGTCATCTTGGATGGGCACGGGAATGATCCAGGTCCTCGACGGATGGAGGAATGATCCACATCCTTGATGGGTGCAGGGAGGATCAGTGATGGCCCCGAGGGACTCATACTGTGACCGCTTCCGGCGCGAGGGGATGCGGGTCGTGCCCGGCTAGGCGAGGGGGGCGGAAGGTACACGTCGGGGCGGCGGCCCTGTGCCGTGTTCGGCTGAGAGGGTCTGAGGTTGCGAAACCATCTGGCGGCTTGGTCAACTCTCGAGAGTTGCCGGAACCACAAGGAGGAGAGAAGAATGCTCAGGATAGCTCTTGTTGTCTCATGCGCTGCGTTGCTTGCGGTAACGGCCTTCGCGCAGGTGCCGGTGGAGCTTCAGACAGAGGAACCGGAAGGGGATCCCGATCTGCAGTTCCTGCTGAACGACGGCACGTATCGGTACAAAATCGATGTCACCGGCGGCAAGATCACCGGCACCTGCATCGACGAGCCATGGTGCCACGGGGGCGATATTCGCGGCTTATATGAGCAGCCGGGCGAGTTTGCCATAGTTGCGTACAACCTGGGGCGATATGACTATAACAACTTCCCTGTTACCGGCTTTCTGCTGAAGGGGGCGTTGCACTACCCTCCGGCCACGGCCGAGCGGATCTGGGAGTTCACCCCCGCGACGAGCACGGTCACGCTCGACTACGACGTTGCGGATGCCTGGTTCCATGAGAGCGTCAACGACGGGGGCGTTCAGGGGTGGGTCGCTGTGGGACCGCAATGGATGATCGCGGTCGGATTCGGCCCCTCGCCCAGCTACGACTATATCGGCACGGGCATCAATGACTGGAGCGATACGTACTACACGACGTACACCTACCCGAGGCCGGGGGACGCAGGGTACCAGTATGAGGCGCTGTTGCGCAAGACCTCAGGCAGCAACAGTTCGGCGATGGCCCTGTACTTCAATACCGATATGACGCTGAACAACGGTGTCTCTGTTCAGATCGCCGCCACAGGCCGGTGCAGCGCCTGGGAGTGGGTCGGGGGCACCCCGTACATGCTGATCGGCTGGACCGACAGTCCGCATCTGTATAAGGATGATACCGCTCAGGACGGCGCGAATGCCTGGAATCTGGTCAAGGTGAATGTTGAGGCCGACGGGACCTTTGATATCTATTTCAACGAAGAGTACGCGGCATCGGCCCAGGCCAGCACGAACCTGAGCGGGTACGTTGGGTTCAGGATCTACGACAGCAACTGGGACTGGGTGTCGTGCGACAACATGACCCTCTCGACCGAGTCGTGGGACGGCGACGTCGTGCGTGGGGAGATCCATCGTGCCAGGCCGGCAGGGGAGAACGACCCCGCCGTTGCGCCCCACTAGCTGACGACAGTGACCCATGGCCGGTACGTCCATGGTAACCATCGACACGACGAGCGGGACGCGTGGAAGTAGGGCGGCACGTGAACAGGGGCTCACCTTCAAGGTGAGCCCTTGCTCTGTGTTGTAAGCAACCCGTCAGGATTCTATCTGTGAGGTCGAGCTGGCGACGACGGCCCGGGCGCCGGACATGGCTCGAGTTGCCGGATATGCCCCGAGCGCCTCATATGAGCGGAAGGTCCGAACCTCGAGGAACCTCACTCGGAGCGGTTCGTAAGCGGGATCTGCTTGCTAGGAGAGCCTCCCGTCGACGCTCGGGCGGCGGGAGTGGAGTGCATCCTTCTCCGCCCTGTGCAGTCGGGCCAGATATCGGTGGAGATATCTCCCGGTGTGCGAGTGCTTGCGCTGGCGGGCGATCTCCCGGGGAGAGCCGGTCGCCACGATCCGACCGCCGCCGTCTCCTCCCTCTAGGCCGAGGTCGATGACGTAGTCGGCCTCGGAGATGACCTGGAGGTTGTGCTCGATCACCACGACCGTGTGTCCGGAGTCGACGAGCCGGTGGAGGANATTGAGCAGGTTGACGATGTCGGCAGCGTGGAGCCCGGTCGTCGGTTCCTCCAGGATGTACAGCGTCTTACGCTGGGAGGCCCGGCCGAGCTCTGCCGCTAGTTTGATGCGTTGCGCCTCGCCGCCGGATAGGGTGGGACTTGTCTGCCCCAGCTCCAGATACCCGAGCCCGATCTCCCGCAGCAGGGCGAGCGTCCGCTCGATATGCGGGATGTTGGCGAAGAAGTCGTGCGCCTCATCGATGCTCATCGAGAGGATCTGGGAGATGTTCTTTCCTTTATAGGTAATCTGCAGCGTCTCGTGGTTGAACCGTTGTCCGGCGCACTCGTCGCAGGGAACGAAGACGTCGGGAAGGAAGTTCATCTCGATCTTGAGCGTGCCCTGGCCGCGGCACTTCTCGCACCGCCCTCCCTTGACGTTGAACGAGAACCTGCTCGCCGTGTAGTTCCTCATGCGGGCCTCGGGCGTCATTGCGTACAGGCGCCGAATTTCGCCGAAGATGCCCACATATGTCGCGGGGATCGAGCGGGGGGTGCGGCCTATGGGCGACTGATCAACTTCGGCGACCCGATCGATGCCTTCCGCCCCGCGGATATCTCGGCAGGGGCCGGTGCGGCGTGCCCGTGCGCCACGGCGGGTCCCGGTGCGGCGGCGGGCGCTCCTGCGGTCCCGCAAGGTGTGTCTCAAGCTCTCGTACAGCTCGTCGCGGACCAGGCTGCTCTTGCCGGATCCGGACACACCGGTGACACAGATGAGCCTCTGCAGTGGAAATTCGACGCTGATGTTCTTGAGATTGTGCTTCCTCGCCCCGACGATCTCGATGCGCCCGTCAGCAGGGGCGGGTTTGCCGCGTCCCGTGACCGGTCCGGCCGGTGCTACGGGGAGAGCGAGGCATCGACCGGTAACCGATTCCTCGTTGGCGATGATCTCATCGAGTCGTCCCTGGGCAACGACTCTTCCTCCGTCAGCTCCTGCGCCCGGCCCCAGATCGATCACGTGGTCCGCACTTCTGACCGTATACTCGTCGTGCTCCACGACGACGACTGTGTTGCCACGTGATGCGAGTCTTTTCAGTGTAGAGACGAGATTTCGGTTGTCGCGCGGGTGGAGGCCAATCGTGGGTTCGTCCAGGACATAGCAGACCCCGCGCAGATTGGAGCCCAGCTGAGCCGCGAGGCGGACTCGTTGTGCCTCGCCTCCCGCGAGGGTGTTGGCGCGGCGATCGAGCGTTAGATAGCCGAGCCCGACCGTGCGGAGGAAGTCGAGTCTGGAGGCGATCTCTCCCAGGATCTGCTCGGCGACCTCTGCCGCCCGTCCACGGAATCGGAGCTTCTTCAGGGCCTGTGCAGCTCGGTCGACCGATAGTCCCGCGAACTCGTCAATCGATCGCCTGCCCACGCGCACGGCGAGGGCCGTAGGATTGAGGCGACGTCCGCCGCAGGCATCGCACACCCCATTGCTCTCGTCCCCGTCGGTTCCACCGCCCCCATTATCGGACTCATACCACCAGTCGACTATCACGCCCATACCGTCGCATGCAGGACAGGCGCCGAGCTTGCTGTTGAACGAGAACATCCGCGGGTCGAGCTCCTCGAAGCCGCGGCCGCACGAGGGGCAAACGCGCTTTGTGCTGTAGATCATCTCCCTGCCGCGTGCCGGGCGAACTATCAACGTTCCATTGCCGAGCCGGAGTGCTTCGCGGACCTTCCTGCCGATCTCCGGAGTGCGTCGGGCATCGACGCGCAGACGCGCTATCGAAGCATCGATGTCGTGCTCGGCATAGCGCACAAGGCGGGGGAATCGGTCCGTCGCGACGCGCTCGCCGTCCACCACCAGCCAGCGGTACCCCCTGCGGGCCATCAGCTCGGCGATCTGCCGGTGATGGCCTTTCCTGGCCCTCACGAGGGGCGCGAGGAGTTCAATTGATGTGCCCTTATGTGCTTCCAGGATGCGGCGGATGATCCTGGCCGGCGTCTCGTGGCCCACTCGCTTCTTGCACTCGGGGCAGTATTGGGTTCCGGCCCTGGCGTACAGGAGTCGCAGGAAATGGTAGATCTCGGTCATCGTGGCGACTGTCGATCGGCTGCCCCCTCTGCTCGTCCTCTGTTCGATCGCCACGGTGGGGGGGATGCCGGCAACGAGATCGACATCCGGGCGGGCGAGCTGCTGCAGATACTGTCTGACGTAGGTAGGCAGGCTGTCGAGGTAACGTCGCTGCCCCTCGGCGAACAGAATATCGAACGCGAGCGTCGACTTGCCGGACCCGCTCACCCCGGTGATCGCCACCATCCGGTCACGCGGTATCGATACCGAGAGGTCCTTCAGGTTGTGCTCGCGCGCCCTCACGATGCGCATGCGGCCGTCAGGAGCGCC
>JGI24422J19971_10002008_pt1 | contig 12586 bp, 12 predicted proteins | sample DeeMarSWOR152_54_FD_19971 | JGI IMG/M metagenome (IMG submission 19971) | reverse complement strand
TCGGCGCCCTCATTGCGACCAGGAACCATAAAACCGAGGAACCGTTGGACTGGTCAAAACTCAGGATATGAGTTTTATCCTGCTGCGCCTTGTTGATCACCGCTCAGGGCTGAACCACTCTCTCTGTGATTTGACAACCTGCTCACCGGAGATCATGAATATAGGCCCGCAGTTTCTCGATACACTCAGGAAGGTTTACTCTTCCGTAGCCAATACGAAAGTTGCTTCTATATTCAGGCCCAAAGAGCGTTCCGGGAAGCAGGAGCACCCCGCTCTGCCGAACCAAGTCACTGCAAAATCGCCTCGAGTCACTGCCGTCGGTGAGAGAGGGGAAGGCGATCGGCCCAGCTCCTGGAGGATGCCAGTTAAACAAACCCTGAAATTCCCCGAAAAACTGACCAAGCACGTCAAGATTCNTNCGAACGATCTTCAAATTTCTTTGAAAGATGGTATCNCTGTGCCGTAAGGCAACTTCTGCCAGAAATTCGCTGGGAGCGCTATTGCANATGGTCGTGTAATCCTTAAAGGTGGCCAATTGTTCGAGAAGCCGTAAGTTTCTGGTCGCAATCCAGCCAATTCTAAGGCCCGCAAGCCCAAAGCTCTTGGAAATAACCCCCAAGGATACGCCCCGGTCATCTACGTCGGAGAGTGCCGGCAATATTGTATCAGGGTCGTACTCCAAGAACCGATATACCTCATCGGAGAAAATAATGAATCCATGCTCCTGCGAGAGTTTCACGAAAGACTCGAACACATCACGGGGCATCACGTAGCCCGTGGGGTTGTGAGGGCAGTTGATGACAACTACCTTTGTGTTGTGCCTCAAATTGACCCTGAGGAACTCCAGGTCAAGTTCCCAACCCTCTTCCTCTCGCGTTACCCAGCGGGTGACCTCACAGCCAATGGATTCCGCAATTTGAAGTAAAGACTGATAGGCAGGGTAATGAACAATGAGGTGATCACCGCGGTCAAGCACCGTATTCATGAAAGTGAATATGGCCTCTTCTGCACCTGAATGAACCAGAATATGTTTTTCCTCGATTTGGTGATAGAGCTTTGCTATCTCGCTTCGTAGACTCGCGTTGCCCGATGAGGGAGTATAGCCAAGCCTCAGCGTATGAAATTGTTCCTCGGCTCCGGGCTCAAGCTTTAACAACTCCGCTACAGATAGCGATTCACAATCAGAACAGCACAGGAGGTAGGGAGCGTTAAATTCATGCGCCGCAAGGTATCGTTCAAGCTGAAAGGGTTGAATCTTCATAGTCCAGTTCCGGTTTTCAAAAAGGCTACCGATAGCCATTGAGCGTTTTCAAGGCGAGTATAAGCGCCTGTGTGCCTGAACGACCGTGTCCTTGTGACTTGACGGCAAGGTAGAGCTGGTGGACCAGTGCAAGTCCGGGAAGCGAAAGACCCACTGCAGCAGACTCCTGCAGGGCAATGCCCATGTCCTTGATGAAATGCTCCACAAAAAACCCGGGATCGTAATCGCCGCGGATTATACGGGGCCCCAAGTTGTTGATGGACCAACACGACGCCGCACCACTACCCAGGATGTTGATAACAGTCTCCTGGTCAAGGTTTCCTACCTTTTCAGCGTACAANAGCGACTCGCTCACCCCGATCATGGTTCCTGCAACAAGGATCTGATTGCACATTTTGGTGTGTTGGCCTGCGCCTGGCCCGCCCATGTAAGAAATGTTTTGACCCATCAGTTNAAGCAGGGGAAGGATCGCATCAAAGGCCTCCTTGTCGCCGCCCACCATGATGCCAAGGGTTGCGTTGCGAGCACCAATATCACCGCCTGTCACGGGGGCGTCGAGGCTTTGAATTCCTCTTTTTTCAGCTTCGCGGGCGATGGTCTGCGCCAAACTTGGCCGGCTCGTTGTCATATCCACCACGGTACGGCATGGACCTTCAGCAGTCAGAATGCCCTTTTCTCCAAAATAAACCTCCTCGACGTCGAGAGGCAGGCCAACCATGGTGAAAACGACTTTTGAGTTGACTGCAACCTCAGCAGGAGAATCACACCATTGAGCTCCATCCCCAAGCAAGGCTTTTCCCTTGCCTCGTGTGCGGTTGAAAATATGGAGCTCGTGCCCGGCTCTCTGAAGATGACCGGCCATGGGAGCGCCCATGACGCCAGTGCCAATCCATCCGATTCTCATCATGCTGTTTCTCCTTTCTGGCTGAGGTAGGACACCATAGGCTTCTGTGAGATGAAAGCACCAACAAAAGCTTCAGAATCTATCTTTTGTTGCGCCCTTACACCGGCTACGCTACCACCACCCCGCAACAGAGCGCAAGTAAATCTTAACCTCATGAGTTAGGCGGTGATGCTGCGGGCAGTCTGGGGAGCTTGGAAATAGCATACCTTAAAAGGGCTACAAATTCTTGGGTGGAGAAATGAATTGCCTTCATTTGGTTTTGGTGATATAAAAATAAAGAGAAAAGTCTGTGGTTCCCAAATTGAGACTTTGTGTAGAAGAGGAAGACAGAAGTTATGCCTAAACTTTACATACTCAAAGGAGCGGATAAAGTCCAATCTCTTGAACTTAAAGCCTCTACTACCTCCATTGGTCGTTCTCCCGAAAATGACATTCAGATGAACGACGGCTCTGTTTCTCGACGGCATTTGGAGATCAGCTGGAAGGCAAACAGATTCCTTATCAGGGACCTGAACAGCAAGAACGGCACCATTGTTAATGGCAAAAGAATAGCTCCCGGCCGTGAGTTTGAGGTAAGAGAGGGAATTCCCATTGTTATCGGTAGGATGGTGATTTCTTTGGGAAAGCCGTCTCCNGAGGAAAAGCTGGATACCATTGATTCGACCAATCTTTCCAAGGAATTCAGTGATCAAGCTCAGACCTCTCTGCAAGACAGACCCTCGACTCCTCAGAGGAATGTGGAGTTTATCTACAAGGCATCGAGCGCCCTTATGCAGTCGATAAACATAGACGAAGATATCCATGAGATCTTAGGTAGGATACTGAGTTACCTTCTGGATCTTCTCCAAAGAGTTGACCGAGGTGTCTTCATCTTGTTCGATAGCGAGACAAAGGAGGTCTCAGGACTAATCCCCATCCTCAAGCAGAGCAACGGTGCGAGCGCTCGGGCATATAGCAGGACGATAGTTGAGCGCGTCATGCGAGAGAGAAAAGCGGTTGTGATGTCGGATACTCAGAGGGTAGATAAGACCGATCTTTCCGAGAGTATGGAGATCATGAAAGTGCGGTCCGTCATGTGCGTGCCTCTGATCAGTAAGTCACAAGTCAAAGGCGTTATTTATGTGGACTCAGTTAACCAACCATATGGATTTCGGAGAGAGGATCTTTCGCTCCTCACCGCACTCAGCATACCTGCGGCGTTAGCCATAGAGAATGCCTCACTTCAGTCAAGCTTAGGACGTAATTGACAATACCCCCTTGTTTAGGTGTAAGTGCACCATTCTTCGGGCGTTCCGCCGGTCATTCACCACACATAGCTCCTTGCGCCCACGTAACGGGTCCTGAAATACCTCTTTGATAGCGAGTCAGTTCGTATTCTTTTCCCTCTTCCTGGCGCGTGAATGAACCTACCCTTTCCGGTATATAAGCCCACATGCGAAACTGTTCTCCCTCCTGATGTGGCAAAAAATACCAGATCGCCTTGTGATAGCTGACGTCGTTTCACCGGAACGCCCGCACCATATTGTTCCTCAGATGAACGGGGCAAATTGAGCCCATTGAGCTGATATACGGCCTGGGTCAGCCCGCTGCAATCGAATCCACCTCCGGGCGTTGAACCCCCCCATCGATAGGGGATGCCGATAAAGCGCCTTGCTGTCTCAACGAGCTTGTCCCTGAGATAGCCGTGGCCGTACTTCCGCTCCTTTACGGCTGCATAGTCCTCAGGACTGACTATGTAGTACTCATCAATGATTCCGTTGGTTCGAAGATCTTCGGCATGCTCACAAGCTACCGCCTTAAGGGGGAAATCGCCAAATCGAACCTTGTAGAGCCCTGTTTCGTGTACAAAATAGTAGGCATTCACCCCACGGCCCTCCAGGAGTTCCGTGAGCCGGACTGCGTTATCCAGGTTCGCAAAGGCCCCTGCCTGGATGGAATAGCCCATTGCGGCAAGTCTCGTTACCTTCCGTGCTGGCTGCGGGGCAGTGATTGGCGCTCTCCCCCCGCAACCGCCTGCAACTACGAGAAAGCAGAGCGCTACGAGAAGGGGCCCCCTTTCTTTCAGAGGCGCGAGCATCTGATCTCGTCGTAGCGGCATTTCTCTCTACCAGCGGTGATCTTGTTTACGGGTATTCATCCCACATTCTTTTACTGGCTTTGTGCCCACCATTCTACAAATGCGTACAAAAGTCAAACTGGAAAAGGCCGGGGGATAGTCCGTCTTAATCCGCGGGCAATCGCCTGGCCCATGTCCAAATGATGCACGGTGAGACCTCAAATGGCGAAGGCTACCTATCGCGGAAATCGGGTCACGACTCAGCGCTGCCCTCGGCTATGAGCCATTCGGCCTCCATGCTCGTCTTAAGAGTGCTTTCAAAGAGCTAAACCGTTACCATTTGTTCAATTCTTTCTCTTTCAAATACGTGACTGGATTTGCGAATCGAAGCACTACGGCTTAAACTTAGCATCAGGACACTCGGAGCATTTCGGAGGCAGGCCTGTTGGCGTTTCCTCGATCACCCGCATGGTTTTCCACTTGCCTCCAAGGAAGCGAAAAAGGAAAACAAACCCGAGGATGATGATATAGGCAGAAACCAGAACCCATGCAACCATCAGGCCGTGGTTAAGGATAACGATAGCAATGTAGGATGGAATAACAAGCACGAGCGAGGATATGATGACAATCATGAACATGACAAAGCGGGTATCGCCGGCACCCTTGATTGCAGAGGCAAATATGATGTTCATGGTATCAAAAATGGAATACACCGCAATGAATCTCAGGAGAATCACGGTGAGCCGATAAATCTCACTGAACCCACCTGTGTCTGCCCGGACTGCAAAGGGTAGCACAAAGACACGGGGAATGAAGACATAGGCCGCGGCAATGCTCGCCATGTAGGCAAAGGTGATATGGAATCCCGAGTACACGCTCTTCTGTGCCAGATCGGGCCGGCTCCTACCCAGATGCTGTCCCACCAGTACCGATATGGCTATGCCACAGCCGATCATGGGCATGAAGGCAACTGTATTGATGTTGAATGCAATGTTAGAAGCCGCGAGGCTGGTAGTACCCAGACGACCAACCAATAGAATGAATACGGTAAATCCAACCATTTCCAAAAAGAACTGCACACCGGACGGAAATCCGAACCGCACGAGGCGCAAGAACAGCTCTTTCTCGGGTCTCCATCCCGTGATAGTATGGTAGGTTTGATTGTGTGATCTGGCAAGCATGAGGCAAAGATACACGAGAAATGAGAATAGGCCTGCGAGCACGGTTGCTATGCCCGCACCCTCGATGCCCAACTCAGGCAAGCCCCATCTTCCGAAGATCAAGACGTAGTCTAGAAAAAGGTTCACCGCAGTTGATGAGGTATTCACCCACATCACCGGCCAGGGCTTGCCCCTGCCGGCATAGAATCCGGAAATTGCAGCCGAGGCAATTACGGGGAATCCTCCAAAGCAGAGGATCTGAAAGTAAGCCACCTCATTTCGTTGCACCAGGGGATCGTGCCCTACCAGATTGAAAAGGGGCCCTGCAAACGGGATGAGACACACGAGGACGCATCCCCCCACCAGTGAAATATAGACTCCCTGCCACAAGGCTGGCCCGATCCTGTGATACCTCTCGGCACCGTAATACTGGGCCACGAAAGTGCTCACATAGCTGGCCGTTCCAATGAAGAGACTCATAAGTGAAAAGAAAAGAATGCCTGCCGGCATCGATGCTGCCAGCGCCTCTGGCGAGTACCAGGACAGAAACATCCTGTCAACAAAGTGCTGTACAGACCAGGCACCTGTGCTCAGTATCAGGGGTACGGCTATAACGAATACCTCACGGTAGCCTCCCTCACTTGCCCATCGCCTGCTCAGATACTCCATAATTTTCCTTCGCCTCGACTCCGGGGCTTTTCCCCATCGATATGATCAAGAGGTAGCTGAAAGGGGTCACACGGAACAAAGGGTTCGCGCGGCGCGCTCATACAAGGGATATTTTGCGACCCTAAATACAATTCGTCTTTTAGAGGCGGCACTATAAGTTAAATCCGAAGGTATCGTCAATGGGAAAGCAATCTGAAGTTCCCTGACTTTTTGGGGAGCACCGTGGGGCAAGGAGCACCGGAGCGAGTGGTCCCAACCCAGGAAACTTTAGGAAGGCAATGAGATGATTTCAAAGCCGATTATCCATCTTTTCGCTGTACGAATACCTCCCCGTTTCGTATCATTGCAATGAGGAGCGAGAAGAACACATGTTCTCAATCGGTGAGATCATCGATTTGGCCATGCAGATCGAGAGGAACGGGGAAAGGGTGTATCGCAATGCTCTCCGGCACGTTTCAAATCAGAGCTTGACGTCGCTTCTTCAATGGTTGGCTGATGAGGAGGCTGAGCACGCCAAATGGTTTTCAGGCCTGAAACCTGTGCTTACGGAGACTCCGGTTGACAAAGAGCTAGAGGAGATGGGCAGGGCCATGTTGGAGAAGGTGTTAGGAGAGCAGAGCTTTTCGCTTCAGGAGACGGACTTCTCCGCAACAGACGAAGCCGATGATTTGATAAAGCGTGCCATTGAATTCGAAAGAGACACTGCGCTGTTTTACGAGATGCTCAACTCGTTTATCGACAACGAGGAAACCCTGGATAAATTGAAGAAGATCATTCACGAAGAAGAACGCCACGCTCAGGTATTAGAGGAGCTTTTGCGCAGCGGCGCTGTGAAACGAGACCAGAGTAACCCGACTTAGTAATCTCAAGAACCTTTCCCGCAGACTCGGGATCCTGCAGTCGTGCCCCGTGCCTTCTGTGAGAGACAAAGGAGATCAGTCTCGCTATCACCTTATGGTAGCGTCAACTCCATGAGAGGGTTTGTTCGACCCACCGGATTATTGGTTTTTGTTGCCCTTTTAGCCATGGCCTTCACATCCCCTACCCCGGAAGAAGCCCTCCGTGCTATCGGAAGAACCGAAGGGCTTCCGATACCTTTGCAGCGTGCCTTAGACCCAAGCGCCGGTTTTGAGCTTATGCCCGCGCCAAGACCCGGTGACTGGTTGGCGGAGCATCTCGAGGAAGGCCAAACCTTTGACCAATTCATGAGAGCTCATCCCCCTCAGCCTGATATCCACCGAGCCACGATCTACCTTCAACCATTGGGTGAGTTTTACAAGGGCAAAGGCGTTCCCGTTGAAACGCTCAAGGAGTTCGGAACTGCTTTCTTCGGAATGAATGTTAAGATCCTCTCCACCCTGCCGATCGGTGGCTCACAGCTCAGAACACGCATCAACCCGTTTTCCAGAAATCGGCAGATCCTCGCTCCTGATATCCTCATGCTTCTCAGAGGCAGACTTCCCCGGGATGCGTTCTGTCTGCTCGCAATCACCATGGAGCATCTGTATCCTGATCCATCCTGGAACTTCGTTTTCGGTCAGGCATCTCTTCGGGATCGGGTAGGGGTTTTTAGCTTTGCCCGGTACGATCCAGCGTTTTACGGAGAGAATAGGAAAAGGGACTATGAGCAACTGCTCCTTCGCCGGAGCTGCAAAGTGCTAGCCCATGAAATCGGCCACATGTTTTTCCTTAAACACTGCATCTTTTTCAAATGCGTGATGAACGGGTCTAATCACCTTGAGGAGAGCGATGCTCGACCGCTGTCTCTTTGCCCGGTCTGCCTGCGAAAGCTCAACTACAGCATTGGATTTGATGTTGCAGAACGGTATAGGAGGCTTCTGCACTTCTATCGGAAGGTCGGTTTGGAACCCGAGCTGCGATGGGTGGCAGAGCGGCTCAAGAAGCTCGCCGGCGATGGGCAGGGCTCGTAGCTGAGAGACCCCTATGGTATGGGTTGTTGAAAAAAAGGTGGTCCACCATGTAGTGAGTTTGGGCTTTGAGGACGTAGATATTCCAGTCAGGGTGAAATTCGAGTTTGAGGTCAAGGATGGCTCCCTCGTCCCCGAAAGCCTCTCCTCGGATACGCTGTATAACCGGGAAGCCCTTCAGAGGCGCTACCCGGGACTTGATGCGACCGCGCTGGAAAGCTCCATAGGAAAAACCGTAGAGAAAGAGATCATGAGATACCTCAGGCAATGCGGCTTTCTCAACGGAGAGAACAACTTCGGTGTTGGCCGCTGACTTGTGGCACAACATAGCTCACGCACTGTTCTTGCTCTTGGTTCTCTAAAGGCACAAGCGAGGGTTGCAGGCTTGTTTGCACTTCGAATGGGAGGATTCCCATTTACGGCTCATACCGCCCAGTCCACTCGGGATTGGACTCCGGCGGCCACCCAGGCTGTCCATTGCTCCCCTTCCTGATGTACTTGAAATCGCAGCGAGATGCCCCGTTGGCGATTGTTTGTGTCCTTGTAGCCTCGATCCCTATGGCTCGCCAAAAGGCGTAGTCCGTCAGGCAAAGGTAAGGGGTGAATTCCTCTAACCCCTGGGCATTCCAGAACTTTACAAGTCCACACTCCGTCATATCAAGGCCATACTCAAAGCTCTTTCCGTCGCCCTCAACAAACTCAAAAACCCAATCCCCCGGATACCGCCGCAGTTGCGACCTTTGAGCAGCCGCCTGCATGCGGGACTTTCTGCTATCCCCGAAGTAGGTGAAACGTGCAAACCATTTCACTAGGGACGGAATAGCGTTGTAGTATCCCACCGAGATTTCGTAAATCATCTGGCCGTTTTTTCGTATTGGCACCCCTTCGTCTCGGAGGATCTTGACCAAGGGCATAATGCCCGAAGGGTAAGTCAGGTACCTCGTAAAATCGTTTTCGTCCCCACCGATGTAAGGCAACTGAGGGATTAAGGATTCATAGCCCTTTCTGGCCTCGACGAGCCATGCATTCACCCTGGTTTCGTCAAAGTGCTTGACCAAGACCTCCCTCTGAACCTGAGTGGCCTGATCGTATTTCTTCATGAGTTTATCCTTCATATTAACGTAATAGTTCCGCTCCTCTTCGGTTAGCCGGTGGGGCCTGTTCGAATTCAAGCCCTGAACCTGGCTAGCTCCTCTACCAGAGGCGAATGCCAATCCGCTCCACAAGACCAAGGCTGTACCCCCGGCGGCTTTTAGAAATTCTCTTCTGGTCGACCCCGCGCAACAACGGGCACAACAATCACTCATGAACAAATTCCCCTTAGGCGTAGGTTGTAACCCTTTTTCACGAATCAGGCGGTAAATCAGCAACAGACTGCCTTCCATACTATTAATTTTACCACTACTTCTTTCCGTGTAGTCAGCAAAAAAGCGGGCACTGCCCCTTGGAATGAGCTCAATTGCTAGATTGATATTTCGGGTTTCTGGACTGACATGGGGAGAGTTCCCGCTGAAGGAGGAGCTGGTTTTGCCGCTCCCGTCTCTTTCCGTCGAGGTATTCCTTCTTTTTCATCTCAAAAAGCTGCCTCCGATGTTGATCCGTTAGATCGTACCATTGGCTCATGCACTGGTCAAACCGTTCGTGTTCCGAAGACTGCAGGGTGTTAAGGTATGCCTGAATTGCATAGTAGTAGCGAACCACATTACGTTCAATCATGCCCCTCGCGCCACCTACGTACACCTTGCTGCCTTCCCCGTTGACCCCAATAACGCTGAATCCGACCTTGTCACGGCCGAGGGTTGCGAAATAGGTCTTTATCGCCATTCGACCAATGGCACAGTAACGGTAGGCATAGCTGAAATGCGCAAAGGCTCTCCCTTCACTGAGCGGTATTGCCTCAAGCTCGATGCGATAATCCTTAGTGTCCATCGGGCCGTCATCTGCGGTCAGTAACACCTTCACCTGCTCCGGAGTTTTAGCGATCACCTGGTAGTCAAAGGTCAGCGGGCGCGTCTCCTCAGGGGTTTGGTAGAATTTGCGCCCAACGAAGAATGTCAGCAGGCACTTATCCTTCGCCTGCCTGTTCGTGCATGCCTTGATATTGTGATGCAGCAGGACGATATCACACCAGTTTGCGGGCACCACGAGCGCGTCTCGTAGCGCCATGAAGGGGGTCTCAATGATACCATAGACATCGCCTCGTAAGGCATTGCGCTCCTCAAGGGATTCGAGATGCATGGGAATAGCGAACTGCCCACCGTTCAATAATGCCTCAATCTCGCGGTAGGTATTTTGAAGATTTTCAGGGGTTGCGGAAAAGGGTTGAACAGGGCACACAGGTCCGAACAAAAAAAGCCCGGTTGAGACAGTGACACACACTATGAGTTCCAGGATGCGTTTCATATACATGAGTAACTCGCGCCCATGGGTCTATAAAATCATCGTTAAAAAGATAGCGTATTCTTATCCTCAGCGGGGGATCAGCTGCAAGCGGCAGGTAGCACTGGGTTAGCGGCAAGGAGAAAGGTGGAGTAACAAGTATTCATGCCTCACTCTCGGTTGCTCGTATCGCCGATCGGGTCCACGTGAACTATGACTCGGTCAATATCCGGAACATCCCGTATCAGACAGCTCTCCACTTGCTTAGCAATTCGGTGCCCCTCGTTCACTGTCAGTTGACCATCTACGGTAATGTGTACTTCCATCTGGTGGAGTCCCCCAGAGGTTCTGACCCTGAGGTCATGCATTTCCCTGACCCCATCAACACTCAGCGTGCACTCTCTGATTCTTTTCAGTACCTCAGGTTCGGGAGCGGCATCGGTAAATTCATGTACGGTGCCCCTAAGGATTTCCACGCCAACCTTTATGATGAAGAACGATACGAGCAGGGCTGCATAGGAGTCAAGTAAGTGCCAGGAGGGTTTGATGTGTGCTCCGGCTACACCGAGCAACACGGCCACAGATGAGAGTGCGTCTGAACGCTGGTGCCAGGCATTGGCAACGATCAGTTGGCTTTTGATACGCCGCCCGGCTCGCACGGTGTAATGGAACAGCGCCTCCTTCGACACTACGGAGATGCCGGCAGCGACAACGGCCAGCAATGTGGGGTGGTATTCAGTGTGCCGGTAAATGTTCAGGGCGGCCTGTATCCCGAGATATAGGGCAGTGGCAATCAGAGCCAGCCCTACGATGGCAGACGCTAAGGTCTCGAGGCGTGCATGCCCAAAATGATGTTTCTCATCAGGGGCTTTGACGGAGACCCTGAGACCGAACAGAACCACTGCGTCAGTAAAAAGGTCAGAGAGAGAATGGACCGCATCAGCTATGAGGGCTTGGCTGTGCCCGAAGATACCGGCCAAGAATTTAAAGAAAATCAAAAAAAGATTGACGACTGCCCCAACCAGGGTAACCGATTTCCCTGTCTTAGCCGCCTCTATCTTGGATTCCAGCATAGCTCTTTTCCAGCCAAAGCCTGCTCAGTATCACTTGTGCTATGGCCCGTCAATGCCCTCAACACTGAGTCACGTAAGGGGCTCGCAAGCGCACTTCGGGAGATGCAAACTGCAATGTAATTTGGGAGAGGGTAGAATAGGAAGCAGGGCGCCTCTATGTCAAGGGGAAAGGCGTCGCTTTATTTCATCCCTAAATTGGGCCGCATCATTAAACACCTCGGCATCCCAGCCGAGCTGGCGGGCTGCTTCAATGTAGCTAGGCATGTCGTCAGTGTAGAAAAATGGCAACTTACCAGCGCAGTAGCGCTGCACGACCGCCTGATAGATATCGGGATCAGGCTTTGCCACGCCCTCTTTGTATGAAACCACCCAACCGTCAAGAAGCTCAAAGATCTGATAGTTTCTCAGGGCATAATCCCAGTGTATGTCATCGGTATTGCTGAGGGCAATGAGCCGAAATTCCCCTTTAAGCTCACTGAGCACTTCCCTCATGCCGGAAACCTCACCCTTCAGCACGCCGCACCACAGATCGCGCCATTCCTCAGGCTCAAGGGAGAGGCCAAGGGCCCCATTGATGTCTTTAACTGTGTCTTCCCAGGAGCGGATGCCGACATAAAGGGGAAAGAAAAGCCTGTCGAGGTTGGGCCGAAAATGGGGATCGATTTTCCTTCCGTACCTCGTTGAAAGCTCGCCAAGCACCACGGTGGGATCAATATCCACCAGTACCTTTCCCACATCAAGTACGATCACGGGTTTATTCTGCTCTTGTGCTCTCATGGGTAGCCATAGGACTGAGTGTCTTCTGCCAGCGTCTACACCTCAAGGGCCAATAGGGGAGTGGGGCGCGATTTACCGTGAAATCCGTTTTTCCTTTGTTTACAGCAAAGATCATACAATGAATTTAAGCTCGCTTCAAAGTCTAGATTTGAGTCCTGCCCACCGTACGATAATACACCGACGATCTCAATTTCCACTTCGAAAGAATGGTGGGTAGATCTGAGGACCGACATGCACGGTCACGGGAGGTTAACGTGACGCTGGCAAAGCTGGAGCGAGATGCCTTTCTTACCGGTCATGAGAGGGTTTTTTTCTTGTTTATGGACAGCTGCGAGATCTGTAGCGAGTGTTCGATTGCAGCAGATAAGTGTCGGGAGGC
>JGI24422J19971_10002007_pt1 | contig 12587 bp, 14 predicted proteins | sample DeeMarSWOR152_54_FD_19971 | JGI IMG/M metagenome (IMG submission 19971) | reverse complement strand
CAAAACACAGACAGAAAAGCCTACTTTTTACCACAAAAAAATTTTTCAGCACTCAAACTAAGCCTCTCGACCCCACAAACCACTTAAGTAACATTTATACGGTAAGCCTCTAATCAAAAACAGCGAACGGACGAACAACCGATGGGTCACCGAAAAACCAACGCTCCCAAACGAGGCTCACTATCTTATCTACCTAAGGGACGCGCTGCCAGCCAAACCGGACGCATACGCTACTGGCCCAAAATCGAAACACCCACTCCTTCTCTACTCGGCTTCATGGGCTACAAAGCAGGAATGACCCATATCTTAATGGTTGAGGACAAACAGGGCTCACCCAACTTCGGCAAAGAAGTCGCCAAACCAGCCACAGTAATCGACACACCACCAGTCACCATATGCGCCATACGCGCCTACACACGCACACCCTACGGACTAAAAACCCTCACAGAAACCTGGATGAAAAACCCACCCAAAGACATCAACCGCCTAACCACACCACCCAACAACCCAAACCCAGAAAACGGCATCAAAAAACTCGAGGAAAACCTGCCACAAATCTCTGAATTCCGCCTCTTGGCAGCCACCCAACCCAGACTTGCAGGCGTACCCAAAAAGAAGCCCGAACTAGTCGAAATCAAAGTCGACGGTGCAACAATCAAAGAACAACTCGAATACATCAAACCACTCCTAGGCAAAACCACCTCCATAATCAACGTATTCAAAGAAGGACAATACACAGACGTAATCGCAGTCTCAAAAGGCAAAGGAGTCCAAGGAGTAATCAAACGCTGGGGCGTCAAAATCCGAGACCGCAAAAGCAGAAAAATGAAACGCGGCGTAGCCACACTCGGACCATGGAACCCCCACCGAGTCCTCTACACAGTCCCACGATCCGGACAAATGGGCTACCACCAACGCACAGAATACAACAAACGCATACTAAAAATTGGCACAAACGGCGCAGACGTTACACCCAAAGGCGGCTTCCTACGCTACGGACCAGTAAAAGGCACATACATACTGCTAGACGGAAGCGTACCTGGACCAACCAAACGCCTCATACGAATCAGAGTGCCAGCCAGACCACCTAGACGAATACCAGAAGCACCGCCGAAAATAGCAGAAATCTCACTACAATCACCACAAGGATAAAGGCATAAGCGAGGACCAAACCACATGGGCAAAAGAACCTCAAAAATCTTCGACCTACAAGGCAAAGCGATAGGCAAAACCAAAATCCCAACCGTCTTCAAAACACCCTTGAGGCCAGATGTAATCAAACGCGGCGTCGTATCCTTACAATCACACCGATACCAACCGCAAGGAAGAGACCCCCTTGCAGGAAAACGCAGAAGCGTAGAGTCATTAGGAGCAGGACACGGCATGGCCCGAGTACCTAGACTCAAGACAGGACAAAGAGCAGCCTTCGGAGTCGGCATAGTCAAAGGCAGACAAGCATTTCCACCAGTTGCCCAAAAAAAGATCGCCAAAAAGATACCTAAGAAAGAAATGCACTTAGCCCTTCGCTCAGCCCTAGCCGCCACAGGCACCAAAGAAGTAGTTGCATCACGAGGACACATAGTAGACATGATCCGCGACTTCCCACTAGTCGTCTCAGACGACATCCAAGCCCTAAAAAAAACAAGCGAAGTCAAAGACGCCTTTCTCAAGCTGGGACTCTGGCCAGACATCATCAAAGTTAAAGAAAGCCTCAAAGAACGAGCTGGAAAAGGCAAAAGACGCGGCAGAAGACTCAAACACGCAGTTGGACCATTAATAGTCGTGGACAAGAACGACGGCATCGCCAGCGCAGCACGCAACCTACTAGGTGTAGACATCACAACCGTAAACAACCTAAACGTCGAACTCCTTGCGCCTGGAACCCACCCAGGAAGACTTACACTTTGGTCAAAATCAGCTTTCGAAAAGCTCAACGAGCTACATGCCTAAGGAGGTTAACGCTGTTTGGACCCTTACGACGTAATCATGCATCCCATCATGACCGAAGTTGCCAGCCGCATCCTAGAGTCTGAGAATAAACTCGTATTCGCAGTCAACCTTAAAGCATCCAGAAACGACGTGAAACGCGCGGTTGAAGAACTCTACGAAGTCAGAGTTGTAAAAGTTACAACAGTCATCACAGCCAAAGGCCAGAAAAAAGCCTTCGTGAAACTGCACCCCGACTACAAAGCAGCAGACGTAGCCATCAAACTAGGCATACTGTAAACCCTAAACAACATAGTTGTCGCATGTGCCTAGGTACAGACGACAACAACACGCGCACAGTTTCTCCCAACCCTACGGCAACCCATATTTGCTCATCGACACAAAAAACCAACACGTTCTAGGTGAGTCAGTATGGAGAAAGAAAAGGAAAAGATACGAGTAGTCTGCTATGGCGTAGGCGCAGTTGGAGCCCGCATAGCCAGATTCCTACTCACAAAACAAGGCGTCCAAATCGTAGGCGCAATAGACATAGCCAAAGACAAAATCGGCAAAGACCTAGGCCCAGTGCTCGAACTCAACAAAAAACTAAGCGTAACAGTCTCAGACGACGTGGACAGCGTCATGAAAAAAGCCTGCTGCGACGTAGTCATCCATGCCACAAGCTCACATTTGAAAGACGTTTACCCGCAAATCGCACCACTAGCCAAATACGGAGTCAACGTAATCTCAACCTGCGAAGAACTATCCTACCCTTACGTATCTGAACCAGAATTAGCCAACAAGCTCGAAGCCTTAGGCGTAAAATACGCCATGTCGTTCCTTGGCACAGGCATCAACCCAGGCTTCCTCATGGACACGCTAATTATCAGCTTGACAGGCGTCTGCCAAAAGATAAACAAGATAAATGCTGAACGAGTAATGAACGCAGCGACCAGACGCGTGCCCTTCCAGAAAAAAGTCGGCGCCGGACTATCCTTAACCGAATTCAGAAAGAAAATGGCTACCAAAGAAATCACCGGCCATGTGGGACTCGAACAGTCGATCGGCATGGTTGCCGCAGCATTGCGATGGAAACTGGACAAAATCCAAGTTGAACAAGTGGAGCCGGTGATAGCCAAAGAAGAAGTGCGAAGCGAAGCCATAACGGTCAGGAAAGGACAAGTCGCAGGCTTAAGACAGATCGCACGAGGAATCATGAAAAGCAAAGATGTGATCACCCTTGATTTTCAGGCGTATATTGGCGCCAAGCAGGAATACGACGCCATAACAATCGACGGCGAACCTCCAGTTCACCAGAAGATAACGCCCTGCGTCCACGGCGACTTGGCCACAGTAGCCATAATCGTCAACTCTATACCAAAGGTGATGAACGCGCCGCCAGGATTGCTCACAATGAAAGACTTGCCTGTTCCATCAGCTGCTGTCGAAGACATGAGGAAGTATCTCTAGGCTTCAGCGGTCGACCTTATATTTTGCTACCAAGAACGCTTATCTCGTGAACAGAAATGCCACAAAAACACGCTGGAGTTCACAAGAAAGGAACCTTGACTCTCACCGACATCATTGAATCCGTGAAGAAACACCCAGACTACAAGAAAGTAGGCGCAATGGCGCTCTTCATAGGCGTAGTCAGAGGTGAAACAAGAAGAGGCGAAGCTGTCAGCCGACTGGAATTAGAAGCATACGACGAAAAAGCCGACAGAGTCCTAAATGGAATCTGCCAAGACTTGAAACATAAAAAAGGCATCGTGGACGTGCAGATTCACCATTTCACGGGCAAATTTCACCTCGGCGAAAATTTAGTCTACGTTCTGGTAGCTGGTGGGCACAGAGAGAACGTGTTTCCCGTCCTGCAAAAGGCAGTTGAACGCTACAAAAAAGAGGCACCCATATTCAAAAAGGAATACATCACTGACAAGAGGGGAAAGAGCAAGTCTTACTGGGTCAGCGAGCATCGAACCAAACAATAAATGAAACTAAGATTGGAGAAAGCGCCGAATTTCGAATTCGTGTTCGCCGTGTAGCTTGTTTGTGGCGAGTGTTCCTTCTGCCCCGTTTTAATTTCGTCTCACGAGGCTATTGAAAGCCTGCACTCCTCGATTTCCATGTAGTGAGTTAATTCTTTTGCCTTCTGCTCCACTTCTTTGAGATCTTCCTTAGCGATCTTTTGAAATGGTGTAATCATTATTGTCAGCGCGTGTTTTGTCTTCTTGTGTCTCCATGTTCCAGCTATTCGCCCATTGATCAGCACAGTGGCTGCGATGTCTCCAACCTTTGGCTTAAACACGCGTTTCTTATGCTCATCCGAGATTATGCGCGTTCTGTCCTTGTGCCCAAGCAGGAGTGAGTCATACTTGGGCAACAGACATGGAGGCGCCTTCTCATCCAGATTCAGTGAGTCTATCAGTCTGAAATCGTGTTTCAAAAATAGAAATCTACCGTTCACGCCTTCAACCTTAACCACATCAATTTTCGAGCCGGCGCTCTCAATTGCCTTTTTGGCGTCGCCTGCCATCAATCCACTCCAAAGGCAGAAGTCTTGTTGCGTGGCTGGACCATAGCCACGTAAGTACTTCAGGAGTAGCTTCTCGTGCGCCTCTTCTTCGCTTATGGCGTTCAAGTCTATGTGTGACAACCACTTGTCAAGCCTTGCAAAACATGCTTCCCTTTCAACTGGTTGCGCATAAACAGCCAAGCCTTCGTATGCGGTTTCCTTAAGGATTCCACCCCAACCTGAGAACAGTCTTTCATAAGGTTTGGAGTAATCCTTCAACATCGAGCGCACTTTTTCGTCGAGGTCTTTGCGTCTAAGTGGCTTTTGAGCTAAGGCTTTCAGAATCTTAGGATAAATGACGTTCCTTCTTTCCTCTTTTAACGGCCAATCAGGCGCACGCATGAAGCGACCGTGATGCTCAAACCACATTCTCCTGAGCGCCTTACTGTAAATCGGCAAGTCAGCCGACGGAAACACATGCAGGGTTCCGCGCATAATCCATGTCTTAACCAGTGACTTGGCTCTGTAAAGAGCCTCGTCAAGCAAGGCATCTTCGAAACCTTCAACCCTGCTCCATAATGAGAGATATGGCGTGGTTGCCGCTTGAGCGTGCAAACCACAAACATCACGGATGACTTTTACAAGGTCCTTTTTCCTAGCTTTTCTGAACAAGTGATGCTTGATGAGGTAAAGTCGAGTGAGCGTTTCCAATGAAAGGCCTTCTGAATTCACCATCCATACTCCCTCACTCAAAGCCGAATAGACGTTAGATGTTATTCGCATAAACGTTTTTACAGCGTTTGTAACTATTTGTACGCGTGATTATCCTTGGATGCTCTTGATGAGTTTAGACGTTATCGTGAACGCATGAATAAACGCATCCTTTCAGCAGGCAATCTTGGAATTAAACGGTTTTTCGCGTTGGACAGCCGAGCTTACGAGAAAGGCGCTTTAGACAGCAAAACGAAGGAACTACTGGGCTTGGTTGCTTCCACGGTTCTGCGCTGTAACGACTGCATCGCCTATCACGTCATACGCTGCGTTCAAGAAGGCGTCTCCGACGCAGAGTTCTTTGAAACATTTAACGTTGCTCTTATCGTTGGCGGCTCGATCACCATCCCACATTTGCGCCGCGCAGTGGACATGCTTGATCAGTGCAGACGAAAACAGAAGAAACACGAGAAACTCGAACTATAAGGCTACTTAGAGCTACAGAGTGAGACGCAGCTAGGCCATTTATGTTTCAGCTCTGCGGTCCATTTCTCTATCAGCCTTTCTCGGTTAACATTCTTAGTCTTGACGAATAGCCCTGCACCACGCGCGCCGTTGCGCATGTGCTGCAATATTTCAAGGTTTTTACATGCTTCTGGCTGATCGCATTCGCTGCAATCATTTATCTTCGTGTTTGAGGCGCAGGCTCTCATTTCACAGTTGTCTCTGCCACCGCCTTTTAAACAGCCTTGACACAGCGGCATGGCTTGCATTGATTCGAGTCCTTTCGCGAATTCTTGGAAATCGAAGTCTTTAGGAGCCCATCCTTTCAAGTCGTACCTCTGAATTATCTCTTCGTACCTTTTGGTAAGCTCCCTTAATGTTCCATTGCCCACTACGCAACTGCCACAGTAGATTCCGCAGAACCCGATTTGATTCCTGACATTATCAAAGGCTTTGGCGTTCAATTCCAGTCCCCGAATTCACTTCAAGAGCAATTAAGAGTCATAGAAAGCCCTACTGATCCTCCAGCTTCAGGATTTTGCAGCATCTTCTCTCCAAGTGTCCCATCAAGTCGACTCCTGCCCTTGCCCTTTGCTCCTCTTCTTCAAGATGCTTCTGCAACCCCACCTGCTTGACGCGCTCATAGCTATCAACCACAAACGGATACCACTCGCGATGATACTTAGTATGAGCACACGTAAGATAATCTGCGCAAAGAAGGCAACTCTCAAGCTTTTTCTCACGAGCGCATTTCTTGTTCTCACAAGGCGCGCCTCCGCCATTTAGGCAGCCTGGACACTGTGCAGCAGAGAACCATTCTAAGCCCTTTCTGAACTCGTCAAACTTAAACGATTTCACAGCGTGATTAAGCCAATCATAGCGAACTGTATCGACAAGCCTTTTCAGCTCTCCAGCCATCATCTTCACTCGTCCGTTGCCGCTCGGGCATTGACCACAGTAAACGCCGCATATTCCATACTCGTACTTCTTCTCGATAGTTCCAGATTGCTCCTCTGACATCATGTTTCACCTAATTCCTACGCATACAGGTTAAAGATTCAAAACGTTGATAAAGTGAACTGCGATTTCTGCGTTTCCCTCGCATATCAATTTTGGGTGCAAGAATCACGCAGTAAATTCCCATTCACACCAAACGTTCTTGGAACGCTTTTCAGGTGGTGCAACGCGGCAGTTGACTTTGATGTTTGGGTTGAATTCTTCAGCGAAGGCTTTGAGATAGCTGAATCTCACGCTTTTGCACGGAAATACGTCGAGAGCTTTACTGATTCTTGTCTCTTGCACTCGACACTTTGTGACTCTGTAGACGCCTCGGGAAGGTGAAGACTCGATTTGCTTCTGCTCCTGATATAGTGACCAACTGGTGTTTCCCAAAGCATGCATTAACGCTGGAATATCGTTTTTCTTGATGTTCAACAAGTTTTTAAGTTCTCGGGCTTCAAGTTTGCCTAGTATCTTCCAGCAGTTTGTGTCAATTCGCGTTGCTGCCTCTGTTCCGAATTCTTTCTCGATGCCCAAGAAGTACAAGCCGTCGACGCGCCAAATATTCCTGATGTGCATGTGGAAGAGTTCGAGCAGGTTTTCGTTGGGCATTTTTTTCAGCATTTCATAGTCTTCTTTGGTTAAGCCGCTCATTGTGGTTCACCAAGCATGTCTGTCTAAGTAGGCAGTGGCGGTTAAATATCTTGTAGGACCAAAAGGATTAAGGAAAGGATATGGGTCAGATAAGACTCGCAACCGCGAAGACCTCAGCAGGCTCAGCGAGGGTGAGGTGCAGATTTGGGAGAGCCTTAGAGAATGGTTGCCTGACTCGTTTGCTAGTCCGAACATAGATTCTATCCAGAGGGCAGAGTACTTGCAGAACTGGCAGTGGCTGTTCACATCGGCCAATCTGCACTCAGCCATAAGACTGTATGTCAAAAGAGGATTTGTGCCTGAAGGGTGCATGAGGCGGCATTCTCACGGTTTAGACCTTATTATCTACAGCAAGTTCCTGAACGAATAAAAGCCATGAATTGGGCTCAGGCGTGTGTCTTCATCCATTTTGCTGCTTCGCCCAACAGCGGGTTGGGAGACACGTCTATTACTGGAATATCGTAAGTGCCCACGCGTATTGATTGTTTGTACTCCGGCATGAGCGCGTAAACCACGTCGGACCAGAATACTCTGCCCTTTACGTATTCGTCTATGAGAAGTTCGGTTGAAGGTGATATAGGAGAGTAGGAGAACACTACTCCTTCGGCCCACTTCAGAATCACAGATTCTCCGCTACTCATGACAACAGCCACAATTCTTGACAAAGCCTCAACAGACGGATAGCGAGTGCACTCCAAAATAACTAACTCTTTAGGAGATCGGCAAACAATATTCATCGATAGCGACACCTTTCGAGGTCTTCTTGGCTACTCTGAAAGTAATGTCCACGCCTTTTAAATCTTCCACAAAAGCAAGGTTCGCCGATTGGTGGCACGAAAAACAGGTGACAAAATCGAAAAGCACGATTCCTACATGAAGCATTCTTTTAGGTAGTCATCCAGCGTCTTAGCCGGCACAACTTCTATCTTGTAGTCTTTGGTATCCAACGAATATTCGTAATTCTTCTGTGGAACAATCACTTTCTTGAAGCCCCAAGCTTCAGCTGCTTTAATCTTCTCGTACAGTCCACCTACAGCAGTTATCCTGATCTGATCGCCCACGCCTAGATTGATTTCACCAGTGACCGCCACATCTTGTCTTAGGGGTCGGCCTTCGATCAGTGAACAAAGCAGTATCGCCATGGTTACTCCTGCAGAGGGACCATCCACACCGTAAGATTGTGAAAAATCGATGTGCGTAAGATAGTCCTGAGCTATGTCAACACTGTACTTGTGCAGTATGACACTACGCACTTTGTCGATGCTGTCGGAAATGAATGAATCAGTTTTTCCTTTAGCCACGCCTGTGACTTTGTAGTAGCCTTGCGTTTGGTAGTCTCTGTTGATCTGGCTTCGTTTGACCATCTGTGCCTTCACGGCGAGCACGTTGCCCGTCATCTCGCCGCTAAACGGGTCGGACACGACCGCTAAGCCGTAGATCTGTCCAAGTTGTGTGCCTTGCGGGTCGATTTCAAGCAGTTTGCCTCTTTCACTCAATTGATGCTCCAGGATTTGGCGTTGGATGGTTTTGCAGTGTTTCTCTATGGCTTCCTGAACGTGACGTCGTTCGACCGCGGGACTGTCTTCATTCATGGCCAATGTAGCTGCCGTCTTCACCAAAGAGATTAATGGTCGGAACTTGGTGGACAGCGCGTCTCGTTTGTTGCTTCGGCGCCTGCCTTCCTCTACGAGTTCTTCGCATGCTTCTCGACTGAAGTGAACTAGGTGGAATCGTTTTGCTTCTTGCGCCACAAACTGAACGTACTTGCGCCTGTTCTCAAGGGTGTTTGGCATGTCATTGTTCATGCGCACAACTTTGCCATATCCGTAAATGCGGTCCATTAGGGCTGGGTGCATCTGTCCAATGGAGTCGAAGTTGCCAGCGCCCACTAGGAAGCACATGGCGGGAATAGGCTCGGTTGACACTGCCATTGCAGCGGTGCCGCTTGTAAGAAGGTGGCCGCGGGTCGTTATGGGCAGTTGTCCATCTTCCAACACTGTGAGCAGGGTTACAGCCTCAAGAGGATTCAAGTTCTTGATTTCATCAATGTATAGGATGCCCAAGCACGCCCTGTGAACATCGCCGGCTGTGACGCGTTGATGTTCAGGTGTGCCCATGCCGCCAGTTTGGAATGGGTCCCAAGCTATGTCGCCGAACAACTGAGAAGACATGTGTCCTGTTGCATCTTCAAAAGGTGCTCTTTGAGAGGAGTTATCAACTAAAAGCTTGGGTACGCCTGACTGTTGAGCTCCGCCTATGCCTCCTAGGTTGAGTCCGCCGGCGCCCATTTTGCCGAACCACCAGATGAATATTCCGAAAAATATGAGCGAGCCTGCTGGTACGAAAATGAGTACAAGTGATGAGAAGGATTTGGCGAAATAATCGAAGAAATTGTAGTTATACATCTCATGTAGGGAGATGCCGTCGGCAACTGCAGGGTTTAACCGCCATGTGTCAACCATTCCGTAAATGCCGTACATTCCTATGAACAGCATAATTATACCGAAGACCAACAGAAAGGTTTGAATCACGCGCAAGCCGCCAGAGACCAAGAACTTTCTTTTTTCCTGGCGCAACCGTTCCTTTCTTATGGTGTCTTTGCCCTTTCCAGCTTCATGTATCGAGATCCTAGGCTCGCTCGGAACAACCCGGTTCTTCCAGCACAGCACGTCGAAGAGTCTGATCTTGTTCTCTTGATAAATTTCCGTGAGTTTCTCGGCTAATGCTCTGCCGATTAACGATTTGCCCGTGCCCGGGTCGCCTAGCAGGAGCAGGTAGGGTCCAGGACTCAGCTTGGTCTTGACTTCAGGTTTTGACGCAAGCGGGTCTTTCCATTCTTCGTACCATTTCCGTTCTTCAAGAGTTTTGAGCTTGTGAGCCCACTCGTCGAGGCAGAGGAAGCATTCTTGAAGCGCGCGCTCTTGACCGATGACCCAAGAGATCAGGTTGTCGTCGACGGGATATTCTTCCGTTGATTTGAAATTTGCCCAATCCCACGGTACTTTGACCTTTTTTCCATTGATTGTACGTTCGAGAATTTCGGTTTCCTTGCCGAAACTCGAGTACTCTTCTCTCTTCGATGGGGCGGTCATTAGAAGCTCAAAAGCATCATTGTTTTCGAAAATTAAAGTCGTTATTTCAACATCTGTAATATGCTCAAAGCAGATAGAACATAATGACATCAATAGATAGGACTTATAAGTAGACTAGTCCAAATGCTTGCCAATAGCGTATCTTGGAGGAAGAAAGCGTGGATTATGAAATCAAGTATAAACCGTCCTATTCAATGCTCGTTGTGAAACTTAACCAAGGCGAGACAATAACTGCCGAATCAGGCGCCTTGACATACATGACCCCAAATATCGAAGCACATACACGAAAGAGAGAAAAGAGCCTTTTAGGCAGCATTGGATTGAAACTCATAGGCAGACAATCTTTCTGGGTGAACGACTACTCAGCAACATCTGCGGAGGGAGAAGCCGCCTTTGTTTCAGCGCCAGTTGGAGACATAGAGGTTCTCGAAGTAGGGTCCAATCAAGGCTACATAATTCAGAAATCAGCTTACATAGCATCAACGCAAGGCGTGGACTTGGACGTGCAGTGGCAAGGCTTCACCAAAGGCCTGTTTGGGCAAGGCTTATTCATGATCAAAGTTTCAGGCAAAGGTCAATTGTTCATCAACACGTTCGGAGCCATCGACAAACACACGCTGAAGGCTGGGGAACAAATGATAGTTGACAACTTCCATTTGGTTGCTTTCAGTGACACGTGCCAGTATAAAGTGACAAAGTTCGGGGGCTTGAAAGAAACCCTCCTTGGCGGCGAAGGCCTTGTCACAGAAATTACTGGACCTGGCGACGTTCACATTCAAACAAAGAACTTGAGAGAGTTCGTTGAATGGCTTTGGACTTTGCTGGAGCCTAGAGTGCAATCAAGAGCCCGCTAAATAGCGCCACTTTTCCCGACTGATGCTTGAACAATTAACGTTAAATAGTTGAAACCATGTTTCTCGTAGACTTCTAGGGGAGCTGGGCAAGACCCGGCTGAGAGGACGACTAACGCGCGTCGTCGACCCTTAGAACCTGAACCAGATAATACTGGCGGAGGGATAGAAGAAAGATATGAGTGAAAAGGCTTCGCAAACAAAGATTTTAGCCGAAGGAACAGTTTTCATCGCATTGACTGTTATCCTCAAAGATGTTCTACCACCAATCTTCGAACTTCCCCAGGGCGGATCAGTGTCAATAGCAGGTATGCTGCCGTTGCTTTGGTTCTCGCTTAGACGAGGCTTGAGGTCTGGTTTAGAGGCAGGCACGGTATACGGTCTTATTCACATGGCTTTGCCTGGCAGCTACATCGTTGATCCTGTTCAAGCGTTGCTTGACTATCCGATAGCTTTCGCTGCTCTTGGTTTGGCTGGGATATTCAGGAAGTACCCCTTGCTGGGCGCGCCTGTTGGGATCTTTGGGCGTTTCTTAGCTCACTTTGCGTCTGGTGTTTGGTTCTTCGCTGAATATGCTCCTGTGGGCGTGAGCCCAATTATTTACTCGGCTTCGTACAATGGAGGCTATCTCATCGTCGAATTGGTGGTAAGTGAAATAATCATAGCGATACTGATGAGTCGACGGCTGCTTAACATATACACCTAGCAGCATTTGAGATGAAGACACAAATCCCCATTTTTGTCTAAATGGTTCTTCAGCTTAAGATTCAAATACAACATGCTTTTAGTCCTTGCCAAATGGTGTGATGCCTATGGAAGACGAACTCAAGAAGTTTACCTTGAATGAATTGAAGAAGTATGACGGTAGAGAGGGTAGACCCGTCTACATCGCTTACAACGGCAAAGTCTATGATGTTTCTGAGAGCTTTCTCTGGATGGAGGGCGATCATCAAGGTCAACATGTGGCCGGAAAGGATCTAACAGATGACATGAAGCTGGCGCCGCATGGAGAAGAAGCGCTTGAGCGAGTAAAGCTCGTTGGTGTGCTCGTTCCAGAGCTCGAAAAGAAAGAAGAATGAGGGAATCAGAAGCCAACTGCTCGGAAAGACTTGCTTGCAGAGTTTAACCGCAACGGTAAATATTCTACGTTACTCCTTTAATCATATGGGTTTCAGGAAATCCGGCTTCCTCATTCTGGCGCTTGCTCTGATGTTTGCTGCGCTGTCTCGTGATCAGTTTCAAGCAGCAACACGTCAGGCGAGCCTGTCTTCTCAAGAGTCGCAGATTGTTGCGTTGATAGATGGAACCAGTGCGTACAACTATGATTTAGAGCTG
>JGI24422J19971_10002001_pt1 | contig 12590 bp, 11 predicted proteins | sample DeeMarSWOR152_54_FD_19971 | JGI IMG/M metagenome (IMG submission 19971) | reverse complement strand
TACCGAGAGGACGCTGAATATCTTCCTAACCCAGTGGACACCGAGCTTTTCTATCCTAAACCAGTTGAAGTTCATAATGGAAAGTTGAGAGTCCTCATTGCAAGTGACTCTAACTGGGATGTGAAAGGTACTGATATAGCGATACGTGCTTTGAGCAGGTTGAAAGACGAAGTTGAGGTTTTCCTCATTCATAAGGGCAGAGATTTCGCTAAGACTGTGGTCTTAGCGGGATCTTTGGGTTTAAATCTAAATATTTTGCCAGAGACGGCTCACGAAAATATGTGTAATTACTATTGGAACGCTGATGTGGTGATTGACAGGTTTAAGTTGGGGTCTTTGGGAAAAGTTTCGTTGGAAGCCATCGCTTGTGGTAGACCAGTGATAACTTATGTCTCTTCCGCATATGAGGCTCAGAAAAAATTTCCCTTGAAGAACGTAAGCACCATCGAAGAAATAGTGAAAACTCTTTGTAATGTTTCTCCCGTGCTATGGGAAGACGAGTACGCCTATGTAACGGAGAAACATAACCCGAAAAAGATCGCCAAAAGTCTAGTGAAGATATATGAGGATGTTATGGAGAAGAATTGAAAATGAATATTATGGTATTAGGTTACAATTTGAAAACCAGATATGACGCATCACAGTATTATTTGATAAAACAACTGGCTGAAATGGGAAATGTGATATTATACGGATTAGAGCGGCTTCCGCAGAGGCTAGTTCCAATTTCCTATTTTTCTAGTCTACCTCTTTTTCCCAAGATCGACCACAAAATAGGTACGCTTCGGCTTGGGCTAAGAAGAAGATTGAGAAGTGCACATGTAATAGAGGATATTGCGAGGGTGGCTCAAGAAGAGTCTTCAGAAGTTATTCTTATGGAAAACGTCTTTCCATTAGCCACCCAATGGAAAACTCTTAATCAAGTTAAAATTCCCAAGGCATTGATTGTTACAGATTTTCATAGAGATCCAAAAAAACTTTTGAAATACATAGAAGAAAGCCATATTGATTTGGTTCTGTTCGGATACAAGCAATGGTTGAACATACCCAGAGTTAAAAAATGGATAAGACGCAAAAAAGTGAGCGCTAAGTGGTTGCCTCATTGTGCAAATACAAAAGTCTTTAGGGATTATGGCTTACCAAGAAGATTTGATGTTGTGTCAAGTGGCCGCTGTTCGCAAAAAGTGTATCCACTTAGAGTGGCAATAAGAGACACTTTGAGCTCAACCTCAGACATCAGATTTTCGATGCCTAAACATGCGGCATACGAGTTGGCTAAAGGAAAATCTCCATCAGAAGTTCTAGTGTTCGAAAATTATGCCAAGTTTTTATCCCAGGCCAAAATATTCATCTTCGGCTCATCTATTTACAATTATGCACTGATGAAATATACCGAAGGGATGGCTTGCAATACTTTAGTCATGGCCCCGATGCCTATGGATGGAAAAGATTTACATTTTGTTCCGGGCGAAAATTTTGTGGAAGTAAACAGAAGTAATTTTGTTGAAAAAATTCGTTATTATCTAAAACATGATAATGAACGGTGCCAAATAGCCTTACGGGGAATGCAAACCGTAGAAAAATACCACACTGTCCAAAAGAGGGCAAACCAACTAATAACATATTTGAAATCTATTTGTTAATAGTCACGGTTTGTTAACACCATACAGAATTTTGAGCTACCTTCCTGTTCATAAATTGACTATGTACGGTAGAAGTCGCAAATTGAGCGTACACACTCAATTGCCCTCGAAGTCAGACGATAAGAAAGATTTCGGATCTTTGATGCACCCATAAATTCTAATAATGCGTCTATGGCCCGATCGCCACTACAGCCATCTGCCTTATACATGTAGTGTTTCACACATCGGGTCCGTTCTTCGTCAGGACTATCTATTCTATCGAATACCTTCGATAGTACTTCAGCTAGCTGAGGCAATTCTGTGTGATACATGCCCGGCTGGGGTTTATATAATTTCGATGGTGAAAGAATCTGTATACTAGGCTTATTGGTGATCATGAACTCACGTAGAGTGGAAGAACAGTCGGAAACGAGCACATCAGCGAACCAGAACAAGGGAACGATATTATCAACCCATCCTGTACCCCGACAAGTCTTACCTGGTGGAATCAAACAGTTTATCCCGGGTAGCTCACGGTGTTTTTCCATTAACTTGAGCAGCTCTAGACCATACCCATTTAAACCAATATTTGGATGAGTCTTGACAATCAAATTGAATCTATTTAACTGGGAAGCATAAATAAGCCGTTTACCTATTCTCGCCGCATCCCTAGCCACGCGGGGACCAAGTGATGGCCAGAGCGTTGGAGCGTAAATCACAGTGTTTGTAAAAGGTAGCTTCAAATTGCACAGTCTTCTAACATTTTCCATTATTTCTTTTGGATTTTTTGAGAAATAGAGGTCGAGTTTAGGGAAACCAACTACTTTCACACGTTTTCTCAAACACTGAGGATAGCCTTCTGCGAAGTATTCACCTGGCACGAGCCACCCCCTCCATAACCGCGTTCGAATATTAATCCGGCTGGAAAAAAAAGACCGCACATTAGAGTAAAACCCACGTTCAGAATCGCTTAAGCCATGATAAAGAATAACAGTCTTATCCACCCGCTCTTTCCAGCCATAGGCGTAGTATGGATGTGCAGTGACATATAGATCAGCGTTTGATACAACCTTCTGTCTTTTAGTTAAGTAGGCAACCTCAACTCCACGTCTTCGTGCCGCTTCTAGAAGTGGATAGGTAAACTGTTCATCGTTAAAATTGAGCTTAGGTAATTTCAAGTTTCTTCGAGGGTTAACCAAGATAACGATCATATTTTTGCCACCGAAGAGATATATAGGGGCGCGCTGGAGGGAAATTGGAACTCATACGTTCTTTGCACCCTTGCTCCATTTTGGATCAATCGCTTCATCATCCTCGTAATATATCCATTTTTTCGTTGGTACTTTCCAATTGCTACCATATCTATATTCTAAGTATTCTTCAACATCAAAGGGTGTGTTAAATTCTATTTCATAAAGCGGAACAGTTGAAAGGTTTTCAAAATAGCGTTTTGGGATGATCACTGGACGCTTCCAACCGTCTATGTCCAATATTAACCAAATCACGTCCCCAAGGAGTTTTTTCAATGGTGATGGAAGTAAAAACAAAAAGGGCTCCAAGCGTGAGAGTTTTCTGAGTTTTTTATTGGAGGTATGCCTTTTTCTAATAAAGAGGCCTTGCAATTTCGGGTATTTCTTTTCGCTCAACACCTTTACGTACCAATGTAATATGTTTGCAACAATTTTCTCTTCTGCGAACCATATGCGGAAGGCATAATTACCTCTCTCACGATATAAGCAAACCTCCACTTTGCAGTCGGATCTTTTTATGCTAACAAGTCCCTCGCGTGCATTCAGAACCACCTTAAACCCTCTTTTCTTAAATTCTGGAAACAGGGAGGAAATCTGTTTTATGTTATCATACCATGTCCCTAAATCAACGTCTTCATCCCATTCAATCATTTTCCCATCTCTAACGGCGCCAAGTAAAGTTCCTGATTCAAGCCAGAACTCGATATCATTTTTGTCAAAAATGTCTTTTACATCTCTTAGATTCCTCAACGCTATCTCTTTATTCATTTACTCACCCCTCCAGATGTCTGATCTTAAAAGAGACTCCGAAGCTACAGACACGTACCCCTCCTCACCTGCCAGATGTGTGTGCACGCTATCATATATGTAAGGGCTAATCAGCCCCAAGGGCCTCCATGATTTTCTTCAATAAGTCAGAGTGTATCCCTGTCAAAACTTTAGATCCTTCCACCAAAATATACTACGCGCATTTTTGTCTCCAAAATTTTTAGGAAGTGGAGAAAAATAAACTTTCTTGACAATGCATGCATACGACACGAGTTCTTTTTAGGTTGATGGGTCAGAGGAATATTCTTGCGAACGAAGGCTTTAAAACATGTGAGAATAATAAAACGTCTGGACTAGGTTGCGATATGTATGGATCACCTTACACACATTGGAATGGCATACAAGCTATTGGAATCTTGCGGATGTGACAAAACGGCGGCACTATATTCTTTGCTACCTGCAATTGATAGGGAGCCAGCACATTTCCACAGAGTATACGCCCACATAATTTCAAACTTCCCAAAAATCCTCACTACGGCAATCCATGTTTTTTCCGATAATAATGTTCCGGTAGACGAGAATTCATACGAATATAAGAGGATAAGTGGCGATAAGAAGTATTTTCTAAGGCTTACAGGCGAAGCCTCTTCAATAATCAATGATAAAACTATATCAGATCCTAGTTCCGCTAAAGTAAGTGGGGCAGTCGCACTACTTTCCCACATATACTTTGATACTTTCAACAATCCTGTTCAAGCCTTTCTCCCTGAATCGGTTTATAGCTCAGGGCAGTGGGAATTCTGGAAAAACGTAGGATACCTAACTTTTAGGTCAAAATTCTACAGGGAGGACGTAATCCAAACTTTCAGAGAACGATTATTAAACGACAAGATATGGAATACCAAAGCGGACCCGTACACTCTGGTTAAGGCGATGATAATCCGTATGGGAGACTTGTCACAACCAGGAATAGGGTACGAGATCATCGATTGGAAAATCCGAGAGTACCTCAGGTTTCTAGGATTAGACGAGTACAAAAGACCTGATAGAGAACTGCAGTTTTGCAAAAACCTAGAGAAGAAAATCGAATCGCTTATTTATGAATGCTTAGAGTCAAAATAAACAATCAGCAAGTAGAATTCGAAAAAACATTTGCATGCATGCATATTATATGGTTTCTCACCATTTCTTTCTACCCTCTTATTTACAATCATGAGGGCATATCTCTTATGTAGTGTGCGCGCATAAGCTCCGCCAAATTGCGCATACTTGAAGCTCAATATGATCCTAAGAATACTCATCCGAGCATATAAAGACTAGCGGCTTATTAATTCTCGAAAGCACCATACCAACGAAGGTCAATCATCAAACAAAGCTTTTTTGAATCTATCTTTTACAACTTCGGGCTCATGCGAAACTCTCGGTATGGGTTCTCCACCCCTCTTAACCTTCGCTAGTAGAAAGGATGGCCCATCTGAGGCAACCAGCTCCCTCATAGCTTCTTTTAGCATCTCAATACTGCATACTCTTTTAGTTGTCCTAAAGCCTGAGGCTTTCGCGATCTCTTCCAATTTTGCCATATTAGACGCAGTAGGTTGACCACCAGTCGAGTCGTGCGATTCGTTATCTAAAACTACGTGAATGAGGTTTTTTTGGCAGAGTTTCCCTATCGTGGTGAGCGAGCCCAAGTTCATTAGGACGTTACCATCCCCATCTATCACGATTACCTTTTTATTCGGTACAGATATGGCTAACCCCAGCCCTATGGAAGATGCCAGCCCCATAGAGCCCAACATATAGAAATTATGTGATCGATCCCTAATAGCGCACATCTCTCTGCTGATCATTCCATTGGCAGATATGACTAATTCATCTTCCTTTAACAAATCAGCAATTGCCTTGATCGCTTCATACCGCTTCACTTGATCACACCTCTTCGCAGTAACAAAGCCACGGGAATCTGCCGTTTCTCCATATCTCTAACAGCAGACGAAACCTCTTCCTCAACTCTTTCCCGTGAGAGTATTTGGAATGGAATTCCGACGCTCCTCAACAGTCTAAGTATTGCCTCTCCCATTATAAGATGCTCAGGAGCATCCTTACCACGGTATCCCCTCCAAGAAATCAATAAGAGCATAGGAACTTTGTAAAGTAGAGGCAAAGAGGCCAATGCCCCAATGGAATTGCCTATACCTGAGTTCTGCATGAGCACCACTGACTTGTTTCCCCCCAAATAGGCTCCAGTCGCTATTCCTATCGCCTCTTCCTCACGAGTAGCGGTAATGTAGATTACATCCCGATCACTCATTAAATTGCCAATTATCTCTCTCAGAATCGTACAGGGGACACCTGCAAAAAAGTTGAAGCCGTACCCTTTGAGAAGTAGACAGAATTCATCGGCTTTCATCCAAATCAGGCTCCAGTCGAACTTTTTGAAGATTACGCTATCTCCGAAATTTATATCTCTGCCTATTCTAAAAACATTTTTTGCACACATGTTTAATAGACTAATTAAATAAAACCACTTTGGGGAGAGTAGCTGTGAATTTCACGTTTATTGTGCCTCAACGAATCTTTTTTGGGTGGAATTCTTTAGAGAGAATTGGTGAAGAGCTTAAGAGGTTAGGTAGTGAAAAAACCCTCATTGTGACGAGTAAGGGTATGGTGAAAAGAGAAGGCTTTTTCAAGCTGACGACTCTGATCAAAAAAGAAAAATTGTCTCCTGTGGTGTTCAATGGGGTGGAACCTGAACCCTCAATGGAGACCGCTGAAAAATGCATGAGAATAGCAAGAGAGAGCGGTTGTACCTTAATTATTGGACTTGGGGGCGGGAGCGCCATAGATGTCGCAAAAAAGGTTGCCACAGACTTGGAACTGCCCAAAATCATGATCCCAACAACCGCGGGCACTGGAAGCGAGGTAACACACGAATCCGTTCTCAAAGTTGAAGGAAAGAAAAGAGCCTTCGTAGACGAAAGACTAACTGCAGATGTAGCAATTGTTGACCCAAGCTTAATGATGACAATGTCCAAAAGACACATATCGAGTTCGGGGATGGACGCTTTGGCACATGCTATCGAATCATATCAATGCAAGAAAAGCAACGAGTTAACTAAATCCCTAGCTCGCAAGGCATACCTGCTCATAAAAGGCAACATAAGGAAGGCTATCACCCACGATAAAAAAGCCATTTCCAACATGGCGCTAGCCAGTTTAATGGCAGGCATGGCGTTTGGAAACTCGGGAACTACGCTTTGCCATGCCCTCACTTACCCTTTGTCCAACAAAGGAATCCCACATGGGGAGGCAATTGCGATTGTGCTGCCCCATGCATTGGAATTTAACAACTTCGACAAGAAGGTGATTTCGGAAATAAGGAAAATAGTAAGAGATGTCGGCTTGCCAACGAGTTTCAAAGGAGATGCCCACGAAATGGCGACAGTTGTAATAAAAGATAAGAGACATTTGTCCAACAATCCAAAAAAAGTAACTTTGGAGGATGTTGTCTCGATTTACAGAAAAGTGGTAGAGGATGCTTAACAGTGAAGGCTCTGATACTTGGCTCGGGGAGGGGTAAAAGACTTCGTCCTTTAACCAAAAGCAAACCGAAGCCGCTGATAAGAATAGGGAATAAAACCCTTTTAGAGCATCAACTTGACAATTTGATCGAATGCAGCATTATTGATGTGATAATAACAACGGGTCCATTCGAGAAAAAAATAAGAAAGCATGTAAAAAATGAATACCCTTACCTCAATGTTTCTTACGTGAATAACCCAAAGTATCGTACAACAAATTACATCTATTCCATGTGGCTAACGAAGGAATTGATCAACAATGACATAATCTTGCTTCATGGTGATTTATTATTCGAGAAGAACCTTGTAGAAAAATTGATCAAAGAAAAACACGCAAATTGCGTCTTGGTGAATAGAGAGATCAAACCTCCTCAAAAAGATTTCAAGGCTGTAATAGAAAACGACAGAGTGATGAAAATCGGTGTGGAATTTTCCGGAAACAACGCTTTTTTCTCCGCCCCCTTCTACAAGTTCTCAAAATCAGATTTCGTATACTGGCTCGAGGAGATAGAAAAATTCGTCAAAAAAGGCGATTTGAAAATTTATGCCGAAAGCGTTTTTAATCAGATTTCTGATAAGATCATTCTACACCCATTGTATTTCACCAAAGAATATTGTATGGAAATAGATACTAAAGAGGACGTACAAATAGCAAGAAAACTATTTTTTCAGGAAAGCTAGCATGGGTCCCCACTCTAATAGGGTTCGTAAGGCATAGCTTGATCTATAGAGATTTATTGATTTGTTAGACGTTGGGACCCTCTATCTATGCATTCGTGCACCTGCAGGGTAACTAACAGCTGAAGAATTTATGCTCTAGAGAGATGCTCTCACAAACTGAAATTTGTAGCCATTTAACTTGGCTGGTATTACAACTCGAAACCCACTGCATGTATACCTCGCACCTCTTATATACGTCCTTACAAACATCGATAAAGAAGCCCTGCTAAATGCGGTATGTCGTGGATTACATGGTCAAGAGTGAGATCAAGCTTAGATACTCTGGATTTATCGTATTTGCATCTAAGCTGCTCAGCGTTGCAACTGGAATTGCCTTCGTTCTAATGATCACTAGAACCGTGTCCGAAGTGGAGTTTGGAATCTGGGGAAACATCAACGACGTTTTCAGTTACTTCATTCTACTCGCTGGCGTTCTCCCGTTCTGGGCAACCCGCTTTGTAGCTAGAGAACATTTCGGATCAGCTAAGACGGGGCTTGTTGGTAACATATTCATATCAATCGCATCAGCCTCTATCTACCTTGCATTACTTCCATTAATTCTATCAGCGCTACAAATTGGCACCGCCTACACAATCTTATACGCCATCATATCCATCCAAATACTTGAATTATACACAGTATCCGTCCTAGAAGCAGTTTTACTTGCCAAGCAACCGCAAACCATCGGATACGGCCTACTCGCATATGAAGTCTGCAAGGTCACTCTTGGCTTCATCCTGATCATACAGCTCAAACTAGGCCTGCTGGGAGCAATTTACAGCATGATCAGCTCACACGTCATCCAAATCATATTCTATATGAGACTCACGGCCAAAGAACTCAAGGAAAGCGTCAATTGGACCTACTTAAAGGAATGGCTGAAAGCTTCACCAATCAACCTCTATAGCATAGTTGGCAACAGAACCGCAGCATTCCCACTAATCTTTCTATTTATATACGGAGAGTTAGCGCGATCCTATTATGGAGCAGCCGTCACAATAGCCAGCGTCGTAGTCTATTCAACGTTCCTGGCATATGCTCTGTACCCAAGACTGCTTTCCGAAAGCAACACCAAAGACGTATCGACCTCGCTCAAAATGGTCTTAATGTTCGCTGTTCCAATGACCACGGGAGCCATGGTCCTGTCCGACTCTTACCTAACGATACTAGGGGTGGTCTACCGAGAAGCAACACCTGTTCTCCTCCTCTTGGCAATAAATGCTTTATGCTCAAGCCTATCACAAGTATTCAGCACAGTTGTAGCGGGAACCGAAGGACTTGACGCCAAAGCAAAGATTCCATTCAGGGAACTCACAAAAAGCCGAATATTTCAAATCTTCACTCTACCCTACATCCAATCAGCCATAACCCTACCGACAACGTTTTTCGCCTTGTTCTGCATCGCAAAAACCCAGTTAGAGGCAGCTACATACCTCGCCCTAATCAGCCTAATCGCAAGCCTAGTCATGCTTCTATGCAATTACATTATTGCGCGCAAATGCTTAACCTTCAACTTCCCCTGGAAAAACGTCGCCAAATATTTAGTCGCTTCAGCAGTTATGGCAACTCCCCTTTTGGTAATTCCTCACCCCACAAGACTATCATTGACAGTAGGCCTTACTGCTCTGGGAGGAATCATATACTTCGCCACACTAGCCACAATTGATCAAGAGACCAGAGAACTGACGAAATCCATCTTAAACGAGACCAAGTCCAAGCTACGCATAACATAACCTGCCCGCAGGTGATCGCGATAGGAATGGTTCTTGCCACGCGCACATTACACTGTTTTGTTTAGCTTTGTTTGATCACGAGTTCAAGGCTATTTACTCAGTGAACGTGGCATTAACAACCTTGTCGCCATCCATGGTCAGAAGAGTTGGATTCTCGCTACCACTCAAATCTTCACTCCACTCAAAGAAGACCCAGCCCGGATCAGGAACAGCAGTCAACTCAACAACGTCGCCGTAATAGTAAGGCCCAGTGTTGTTTAGACTCACTGAACCGCCACCTTCAACGTTAACAGTCAAAGTGACATCATATTTGATTTTGTACACACAGACAAGAGGTATCGCTCCGCCATAATTCCTGGGAGATCCAGTTGTTTGTGAGAAATATCCCTCAGGCGGACCTTCAAAATGTTCTAGTAGAATCGTTGAATAACCTTGAAGCGTTACTTCTTTTCCATACTGCATTAATTTGTATATGACTGTTTCTTGGCCTTTTGCGTTCCATTGCCAACTTCCCTGTTCAGTGGTATTTCCATAGTCTGATTCGTTTAAGTCTCCGATACGTGCCATCCACCTCCACTTGCCCTCGTCAGCCCATCCCACGTCGTTTCCATCTTGTTGGAAGGTTGTAAAGACTACAACGTATGTTGCATCATAGCTGCCAAGAATCTTAATTGCTTCAGTCTCATTTGACAAGAACATCTGTCCAATTCGTGATATTTGTGTGCTGTTTGCCGTGGCGTTGTCTGCGAGGGTTGTTTTGTTGGCGATCATCGTAATCCAGTATCCATAGTCCCACCAACTAGCCACCACATCTGTCGACTTCAGGTTAACCCGCATCCAATTTAGGGCATCCATCCAATCCGGAACTGGATCAACAGGCTTCACTGGCATACTTCCAGCGGCAATGGTAGTAGGCGAATATGCATGGTCGAGAACCCTTGGAAACGGCGACAACGAAGTGGGCAAGACAAAAGTGAAGGTCAACAAAAGAAACATCAAACCTATAAAGGCGACGCTGAATTCCTTGCCCACATGAGTTTCGAAGCGCATTTTCCGCCTCGAAATTACAGGCGATTCCTTCATGATGGTGATGAAGGGTCCTAACAGTTGAACCAAAGCCAACGCCCATAAGATGGAGAAAGCCGGAGCCATAAGCAAAGTCAACCGAACCATGGAACCAGCGAAATACACAGATGTTAGACCAAAGATGCACAGGAAAATGTTCCGGTTTGTGGGGTTCTGCACGGCGAAAAACAACCCAACCGGCACGAAAAAGAGNCCTATTCCGATGTCATAGTAAAAGGATCCCCAAGCAGCGGGTCTGTGTTCTTGNACAGATGAGAAAAGTTGTTGTANGGTTGTTTCACCGATGCGTTCAAAGGGATTGATGACAGACCATAACTTTGTAGCTAAGGGTGCAGTGTATCCAAGCCACGAAAGCATAAAGAATAAAACGGCAATAAGCGCTAGGAAACAGAATATAAAGACGGTTTTCATCTTAAGGGTTTTGATATAGCGAGAAGCTTCATACATGCACAACAAAAGGAAGATACCAAATACGGCCAAGACAGTGGTTTCGGTTAAGTATCTAAAACCTAGTCTTGGCACGTTGATGGCGATGAAAAGCGCCACGCCAAAGGTTGCGCTGTAGGATAGAAGCAAACGGGATGAGTATCTCCGCAGCAGAACCAGAACGAACACGAAAAGAACGGCCATTCCAAGAGCATATGTCGACGCTCCCCAAGAAGCAAAGAGATAGCCGAGAGACAATCCCGCAGCGGTTGCATATGTTAAACCCTCCTTCAAAGCCCTTTTAGGTTCGATTGACCTCAAGAAGAAGAAAATGAACAAGAGGATACCAAAAATTCCCACGGTTTCATCGTCAAAAAACCCGAGAGAGGTTCTTCCTATGTAAGAAGAATTTAGGGCGAGAAAGAGTGCTGAAAAGAGGCCCACCTCTTTGCCGCCAATATCTCTGCCTAAGAAGTAGATGACCAAGCATGCTAACGTTCCCATTACAACTGGAAATATTACGCAAAAATTGAAAACTGGGTCAACGGTAAGAGGGTTAGAGGTAAACATCGACGATGGAGACAAACCCAACGCACTAACTATGATATAGAAAAATGCTGCGGTGGCAGGTAGCCCTGGATAAGATGCTCTAACAGGGTATCCAGCGGGATACCATCTCATGGGGTCACGCCAAGAGGCCCAAGCGAAGAATCCGTTGTCAACCATATGCTTGGTTAGGCGATATTGANAATGTGGGTCAAACTCCGATAGGTTGAAGCCCCAACGAATAGGGAGCAGTCTAACCATGAAAGCGATGAAAAGAATGAGGAGAAGTAGAGAGATATGCATTAGTGAAGAATGAGACGCTCTAAAGCGGAGAGCCCCAAAACTCTTTAAAGCATCAATGACCTTTTCTCTGCTAAACAGCCTTCTGATTTTCATTGTAAAGAGCTCTTCCTTCTTCAACAATTCAAGGAACCAGTTTATTTCTCTTACGGTTTTGGAAAGCGACAAGTTAATTTGAATATATGGTAAAAAAACGTTCGTTAGGAAGATGCTACTGAAGCATTAATGTACCCTTCTTTTCAAATCCCGCGCGCATTTTGATTCGTTCTAAAGTTTTTGGGATATTACAATGAATTTAGGTGTAACAAATTTGAACATACCAATTCTGGCAAGAACTTTCAGGGATGGTATTATTTTTCTATATTTCTGAAAGTATATGGGATACACATCCTCAACGAGGTTGAGCACCGAGTCTCCATCAACCTTTGTGGCTTTAGAATACTTGCGGAGTTTTTTCAATAACGACCAATATGTGGGCTGAAAAACCCTATACGAGTTTCCTCGATTCGCCAGTCTGACATATTGAGTTGCAAGTTTCTTTGGTAGATAGTCAACAAACCA
>JGI24422J19971_10002000_pt1 | contig 12595 bp, 12 predicted proteins | sample DeeMarSWOR152_54_FD_19971 | JGI IMG/M metagenome (IMG submission 19971) | reverse complement strand
ATACCTGCCACGACGAAGGCGAGGATCAGCAGCGGGAGGATCTCGATCGTCATTCTAAGTCCCTGGCTTATGCCGGCGATGTGCTGTCCCTCACCACTGCGGTATCCCAGTATGATCAGGATGACTGCGAGCACTCCCATGATGAGCGTAGGGATCAACATGGTCGACCTCCTCCTGCCTTGTGCCGTACTACTGCTCCGCTGTGCCATCGGTCCGGTTCTCGCGTCTTGAGGATGAAAAAGTCTGACGTGCCGCTCTAGAAGAGCTCGGATACCATTCTGCAGACCTCCTCGAGAAACCGAACGTCTTCCTCGGTGAACGGCGAGATGGTGTGTGAGTCGATGTCTAGCTCGCCCACGAACCGTTCGTGCTTGAGAATTGGGACCGCAATCTCGGACTGCACTCGCGGACTGCATGACAGGTAGTTATCTTCATCAGTTACGTCCTGAGCGACGACTGTCTTGCTTGCTGCCGCCGCGTGGCCGCATATCCCTCTTCCGAACGGTATGCGAACATGCTCAGTGGGTTCTCCTGCGAATGGTCCTAGAACGAGTTCCTCCTTATCCGCATCGGCCACGTAGAACCCCACCCAATCGTAATGCTCAACGCCGTCTCGCAGCATCGTGCAGATGATCTTGAGCTTCTCATCTCTGTCCAGGGAACCGTTGACAGTGTCTCTCACGCAGCCCTGTAGGCGATTGAAAAGATCCGCTCTGTCAGTCATCTACTTCCTCCGACGTATCTCTGTAATCTACGGGGACCCGACTCCTTTGGCTGGTCCGACGCACGAAGAGCTCTCCTGAGATGCGGGATCATAATCGATCCCCCCACGATGAGGATAATGGCGAGCGTCTCGTCGACCTCTTCGTCGTTCATGCTCTGCGTGCGACAGTGGAATCGCTTGACGTCCCCGGCCACCGTATTTCATCACGATCTCACTGGGTTTCTCTCTCTCTTCCATGAATTTCAGGATCGGAGAATCGGACATACTCAGAGTCTCCTCTAGAACCTATACCCACGCACCTCTTCAGGCGTGAGTTCCACACCGAGACCGAGTGCAACTCGGTTGACAAAACAGAAATAGCTGGTGATCAGATTAATGTTGAGAATGTCCTCATCTGAGAATCCGGAGCTACGCAGGGCCTGGATGTCTGAGCTGTCGATCTTCTCAGGGCTGAGACTGAGTGTGAGGGCATAGTCGACCAGGAGGCGCGACCTGTCAGGAAGATTTACGGATCGAGGGTCGTTGATGAGCTTCCGGAGCTTCTCGTCGTCATGCCAGTAGTGACGCAGCGCCTCAGCGTGATGGCGCACGCAGTACTCACAACGGTTTGCTGCCGATACGATTACGGCGATCAGTTCACGTTCCTCTCGGGACAGCCCGGAGGTTCCGAACATGAGCGTCAAATACAGATCAATATGTGCGTGAAGAGCGGAGGGGTTCAGACTGTGCACCCTCATGATGTTTGAGATCTTGCCCCGTTCTCGCTTCAGGCGTTCGTACAGCTCCTTGAGCTGTCCCGTCGCCTCTCTGTCATCTATCGTAGAGATCCAGGGCATAACCTGGTACCTCCGGCTATCGTGAGTTCTGAGTCCAGGTCGGCAGGGGTGGTGGAACTCCGGTCTGACTGCTCCGGCCCCGCGGAGGGGGGGGTGTGACAATGGTGTGAAGCATACCAGATGAGACATATGCGAAGTCCCAATCCCGGCACAACGGACTCATCAGTTGCCTGGCTGGTGTTCACTTGAGCAATTCGAGCATCGTGTCGATATCGGTAGTCGGGAGTCTGCAGGCGTGGTCGATGCAGACATAGGCGGTTGCTTTGCCGTCGATGCTCGTCTGATGACTCACGTACCCGGCGAGTTGGTCCATGTGAGATGACTCAGGCCCGAGCGGGCGAAGCAGTACCACCTTGTTCGGCATGAACTGCCCGTTGAGTGCGCTCAGCATCTCTTTTGTGTCGCTGGCGTGTGGATCTCCGACGATGACCACTTCGTATGTTGGCCCGACTGCGAAGTCGACGGCGACCATGAGCTGAGTGTGAGCAGTGACCGATCGGCTGACGATTCCGGAGAAGGCACTCCCGATCTGTGCCGCCCTCTCCTCGAAGTCAGGATTGGCGGTCAGGTGTGCGAGGCGGAGAAGGTTGAGCATCGATATTGAATTACCGGACGGTCGCGCACCGTCGTACGACTCCTTCCTGCGAACGAGCAGTGACTCGGCCTCGTCCGCCGTGAAGTAGAATCCGCCGTTGCTCTCGTCCCAGAAGTGCTCAATCGTGTAGGCGTTCAGGTCGAGCGCGGACCGGAGGTAGGAGACCTCGAACGTGGTTTCGTACAGCTCGAGCAGACCCCAAATGAGAAAGGCGTAGTCATCGAGGTGGCCAGCTATGGCGGCCTCGCCGTCTCGGTACCGGTGTCGGAGTCCACCATCCTTGGTAAGCATCTGTTCGAGGATGAAGTCGGCGGCACGACGCGCAGCCGCAGCATATGCAGGATCGCGGAGTACGCGGGATCCTCTCGCCAGCGCAGCGATCATCAGACCATTCCAGTCGACGAGGATCTTGTCGTCTTTGCCCGGGCGGATGCGTTCCTCGCGGTGCGCCAGGAGCTTCTGCCGCACCGTCTCCAGGCGCTCCCGGAACTCCTCCTCGGAGGCTCCATATTGAGCGGAAAGTGCCCTGGTGGATTCTGTCAGGTGCAGGATGTTACTGTTCGTCCTCGTTCCAGTGGCCTCGTCAGAGAAGTTACCGCCCTCCTCTATGTTGAAGGTCGCCTCGACGAAGTCTGCCTCCTTCGGGGACAGTGATCCCCGTATCTCATCCAGGGTCCATACATAGAACTTTCCCTCCTCGCCCTCGCTGTCGGCATCCTCTGCGGAGTAGAATCCCCCCTCCGGAGATGTCATGTCGCGCAGCACATAGGCGAAGATCTCCCGCGCGGTCGTGGCATACTCCTCGGCCGCGCTTGCCTGATACGTTTCCAGATACGCCATTGCCAGGAGGGCCTGGTCATACAGCATCTTCTCGAAGTGGGGGACGAGCCACCGGGAATCGGTGGAGTAGCGGTGAAAGCCGAATCCGAGGTGGTCGTACATGCCCCCCCGGCGCATCGCCTGGAGAGTCTTCTCGACCATCTCCAGGGCGTGTTCCTCGGCAGTTCGTTTCCAGTAGCGGAGCAGAAAGAGGAGGTTATGCGGTGTCGGGAACTTGGGAGCGCCGCCGAACCCGCCGTCGTGCTCGTCAAACCTGCCGGCGAGCTGTTCGTATGTGAGCTGCAACGTCGCTGCGTCGAGCGCTCGGCCCGGTACGGGACGGGCTGTCTCTCTAAGCGCCGCACTGATGCGATGTGACTGCGTTAGCAACTCGTCGCGCCTTGTGGCCCACAGCTCCCGGACGCGCGGGATCAGTTCCAGCATTCCGATGCGTCCCAGTCGAGCTACCTTCGGGATGTACGTGGCCGCGATGAACGGTCGCTTATCAGGTGTCATGATGATGGTTAGTGGCCATCCTCCGCTCCCTGTCATTAGCTGACAGACAGTCATGTACACCCCGTCTATGTCCGGCCGCTCTTCGCGATCGACCTTGATGCATACGAAGGCGTCGTTCATCAGTGCTGCCACGTCTGGATCTTCAAACGACTCATGTTCCATCACGTGGCACCAGTGGCATGTCGAATACCCGATGGAGAGAAAGATCGGCCTATCTTCTTTTACAGCTCTCTCAAAGGCTTCCTCGCACCATGGATACCAGTCCACCGGGTTATCCGCGTGCTGCANGAGATAGGGACTTTTCTCCGACGCGAGTCTATTCTGTTTTGCCGGGCGCTCGCCAGCTCTGTGCCTTTCTGACATCGTTCGTTCCTTCAGTAGAATGGCTGTGACCGCCACCACGATGGCGAGCGCGAGCAATGAGCCAGCAAACCAGATACTACGCCTGAGGGCCAAACCTTGTTCTCACTCTCCAGCCACACTCCCGTTCGCCATGATCGGGGGCCCCGGGAGCCTGGGACCTGCTGCCCGACGGAGCAGCTTGTCGGTCAATCCTTCCGCATCACGAAGATAAACTGATAGGCGAAGTGCATGGGGAGAAACGCCCACAGTATTCTTCTCAGGGCTTGCTTCGTGACCGCAGCCGGGTTCGGCGACACTAGCAGGGGGGTCTGCTCGGCAAACCACCTATCCTGGTACACTCCAGATATTCGGAGGCGCTCGTTTGTGAAGATCCTCCTCCACTCCTTCAGGGACAGCAGGCGTTCCAGGATATCCTGTTGGGGGGTGCCTTTCGTCCCGATCCAGAAGAAAAGGTGGTTGCTGTTGGGTACTACGATGCAGAAACGGGCGCCACTCTTCGCGACCCGCACCATCTCTCTGATACCTTTCTCCATGTCGAGGAAGTGTTCGAGCGCCCCGATGCAGACGATGTAATCGAAGAAGCTGTCAGGGTATTCGAGATATTCTCCTCTTCCCACACGTATGTGGGAGTGAGGCGAGATCCTTTTCGCGATTACCACGCCCTCTTCTGAGATGTCCACTCCGTACGTGTCCAGGCCTCGTTCGTCTGCTATCTTCAGTAAGTGTCCAGTCCCGCAACCGATATCCAGCAGTTTCCTGCCAGGTACTACGCCCAGGTGATTCAGGAAGACAGCGTATGCGTACGGAGGGCGCCATGCCTTCTCGCCGAGTCGCCGGTGCCGTTGGTCGTACCAACTCTTGATCTCTTCTTCTAGCACCATGCGTGTTGCCCCGTCCGTCGGACAGTACGTATCTGAAGAGTTAATGCTCAAGAGCTACCGTGTGAATAGATATGGCAGTTCACACCCGGTTATAAATCTACCGGCCTCGGAGCAGAGAAAGGCTATGCCCTCAGCGATGTCCTGAGGCGAGGCACTGCTGCGCTTCTGCCATGCAGGTCCATGGCCGCACTGCTCGATAGCCTCTTCCAGCGTCTCGATCGCCGGGACGGGTCCGGGTGCGATCACATTGACGGTAACGTCATGAGACCACGCCTGGTCTTGCGCCAGCAGCAGCGCTCGAGCTCGTGCCGCCTTGGCTGTATTGTAGGCATAGGCAGGGGGGAGGTTCGTGGGGTGCACGGCGATGCCGATGATCCTTCCGTGTCTTCGGTCGTACATGCCGGGGAGCAGGAGGCGCATCAGGTAATAGAGCGGCGCGATCTCCTGGTGCAGATCCTGGAGGGCGGCCTTCGTGTCGAGCGCATCGATCGGCTCCGGATGCCAGCCCGCACCGGGGCTCACGACACAGATATCGACCTGGCCGAACTGCTCGATCGCTGCATCGACGAGTTCCCTGCACCCTTCCTGGTCGAAGACATCGGCGCGGATGGCGACAGCGTTGCTGCCCCGGCGCTTGATGTGCGCCACGATCGCATCCGCACTCTCACCGCTTGTGCGGTAGTTGACCACCACCTTCGCACCCTCGCGAGCGAGCGTCAGCGCCGTGCTCCGTCCAATGCCCTTGCCCGTCGCTCCCGTGACGATCGCGACGTCGTCGCTACACGTCATGCCCATCTGACCTCCGAAGCTATTCGGTGTTAGCGTGTCTATCTGATCTGAGGCCCCCGGGATCCGTTTTCAGCACGAGATGAAGCGCGGATCGGTACGAAGGGTCGATTTCTCTTCTGCATCACGCAGTCTTCTGCATCACGCAGGAAGAATACCGTCTGTCGTGTCCACTGTCAACACCGATTGCGATTGACCGGGTTCCGGGGGAAGGAACGAAGATCGAGCCCGGACCTGATGGCCCGGGCTCTTGTGCATCTATGCCCGCCTTGAGGCTGGAGTTCGTGTACAGAGTGGCTAGTCGAGCAACATGAAGCACTCGTTAGTGTGCCACTTGTACACCCCTGCATCCCACACATTGCCTCCGAACGTGAGTATACCTTTGATCCCGCACTTGGCAAAGAAGACCACACTCTGATTTCTCGCCGGCATCGGCAACTGACCGGCACCCGGAATCTGGGACCATGTCAATGTGGCGAGATCGAGCGCCCACACGTCTCTAAAGAACTGGAACCAAGGATAGTTCCAGCCTCCGTGCACCAGCATTCGATGGGCGACCCAGTCATAGGTCACATCGTGACCTCTTCTCACTGCGGGAGGCCCACCGCTTGGAGTGAGTTCGACCCAAGACATAGCGCTGCCAGGTCCCTCGAGGTTCAGGGCCCATGTATCGTTGAGGAATTGCTCCGGGTCATTGTACCCACCGAACACTATCATACGGTGTCCTTCGGGGTCGTAGATCGCTGCAGCCTCGCGCCTGCCAGACGGAGGAGTTCCACTCGGGTAGACCTGTGTCCAGTCGGACGTCGCCAAGTCGAACGCCCATACGTCGTTGAAGAACGTCGCGTACTCGCTCACACCACCGAAAATCACCACTCTGTGGGTAATTGGATCATACACAGCGACTGGCCCGAGCCTCGGCTCAGGGGCCTGCCCGGGTGGCGATAGGTCGGTCCAAGTCTCGGACCCTGGTGTGAGAGTTAGCTTCCACACGTCATTCAGGAGGGTTCCGCCGGCGTTGCCTCCGAACATGATCAGAGCATGATCCCCCGTATCCAGCACAAGTGCGTACTGCATTCTCCCTGGCGGAGCTGGACCCGCGGGCATGATATGGCGCCAGTAGAGTCCTCTCTCGCAGTGGAGCCCCCAGACGTCATTCATATATCCCGATTCCCCCCAGCCTGCAGCAAGTACCATTTGCCCATTGACAGTGTCGACAACAGCCTGATGCCCGCATCGCGCCTCGGGGGCGAAGCGCTTCCACTCGTACGCCGCACTTGCTTGTGCGAGTACGAGCACCAGGCTCAGGCAGACAACACACAGACTTCCCCGGAGACGAAGGGGTGTCAGTGTCGCTCTCACGAGACAACTCCCGTAGTGTGCGGTTCGTCCCTCGCGGCCGGCGCAGTTGTCCGGCCGATTGCCCTTCTCGGATACGCGGGGGATCTGTCGGGAAGTGCGATCGGACGCTTGGTGCCAGGGAACAGAGCGCCTACTGCGGAATAGGAATTCGGAGAATGCTCGGCCTGATCTAGACCAGACGAGGTGCAGAAGTCGATGACGAGGTGCAAAGGCCAGCCCTTGCCCTTGTATCCCTGCGTTCTTGCACCAATATACCCTATCACACGGCCGATACGGGGTCAATGAGAAAATGCCGACCTGATCAGATCCGTCCACGACTGGTCACAAGCCAGGGGAACCGCGAAAGTGATTGACAGTGACTGGCGCGTGTGGTACAAGGAGCTATGATTTCATAGGAGGAGCAGCGCATGATCACGAGGAGGTTGCCCGTAGGGGTGCTGGCATCGGGGAGAGGCTCAAACCTCCAGGCGCTCATCGACCATATAGAGGCCGGGCGGCTCGATGCAGAGATACGGGTGGTGGTGAGCGACGTGAAGGATGCCCAGGCGCTCGAGCGTGCCCGGCGGCACGGTATCGACGCCTGCTATATCGACCCCGGGCCGCGCCGAACGATCCTGACAGCAGAAGCAGAGGAGCGCTACGTGCAATGCATGCGCGATCACGGTGTGGAACTCATTGCGCTGGCCGGTTTCATGCGCATACTGAAGGAACGGTTCCTCGCCGCCCATGCCGGGAGGATTCTGAACATCCATCCAGCTCTGCTCCCCTCTTTCCCCGGCCTCCAGGCTCAGCGTCAGGCGTTCGAGTACGGGGTGAAGGTATCGGGATGCACGGTCCACTTCGTCGACGCGGGCATCGATACCGGTCCGATCATTATCCAGGCGAGCGTGCCTGTCCGCGATGACGATACCGTGGCTTCTCTCAGCGAGAGGATCCTCGAGGAGGAACACCGTATCTACGCCGAGGCGATTCAGCTCTTTGCCGAGGGCCGCCTGCGCGTGGAAGGGCGCCGTGTGATCATAGAGGGCCCTCGTGTTGAAGGGTAAGCATACGCCTTCAGAGCGGCCGCGATGTGTGTGCACTCGCACGCCGTCGGGCCGATTCCATTTCAGATCAGGTCAGACACCCTGATCGGCGAACCGCCTGCAGAGCGGTCTCGGGTTCAGGTCGTGGGACGATGTTGTGGAGGAGGTGTCGCGGGAGTTGACCGAGGGGGAGCGCGGCGCAGGCACGGACTGAGTCGAGGTTCCTGAGTGTTTGCACATAACACAGCGAGGATCGTGTCGGCGGTCCTCTCAGGGGTTCTCCTGGTTGCTGCCTTTCCCCCCTTCTCCTTCAGCGCGCTGGCGTTCGTGGCGCTCGTGCCGCTTCTCGCTGCCATCGACGGAGTGCGTCCGGCCGCCGGCTTTCGTCTTGGTCTGCTCGCCGGCTTCGTGCTGTCGTTCGGATTGCTGTACTGGGTGAGCTTCGTGGAGGTGCGTGGGACCGTCTTCCCGCTGCTGCTCACCGGCGTGGTAGTGCTCTGCCTCTACCTCGGGTGCTGGTGGGGGCTCTTCGCCTGGCTGGTGAGCATCTGTCGCAAGGGAGGATCTGACCTCGGCCTCGTGCTCGCCCCACCTCTCTGGACGACATTCGAGTTCCTCCGAACGCTCACGCGTCTCGGCTTTCCCTGGGGATCACTCGCCTACACTCAGACCGATGCCGTTCCGTTCGTCCAGTTCGCCTCTTTCACCGGTATCGCCGGGGTGACGCTCTGGATCGTGATCCAGAATGTACTCGTCTATCGTCTGCTGTTCCGCGACACCGGCGCCCGGCGAGTCTGGACTGGATGCATCATCGCAGCGCTCTTTCTCCTTCCCTGCGTTCACGGGCGTACCGTGTTGGGGAGAGTCCAGCCGCCGCGGGAACGCACGGTCATCCTCGTCCAGGCGAACATCGATCCCAACATGAAGTGGGAGGAGGGGTACCGAGATACGTCGTTCGCTGCGTACGATGCCTTGACACGCGACGCCGTCCGCAGATGGCAGGAGGCGGGTGGGGAGGAGGGCGGGGAGTATCCTCCGCTCGTAATCTGGGCGGAGACAGCCGTCCCATCGGCGGTGAGGTTCGACGCGAGCGCCCGGTACTTTGTCACAGGGCTCGCGCGCGAGCTCGGGGTCCCGATCCTCACGGGAGCGCCGGATTTCCAGTCCGAGAGAGGGAAAGTATCACACTACAATGCAGCCTTCCTCGCTCTTCCGAGCGGGGAGATGGACGGCGAGTACCGGAAATTGCACCTCCTTCCCTTCGGGGAGATGATCCCATATGACGAGGTCATCCCGATCCTCCGGAGAGTGGACCTGGGGGAAGGCGACTTCTCGCCCGGAGATGAGGCGACAGTATTCGAGGAGCCGGGTGGGACATCGTTCGGCGTTCTCATCTGTTTCGAGTCGGTCTTCCCTCGTCTGGTGAGGCGATTCGTGCTCTCGGGAGCGGAGTTTGTGGTCAACATCACGAACGATGGCTGGTTTGGCAGGAGCGCGGGTCCCTATCAGCATGCATCGATGGCTATCTTCCGCGCCATTGAGTACCGTATGGGGCTCGCGCGGTGTGCCAACACCGGGGTATCGATGATCGTCGATCCCTATGGGAGGATCGTGTCGAAGACCCGGATCTTCGAGCGGGCAATCGTCATCGATGAGGTCGCACTGAGACAGGGTATGACCTTCTATGCCCGGCATGGGGATCTCCTCGTGCTGGCGGCAGGGGCCGCCAGTCTCCTGCTGTTGCTCGTGCGGGTCGCGCGGACGAGGTTCACTCGCTCGTGAGATGGCGACTCTCGGGGGCGGTCGAAGCTGCTCCCAAAGACCAGTCATCAGGCGGCAGAAGGTGTACCATGACCATGCTGAGGGTCGTTCCCTACGACAGATCGCGCGACCGCGCCTGGCGGCGATTCCTGGATGAATCGACCAACGGGACGATATTCCACGATCTCCGGTTTCTCGCCTATCACCGAGAGCGGGAGTGGTCAGATCACCATCTGCTGTTCTACGATGGGGAAGAGGTTGTTGCTCTCCTCCCCGGTGGCCTGGTCCCCGGGGAACCGCCGCGTTATGTGTCTCCGTGCGGGGCATCATTCGGTGGATTCGTCGTCCGCGGGCAGCCTCCGGCGCGCCTGGCGACTGCTCTCGTTCGCACGTTGATCGAGCATGTACGTGGAGAGGGTGCAGGGGCGATCGAGATCAGTCCCTCTCCGCCGGTGTACCAGGCATCGCCGGGGCATGCTATCGAGTTCGCCCTGTCTGCCGCCGGGTTCCGTAGACAGGTACGGGCCCTTACCCATGTCGTGACTCTTGGCGGCGTAAACAACCTTGGAGAGACGTTCGTGAGCAGTGCGCGGCGCGCGGCGCGCAGGGCGGGCCGGCTCGGTGTCAAAGTAGAATCGTCAGAGGACTATCGGAAATTCTATGATCTGTTGTGGGCCGATCGACAGGCACTCGGTGCGGAGCCGACGCATAGTCTCGAAGATCTCATGCGCTTGCGGGAGCTTGTTCCGGAGGCGCTCCACCTGTTTCTGGCGAAGGCGAAGCGCGAACTCGTGGGAGGCACCCTGCTGTTCGTCTGCAACAGGCGGGTCGTGCTCAATTTCTATCTCTGCCGCAAGCGTGAACGTCAGGACCTGAGGATGTCTAACCTGCTCGCCTCCCAGACCATCGACTGGGCGAGCCGGGAAGGTTTTCTCTACTACGACTTCGGCACGTCGACGATCGACATGGAGCCGAACTGGGGACTCGTGCGCTTCAAAGAGGGGTTCGGAGCGACCCCCTATCTCAGAGAGCACTGGAAACTCGAGTTGGGGTGATCTGTGAACATCGACGGACATGTCCACCTCGGCAGGTGGTCTGATGAACGCTTCTTCGGAGTCGAAGCATCGATCGATGATGTCGAGCGGGCGCTAATCGGAGCCGGGCTCGATGGCGCGGCCGTGACCGCTACCGATCTGAGGAGAAATGACTCGGTCCTCTCCTCCCTGGATCGTGCACGCGAGCGGGGATCTGCCTCCGAGGTTCGTGTGCGGTACTGGTTCTTCCCCTGGGTCGATGTCAATGATGTGGGAATGATGGACTTCGTCGGCCATCACATCGATCGCATCGACGGCCTCAAGTTCCACCCTTCATTCGATCGGACTCCCGCCACAGACCGGCGCTATCTGCCGTATGTGGAGCTCGCTGCCGAGCACGCTCTCCCCGTTCTGCTGCACTGCGGCCGCTGGCAGGAGATGGCGAGCTACAAATTCGGCATAGAGCTCGCTTCCGCCCACCCGGGGGTCGACTTCATCCTCGCCCACATGGGAGGAGACGACCCGCGGTTGCGTATCGCCTGTGTTGAGGACGTGGCCGCAGGGGATCTGCCGAACGTCTATCTCGACCTTGCAGGGGTGCGCGAGTACTGGTGTCTGGAGCGGGCTCTCGACAGGGTTGGGAGCGAGCGGCTCATCTTCGGGAGTGACTTCCCGTTGGGACATCCCCGCGTCTACCGTGCGCTCATCGACGTGCTCGATCTCCCTGATGAAGTTGAGGCCGCGGTCATGGGCAGGAACCTTCTGGGATTGCTGTCGAAACGCCGCATGAGCGAGTGAGGGGAGGGCTGTTCTATGAATGTCCTTCCCGTGCGAGCGGGGGGAGGAGCGGCCGGTTCTCCCGAGGGCCGGCCCCTCTGGCTGAGGATAGTACCTCTCGCCGCCCTTCTCGTCGGTCTGGCGCTCTTGAGGAGCATCTTCCTCACGCACGATCCCCCGGCCGAGCTCGTCGAGTGGGGGCTCAACGTCGGCGGATTCCTGTATGATGAGGGATGGTGGACCGCCAATGCGCGCGACCACGCAGTCTTCGGCGAGTGGCTGAGCGGAGAGTTCGATCCGATCATCATCTCTCCCGTATCTTCGCTCCTGTTCAGAGCGAGCTTTCTCGTGCTCGGGCAGGGGCTGGTTCAGGCGCGCGTGGTCTCGGTCGTGCTCGGCATGGCGGGCCTCGTGTTGCTCTTCTCGATCCTCAGGCGGACGTCAGGAGAGAAGGCGGCGTTCTGGGGCGTTCTCCTCGTCGGCCTGTATGTGCCCCTTCTCATCGTTCACCGCACAGCTCTGCTCGAGTCCTCAGCTCTGTTCTTTGGCATCCTCAGCGTCTGGCTCTGGATGCGGGGTTCGCCCACCGCCCATGTCGGATCCGGTCTGGCCATGGCCGCTGCCATGTTGACGAAGCCCACGGTGATCGTCGTTGCCATACCGCTCTGTATTGCCGCCCTGTGGGTGCCGGCACGCTCGCGACGCAGAGAAGTGCTGAGTATTGTGGGGGGGCTCGTCGCAGGGGGCCTCATCTGGTGGCTTGTATGGGGACTGGTGCAGCCGGGAGGTATGGTCCGGATGCTGTCATTCTATACTGGGCCACGTTGGCGGCCGATGAACGGAGGCTCCGCATCCTGGCTCTTCTCTGGCAGATTGGAGGCGGGTCCCTCCTCTCGCTCTCGGCATACCAGCCGATGCGCTACTTCGTCAAGCTCTCGCCCTCCATTGCTGTGCTGGCAGCGTCCGTCGTCCTGCCGGCGCGGCGGGATGGGAGGCTGTCCAGGGGTGAATCGTTACTCGCACTGGTCCTGGTAACGGCGGTGGCGAGCCAGGTGGCATACTCGCTTACGTTCGGCATCGTTCGCCGCTGGCTCGCTCGTCTCGACCTCCCCCAGC
>JGI24422J19971_10001999_pt1 | contig 12597 bp, 15 predicted proteins | sample DeeMarSWOR152_54_FD_19971 | JGI IMG/M metagenome (IMG submission 19971) | reverse complement strand
CCAGCTACTCAATAGTCTGCCAGCAATCGTTACGAGAGATCTGGAACTCGCTAGAGAATTCGAAATAGGCAAGGAAAATGACTTTGTTCACATCAAGGTGCTTGACTCCGTGTATCAGGGTCTATTTTCAGCTGAACTGGGCCTCAAGAGCATCCATTCAATAGGTTGCCCTTTGACAAGCGCGGTCGCCTGTGCCTTAGCTAAGACAACCACAAAGCTGGTTACTATTGTCAAGGATGCCGTGTCTCCCGATCTACGGTCGATTGAAATCTGGTACAAGACCTTAGAAGTGTGAGCGAATGGGTTTTCCCCTTTCGGTATGGGACATAAGCCTATGGATAGCTGTCACTGCCATGATTCTACTTGTAACATCAGAACTTCTAGCACCTTACTCAGACCACTTCGGAGACTTTGTGATAGAAAAGGCACGACTAAGAATAGCGGCACTGATTCTGGGCCTCGCTTTCATGGTTACTGTTGTGTTAAGAGCGTTTATGCCTGCATAAACACGAACGCGCGTCAAGGAAAGAATAGAACTCCTGGCAAGGTCTTCTAGAAAAAGTGTCCGTAACCCTTTAAGTATCAGGCAGAGTAAGAAAGATAAGGCGATCCAGTTGAAGTCAACCCTAGCGCTGCTATTGGTCTTCGTAGGTTTGTTCGGTATCATGAATAGTGCCTACGCTCCTTGGTCAACTATAGGGACAGGCTACGCCATTACCTCGAACTATCACGGAAAGGATGTCCCCTTGATGGCCACAGTCACGGTGACTGCAGGCACACTCGACCCAGGCGTGACGCAAGTAACGTTTAGGTGGCACAGACCAGATGACACAGTTGTGCGAGAAGTAACGGTGCCTGTTTTCACAAACGGAAGTAGTGGGCAATGGAACAATGGTGACACAGCTCTCATCCGATATGCGATAGACAGTTTCAAGCCAGATGTACTTGGTGATTGGGGCATTCAAGTATTCTTCCGAGACTCTGCAGGAAAGCAGAAGGCTGGCCTCAACAACGTTATTAAGATCAAGGCCNCTTCCTTCAACGTTGTGCCCGAAATACCACTNGGCACAGCAGCAATCGTGCTAAGCATGTTTGGAGCATTAGGAATTCTCGCGATAAAGAAAAAAAGACTCTAGCTCCTTGAAACACGATTTGAATGTTTTCCGAATCGACGGGTAATTCAGCTGACACATTACTGACCAGCGACCTGTCGATTCCTAAAGGTTGGAAAGAGCTTAGAGGAGCTTGTGCCTAGAAGTCTGTTTCTTACCCGTGCGCAGCTATTGTTATGTCGAAGCTGAAACTGGTTATTCCCACTATGCTTGCTGAGATAGATAGCGTAAGTTTGACTTCAATTACCTCATTTGCGTTGAGCGTTTGACCTTCGTAATCCCAGCTGAGAGTCATATAATTAGAGGCGTTCGAAGGATTCCAGTTCGATGTGGCCATACTAAGAGTAGATTCGGTGTTGCCTTCGTTACGTATGTAGAGTGTTCTGGTCACATTTGAATCGGGTTCCAGAATGCCCCAATTTATAGATGTAACTGTATCTGTGCAGGATTGATCCCAATAAATGCCGACGCCGATGGCTTCTATTGACCCAGTGTTAGAAATGGTCTGGTTGCGTAGGGCTGCCGACACTATAGGTCCCAGCAAACCAAGGCTGAGAGTGTACAGAACGAGCGCCAAAGCAGCACCCGCCACTAAACCTTCTTTTCTTTGCATCTTTGCTGCACCATTACGTATCACATATATGAAGACTTAATAAACATTGTTGTATAGTTGTTCTGCGCATGTACACTTTTCATTCCAAGAACGAAAATGCCATGCTAACTGAAGGCGCTGATAATTATGTCGAAGCTGAACTCCCTAACATCATAGGCAACGAGATATTCCGTGAAGTCTGGAGAAGAACTTGAAGACAAAGTTAGGGTCACTTCGACCATTTCGATGGGAAGTACCGCGGCGCCATCGTAATTCCAAGTCAAATTCAGGTAGCTTGAAATATTCGCAGGTTCCCAGCTCGCTGCCTCTAACTGCAATTCAACTTCTCCATTTCCCTCATTGCGAATGTACATTGTAGTGTTTCTTGTCATCCCTGGCTCCAGGCCCCCCCAATCAATGTTAAACAGTGGAGTCGTGCAGGTGCTGTCCTGATAGATCGCTATGCTTGGTGGATGCTGCAAATTACCTCTCGTGTTTATGAGCCGTGTAAATGAGAACAATCCTTCTAGGGCCTCGGATGAAAGCAGAATGAGAATCACAAGGATGGCTATGACAACGAGCGGTTTGAGCATGTCATGAAGCAGCGATGAAGAAGAATCCGAGATGACCGGCCACCTTGATCATAGTATCTTCATGGATTCTATATTTCAGCTTTTCCAGGTTGTGTAGGTGTACTTGACTAACACCAGTGGACTCAAAGGCAGATGCTGCCAAGCGTACATCAGAAAGAGTGAATAGCGTCCAGCAAACTTCTTAGGAGAAAATGGAAATCCCAACTTGTATCTCAAAAAACTGACTTCAGCATCAAACTCTATTAGCAGGAGGAACAGCTCAACGTGTTTGCAGTTGGACATATCGCTCTGGGCTACTTATCGTGTAAGACTGCCTCCAAACTTCTACGCGTCAAAATCAACATCCCCCTGCTCTTTCTGGCTTCAGTACTGCCAGACATTGACCTTATCCTAGGATTAGAACACAGAGGACCAACTCACTCGATTATAGTATACGCCATAGCGTTTCTGCCCATTTTCTTAGTTTACGGTAAGCGGTGCCTGCCCATCCTGGTGGCTTTGACTCAACATTCACTTATGGGAGACGTGTTAACTGGTGGCGGAGTACAGATTCTGTGGCCTGTCACCAGCCAATGGTATGGTTTGCAGATATGTATGGCAAGTGATTTGAGCATTTCTATGGAGTGGGCCACTTTTCTGCTGTTTCTGGTCTTATTCTGGAAGATCAATGACGCACGGTCCTTACTGAAGGGCCACAAACTCAATCTGCTGCTGACGATTCCTGTTTTCGCAATAGTCTTGCCTGCATTCCTAGGCTTTCCGATGGCAGTTCCTGTTGCGCTGGTCGTCCCACACCTTATCCTACTGGCGATATTGGCTATTCCAATAATCACCGGTGTGAAGCGCACCCTAAGAGATCCATAGCCTCAGCAAACCGGAGAAGCACACGTTATTCTTTCGCATCGTTAGCATTCTGCTTTGATGAATAGAACCAAGCAGCTGGCGATGCTCAGGTGCCACCATGGATTTTTACAGCTCGATTTGGAGGTCTTCTTTGGCTCTTCTTCTCAGATCCCGTAAGCCAGCATACCCGCAACCGCGAACAAAGCAACTATCAAGAGTAAGGTTATGACCAGCGCTTTCTCCCTCATGGGACGAATTCTAAGAATGATGCTTCGCAAACTCCAAATGCTCGGAGCTGGAAGCGTTCCATCAGCGTTCATCTGCGCCTCTCTCGGCGGTGGCACTCTTTTCAGCTTTCCGATAAAGAACAACGTAGCGTTGACGAAGTATGGAATGAACATGATAACGGCTGCTCGCTCCAAGTCTGCCAGTATGGCCACGCATGCCAAGACGGCGCCCATGCCAAACGTGCCAACATCTCCTGGAAAGACACGAGACGGATATCTGTTGAAGTAAAGAAAAGCCAAAAGCGCTCCAATAAAAGGGGTCAGAATAATGTAGCCTATCGGCTTGTCCAAACGAAAAGTCAAAAGCAGTAGCGCCAAAGCCATTATCAGAGACGAACCCGCCTCCAGCCCATTCAAACCAGCAAACATGTTTATGGCGTTAGCAGAAGCTGTCACCGCAAACGGAAGAATAATAGCATAAAAAAGAACCAGTCCCAGCAGTCCAAGCGCTGCAAAATCAAGCACTCCAAAAGGCGTCGTAATCGCTGTCCTGCCCAAGCGCATCACAGCGAGTGGAACGCCGCCAAGTAAAGGCGTAAGAACTTTTATGCGCCATCTCAACTCGAAAATGTCGTCCACAAATCCTATGAACGCTGTCAACAGCACAGTGGCAGCCGTTCCAATGACTTCCAAGTTCAGAAATTCATCGTTAAAGGGTATGAAGAAGAAGAGTCCGAGCAAATAGGCAAGGACGAGTATGACTCCGCCGGACTCAGCAATAGCCGGCGAACCCTGCTTGTGAATGTCCTTTCCAGTGATGCCGACTTGTTTGGCCTTTCTTATATAGGCGGGAAGGATGAGCAGGCATGCGAGCAGCGAAATGAAGAAGCTCTCCAACAGAATTAATGCTGTCTCCGCCTCAATCATTGTTCTCGGTTTCCTGCCTTGAAGGCTTATCATCTGTCTATAACGGGTTTAAGCGTTCCTATTCAATTCAGACCGAGATTCTTGTGCGCCAGTTGAGAATATCGATTACCTTCGCCCATAAGCCTCGCGATGAACTATCGCACTCAACAGCCTTCTGGGTCGAACTCTTGGCTTTTCAGCCGCGTGACCAACCGGAACAATGGCGACTGGTCGAACACCGTCTGGAATTTTCAACACCTTCTTGGCTTCTTCCTCATGGAACGCTCCAACCCAGCATGTGGCAAGCCCCATAGCCTGCGCCGTCAGCAACATGTTCTGAGTAGCCGCTGCCGTGTCCTGTAGGCAGTAAAGGTTGATGCCTCTTGAACCGTATCCCTTAGCTGATCGTTGGGGATCAGCGCAAACCACCACAACGACTGGGGCTTCTTCAATGAAGGTTTGATCCCCCGCTGCCTCACAAAGATCATGTTTAATCTCGGGTTCTCGAACTACGATAAACTCCCAGGGTTGAAGGTTTCCTGCTGAGGGCGCCCATCTCGCTGCTTCAATGAGTTTTTCGACTTCCTCGTCCGAAACTGGTTGGTTGCTGAAGGCTCTGACGCTTCGGCGGTTCTTGATGGCTTCGAAAACGCTCAAGTGGACAACTCCAGACTATACTATTCTTACAGCTGTTTCTATTGTGATTCCGCGTTCAGTTATGTTAAAGGGAATGAGCCGCGGCTCGTAAACAGCTCTTCGCATCTTCTTGAGCCTGATGCGCCTGTCGATTCCACCTGCAGTTTCATTCGCTGTAAACTCCATGACGCCGTCGGCCAAATGCTGCATAGTTGTCTCAGTCTCCGTGTCATGCATCTTCTGAGTCAGCAACAGAAAGTGTATGCCGCCCTGTTTGCGAGCATTCTCAAGTAGCAGCTCAACCGTCTTAACTATAGAGTAATATTTCTGGGTTAAGATAAGGTAGGAGAGCGAGTCGAGAAGAATCCACCGATCTTCAGCGATAGCCTTTGGAATGTTTTCAGTCAAAGTCTGTATGGCATCAGCAACTGAGGTTTGGTAGTAGACCCAATTGCCCTTTTCCTGAAGTGGCGCTATGTCCCAGCCGAATGTTGAGAAATCCTCTTTTATGGTGTCGGGTGAGCGTGAGGTTGAGAAATAAGCGACTCTTTCATTGCGAAGAGCATGCTGATACATTATTTGTTGAGCCAGTATGTCGTATCCAGACCCAGGCTCGCCAGTCATAACCACTACGCTCTTGTCTGGCAATCCACCGCCTAACATTTCGTCAAGTCCTTCAATCCATAATCGAAGAAGCTTCAATCTTCACCCCAACCTCTATCGTTGCTTAATATTGGCTGTCAGGCAGATATTTTACGTTTGTTGCATATTAGTTCATTTTCAAGAGCGACACATGACTAGAGTCTGCGCTAGTAGTTGAAATCGCATCCGAAGAGCTTTGGTCCAGGCTTCCAAGTGCGACCCGTCAAGTCTATGAACAACTCGACATAGCCAAGGTTTATGAAACCCTGTTCATAGAGAAATCTTATCGTCTTAGCATTTCTGGCAACTGGCTTTATATCCAATGTTGATAGCCCTCTTTTCCGTGCCTCGTCGACAACTCTGTTTATCAGTTGCTTTCCTATTCCTCTGCCGCGGTGGACTCTGCTGACGATCAGAGGCTCTATCTCAGTCTCATAGTCTGCTAGCATTAGTCCGACCAATCCAACCACCTTTGAACCCTGCACTGCAACCCAAAGGCTGTCTGCTCCAACCCTGCCCAAATGCTTATCGAAGTAGTCTTCAGGGTGCTCGCCGCCAATGCTTGGGTCATCGTATATTTCCCGATGCCATTCAGTGAGTTCTTTCCACAAGGCGCGGCACTGTTCCTTGTCTCGAGACGTGTACTTGCGGACTATAAACGATGTTGCCATTATCTTGCACCAACAGAAGAGTCTATCAACTGCCTATTCAAACTGCGCCTAGAAACATAAAAAGAGGTTGTGAAAAGCACTTAAACCGTGCAGAGACACTTCTAAGAAGGATGAACCATAATGACTACGCAAGAAGGGTTTCGGACAACCCGGCTTCTTTATTACGAGGACGCCTACCTCAAGGAATTTATAGCTAAAGTCTTGGCAACTCAAGCGATAGGCGGGCAAGAAAAGATTGTTCTGGACCAGACTGCATTCTATCCTCTAGGTGGCGGACAACCGCCTGACACAGGAAAGATAAAGGGTGCAAATGGCGAGGCTGCAGTCACAGACGTACATATGGAGAAAGGAGCCCTTATTCACGTCGCACGAGTGGAAGGTACAATAACCGAGGGCGAAACGGTGGCAGGAGTCATCGATTGGAATCGTCGATATACTTTGATGCGTAACCATACTCTCGCACATTTGATGGCTGAAGCCATTCGGAAGGCAACTGGCTTACCGAGCGAAGTCGTCAGCTCAGGATTAGACGTGGACAAAGCACGGTTGGACCTTGCACGCTCAGGCTCACTTGGCCCTTTTCTTCCAGACATCCAGAAAGTCGCTAACGATGTCATCAACGAAAACAGACCTGTAGAAATCAAAACCATGCAACGAAAAGAGGCTGAAGAATATGTCGCCCGATTTCATGAGAGCTTGAAGACCCTTCCACCGCAGGTCGAAACGGTGCGCATAGTCGAGGTCAGAGATTGGCATGCCTGCGCCTGTGGAGGCATACACGTTAAGAACACCGATGAGATCCGGAGTGCTGAGATCTTACGGAGGATGTCTAAGGGCAAAGGAGTTGAACGCATTGAGTTCAGAGCAAAAACGTCTTAAGCTACATGAACCATCCTTCATATTTGGATGATGAACACGAGAGACAGAGCATTTGGCTGTGATTGAATCTCTCGACGGGCGAACTGACAAAAATAAATTCCTTTTAACATTTAGACTGCAAAAAGCTTATTATGGCAACTCGTTTTAGACACAAATGCGTCATCAAAGGAGAAGAAGAAAACATGCCTTGTTCAGTCGTAGTTTGCGGCTTCTTTGGCGACACAGGCAAAGGCAAAGTCATTTCCTATTTGGCTTTGAAGGACAAGCTGGACATCACCGCACGTGCGGGGGTCGGACCAAACGCGGGACACACTGTGCTTTATGAAGGCAAGAAATTTGGACTAAGCATGTTGCCCAGTGGTTTCACGCAGAAAAAGTGTCGCCTGCTAATCGGTCCAGGAGTTCTAGTTAATCCAGACATCCTGCTACGTGAAATCAAACTCACCGAATCCGAAGGGAAAGTCGGCGTGGATCCTCAGTGTGCTGTGATCGAAGCTCGCCATATAGAAATTGACAAAGCTGGACACCTCGCCAAAGACATAAAGACCACAGGCACGGGAACCGGACCGTGCAACGCCGAACGCGCGTTAAGAAAAGCGAAGCTTGCGAAAGAAGTGGCTAAGCTAAAGAAGTATCTAACTGATGTGCCTCTGGAAGTGAACACAGCAATCGACGAGGGAAAACAGGTTTTAATCGAGGGTACTCAGGGCACTTACTTGTCGCTTTATCATGGCACGTATCCTTATGTCACATCCAAGGACGTAACAGCCTCAGCGGCATGCTCAGACGTGGGCGTTGGACCCACGAAAGTTGACAACGTCACGCTTGTTTTCAAAGCTTTCACAACGCGAGTAGGCGCAGGACCACTTGAAAACGAGCTTTCTTTAGAGGAAGCTGAAAAGCGTCGATGGGCAGAGTATGGAACAGTGACTGGCCGGCCTCGCCGTGCTGCTCCTTTCAACGTGAACTTGGCCAAGCGGGCGGTGATGTTGAACGCAGCGACTCAGGCGGCTGTAACAAAGATTGATGTGATGTTCCCACAATGCAAAGGAGTCACATCCTACGGCAAACTCACTAAGGATGCAAAGTCGTTCATCAGCGATATTGAGAAGGAAATCAGGATTCCTGTGACTTTGATTGGCACCGGACCTGGCGCCCTAGAAATGGTGGATCGGAGACGTAGCTAGAAAGTTCTTTTAGACACTTCCGTTCAACTGTATTGCTTTCGCGTAGTGGTAAGCAATAGCGCAATATGGGTAAGTTGACTTGCCTGACTCCAACATTGTGAAGTATCTGGATCGAGTTTCGTCCAAACCAATCGTACGACAGTTGATCTATTCAGGTTCTGTGGTCTTCTTCTTCGGGATAATTCTGATTCCACCAATTCTGGGCATTTTCCTCAAGTGGAACACATTAGGCGAAATCTTTCAAGATCCCAGTTTGATGGCAAGAGCATCTTCAGCGATTTATGCCTCGTTTGCAATCGCTTTCCTCGTCGCCTCTCTTGATATGATTGTTGGTTTGCCGTTTGCATGGTTTATTGCCAGAGGAGAATCACGATGGCTAAACGTCATTGATACGCTCGCTGACATGCCCTTTATCATTCCAACCGTGACACTAGGCTACTCGCTTCTCCTTTTCTGGAACCGATCCGAAGGTGTTTCCCAGTTCTTCGGCAGCAACCCTCTTGTTCCAGAAGGCTGGCTTCTAATTGCGCTTCTGCATTTTGCCTTTTCGTTTCCAGCTGTGGTTAGGGTCATAGCGGGTGCAATTCTCGATTACAAGATGGTTTACGAAGAAGCTGCACGAACTCTTGGCGCTGCACCTCTTACGGCTGATAGAACCGTCACGCTTCCAATTCTGAAGTCAAGCCTGATCGCTGCCTTCGTATTGGCTTTTTCAAGGTCGCTCAGCGAAACTGGCGCCACAGTCATTGTGGCTGGGGCCTTTGAGACAGGAGTTGTTTTCATCAATAACACCCGAGTTCAGTATCAAGGTTCAATGGTGTTCGTGAGTTTGGTCTTGATACTGACCGCGAGTTTGCTTTATTTGACCATAAGACTTCTTGGACCACGGTTCAAGTTGCCGGTCAAACGAGTATGGCCCTATGCTGAGAGAAAGCTGGGTGGGTTCAAAATGCGCGTCTCTCGAGATCTATTAACAAGTTTGATTTTCTTTGTCTTTGTTTTGATTCCTTCTCTCTTCATTGTTCTCCCCGTTGTTGGAGCCTTAACCAATGGCACATTGAACCAAGCGATTGGAGGCACTGGTGCGTGGCAGGGATATTGGCAAAGTCTTCTTCTGTCTTATTCTGTGGCAGTGGTTGTTACCGCGCTGAATGTGCTTCTCAGTTTGCCTATGGCAGTTTTGATAGCAAGAAAACGATGGGGCGCGGGCGCTTCAACAGCGCTAGACGTGTTGTCCAATGTCCCATTGATAGTTCCATCCATCGCGTTAGGTGCTTCAATGGCTATTTTCTGGAAGAGTTTTGCCTTCATTCCAGAGGTTGCGTTGATAATCTTTGCTCACATGTCCATCACTTATCCGTACTTCGTGAGGGCGATGGTCGGAGCTGTCGAAAGAGTTACCATGGATCTTGAGGAAGCCTCACGAACGCTTGGGGCTAGACCTTTCACGGTTTTCAGAACTATCATACTGCCCTTGACAAAATACTCCTTGTTCGCTGGAATCATCATGATGTTTGCGAGAAGCGTTGACGAAACCGGCGCTACCTTGGCTGTTGTGACAAGCTTGAAAACCGCTCCAGTGCTACTTGTTGGCTGGGTTAGTGATTTGGAGAGAGGAGTGATGTCTGCTTCAAATGTAGCCCTAGGGGCAGGGGTGCTGGTCCTGTTTTCTTTCATTATTCTCTTGGTTCTTCGACTTACGGTTAGAGGGCGATATTGACATGATTAATATATCAGTAATAACGCATCACCAATAATTTGCCCGCGCTGGAGGCTGCAAGCACTGCCAGAAGTCAAGGTGGTAAACATCACCAAAAGATTCGGCAAGAAGATCCTGGCAGTGGACAATGTGAGCCTCGAAATCCATAATAAAGAGTATTTCTCACTGCTCGGTCCCAGTGGATGCGGCAAGACTACACTTCTACGAATGATTGCGGGCTTGGTGGAGCCTACTGAAGGCGAGGTTTATATCGATAATAAGCTTGTTAACAAGGTGCCGCCTGAAGACAGAGGGATAGGCTTTGTTTTTCAAACCTACGCATTGTTTCCACACATGGATGTTTGGGACAACGTCACTTATGGACCCAAAGTGAAGGCATGGGAAGAGAACAGAAGCGAGAGTATCGGACGTGAAATGCTGGAGATGGTGCGTCTCTACGCGCGGAAGGAAGCTTTGCCTCATGAACTCAGCGGCGGCATGATGCAGCGTGTTGCTTTGTCTCGGGCGCTTGCTTCAGGAGCTAAGTTGCTGCTTTTAGATGAGCCTTTAGGCGCACTGGACGCAAAAATACGATTTGAACTCAGATATGAGTTGCGAAGATTAGTCAAAGACTTGGGTTTGACAGCAGTTCACGTTACTCATGACCAGGGCGAGGCGATGGCGATTTCGGACAGAATTGCGGTGATGAAAAAGGGCGGGATTCTGCAGGTGGGAACGCCGCAGGAGTTGTACACGAATCCGCAGCACATTTTTGTTGCCAACTTCATTGGAGAAAACAATTTTCTCGAAGGCCACATCACAAAAGCAACTGATGGCAGAGTTCAGATTGAGTTGCGAGGTGGACTCAAAGCTTCAGGTTCGGACGCATCGACTAGGGAGGGGGAACGTGTAGTTTTAGCAGTTCGACCAGAAACTTTTACAATTGAGAAAGGACACAAGAAGAGAATCAACTCGCTGCTTGGTGTTGTGGGAAAGGTGAGGTATGAAGGAACTAATATACGGTATGAAGTCAGGTTGGAAAACGAGGACATGGTGGTGGTTGTGCGTCCCTCGCTTATGGAGGAATGGTTCAGATCAGGCGACAAGGTCACAGTTAGCTTTCCGAGCGAGAAAAGCTATGTGTTTCCGTATCCAAGTCGAGGACTTAGGGAGGAATTAGCAGTTGAGTGAACTTGTAAAATGGTTTGAGAAACGTCGAGAATCAAAAGCCATCTCCACGATGCAACGCCATTTGGCGCTCACTATGACAGCGGTTGAAGACTTGGAAAGAGCAGTGAAGGCATCAGTGAATCTCAACGACAAAAAAACTAGGGCTGCAATCGACAGAGTCACCAGTTCTGAGCGAGAAGCTGACAAGCTCAGGAGATCAGTGATGACTGAGTTGGCAGGTGGCGAGCTACCCTCTACGGACAGAGAAGACCTGATGCATTTGATGAAGCGCGTGGACATGGTCGCTGACTGGTGCAGAGAATCAACACGTGTATTGTCGGCTATCTCTATGAAAGAGGTTCCTGAAAGCCTCCGTGAAGCAGCTGTGAAAATGGCTGAGGGTGTCAAGGAATGCGCTGCAGCCTTGCGCAGAGCCATAAGCCGCATGGCAGAAAAGCCTGAAGAAGCGTTGAAGGCAGCCGACGAAGTGGAACGGTTAGAGGAAAAGGTTGACGAACTCTTTGAGAATTCTAGGCGGCTGCTGGGCATGGAAGAAAACCTTAGGATCGGAACAGCCATCCTGATGAATGAGCTTTATGAGGCAATTGAGACTGCCGCGGACTGGTGTGAGGATGCCTGCGACCAGCTAAGGGTAATAATAATACGGCGGTAGAGCATCAAAGAGGTGACACACATGTCAAGCGTCACAATAGACATATCCGAGTTGCGGAGCTTCGACAGCGACGAAATAAAAGAACTCGAAAAACTCCTTAAAGATAAGCTCAAAGCCGAATTTGAAGTGGCTGACCGCGAGATTACAGTAAAACCTTCGGAAAAAGGTGAAATGACAAGTAAGGACTACTTGCGGGTGCTTCTGAAGAAGTATTTGCACAAGGCTGAATTGAAGCAGGATTTTCGAGTAATAGCTGGCAAGGATAAAACATTCATAATCAAAAAGCGAAAAGGAGCTGGGGAAACCGGCTAGTCCATTTTTTCCTTGTCTTTTCTGCGTTTTTTCTCGAGTGACTCCTGCAGCTTAAGAAGCAGGTTTCGGGCTGTCCATGCTTCTTCGTAACCTTTAATGTGTTCTCCGGCTTGCACGTTTTCCTTCGCGCTTTTGAGAAGTTGTTGTGCAGAGGTTAGAATCGATTCTGGTTCAGTTAACTGCTTGCGAGAGNCCTCTTGTTTCAGAGTGGTGTTCGATCTGTCATTCTGCAATAGCGATAGAAGGAAAACGGCATATTCAGTCTCTGCTGACGTTGACCACAATGAGTTTGACATGGCTTTTTCGTCATTGCGGGTATGAGCATTAATCGCTTCCTCTATGTGTTTCAAGGCGGTGGTCAAGGCAGCTTCAATCTTGTCTCGCTGCATGTTCGATCTGTCTCTGAGAGGCTATTTTTCGGGTGTTGCTTTGCTTATGCCTGCTTCCTTCTCTAT
>JGI24422J19971_10001997_pt1 | contig 12605 bp, 14 predicted proteins | sample DeeMarSWOR152_54_FD_19971 | JGI IMG/M metagenome (IMG submission 19971) | reverse complement strand
TCGTCCCTGTATTTTTTCTCGGTCCTCAGTTCTATGGTTACAAATTCTGCGAACTCTATTGCTTTGTTTAGAATTTCAAATCTTTCCCTCTCTTGCCCCTTGAAGTTACCCCCTTCCCAGGAGGGCATACAAGTTACAATTTTCTCAGTTCTTATCCCCCTTAATTTTTCGAGACCAGAGAACTCAGAGAGATGGTCCAGCCTAAGCTCAATAATGTCGGAGTCTATGGAATTCGCTATTTTTACCATGGAATCAATACCCGATTCAATTATAGATGCACAGATCATTTTATGGAAAAACTATATCATTTTTATTTATAGATATTAATTTATTACATATGACAAGAATAATTGGCGTTGTTTCTGGGAAGGGCGGAGTAGGTAAAACTACATTGGTTTCCAATCTGGGGGTTTCTCTGGCACAGGAAGGGAAAACAGTTGCTGTTGTGGACGCAAATCTGTCTGGAGCCAATTTAGGTCTTCAATTTGGACTTATTTCCTATCCAACATCAGTCCACGACGTGATGAGAGGAAATACGGCGATGGGTGATGCCATGTACAAGCATCCCTCTGGTGTGGACATAATACCAGCGTCCCTGTCCATCGAAGACCTCGATGTGGAGCCGAGAAATATAAAAGATGAGATTCTAAAAAATCTAAGTGACAAGGATTTTGTACTGATAGACTGTGCTACGGGCTTGGATAGGGAGACTATGGCGGCCCTAGAGATGTGTGATGAGGTTCTTTTAGTGACACATCCAGAGCTTCCAACGATCTCCGATGCCTTGAGGACAAAGACAATTGCAAAGAAGTACGACAAGAATATTATCGGCATTGTTCTCAACAGAGTAAACAAGAGTGATGAGCTAAAAAAAGAAAACATTTCCGCATTCTTTGATCTTCCAGTAATAGGTGTTATACCAGAGGATCACTTTGTGAGAAAATCCGTAGAGGCAAAAAATCCAATTACTCTGGGGTATCCGAGGCACAAGGTAAGTCGAGAAATAAAGAGGATTACTCACTACATGCTAGGTAAGGAATACAAGTATAAGCAGGGTCTTCTTGATAGAATTCTTTCGTTCTTTAGGAAATAGGTATGAGGATAGTAAACGAAACCAAGAATGCAGTAATCAGTGAGAATTCCGAGACTGTTTATTCTCTTTTATCTAGAGCGAGAGGATTGATGCTCTCCAAACCTAGAGATCTTATTCTTGTTTCGCCAAAGGAGGATATTATTTCTTCAACAATACACATGCTCCTTATGCGATTTTCAATCGATGTCATCTGGGTAAATTCCAGAAACAGGGTTATTGATTTACGGAAGGATGTAAAGCCATTCAACCCATTTAAACCAGATACATGGAAAAGTTACAAGCCAAAGAATCCGGCAAGGTATGTTATTGAGCTCGGTGTGGGAAAGATTGGGGATACAGAAATTGGTGACAAAATAAAATTCCTACACTCCAAACCATGCACTGAAACAGCAGTTATTCGATAAATTCTACCCCGAGTCCGCTGGGTTTGGGTATTAACTTTGCTTTCTCACCTTTCCGAAGATGTAGTGCCCTCGTAATGAGGCTTGGTATTCTAATAACAAGGCTATTGCCCACTTTTCCTACTATAACTTTAAACCCCCGGCTCTTTAATTTATTCAACTCTAATATTGGCTCTGCATCTCTTGGATCGATTAACTCCTCACCACAGAGGGGACATCTCCATCCCCTAACCTTAAAGTTCTCAAATGTTGTTGTTACCTTTTCCATGGTTCCCCCGCACTCACATTTTGGGGTTAGGGTATCTAAGTTTATTGTTTTCATCTTAATCTTCTAAAATATTTTTTCGATGCGGTTGTTTTTCCGACGTGGATCAGTTTCCAGTGATCATGCATGTCTGCAACCACCACCTTCAAAACCTTCCCTCCCTTGGTTTCACACCTTTCAACTATGTTTTTAGACCTCCTTGAACGATAGCAGTCAAAGCCATCTTCAAGGATATGAAGCACATCATACAGATCCATTCCAGTATCTCTAAGCTCATACATCACGGTCTTTGAGGGCAAAATTGGTTTCCCCATGTAAATTGGAAACATTGATATACACCTATTGGATATACATATATAAAAATAAATTCCTACATCCCGATGCTTCCAAAGCGCTTCATGACCCTCTTTAGTTTCCTCTCATCCCCCATTGTTTTCATCATCTTCTTCATCTTTTTATAGTGGTTCAAAAGCTCCTTTACTTCCTCTGTTTTTCTTCCAGAGCCCTTTGCTATTCTCTCCACCCTGGATCTCTTAATTATCTCGGGGTTTTTCATTTCCTCGTCTGTCATTGAATCCATAATAACCCTAAAGATTTTTAATTTCTCCTCCTGAATGTCGAGCATGTTGGAGGGAATTTTAGCCCCGAAGGGAAGCATATCCATGATCTTTTTCAATGAACCTAGTTTTTTCATCTGCTCTATCTGCGAATAAAGATCCTCAAGGGTAAATTTCCCTGAGATGAATCTTTCTGCAATTTCTTCATCAAATTCCACCTCCTTTGCCTTTTCCAGTAAACCCTGTAGGTCTCCAAAGCCTATCAATCTTGAAACAAAGCGCTCTGGATCAAATTCCTCAAACTCATCTATATGCTCGCCAACGCCGATAAAATATACCGGAGCATTAGTAGATGCGCACGCGGATAATGCCCCTCCCCCCTTGGCAGAGCCATCCAATTTGGTTAAAATAACGCCATCTACATTGCATGCATTTTTGAAGGATTTTGCCTGCTCCCCAGCAAGTTGACCAATTGTTGAATCTAAAACTAGAAGGGTTTTCCCTGGTTTTATCTTTTTATAGATTCTGTTTATGTCTTTCATAAGTTCTTTATCCAGGCTGTGCCTCCCCTCGGAGTCTATAATAATTACTCCGGAGTTGAATTTCTCCAAACCCTTTTTTATAATCTCTAGTGAATCCTTCTCCTTTGAATCCCCATAAAAGGGAACCTGTATCTCCTCTGACAATTGCTTTAATTGATCATATGCTGCAGGTCTGAACGTATCAGCGCATAATAGCTTTGGATTTAAACCCTTCTTTTTCAGGTATCTGGCCACTTTAGCTGCGGTGGTCGTTTTTCCAGATCCCTGGGTTCCGACCAATAGGACCTTTTCCCCATCTTTGATAGGTAATTTCTCCCCGATTCCGAGTAATTTTACCAGCTCCTCATAGGTAATCTTTATCAGATTTTCTTTCCTGTCCAAGGCTCCAGGGGGTTTTTCCAGTAAACCCCTTTCCTCTATAGTCTTCGATAATTCAAAAACGAGCTTTACATTAACGTCTGCAGAGAGGAGGGTTTTCTGGATTTCCTTGGTATATTCCTTAACCGTTTTCTTGTCGACTACCACGGCCTTTCTAAGCTCTTTCATTGCACCCTGCAAGCCATTTCTCAATTTTTCAAAGACCATTCTATTCACACTTTATATATCTCTCTAAATCGGATCTTTTTTGAGGACCCTCCAGTTTTATCTCCTCGTCAATAAGAATTGTGGGGGTTGTTGTTATTTTGTATTGCCGTTTCACTATATCAATTGTTGTTATGTTCAGATCAACTGCTAATGGTATAAGCATCATGTCCCTCCCACAGCTTTCCTTCAGATCCATAAGAACGACTCCTTGTACATACTCTTCCGTCGTTTCGTTGAGACCGGAGTAAAAATAAACAACGTTTGTGTAACTAGCGTTACAATTCCTCTTCAATTCAATACAATTCAACCAGAACTGTAATTTCAAGAGCATATATCTCCTCTTATCAGATATCAATGAGGGTGTTAACTTATTTATTTTTTCGTACTGCTCAATGCGTAAACCTTCGGCATATATCTTGTCCGCAAATCTGAGGTTCTCTTCTATCGCAGGTTCGCAGAAGTTGGATGAATTCTTAAAGATTTGGTAGTAAAGGGTTTGTAATCGGGCATCTATCGAGCTTATCTCCATCTCTTTGTATTCTTTCCTTATCTGTTCTACCCTTGCATTATCGAGCCAGAAACCCACAAAAATGCCCAGTAAGAATATAATTAGGGTCAAAACAAATGCCTTCCAAAATACGTCCGACTGAATTACCATTTTTGTTTTCTATAAACCGTTAATCTCCAAAAAGACTGGACTAATAATATTGAGAATAAGAAAAGATAGATTGACAGATAGATCAGCATCTCGAAGAAGGTTTTAACATTAAAAAACCCTTTCTTCATAGTTTTTAGTCCTACCATTAGATAGATTAGAGAGAACAATAACACCATAAGACCAAGAACGGTGAACACGTTAGGCAACAGTGTTAGAGAGTAGTACCGGAGTGGGTCTATACCAGCTAGATAGGCGTAATAACAGAATTCTAGGAAATTAAAAAGCCTCATTGAGATTAGGTAAATGAACAATCCCAAACCCAATAAGCTTATAAATATCGATATTGAGAAGAATGGAACAATGAACGTGCCGAAGATTCCATACCTTTTCCGGAAGAAGGCGTATTTGTATATGTTTGTGGTCTGTATTCCACCTATGTCCCATCTCAGGCGTTGATTCCACCACTTTCTAAAAGATTCTGGAACATTTGTATAAACCCTTGCAGGCAAAGCCATCCTTATCTTATAGCCTTTTCTCTGCAACCTCCAGGCGATTTCAATATCCTCCGTTAAAACCCTTTCGTCAAACCCGCCTATCTCCTTAAGAATGTCCTTTCTGTAAAGGCTCAGTGGCCCAGGGGTTACATAAACGCTGTGCAAGTAATCCAGAAGTTTCCTGCCCCAGGCTATCAGGATATATTCCATCTCCTGGAGCCTCTGCAGAAAATTCTTTGGGTTTCTTACGAGAATTGAAGAGGTGACTGCTGCCACCCCTGGATCATCGAAATAAGTAATCATCTTGAGAAGGGCATCCTCCTCTGGATAGGAATCTGCATCTATACAACCTATGATCGCCCCTTTTGCCTTCTCAATCCCCAGATTTAAGGCGGATGCCTTTCCCCCGTTCTCCTTTGTTATTACCCTTACTCCCTCTTTTTTTGCCTTCTTTGCTGTGTCATCTGTAGAACCATCATCTATGACAAGAATCTCAAACAGGTCTGGTGGGTATGAAATTTGTTTAACTGATTTAATTGTTTCAGTTATATGCTCCTCTTCATTATATGCGGGTATGATGATGCTAACTGAAGGAAGTCTGCTTGTAGAAATCTCATCAAACATTCGTTTCCTGTTCTTTATGAATAGAATCATGAATAGAACAATGAGATACAGGGTTATGAAAGCAAACCCGAGAAACATGTAATCTGTGAGGTACATTTTTAGCATATATCGACAAAAATCTATACTATTTACTAATATCGAAGCCAAGTTAAAATGTTTAAAGATAGTGTCTTTGTCTTGGAGACAAAAAGGCAATTAGTGCATCTGTCTTTAGGACTCACAATCAGTTTTGCAGTATATCATCTTATGCCTATTATAGGCTATCTCATACTGATTCCATTGCTTATAGCGCTTACCTTCCTCTATATTGTACCGAAGAAGTGGCCCGATTTAAGGATTGCTAACCACCTTATCATCCATTTTGAGAGGGATAATGACGCGATAAGCTGCCCCTTCAAGGGCTCTATCTGGTACGGTATCGGGATAATGCCTCCTCTGCTCTTATCTCTGGCCAATATCATGCCCCTTGAGGTTGCGTGTGCAATAATAGCAGTACTCAGCGTTGGGGATTCGACTTCAACATGGTTCGGTAAATTCTTCGGCAGAATAAGGATAGGGCACAAAAGCCTGGAGGGTTTTCTCGCATTCTTTGTATTTGGTTCCCTTTCTGTCCTTCTGTTCGCGCAGAACTATCAGCTTGCATTAATCTTCGGTTTCTTTGGCGCTGTCCTTGAGTTCTTCACACTGATAGATGATAATTTCTTTATCCCCGTGGGTTTAACAATCCTCTATCATGCCCTGAATATAATTGCGCCAAATCTAATATTGTAATATATCCAATTGCTTTAGGGGCCCGTAGCCTAGCGTGGGTCGGAGTTTGCCGACGACAAAGGTGCGACATGCGCTCCCGTCGGTCGCTTAGTCACACTTAATAAATTCATAATAAATATAATAAGCGTCAGATTCACTAACCAAGCAGAAATCAAAGTGTCATTAGTCCTCCTAAATGACGCCAAGGTGATATTAATAAGATTAAGTTCACTGTGTCATTGCTTTAGGGGCCCGTAGCCTAGCGTGGATAGGGCACTGGCACGCACGCTTTTCTTAAAAAGAAAAGCGTGCAAGGAAAAGAATCAAATTTAATTTCAATCTAAAATCCATAATAGTTAAGTGCTGTTGAGCGTAGCGATGCGGAACGAAGTGGAGTAGTTACACCAAAGGCGTTCGAACGCAGCACGACATGATCCAAACTGTGTAACAGTTGGGGCCCGTAGCCTAGCGTGGATAGGGCACCGGACTTCTAATCCGGCAAACTTTTAAAAAAAGTTTGATCAAAAATGGAGAGGAAATCCGGAGATCGCGGGTTCAAATCCCGCCGGGTCCGTTGTCGGAAATAGCCGACGCCTATCGAGCCACGTACGCTTACGCTAGTGGCTCATAACAAATTTTTATTTGTTAAGTGCTATCGAGCTTTGGCGAAGATAGCACAAAGCGTGCACCGATTTTGCGGTGCTTCAAATCCCGCCGGGTCCGTTTCAGGATTGCTGGGAAAAAAGTTAGGCACTACATGAAAAGCGAAAGACTGCGGAGTTAGGCACTACATGAGGCAGGGCTGTGAAGTTTTTTAATTCTGTATCAAATATAATTCTACAATGATTGAGAGAGAGATTATACTCAAAAAAATAGAGGATTATGATCCGAATAATGTTAAGATAGGTGTCCTCGCTTCTCATTCCGCTTTGGATGTAGCTGATGGTGCCGTAGAGGAGGGATTCAGAACGGTGCTGTATTGCCAGAAGGGTAGAGAGAAAACATATATTAGATACTTCAAGGTGAGGAGGGAGAACGGAAGAGTTATAAGGGGCGTTGTTGACGAGTACATCGTCTATGATAAATTCGAGGAAATGATGAAAAAGGAAGAGCAGGAGAAAATGCTTTCTGACAATGTCCTGTTTGTTCCCAACAGGTCCTTTACTTCCTATATAAAACTGGATAGGATAGAGAATGATTTTGTAGTTCCGTTGGTGGGAAGTAGAAACCTCTTAAGGAGTGAGGAGAGGGGAGAGGAGAAGGACTACTACTGGTTGTTGGAAAAGGCAGATCTTCCATACCCAGAGAGAATAGATAATCCAGAGGATATCGATGAGTTGGTTGTTGTCAAACTGCATCATGCAAAGAAGAAGCTAGAGAGAGGTTTTTTTACAGCCGCTTCATATGAGGAATATAAAGAAAAGTCCATGGAGCTTATAAAACAAAGGGTTATCACAGAGGATTTGTTGAAGAATGCCAGAATCGAAAGATATATTATCGGACCTGTTTTCAATTTAGATTTCTTTTACTCCCCATTGGAGGAGGATATGGGGGGGATTGAATTATTAGGGGTTGACTGGAGATTTGAAACCTCGCTGGATGGTCATGTTAGACTGCCAGCTCCACAGCAGATGACCCTGAACGAAAAACAGAGGGTTCCAGAATACACCGTATGCGGCCATAATTCGGCCACGGTAAGAGAGAGTCTGCTTGAGAAAGCGTTTGAGTTAGCCGAAAAATACGTAAAGGCCACAAAGGAATACTACAAACCAGGGATTATAGGGCCCTTCTGTCTTCAGACGTGTGTGGATAAGGACAATAAATTCTTTATCTATGATGTTGCTCCACGGGTTGGTGGGGGCACCAATGTTCATATGTCTGTAGGGCATCCATATGGTAATACACTCTGGAGAAAGAACGTCTCCACGGGTAGAAGATTGGCCATGGAGATAAGGAGGGCCATAGAAACAGACAGATTAGAGGAGATCGTTACCTAAAAATGATTTCGAAAAAGGACATAAATGATATTCTCAAGGGTTATAACTTGGATAAATTAGAGATCTGTACACTTGGCAGTCATACAGCACTGCAGATTACAAAGGGTGCAAGAGACGAGGGATTTAGAAATCTGCTCCTCTGTACGGAAAAGGCAGCAGAGTTTTACAGGAAATTGCCTGTGGTAGATGACATAATCGAGATCGGTTCGTACAGCGATATACTTCTGAACGAGGTTCAGGATGAATTAATAGACAGGAACGTAATTTTAATTCCTCATGGCTCTTTTGTGGAATATGTTGGTTCAAAAAACATAATAGAAAAATTGAGGGTTCCCATGCTCGGTAACAGATTAGTTCTGGAATGGGAATCCGACAGGGAAATGGAGAGAAAATGGTTTGAGGAGGCCGATTTGAAGATGCCGCGAGAATTTAAGGCTCCCGACGAGATCGACTGCTTGATTATGGTAAAATTTCCAGGAGCAAAGGGGGGTGAGGGTTATTTTCTCGCAAAAAGCGGGGATGAATTCCACAAAAAGTTAAGGTTGATTAATCTTCCTGAGCAGATTAAAAAAGAGTACACAATACAAGAGTATGTTATAGGAACCCGATTTTATCCTCATTTCTTTTATTCCCCTTTGGATGATGAATTGGAATTGCTGGGTATGGATATAAGATACGAATCCAACGTTGATGGGTTGGTAAGAATTCCAAATGTTATTCAGAAAGAGATCAAAAGAGAGCCCAGTTACGTTATTACAGGGAATATCCCTGTCGTATTGAGGGAATCCCTTCTTCCTGATTTAATGAGGCTTGGTAGAAACCTTGTGGAGAAATCAAAGAGATTATTTAAACCGGGCATGATAGGGCCTTTTTGTGTGGAGATGATCTGCACCCCCGAACTTGAGTTTGTCTGTTTTGAGATCTCTGGTAGGATTGTCGCTGGGACTAATCTCTTTATTCACGGTTCTACATATTCTAATATCCTATACAGTGAGCCCATGAGTTGTGGGAGAAGAATCTGTCGCGAGATCAGGGTTGCAATAGAAAGAGATAAATTAGATGAGGTAATATATTAATTATAGGATAAAATGGAGAAGATCGATAAGGAAAGGGTTGGTATAAGAATAGACGTTCTTCACAATATCATCGAGGATCTGAATAATGATCCAGAGTTGCAGAGAATTTTTGGGTCGCCGGTTTCTAAAGCGCTGGTGGCGGTCGCAGAAGATAATGACCTTAGGATTGAGGAGGGAGGCATCGTTGATCTAGAAGAGGAAGAAACTAAGAGATTCCTTGAAATTTTGAACAGAATTATAAAGGCAAACACCATTTGAAAGTGTTAAAGTCTATCAGATCCTGTAAAGACGGCGTAATGATTGATATACGGGTTATTCCAAATTCGAAAAAAGATGGCTTTAAATACGATGAAGGTGGTGAAAGGCTCAGGGTCTGGGTCTCAGAACCTGCTTTGAAAGGAAAAGCGAATAAAGCAATTCTAAAAAAATTCTCTAAAATCTTTGGAAACTGCGAGATTATATCTGGAAAATTGTCAGGAAAGAAGACGATTTTGATAAAAGGGCTGTGTGTCGAGGAGGTCGAAAGAATATTGAAATAATGGGTGTTTTTTATTAATTAAATCTAAAATAATACTAGTTGATGTGAGGATTATATCAAACTCATTATGTCAAGGGATTTGGAGGCGTTCATTAATCATGTTTACCAATCAAGTTAGATTAGTATATTACATTGTATAAACTCCTTCTTGGCGTAAGATATAATCTGAGTTGCAGGATTTGTTTATTGTGGGGTGATTTAAATGGCGAGAGCGCCAAAAGGCACCCTTTCTTTAGGAAAGAAAGTGTGCATAGAAAGAAATTTTGTATTTGGAGATTCAATTTTGATTAAATTGGGGGCGACAGAAGTGACCCCCGTTGTGAGGTGATCTAAATGGCTAAAGCACCTGCAGATACGATAAAGTATAATATTTATGCGGATATTACGATTGATGGTGTAGTTGAGAAACCAGATGTTGTCGGAGCGATCTTTGGTCAATCCGAGGGGTTATTGGGAGAGGAACTTGAGTTGAGAGAGTTGCAAAAAACCGGCAGAATCGGTAGAATCGAGGTAGATATCAAAACCAAGGTGGGGAAATCCGCTGGGAATGTAGTAATACCCTCAAGCCTGGATATGGTGGAGACCTCCATTATCGCTGCGGCAATCGAGACCGTTGACCGAGTGGGTCCATGTAATGCAAAGATTAACATTAAAGATATAGAGGACGCTAGGTCCTCAAAGAGGAAACATATCATTGGCAGGGCAAAGGAATTACTTAAAAAATTGGTTGAGGAAGAAATTCCCGAGAGTGATGAACTCACTGAAGAGGTAAAAAAGTCGGTTCAACTGAGTGAGATCACTGCCTACCAAGGTCTGCCCTCTGGTCCCGGAATAGAATTGGCAGAGAGCATTATTCTGGTTGAAGGAAGAGCGGACGTTCTGAACATGCTTAAATGCGGCGTAAAGAATGTCGTTGCAGTGGGAGGAACAAACATATCAAAACCAATAATGGATCTGAGTAAGGAAAAAACCACTATCGCTTTTTTAGATGGAGATAGGGGTGGGGAGATTATTCTAAAAGAATTGGCACAAGTGGCTGATATTGATTTTGTAGCCAGAGCACCAAAGGGCAAGGAGGTTGAAGAACTCGGTAAGAAAGAGATAATAATGGCTCTCCGTCGAAAGATTCCCCTAAGCCAGGTTAAGGGCTATCAGGAAAGAAGGGGGAAAAGGATTGAGGAAAAAGGCGAAGATAGAAAACTATTGGAACTTCTGACTCCGGTGAAAGGCAAATTAACTGCCAGACTTTATGACAAAAGCTTGGAGATGATAACTGAGATAGAGATCAAAGATTTAGTAGATAGCTTGAAGGATGTCCAGCCCTATTGCGTTGTCTTTGACGGTATAGTAACCCAGCGCTTGGTTGACGCGGCCGCAGAAAGTAAAGTAGAATATATTGTAGGCATTAATAAATCCGCAATCTCAAATACAAAAAAGGTAAAGATTTTGACCGAGAAAGAATAACTTTGCCTCTTCTTCTTTCTTTTTTTAAACTTGGCGTGCGCTACGCTTAACCACACTTAAATCTCTTAGATTCCTAAATTTTCCCCAATTTTTCTCACTACAAGCCAAAATTAGCTGACTGATACGTTTTTTACCGGAGTGTTTTTATACTTGTAGTGTATATATTATACACTACAATGGCTTTCATCAGAAAGATAAAAAAAGACAGTGGAACATATCTCGCACGTGTCGAAAACTATAGAAAGGATGGTAAGGTCAAACAGAGAGTCATAAAGTATCTCGGCAGGGAAATTAATGGGAAACCCGTGAGACGAGTAAGGACCAGCAGCATAGGTGTTGAGTCTGCAAAAAGATACGGCGATGTCTTGTGCGTGGATAAGATCGCCAGAGACCTTGGTTTGGACGAACTCTTCGAAAAGAATGTCCTGCTGTTAGTATATTCTCATCTCTTGGATGATGTCAGTATGAGTGACATGAAGGAATGGGTGGAGCAGACGGAGATCCCGGAGATTCTGGGGTTGGAAAACATATCGACAAATAGGCTTTATACGGCACTGGAGGATTTGGACGAACTGGATTTTGAGCCTCTTGAAGAACAGATATACAAGAAGTTTTCTGAGTGTGATGAGGATAAAACCACCGTTGTCGTGGACATCACCGACACCTATTTCGAAGGTAAAAACGGCTCTTCGTCGAAAAAGAGAAGAGGAAAGGATGGGAAGTACAGAAATCTCCTGCAGATATGTCTGGCGGTGACGTTAAAGCATGGGTTTCCGGTAATGCACAGAACTTACGGCGGCAATATTTCCAATGTGAGGATATTCCAGGATGTGACAGCGGAGTTGAAATTAAGGGGTTTTGACTCAATAATCATGGATAGGGGAGCGCACAGCAAGAGAAACATAGAGATTATCCAAGAGCTTGAGATGAAGGCTATTTTGGGTGTAAAAAAGTTTCAGTCTATTAAGAAAGAGTTTCTCGATCCGCTAAAAAGAGGGGATATTTATCGCAAAGACACCCGTATTGTCCTGAAGAACACTACCGTTCACGCAAGCTCGTTCCCGTATTTGGATGGGAAGTTAATCGTGGTTTATAATCCCGCACTAGAAGCTCAGCAAAGAGAAAGGCATTATGCAAAAGGAGGAGATGATGAAGGCGCCAAGTACATCGGTTACTCCCTCATCTATCACAATACATGTTTGAGCACAAAAACCGCTGTAAGACAATATTTCGAGAAAGATGTCGTTGAACGTTCCTTCAAACAATTGAAGGGGGTATTGTCTCTAAGGCCTGTGCGGATGTGGTTGAAAAGCCACGTGAACGGGCACGTGAGAGTGTGTTATCTGTCCTATGGTATCCTTAGCATGTTGAAATATAGGCTAAGAGATCTTGAGATAAGCCCACAGGACGCCCTGAAAAAGCTTAAAACCAGTTACCTAATCCATCTGAAAGACAATGAAAGTGGTTTTTTATGGTCCTCGACGGTCAATCTCGAAAAAATCCAAGACGAAATCCTCAAGAAGGTTGATGTAGTGTATAAAACCTAGGGAAAACTTAGGTA
>JGI24422J19971_10001990_pt1 | contig 12634 bp, 13 predicted proteins | sample DeeMarSWOR152_54_FD_19971 | JGI IMG/M metagenome (IMG submission 19971) | reverse complement strand
TCATCTGGGAGTCGTCGTCGTTCTCTCCGAAGGTGTCGAATCCATAGTATTCCATCTCTTCGACTGGAACATTTTGGCAGGCAACCGTTACCATTTTCCTGGCATTGTCTCCGTCGGCAACTCCAATCTCCATGATCTTATTGCACCTATTTCGATGGATGTACTCATTAAGAAACGAGTGAGAGCCATATCCTAATCTGTTCGATCTCGTTTCACTCAATTTTCCTCATGGATTTGTACATGATTCATGAATTTAACAGTATTCAAGTGCTTGGGCGGTGGACGATCTTCTTCAGGTGAGCTCCGTTGTCGTCGTCCGCTGCTGTGGGAACAACGACAACTGTGCTTCTTTTGGGCAGTTGTGGTGGAGCGAAAAATTCCACACACCACCACAACTGAGAGGCACAGTTGTTGTTGTTACCGTTTTCTAGCGGGTAACAACAACACGCAAAACTCACATCATACGATAAGGTGACATGGGAAAGGAAAACGCGCGCGGATACTTTGTTCGCAACGAGAAGAATGGGGGTTCAAACTATGCATTGCCTAACTTCCTATCAAGATTGCTTAGAGAGTTCGCTCAAAAAATGATCCACCTCTTCTTTTGTGTTATAGAAGTGAGGTGACACCCTTATCCCATGGGCTCGTGCCGAAACAATGATTCCCTTCTTTTGCAGATTTTCCACAATCTTCTCAGAATTCTCTATATAAAAGTGGACAATACCTGAACGGCATTCCTTTTCCTCAGGAGTTTGAAGCTTGAACCCCAATTCCTTTATTCTTTCCATCAAGTAAGCAGTTAGATCTAGTATACGTCTTTCAATGTACTCCGTTCCTACGTCTAAAAGAAGTTTCAGGGCTGCCGCCGCACCTATAAAACCAATAATGCTTGGCCCTCCAACTTCAAAGCGACTTGCCGTTTCTGAGAGTCTCAGATTCCAAATATCCCAAAAATCTATAGTTTCAAACACCTCTGGCTTAACGCTTGCCCAACCTATGAATGGAGGTTCAAATTCTTCAACCAGTTCTCTACGTACATAAAGGTAACCAGCTCCGGCGGGTCCAAGAAGCCATTTATAACAACCAGCAGTGAGAAAGTCTACGTCATCACGTTTGACGTTAATTTGGATGGCGCCAGCGGATTGGATTGCATCAACAATGAGAAAGGCTTGATGTTCATGTGCAATTTTGGCTATGGCACCAAGGTTGTTTCGAAAACCATTGACATATTCTACATGGCTTATCGCCACCGCAGCTGTTTTGTCGTCTACAGCCTTTTCCACATCTCGTAGAGGAATTTTCCCTTTGACGTTTTTGACGTATCGAACTTCAACACCTAACTTCTTCTTCAGCCATGGATAGACAACTGAGGGATATTCTAAATCTGTTACAACAACATTTGACCCAGAAGGATAATTCAGCATGTTAACCACTATGTTCAAGCCAGTAGAAGTGTTTGGAACAAGCGCTATCTCTTCTAGCTCTGCATTTATGAGCTTAGCAAAAGATTTCTTCCCATCATCCAATTCTTGAAGCAGAATGATTCCAGTTTTAGAGAATTCTTCTAGATGATTTTGCATGGCTTCAAAGACAGGTTTGGGAGGAGGCGATATTGCAGCATGATTCATGAATATCCTGTTTTTCGCTGTGGGGAACTGTTCACGAATTTCTTGGATGCTCTTCATTCATGTTTTCTCCAAGCTATTCAATTTTGAGTTTGAGATGGTTTAGGATAGTATAGTTTTGTTTATAAGTGAAGAAACTCTTAATCCTGTCTAGACCATAGTGTTAGCAATAAAGGAGAAGAAAACTTAGAGGGAAGAGGAAATGAGCGTTATTGTCGTAACCACTCCAACTGTGCCAGGTTATAATATTGTGAAGGTTTTAGAGCCCGTTCATGGATTGACTGTAAGAACAAGGGGTGTTGGAGGAAAAATTGTTGCAGGAATACAGGGAATCTTCGGAGGCGAGGTATCTGCTTACACTTCTGAATGTGAGAAAGCACGAAAAGAATCTTTAGATAGGATGATTGAAAACGCCAAGAAAATCGGTGCAAATGCTATTATTGGTGTAGACTTTGAAACAAGCGATATATTACAGGGCACTGCCACGGTCTTCGCCAGTTACGGAACAGCGGCTATAGTCGAAAAAATATAGAAAAGTTATCTTTTCTACGGCAACATTAGCTTACTATCGAAAACATTTCCAGTATTTCTTTAGTAACCGTTTTAGATCTCTTAGCGTATTTTTTACTGTTGGGCGAACCCAGTCAGGCTCTACTGGCGGAGTTGTAGGATCACCTACACTTATAGTTTCTAAGCCTACTACTCCGGCAGTGAGTGCATACCAACAGGGTGGCAAAACTGTAGGATTATATCCGCTTCCCGGCATTAACACAAGCCTACCATCACAAATCTTCTCTGCCACCCCAACTATGGTGCGAGACAGGTTGAAGAAACCGTTTACTGTAAGCCCCAAACTCCCAAGCATATCTGCAAAATGAGGATCGCTCCCCCCATTTGCTACAATAAGTTCTGGCATAAACTCCTCTGCTAAAGGAATGAAAATTTCCCTTAAAGCATAAAGATAAGTTGCATCACCAGTTCCAGGAGGCAAAGGTAGATTAACGTTATACCCCTCTCCCTCACCTTTTCCAATCTGTTCAACAAACCCAGTACCCGGATAAATGGTTCTCGGATCCTGATGCAACGAAATAAACAACACCCCAGGATCAGTATAATAGATGTCGCTAGTTCCATTTCCAAAATGCACATCGTAATCTAGAATCAAAACCCGTTTAAGCCTATACGTTTCGCGCAGATACTCAATTAAGACAGCTATGTCGTTGAAAAGACAGAATCCTCCTCCATAATTTCTGCCTGCATGATGATAGCCACATCCTAAAGCCACTGCACGACCAACTCTTCCTTCATAAACAGCCCTCCCTGCCTCCAATGCCCCACCAATTATCAAGAGAGCAGCTTCAAGGATCTGTGGCGACACTGGAGTCTCCATGTCATAAGGTTTGCTTTTCTCAGCTAAACTGAAAATTAGATTTACATATTTTTCATCATGAACCTTCAAAAGAGATTCTCTAGAGATTGCTTCAGGAGTTAAAACGATTACGTTTGGTAGACGAAGTAACCCTTGATCCTCAAAAAGACGTAGAACATTAGCGAAACGATCTCCACGAAAAGGGTGCCCTGGTCCTAGATCGTACTGAGAAAATTTCTCATGATATGTAATACCTACTTTCAAACAGTTTCTCCTTAAACTAGATTATGTTATCTACTTAAAACTGCAACTGTTGCTCTGTATGCGCCATAGGAGCGAGAAATGATTCCTTGACTGTTGATTCATAAAAAGGAAGAAGATTTAGGAAGATTCAAGGCTGAGGCTATTCTTCCTGCTCTTCCTCTTCCTCGTACCTCTCCTCTTCCGTTGTGCCTTCTTCTGCGGGAAAAAAAGATTCATCTCTTACAGGAACTTCAATCTCTTCTTCCATTGGAGTTTCTTCAACAGCCATTTCAGTAGGGGCTTCTGGAGTAACTGTAGTCTCTTCAATAGTTTCTTCAACGGTCTCCTCCTCTATTATTGGAGTTTCAGTTTCCATCGGTGTTTCTGGTAATGCTTCAGCGCTTTCCTCTGTGAATGTCTCTTCTGTCGGTGTTTCTGGTAGTACATCAGCACTTTCTTCTATAGGTGCCTCTGTTGGCACTTCTTCTAGGGATTCAGTTTCTGCTTCCTCTAAAGTGGATTCCGATTCCAGTGACGTTTCACTCAATGTTTCCTCTGTTGATGTTTCCCCCAGGGGAGTTTCCACGGGCGTCTCAACTTCAGGTTCAGCAACAACTTCAGTTGAAGGTGTCTCCACTGTTTCACTGGGTTCCTGTGAAATCTCAGGCACGACCCCTGGCAAGATCTCTCCAACAACTTCTTTTATCGCATTTAGCTGCTGCTTTGTAGCTTCAAGCGCAAGATTGAAGGCACCACTTTCTCTCTCACGTAACTGGTCATCGATTTCTCCAGCTGCATATTGTAGTTCTGAGTTTGCAAGAAATATTTCCAATGTGTTGATTTGTCCTTCGAATTCAGTGATTTTTGAGGTCATCTTTTCGGCTAAGTCTTTCTGGCGAGCTTCAATGTCTGCAATGGCGTTTGTAATTTCATTATTGATTGAGTCATAAGTATTTTGGGAAATTTTGCCGCTGTTGAGCAGATTGTCTAAAGCCTGTTTCTTTTTCCTTGCTAGTTCCAAATCTTTGCCTATTTTTTCAAAAGAATGCTTCCATGAAATCAAATTTACACACCTGCACTTTGCTAGCATAGAAAATCAGAAATAACCTTTACTAACATCTAGATATATCGCAGACTGTCAAAACAGGTCTTCTTTCCCTTTTTATTCAAAAAATACTTTTAAATTTGCATGATTCACTGGCAAAATATAGCCTTAAACATGAACACACTACTGACTAATATAACTCTATAAAGCATGTACGTTGAGTTGTCATATTAGGTCTGTAGTTTCGCCATAAAGTCATCTATAGCATTCTTCACCTTCTTCCACTCGTCCAGATTTCTTAGTTGAAACTTGTGTTTTCTCTTCCATTTTCCGTCTCGAAACTGCCAGAGNTACATGGCGATGGAACGTTTTCCATAGGATTCAATAATTACTATTGCTTCCCACCATTTTTCGCTTCTAAAGATGGTCACGTGGTCTATCACTTTGTAGAACTCGGAAATGGGTAATTTTTCGCTCAATCTCTTATCTCCTTTCCATTTATTGAAAATATTCTGGATTTAAGTTCTTTCATCTCATAGAGTTGCAGAAGATAAGGGGCAATCGATCAAATCTTGAAGCGGCCACTCTCAAGAACTGTAAGGGTTGTTCCATCCTCTCTAGTTACTTTTACTATAGGCTTGGACATTAGTAGGTCCATGTGATTTTGGGAGGTATTTTTTCCTCCGGGCATGTCAGTGTTATGCCCAAAGGCTATGTGAATTGTTCCTAACATCTTTTCAGCTTCTAGAAACTCTTCTGTAAATCTTGCCTTTGGATTGATTCCGAAAGCAAACTCGCCAACTATGTTTGACCATTCGTCAGTAGTAAGTGTGTCTCTTACTCTTCTAAGTACATCCTGATCTTTAGATGTCGTCTCTTTTGCTTTTCCATCTTCAGCATTAACTTCTAATGGAGTTTTTAAGGGTCCGATTCCGCCAATGGCCATATCACAGACAAGTTTACCATTTAACGAGTTCTCTTCAGGTGCCACAATGACTTCTCCTGTCGGGAGATTCATCCACTTCATTGATTTCCAGTCAATTCGGGTGTCTGTGAAGAATTCTCTTCCACTCACGTTGAGAGTTATATTGGTTCCAGATGGATTGGCGATCTCAACCTTAACCGTTCCATCTAAGGCTTGAATTAGTTTATTTGCGAAACTTTGCATGCTTCTGTGTTCCTGAGGGGTCAGAGATAGGGCGCCCTTTGTGAGCATGTCTAAGGTTACGCCTGGGCAATGTCCCAACCGTGACTTACGATCTCTTGTTTCGATCTGAATGATCTTTATTCGGAAAGGAGTTTCTTCTCTGCCTCCTCTCATGAGGTTGATGTAGATGTCAGGCTTTTGATGGGTTAAGACTTCTAGGAGTTGAGGTGGAACCTCTGTTCTTGTTTTATCTGACGTTTTGAGTATCATCAGTCTCGTCCAGAGTCCAATGGCCAAGGCTCCGTCAGCAAATGCTCTTCCTATCTCCTTTTTTTCATCGTCGCAAACGATTACTATGCTTTCGCCAGGAACCGCCTCTAACACACATTCTAACGCGTTTTTTGCTGCTTCCCACGCTTCCATTTAGAGTCTCCTCAAAATCCTATTGCTAGTTGCTAGGATAAAGTTTACCATCTGTGTTGAAAATCTTATGTTGTGGGTATCTGCATTTCCAAGTTCCGTTCTACTTGCGTGAATGTGAATTTCTCGTAGGATCTGGATATGTGTAAATAACATATGCAGTTGCGAATTTACACAGGGGTGCACATGGGTGAAGCGGATTATTGAGGCGTTTGGGCATATTTGATATGCTTTGTTATGTAAAAATATGTAAAGGTTTATATCTGACAACCGGCTATAAATAGGATATATGTCCGCATGAGGACATATTGTATACAAGTTCAACTTGAGAACAGTTGAACAAAACTACACTAAAGAGGTAGAATCGCGTGAAGGATGTATTCACAACAAATTGGTATATATACAAAGTGTATTTGCCTTCCTCTATTGCAGAGTCTAAGGCGCAACACGACAGAAGCAACAGCAAGTGACAAAGCGCGGGCATTGAGGAGTTAGGCGAAGTGCCGCCCAATTCCTTAATACTTGCAAATGAAAGGAAACTTGACTATGACAAGTGGTAAAACACTTTTGTAGAGTGAACAAATACACGGGAACAGAGTTCGAGGAACATAAAGCTAAATCTTTCGAACTACGAGAGAAGTCAAAACCATTGTACTCATCATCAGATCAAAGCAGCGACATTCTAGTGCACGAGGTTCATTAATATAAATTCACCAATCGTTGTTTCTTGCTGTGGCTGAACGATTTGATTTCGCGTTCTCTCTTCATAGCCTCGCCAAGGCGGTCGAACTCCTCTACGTACACTATCTTCTCAGGTTCATGCATCCTCGTGTATCTAGCGCCTTGACCCTTTTTATGCCGTTCAACCCGACGTTTCACGTCCTTGGCGTATCCAGTGTAATAGCTACCATCTTTACAAAGAAGGATGTAAACATAGTAAGGCATCCACCATCAACTCACAGTCAATAAACAAATCTGACAGCTCTTTAAAAAGAGCTATAAAGCCCGTGCATTGTTCCAAAGCTAGCAAATTGGGATTTTTCCATTTGCTAAATCTTGACAGAATTTGTCAATGTTTTCTAACTCCTCGTCGATCACTTCTTGTATCTGCTTCCTAACATTTCCAAACGAGTTGTTACCCTTCATTACTACTTGCGCTGCAGCTATAGCGGGCTCATCAACAGATTTGCCAATTTGGCTTAACAACCATATGTAGACCTCTTCTAGTCCGGGGACTCTATTGTAAACTTCGTTTGCCATTTTATGGGTTAAGGTATTGTAAATTTTTCCAACGTGACTAACTGGATTCTTTCCTGCAGCGGCTTCAGAACAGTAAGGTCTGTTCAACGGTATGACTCCATTGGTTCGATTGCCTCTCCCAACTTGCCCAGAGTCTCCAGCTTCTGCACTAGTGCCCAAGACCGTAAGGTAAACACCCCCTATACCTCTTCCCTTCACGTCCAACGTGTTCAAGTCAATACTCACTTTCTCAAAGTCCGTGTTCTCTTTCACAAACCTGCTAATCTCCCCCGACAACTCTCCTTTTTTCCAAAAGTAATCACTTTCACTATCTACAAATCGGTCTACTAAAGCCATACATATCGTCAAACGCAGATCATTATTCTTTCTAAAAGCCATAACTTTCACGTCCTCGCCAGACTCGGGAAACCTTTTCTTAAAATCCCGAGAGTTGACAAACTTCTCAGTTTTCAGCACAATTTGTTCTGTTCGTGTCATTGGTGCATAGCCCACAGCCGCAGAGGTGTCATTGGCACCAAGTACTCTTCCTTTCCTTTGGAAAATATCCATGAGCTCGGGATGTCCCGGTTTCAACTCTATCTGATACCTGACGTGTTTTTCTGGATCTACAAATCTTAAGTTCTCTTTTAACCACTGCTTGGCTGTTTGAATTGCTATCTCTTCAACGGGTATTTTCACTCCGCCTGCTTCAAATGTTGCTCTATCACCGAAAATGAGGAGCATAGGTTTTTTGACTATTCCTCCACTAAAACGTGTTTCAGTTTCTCCTGCTGCTAACAAGGACTTGTCAATGTTGTGATGTAATATGGCACCGGTTTTTTTTAGATACTCTTGACTCAACCTTACTGAGACCATATCCATTATTGCATCGCAGATACAATCTGGGTGCCCAAGTCCCTTCCTCTCCACTATCTCCAACTTTTGCTGTTCCAGAGGAGTTTGCTTCAAGGAGTCAACAAATATGTTTCTCATAGAAATCCCACTTAGCGCTCGTTAATAGATAAAATTAAATATATATTTTGCGATATTTAGACCGATATAAAAATAACCAGAGGTTATCAAGAATGGTCATTACAGGCACTACGCTAAAAAAGTTACGGGCTGAAGCCGGATTAACCCAACGACAGTTAGCCGAATTAGTTGGAATTTCACAAGCCCACATCGCAAAAATCGAAAGGGAAAATGTAGACCCCCGACTATCNACCGTCAACAAGATACTTCAGGTTTTAACCGAAGGCGAAGGGAAAAAATGCAAAGACATTATGACAACAGAGGTCNTTTTCGCAAAACCAAAAGATACAATTCTGAAAATCAGTAAACTAATGATGAACCACGCAATATCGCAGTTACCAGTGATAGAAAACGGAAAAGTAATCGGTACAGTCACAGAAGAGAGTATCATAAAAAACTTGAGTTCCAACATTGCAGACGAAAAAGTTGAAGAAATCATGGAAACCCCATTGCCAAGCGTTCCCGAAAACACGAGCATAANTATGATTCACCCTCTCTTAGAAGATCATTCAGGAGTGCTTGTNATAAGAAAAGGAGATGTGGTCGGCATAATAACTCGATCAGACCTACTAAAAATAATTTCAAAGTCACTGTAATGCATNCNTGCGATAAAAAAAGGGCATTCTCACTAAACATTATAAATGATCNTCAACAACCTTGAATCTCAACGCTTTTCCTTCACGATTAAACACAGCTATGTTACGTTCAGAATGGTAGGGAAAAGCCACAATGACCATTATTCTTCCATAAAACTGGTTAAGGTCATTGGCAGATGGAGCGAGAACGCCCGAAGGGTGAGAATGAGCAACACCAACTATCGAAAAGTCTACAGGAAGCATGTGCAAAGGAAAAGTTGAGAAACCTTCTCCATGAGTTGCAAAAGGCGGAATAACCGTATCGTTGACGAAAAATTCATCTTTACTAACGTTTCCTCTGAGGAGAAGAATGCATTCTTTAGGATGTAAACCACGTGCGTAACTGAGCAAATTTTCGATAACTGACCGCTTTAGATACATATAAACAAGATAATGTTACGCGGTCAATAAATATTATGTCTAAGTGTGAAGTGAATGTGACAAACTAAGTGTGTGTGGAACAGGCGGAATTGCTATGACTCTAGATGACTTGAAACTAAACCACTTCAAATCAACTGCAGATTTGACAACGAATATTGATTCCCGTTTGAGTTTTCGTTCTAGTTTTTTAGTTGATGCCTGAGAGGGAGATCTTTAGGCTAATTTTCTCCTTGTTTCTGCCAATTTCTTTTTTCTATCATCGAAATAACTGGTTGACAATGCGCCACATGTTGTTACGAAGACCCCGGTGAGAAAAATTAATGCGCCTAATTCAAGGTCCTTTGTCACAGATATGTGTGCAAGAACTGCTCCCAACGCGGTCCAGACAATTCCAATAGCAGCACTTACCCATCCAATCTGATTATACTTTTTGGTTTTTGCTATTGTTTTGTTTAAGTAGCACAATAGGATTTGCTGCTCCTCCTTCCTGTAACTTACCGATTCAAAGTATTTCAGTTCGCATCGCCTTGAACAAATATAAGTCTCGACCAGAGCATTTTCAAACGGAACTCTAGTCGTTAATTTTCCACATATAATGCAAGGCTGCGCTTCAGCCATATCAATCACTTAACAAGTTAAAGCGCTACCCAGATAACACACGAGTCGTATTCTGACGATGAAGATGAGAATATTGATGGGAAATTTGTCTTTGTTCTTGGGATATTGCTTCAAAAGTTCTTTCAACGAGTTCTTTCTTTTTTCTAACTCTGCCAACTTTATAATGAGTTCCATTTGTTATTGAAGCTATTGCTTCTGTTATCAGGAACCCAGAAGTTTCCCATCCTGCAATGGCTGGATTCGTGTTTACAACCACCGTGAAAATTCCTTCTCTTTTAATCATTTTAGAAACTGATAATACATCCTCTATAGCCAAATCCTCATGTTTAAAAAAGGCCAAGTCAAGCGGATCGAATGTGCGAATCTCACCTGTCTCAAGACTTCTCGTAAGTGGGACGTTAGCATTTCCGTCAGTGACGATGACCATGAGAGGTATTGTTGACCTATTTCTTCGCTTGGCCTCTTTCAGAACCTCCCATGCTTTTAGTATTCCAGCCGCTAACGGCGTGAACCCACTGACCCCTAATCCTAACAGTTTGTTAGCGACAACCCTCAAGTTGGTTATGGGGTGCTGAACAACAATCGCCCCTGTCCCTTTGAGAGCTGTTATTCCCACTCTGTCTCTGTATCGATAAGCGTCCCTATGCAGCTTCAATATAGCCTCCTTCACCTCTTCGATGTTAAATATCATAGATTTGCTTAGATCAATTACAAAGACTATGGTCATAGGAGCCTTGTAAAGCCTTAATTTTTCACGTACATCCTCTAAACATATGCTGAGGGATGTTCTGATGGGTTTTTCTCTATTTTTCTGCCTCTTGGCTGCAGCTCTAATTGTTGCCGGCAGATGAACATCTCTTGGCTTGCTATCCGGAAATCTCCATCCACAAGGTCGACCTCGATGAAGCGTAGTCACCGTCTCCGCTCTTTTTCCCACAGAGCTTCTGACCCCCTTGGGAGGTTTCTGTATTTTGAAAAAAAATTCAAAAGGTGCAAGAACGCTTGACTTAATCTTAGTAAACAGAGGAACCCCTTCAGCCAACTTCTGTGGCTTTGCAGAACTAACACCATTCAGAGCTCGTGCTTCCTTCGGAGCCTCATGTTTCCTGAAACCGGATATTGCTCCTCCAGGTAATTCATCCAATGTGAAAATGGCTTTTTTAAACCTCTTGACAGGCTTTTTGAGGTGCCTATCTAGAGAAGTTTTCTTTTTTTCACTAAATTTCTTCGGCCAAAAGAAGACTCCGCGTCGTTTACTTTTTTCTTTATTCGATTTAATTTTTGGTTTACTTTTCGACTCGCTTTTCTCCTCGTACCCCGCTTCTTTAACTTTATCCATGAAAATTTTCTTGATCTCGTCCGGTGTCGCCGGTTCGAGAAACCCTCCTTCCCTTGTTCTATGACTTAGAGCAAGTTCAGAAGCTAAGAGAACATCGTTTAATGTGGCACTTGTCCTATTCTCAAACGCCGCGAGCGTGCACGCAGCTTTGCTTATCACAATGTCGGGTCTCATTCCATCGACTTTTAGGTCTAAGCAGGCTTGGCATATGGCTTCTAGAAGTTTTTCAGGCATCTCAACTTTTGGGAGAACCTTTCTTGCGTGGATTATTCTGTTTTTCAATTCTTCTTGGTTTGTTTTATACTTTTCAATGAAACCTCCTGGGTTTGCTTCAAACTCGAGGTTTCTCTTAACGACCTCCATTCTATCTTTAGCTGTCATGATTCTTTCTACGCTTACGGAAAGGGAGAAGCGGTCCAGCAGTTGTGGTCTGAGTTGTCCTTCTTCTGGATTCATGGTTCCTATGAATATGAAGCGGGAGGGATGACTAACTGATATCCCTTCGCGTTCCACTACATTCCAACCTGTTGCGGCTGCGTCTAGCAAGTCATCTGCTATGTGATCGGGGAGCAAATTTATTTCATCAACGTACAGGATGTTTTGATTCGCTTCTGCAAGAATTCCTGGTTCTAAAGCCTCTACTCCAAGTTTTATTGCTTTCTCAATGTCTAGGCTTCCGATCACTCTGTCTTCGGTTGCTCCGAGGGGGAGGTCAACGACTATCATTTCTCTTTCTTCTACGGGTAGTTGCTCTCCTTTTCTGTAACGTTTGCTACATTTTTCGCACATGTTTGAGGGGTCATGGGGGTTACAGTTGAATGGGCATCCTTCTGCAACTTCCAATTTTGGCAAAATGTCAGTTAGCCCTCGAGCAACTGTTGTTTTTCCAGATCCTTTAGGTCCTTGAATTAACACTCCTCCAATCTTGGGATTGATAGCGTTGATCAAGATAGCCAGTTTTAGTTTGTCTAATGAAACAATAGCCGAAAATGGGAAAGTTATTCTCCGTTGCATACATTTCGCCAGTTTTGAAGTGTATTATTATACTTGACGTAGAAAATATAAGAGTCTGTTGTTCTCTAACGCAAATGACCTATTTAATGAAAGCTGAAGGCTTTCTATTTTTTAATCCTTCTGACTTCGAAGACTACTAGATTCTCTGGATCCGGACATACATTGCACATTGTGTCTCTGTCTTCCGCCCATGGAAACTCTGCACCATATCACATTGAATAGATTTTTGGAAGCAAAACCATGAGAGCGCTGTAACAGATATTTCCTTTAATCGTCTTTCCGTCAAAATATATTGTGTCGGCAACTTTATGACCGAAATCGCATGTTCCCTTGACACTCTTTCCTGTAACCTTAATATCATAGTGTATCTAAAATCATCACTACTTGTTATAACATTAGACTTAAAAACTGACCATTGACCATATAAATTAACAGATACTACAGTAATGAAGGTGTATTTCGTGGAAGAAACTTGGCAACCTCCGGAATGGATTTATCGTAAGACGCGCCCCTCAAGTGATGATGCC
>JGI24422J19971_10001989_pt1 | contig 12639 bp, 14 predicted proteins | sample DeeMarSWOR152_54_FD_19971 | JGI IMG/M metagenome (IMG submission 19971) | reverse complement strand
GGTCGTTAAGAAATTTAAAACAGCATATCAGAAGCAACATTTTGAAGCCATAAAAAATTGTAAAAGAGGGGTAATTCTCTGCAATTTCAACGGATATGTTGGTCTAAACACCAAAGCGGAATTAATTTTTGCTCACGCCTACGGCGTTCCAATATTCGCAGTTGAACCTGTCAACTCTAACGAAGAAGAACTAAAAATCATGGATATTCGCAAACTAGATGAAATTGCGTCTTACCGGGTTAAGACAAAATGACTTTGCCAAAATCTTCGAGCGCATTGGGCTGAATGTTTTCTACTTTATGCCCGCGGATTTTTTGAGTTGATTAGAGAATCTTCGCATAAGTAGAGGCTAGTTTGAAGTATGCCTTTGCTTCTTTCATTGCTGCACTCTTTTCCTCGTTACCTGCGTTAGGGTCTTTAAGTTTGAAACTGGTGACTTTTCCTCGCACGTAGGCTCGGTAGCACTTGTAGAAAGGAAGAATTTTCGTCAACTTTTGGTCTCCAGAATATTTGATATATCTTTTGACAAAGAAATCAGACAGATCGCTTCGTTCTTTTAAGTCTAAGTCCATGGCTAAGAAGGCAATGTCGGAAGCGACGTCAGAGTACCTAAATCTTTCGTTGAATTCTATCGCGTCGAAAATGTAGATTCGGTCTGTAACAAAAATGTTACCGGAATGCATGTCTCCGTGACAATCTCTAACTTGACCCTCCGCTATTCTCTTTTCAAAAAAGGACGCATTTCTCTTCATGAAATTGTCGGTTCTTTCACGGATTAGTTTGAAATTCTTCATGGAAATTGTTTCGCCAACAAACTCCCCAGTCTGCTCGAAATTCTCGTTCCAGTTGGTTTCTATTATCGCCAAGGAGCCGAACTCGCTTATCCTTCTATTCGTTTCCGCTTTCGAATGGAATTCCGCGACGATTTTTGCTATTTTATCAATGAGCTTCCGGTCCACCTTTTTCTCTTCCAGAAGCTTGTTCATCATCTTTTCTTCAGGCATCCTCTTCATCTTCACAGCGTATTCAACGGCTTCTCCTTCGCCTTTTATTTTGATAACATCTGATTTGTTGATGGGACAACCTCGAGGTACATGTCTCCGCACAGCCGTCTGTTGAGCTCCAGTTCTTTTTGACAGAAGAAACGTCTCTTTTCGAGGGTTGTGAAGTCTAGGAATCCGAGGTCCACAGGCTTCTTCACCTTGTATACAAAGTTTCTGGTTAGAAAGACAAAGGATATGTGGGTCTGGACTACTTCAATTTGACCTGGTTCTACTTCGTAAGCTTCAGGCTTCATCAAGGCTTCAACAACTTGCTTCTGCACCAGAGACATTACTGAATCTACTTCCTTTAGGGCGTTTAACAGCGTTTCTGTTGTGAATAAAACTTCCATGAGCCATATAGGAATATCCCTACGAGGAGCTTTCCGTTAAACCTAAATTCTATGTTCAGCCACAACTAAGTTAAAGCAAGAGGTTCCAGTGTTGAAAGCGGTGATACTGACAGCAGGCTTGGGGACAAGGCTATTGCCCGCAACCAAAGAAACACCAAAGGTGCTGCTCCCCATATTTGCATCGGGGAAAAACCGGAGGCCATGCTTAAAACCCGTTCTGCAGCTCGTCTTTGAACAGCTTTATGACGTAGACTTCAGAAAGTTCTGCTTCGTAGTGGGAAGCAGAGTCAGAAGAGCCGTGAAAAATCACTTCACAGCCGACCAAGACTTCATAAGATACCTCAAGGAAGTCAACAAGCCAGAGCAAGCCAACGAGTTGCAACAATTCTACCAGAAGGTAAACAACTCCACCCTAGTGTTTATAGACCAGCCCGAACCCAGAGGCACCGGAGACGCTGTTCGCAGAGTGAAAGACTTCACGGGTCAAGAGCCTTTCCTCCTTCACATGGGAGACGATCTGGTTCTGTCCAGAGAGGAAAACAGCCACCTGAAGAGATTGATCAGGGTTTTTAAGGAGCGAAAAGCCGATGTGGCTTTCCTCGCTACAAGGGTGAAAGACCCAACTATGTATGGAGTCATTGCGGGCAAACAGATAGTCAAAGGACTGCACGAGGTGGAAACAATTGTTTATAGACCGAAGGTTCCGCCCTCAAACCTATCAGACGTCACGGTGTACATCCTTAAACCCAACATTTACCCCGAGATCAGAAAGGTGGAGCCAAATAAGGAGAGCGGCGAGGTGTCACTGATCCCCGCCATACAATCCCTAATAAACGGAGGAGGGAAAGTCTACGCCGTGGAACTGCAAAGGGAAGAAAAGAGGATAGACATAGGAAACCCCAAACTGTACTGGCAAGCGTTGAACGCCACCTACAAACTGTTTGGAGGTGAAAGGTCATCGTAAACGACTGCATGATCATGGTGGGCACTAGGCCTGAAATCATCAAGATGGCTCCCGTGATTCGAGCCTTAGAAGGAGACTCCTTGCCCTACACCCTCGTCCACTGCGGGCAACACTACGACTACGAGATGTCCCAGCAATTCATTGAGGAACTGGAACTGCCGAAGCCGGAGTACGGCTTCAAGGTTAGAGTGTACTCACCCGGACTACAAACAGGAAAAATAATGACGCTTATGGAGCGGGTGATAAAAAAAACTGAGCCGAAAGTTGTGTTGGTGGAAGGAGACACCAACGGGGTCTTGGCATCCGCCCTAGCCGCCGTCAAACTCAACGTGCCAGTCGGCCATGTAGAAGCGGGTCTCAGAAGCTATGATCTGCGCATGCCAGAGGAACATAACCGTCGATTGGTAGACCACATTTCAACTTACATGTTTGCGCCCACGGAAAACGCCCGGAAAAACCTAGAGAGGGAGAGCGTTTGGGGCAAGATATACGTGACCGGAAACACGGTTATTGACGCTGTGATACAACACCTTCCCATGGCGGAGAGAAAATCCAGCATTCTAAAGAAGATACAGTTCGAAAAGTTTGCCCTCGTAACCGCCCACCGAGCCGAGAATGTTGACGACCCGATTGTGCTCAAGGGCTTCGTTGAAGCCTTTGTTGAGGCGCCCTTACCCATCGTTTACCCAGTCCACCCAAGAACCCGGAAACGACTGCGCCAACAGAAAATGTGGAGGAAGCTTTCCTCTGCTGAAAACGTTCAGATTTTTCCTCCCCTAGGCTACTTCGACTTCCTAGTGCTAATGAAAAACTGCGAGATGCTGTTAACAGACTCTGGAGGGTTACAGGAAGAGGCAACGGCACCCCCAATAAGAAGACCCGTTCTGGTCATCCGACTTTCCACGGAGAGACCGGAAGCTGTTGAAGCAGGCTTTGCTCGCGTGGTAGGCGTAGAAAAGAAGAGAATCATAGCGGCTATGGAACAAACCCTGCGCAAAAGAGACGAGCTTCCAAGGTTTTCACCGTACGGAGACGGAACGGCTGCAAAGAGAATTGTCAAAATCTTGATGGAATAGACACTACGCGGGTGTGATATTTAGCAGGCTTAAGAGAAAATAGCGCTTTCCGTGTAGGACCTCTTAATTCTAATGTCTCTTTTAGAGAGTTGTTGCAATATAGATTGAAATATGTCGCGCATTCCCAACTCTTCTGGAGGTACAATACCCTTCTCATCAATCTTTCCTTGGCCTATAAGCTGAGCCACTATTGATGCGGTGTAGGCTGTGGTTCTAGCCATGGAGGTGACTCCACGAATTTTATCATAGTAGTCTATTAGGTCGAAGGTGTACTGCTTACACTCATTGTCTCCAACAACGTCAACCCTCATAACTAACAGGTCTTTCTCCTCTCCCAGCTCAAGTTTTGGCGTTAGCAAAGCGGTGAGGAACTTTCTCGGAGCCACCTTAACCTCCCCGACTTGAACTGGTTTGATGTCAAGCAGCTCACATTCAATTAAGGTCTTAATCTTCTCTGCGTGACCAGGATACCTCAGAGTCTTTTCAAACATCTCTTTGATATCCCCAAACTTTTCATTCTCCTTAAACGTGTACAGTAGAGTTGAAAGCCCGTCGGTATAGAAGGCTTCAAACCTGCCTACGTTCGAGAAATCAACTAACTCCAGACCTGCTAAAGCATCAGCCTCCCTTATCTCGCCATTAACAACAATTCGCGCTCTCAACACATACTCCTCCCAAACACCTTCTAAGTTCCAAGTAACTTTATACCCGAGCGGTGGAGTGGGCTCTTGCGGTAAACCACCACAAAATATGTGGACCCGATCTACACTATCAACCTTGCTTGCTCCATAGCCTGTAAGCATGTTGCTTAACCCGGGAGCTACTCCGCAGCCCGGAATAACCGTGACTTCTTTACCCTTGGCCTTGTCCCTGAGCTCCATATGTTCGTCCACAAAAGCCATGTCGACTACATTCATGCTGGCATCTATCTCCGCTTTAAGTGCTTGCGCGCTAATCTTTTCAGGAAGGGCGTTAACAACAACATCAAAGTCACTTGTCCTAAGTAGCTTGATTAGGGAATCGCGGTTACTTGCATCTACTTCAAAGGTTTCCAGCTTTGGGCTCTTAAGTTTGCTCATGCATAAACTCAAGCTCTCTTTTCTACGCCCGCCAACTGCAACCTTGACTCCGCTATTAATCAAGTCCTTAGCGGCAGCTGTGCCCATAAGCCCGGTTCCTAAAACGAGCGCCTTCAATTCATAAACACCTCATCTCGTCTCGCTATCTTATCGGTTTCTTATCAATTTTTCTTAATTTCACCTGACTGCGCCGAAAATATTCTTTGATGGGGTTCAAAGATCAGCCTAAAAATTCCTCCTCATATCTCTTGCGCGCGCGGCTTCTCCAAACCCAACAGGAGAAACTTTCACCCTCAAAACTTCACCTGGCTCCAACCTAAACCTTCACCAACAAGGCTATAGAGAGATCTACAAAAATAAAGAAAACAACACAAACCAAACACAACAAAAATAAATTCCACTCACCCCTTAATCACCCATGCGACTCTTCTTCGCCTGCACCGAACTAGGCCTAGGACACGTACAAAGAACCATACAACTCGGAAAAAAATTGCGCAAAAGAGGACACAAAATACACTTCTTCTCCGGAGGAGTCGCACACAACCTACTTGAAAAAAAATTTGAAAACGTTCACCCCTGCACACCCGTGGCCTGGTACGAAAACGCCCACGGAGTAATCCCCTCAGCCTCTCTTCTAAACATTCTAACTCCGTTACCATGGTATGACTACGAACGCAAAAAGCTAAAAATAAAGACACCTAGTTCGACGGAAACGGTTCACCGATACTATGACTTGAGAAAACATGTCCCGAAAATCAAACCCGATCTACTCATCTCTGACGGCGACATGATTTCCCTAAGGCTCGCCAAAAAATGGAAAATTCCCTCCATTTACATCACAAACATCATAAGACCAAGTTACCGCTTCTCTCCCATACTTACCCCAGGAGAAAGATTCACAGAGAGATACGTCAAAGGGTGCGCCAAGATAATAGTCCCCGATAATCCGAAGTACACAATATGCGAATACAACTTAGGAAACCTAGATCAACTCGGAATTAGAGAAAAAGTTGAACTCGTCGGCAGTTTTCTTGACATGAAGCACGAGGAAGGACTAGGGAAACATATATTCGCACCCATAAGTGGACCGTTAGGCACGAGAGCCAAACTAACAAAAATGGTGATTCCAGTTCTTTCTTCGTTGAAATCAGAAAGTATAGTAAGCTTAGGAGAACCCGACAGCAAATTCAAGAAAAAATTCGGAAACTGCAAAGTTTATGGCTGGTTACATGAGAAGCAACGGAAAGAATTCATGAAAAACGCAAAGGTGATCATTTTTAGTGGAGGCCACGGAACCTGTTTTGAGGTGATAAAACAGAGAAAACCAAGCATATGCATACCAACTCAACCGGAACAAATGGCAAACGCCAGAAAACTGGACGAGCTGAAATGCTCTATTTACGTTGAAAATAAAGGGCAACTGAAATCCGCCATTGAAGAGATCGAGGCAAAAAAAGAGTTCTATAGAAGCAATGTAGAGAAGATACACGAGTATTCAAGCAGATTCAAAGGCTTAGACCGCTCCGTCACCGTTATTGAGAACGCTTTATAACGTTAGCCAAGTCCTATCTTACGCCTTCGTTTTCACCAACTCAACTCGCCTTTTCCCTCTAGCGAGCGATGAAACGTAGATCTTGCCCCTGATCTCCATCTCCATTAAAGTCTGGTTCACATCTCCAAACCCTATATCCTCGTAGCTCTCCTTCAATGCATCATAGAGCTCCATGTCCGTCAACGGACCCCTCTTCTTCAGAGTCTCAACTATGGCCATGTAAAGCGGACGGGGTTTCCACGTTTTCACAGACATCTCTTTGCACCCAAGCACTATGCCACGGGAGTAGTAGGTTTCTTTAGCTGTCTAACCTGCTTCAGGAAGCTCTTATACCAAGCATCCATATCAGGCGTTACGGTCGGTCCAATTTTCTCCCTAGCCTTTTGGAAGTCGGTGAAAGTAACCTCTTTAGATTTGATGTCCCTGCGCAAGGCGTTTAGGGCAGCCTCCCGACAAAGCGCCTCGATGTCCGCCCCAGAGTAGTTCTTCGTCACGCCGGCTAACTGAAGCAGGTCCACATCCTTTGTCAAGGGCATCTCTTTAGTATAGATCTTGAAGATCTCCAGCCTAGCCTTCTGATCCGGCTCAGGAACATAAATCAGCCGGTCGAACCTTCCAGGTCGAAGAACCGCGGGGTCCACTATGTCCGGCCTGTTCGTGGCGGCGATAACCACCAAGTCTTCTAAGGTGACTATTCCATCCATCTCTGTGAGAAGCTGGCTGATGACCCGCGCCGTCACGCCGCTATCCCCGTAGCTCATCCCTCTCCTAGGCACGAGCGAGTCAAACTCGTCGAAGAAAATCACCGATGGAGCCGCCATCCTCCCCTTCCTAAACACCTCTCGAATCGCTTTCTCCGACTCCCCAACCCATTTAGAAAAAACCTCTGGACCCTTTATCGTGATGAAGTTGGCCTCGCTCTCGGTGGCGACCGCTCTCGCCAGCAGAGTTTTTCCGCATCCCGGTGGTCCGAAGAGCAGGATGCCTTTTGGTGGATGTATTCCCATTTTCGTGAAGACCTCCGGATTTTTCAGCGGCCATTCCACAGCCTCCCTGAGCTCCTCTTTCACGTCCTCTAAACCGCCTACTTCATTCCAATGAACCGCGGGAATCTCTATGTACACTTCTCTCATGGCCGTCGGTGTTATCTCCCTATAAGCGTTCATGAAATCTTCCATTCGAATATCCATCTTCTCCAGAATACTGGGTGGAATTCGCTCCTCCTCAAGGTTTATCTCCGGCAAGTATCGACGCAGAGCCTTCATAGCTGTTTCACGCGCTAACGCAGCTAGGTCTGCTCCAGTGTAACCGTGTGTTATTTCAGTGAGTTTTTCAAGATCAACATCCTCAGCCAGCGGCATCCCTCTAGTGTGGATCTGCAGTATTTCATGTCGCGCCTTTTTGTCCGGGACCCCGATCTCTATCTCCCGATCGAATCTTCCGGGTCTTCGAAGAGCTGGGTCGAGCGCGCCTGGTCTGTTGGTGGCGCCGACCACGATGAGGTTTCCTCTCCCAGCTAGTCCGTCCATGAGGGCGAGAAGCTGGGCGACCACTCTTCTCTCAACTTCGCCGGTAACCTCCTCTCGCTTTGGTGCGATGGCGTCCAGTTCGTCGATGAAGATGATGCTGGGCGAGTTTTTCTCGGCTTGCTGAAACATCTCGCGGAGTCGGGCTTCTGATTCGCCGTAAAACTTGCTCATGATCTCAGGCCCGTTTATGGAGAAGAAGTTGGCTTCTGACTCGTTTGCCACTGCTCTTGCCACTAGGGTTTTTCCGCATCCCGGTGGTCCGTGCAAAAGCACTCCCTTAGGCGGCTCTATTCCTAGTCTTTGGAAGAGTTCAGGGTGTCGGAGGGGGAGCTCCACCATTTCTCGTATTCGTTGAATCTCTTCGTGAAGTCCTCCTATGTCTTCGTAGGTGGTGCGTGGCATGCCTTTGGCTTCTGGTAGGGGTTCGGTTAGGATTTGCAGGTTTGTTTCGTATGTGATTCTTACGATTGCGTGGGGGCGGGTTTTGGTTACGGTGAAGGGTATGGCGTGGCCAAGCATCATGACGAGGGTGGTGTCTCCTTCCACGAGAGTTCTTTCCATGAGCCTGTTTTTGACGAAGTTGGTAAAGTCTTCGTCCACGTTTAGTCGCACGTCTATGGGAGCCAAAACAACATTTACCGCGTTCTTCACTTTTCCCGTTCGAGCCCTGACGTATTCGTTTATGGCTACGCCTGCGTTCTTGCGGGTGAAGCCGTCGATTCTTATGATTGTTCGGCCTTGGTCTTCAGAGTAGGCTGGCCAGGCAATTGCTGCTGTGGTTCTTTTTCCAACGATCTCGATTACGTCGCCTGCGGAGATGCCTAGTTTTTGCATGGTTTTTTGGTCGATTCTGGCGATTCCTCTGCCTACGTCGCGTTGTCTTGCGTCTCCAACTCTCAGTTGAACCTCGCTCACTCTTGACCTCCCTTTTTTGTTTTTGAACGTTCTACAGTTCGAAAGAATAGTATTCCTATATAAACTTTAAATGGGCTAGACTCTTCGAACCATCAGCGTTTCTATTTGACTGATGTCATCAATTTTTTGTAGTTGTTTTTCCACCTCATCTGAGCCGCCGGGTTTTTCTTCGGGAATGATGATGTGGGCGATTAGTGCGATGAGGCCGAAGGCTATGGGTTCTTCGTCGAACTTGTAGACCGATGCGTATTTGGGCAGTTCTTTCTCTATTTTCTTTTTCAGCTGGCTAAGGTCTGTGGTGATGTCGGATGGGAAGATCTTGATGGAGAATAATACCTTTGCCATGTAGTTTTCCTTCTTTTATGGTCCTGTGAACCCGCATTTTGGGCAGCGGTAGGGTCTTCCAAACTTTCGGCATTTTGAGCATCGCCAGATGATTATTTCCCCGCAGTTGGGGCATGGGAATTTTGTTGCTTCTGTTCTTGGGGCTATGATTCGGTGGCATGAGGTGCATGTGGGAACGCTGATTGTGGTTGTTTTTTCTGTCACGTTGATTCCTCGAAGGAGATTTGGTATGGGTGTTCTCCTTTATATGTGCTGTGTTTTGATGTTGTGTGTCTTTTTTCTTTCTCCAGACCCCCTCTATTATTTTTTCTAGACTCCCCTGTAGCTCCCTCTCTATGGAGATGTGTAAGGTTGGTGTACGAGCGGAATTGTTTAAAGGAGTTTTTAGAAGACTAGATGCTGGCTCTGATTGAAACGTGACTAGAGAGGAAAGGCTTGAGCGAAAAGTTTGACGTTGCGGTGGTTGGGGGTGGGGTCTGCGGTTCCTTCTCAGCTTTGATAGCTTCTAGGCTGGGCGCGAAGGTGGTGGTTTGCGAAGAGCATGAAGAGATAGGTGTGCCCCAACACTGTGCGGGTCATGTGAGTATCAGTGGTTTGAAGCGTGTAGGATTAACTTTGCCGAAGAAAGTTGTGGAGAATGAATTCAAAGGAGCGGTTTTCTATTCTCCGTCTGGCAGGGAGTTCGCACTTAGATGCGCTTCCTCAGTGACTTGCGTTTTCAACAGGGAACTTTTAGATAAGCACCTAGCGAACCTAGCCGAGAGGGCTGGGGTGCGGTTCTTCTTGAAGTCTAGGGCAGAATCTCTTCTAGTTGATTCCAATTTTGTCAAAGGAGTTGTCGCCAGGAGGAAAGGGACTAGAGAGGCTTTGGCATCCAGCCTTGTGATAGACGCTGAGGGATGTTCTTCGGTTCTCTTGAAGAAGGTTGGGCTGCAAACGCTGGATAGGTCCATGGTCGTCCACGCCATCCAAGCAGAGGTGGACAGGGTGAAGGAGATGGACATGGACACGGTTGAGGTGTATCTTGGCAGAAAATATGCCCCAGGCTTTTTCGCTTGGATCATTCCCAAGAGGGACGGCTCAGCTAAGATGGGTCTAGCCACGAAGTTTGGCGACCCTAGAGAATATCTAAACCGATTAATGCATGATCATCCTGTGGCTTCCAAAAAACTGGGAAGTAGCAGGGTCACCTCCCTCTCTCTTCATCCCATTTCACTCGGAGGGGCGATTCCCAAGACGTACTGGAACGGGCTTCTCGTTGTGGGGGACGCCGCTTCACAGGTGAAGCCTACTACTGGAGGTGGCATCATCTTCGGGTTGTTATGCTCCAAGATTGCGGGTGAGGTTGCCTACGACGCCGTTAAAAGTAACGACGTTTCTGCAGGCTTTTTGTCGAGGTATCAGTCGAGATGGAGGGAACTGATAGGATTTGACTTGTCGGCGATGCACCAAGTAAGGAAAATGCTGAACCGTTTGCCGGATGACAAGCTTGACAGGATTATTGGATTATGCTCAAAACTTAGGGTGAATAGAATCCTTGAAGAAATTGGGGACTTGGACTTTCAGGGGAAGTCGTTGGTTCGTGTTTTTCAACATCCAACAGCGCTCATAATAGCGCTCTATTCAGTTTTTTCCTCGCTGACCTCTTTGGACAGCCTGAAAAAAGCCTCTGCAACAACGCATTAACATTTAAATCGCTTTAAAACAATTGAGGTTGCAGACCTAGTATGTCCGAGTTCAAATATAAACAGGTCATTGTTCTGCGTGTTGATCTCAAGATGAGCAAGGGTAAGATAGCGGCTCAAGCTGGGCACGCGGCGGTTTCCGCCGCTGAAGAAGCTAGGAAACGATTTTCTGACTGGTGGAAAGCTTGGATAGAGGAAGGCCAATGCAAAATAGCTGTGAGAGCTGAGTCTGAACAGGAACTTTTGGAGCTAGAGAGAAAAGCTAAGGAGTTGGAACTACCTTCTGCACTAATTGCTGATAGAGGCTTAACCGAGCTTCCACCGGGAACCATAACCTGCCTGGGAATTGGACCAGCACCCTTTGATCAGGTGGACAAGGTAACGGGCGAACTGAATCTCTTCTGAGTGGCGATGCTTTTGAAGGTTCCAAAGCTGGAGAGGGAGCTCGGCATAGAAACATACGCCTCTGAGTCCCTAGGGATCAGTGGTAAAATCCGTCAGTTCCCTGAGGACTTTGTGGTAGAGGAAGTAATGATAGACGGAACAAAAGCAGAGGTTCAACCAGTTGAAACTCCGCAGCCCGTTGGAGAGGGTCGCTACCTAATTTGTGTGCTGGTCAAGCGAGACTGGGATACTCTCCGTGCAGTCAAGAAGGTTGCTAGGCGATTGGGCATAAGCTACAAGCGTGTCCAAATAGCGGGAATAAAGGATGCCAAGGCTCTCACCGCCCAGCACATCAGCATCCGAGGAGTCGCTCCTGAGCGAGTATCAAGGGTTAAAATCAAAGACATAGAGCTTCGACCACTAAGATTTTCCGATGAAAAAGTTTACTCCCGCCTCCTCCTTGGAAACAAATTTCACATCCTAATCCGAGCGATCTCATATTCTTCTTCCCTGATTGAAAAGCGAGTCAAAAACGTGCAGGGTGAGCTATCCAGCTTAGGTGGGCTTCCCAACTTCTTCGGGCATCAACGCTTCGGCACCGTTCGACCCATAAGCCATCTGGTGGGTAGTTGTCTGGTGCGAGGCAACTTAGAAGAGGCGGCGCTCACCTACCTTGCAAAACCAAGCCCCGATGAACATCCTGAATCCAGAGAGGCTCGACAACAACTCAGAGACACGCGAGACTTCAGGGAGGCGCTTCGCAGTTTTCCAACCTATCTCGGGTATGAACGTCTTATGCTCACCCAACTAACAAGACAACCAAGGGATTTTGTGGGTGCATTCCGAAATCTACCTCTGAAACTGCGCAGACTCCTAGTCCAAGCCTATCAGTCCTTTCTCTTCAACAAGTTTCTCAGTGAAAGAATGAAACGAGGTGTTGGTCTTAACGAGCCTCAGGTTGGAGACTATGTGGTGCATGTGGACAGCCATGGGCTTCCAACAACAGAATTCGCTCAAGTGGCCTCTCAATCTCTTTCAACTGTCAAAAAAGCTTTAGTAAAGGGTAGAATGCGAGTTGCCATTCCGCTTATAGGCTACAAACAACAGCCTTCTGGTGGAATGCAAGGCGAAATCGAAAGAGAAATCCTTAATGCCGAAAATGTGGCTCCACGAGATTTCTACGTCTCATCCATGCCGGAAACAAGCGCGCCGGGAGGGCTACGAACAATCCTAGCTTCCATAATAGACTTTTCTGTGCAGGAAGCGTCCAAAGATTCAGGGAGTCCTCGAAAACGAAAGATAGGGTTGGATTTCACCTTGAATCGAGGATCTTACGCAACCATCTTACTCCGGGAGTTTATGAAGCCGCGAAACCTCGTAAAAGCGGGTTTTTGAGGCTGACCTCGGAGGCTTCAACATAGTGCAGAAAACAAGAAGTTGGTGGTAAACTGTGAATGCATGCATGCCGGTATCGCTCATTTCTTAGAATTAATCTTCATTGTGAAAACAGTGTTCTTTTTTCCGTGGTGGCTCCTTTCACATTGTATCGCTACAGTTTCTCCATCTTCACTTATCCACACGACTTTGCCAAGGTGGCCGTGTTCTGGATGAAACTTTCCATCCGCTGGGATCTTCATCCTATCTCCAATCTTAATTTCCGTTATCAGCATACTCTCCTAAACATGTGTTGATTGATTTCAAAACAGCAATCACTTCT
>JGI24422J19971_10001986_pt1 | contig 12655 bp, 12 predicted proteins | sample DeeMarSWOR152_54_FD_19971 | JGI IMG/M metagenome (IMG submission 19971) | reverse complement strand
AAGGCTAGAACGGATGACGCAGATTGAGATAGCCTTCATTACAACCACCCCGCCGATGTGGAACTTCTTGTCTCGGCCGTCAGATTGGCTCAAGCATCGGAGACGGCATTGGGGTCTCGTGTAGTCAAAGTAATGCCCTAATGGATATTTCGAGTGACGTTGTGGATGTCATGGTTATGAAGGCTGTCATGTCGTGGAGCGGGGGCAAAGAGAGCTGCTTGGCATGTTACAAAGCGATCTCAGAGGGCTTTGAGGTTTCACACCTTTTAAACTTCGTATCCAAGGATGGAAGATGCGTGGGTCATGGGATAGACCCCAAATTAGCCCGCGCCCAATCGCAGGCGCTTGGCATTCCGATTATTCAAAGGACAGTAACTCCAGACACCCATGAAGGAGAATTTAAGAAGGCAATTCGTGAGCTGAAGCAGAAGGGGATAGAAGGCGCCGTCTTCGGGGATATACAAGACATACCCTTACCACTTCATGAGGGTTGGATCGATCGAGTCTGCAGCGAATTAGGGATCACACCGGTAAAGCCCCTATGGGGTAAAGATCCGAAGCACATCCTCAGCGAGTTTATGAACGAGAGGTTTGAGGCGCTGATAATCAAGGTGAAAGCCAATCTATTTGGCAAAGAGTGGTTGGGGCGCAAAATAGACGAGGTCTTCGTAAAAGACTTGGAGAAGCTTCAGGAGAAAATCGATTTCAACCTTTGCGGCGAATTGGGTGAGTACCATACATTCGTCTATGATGGTCCGTTGTTTAGGAAACGCTTGAGAATATTTGATTTCGAAAAGACGTTGACAGAGGCGTGTTGGTTCCTTGATATCAAAAGCTATGACATCGTGGAGAAACAAACAAAAGTATGATGTGTAGCAGAAATCCAACTTGGGATTGAGGAGAATGGGAAATGGCAGTATATGATGGGCCGTTAAGCCACGAACTTAAGAACGTGGCATTATGGAATCACATTGACTTTGTAGGAATTGCGGATTCAAACGTTTTCGATGACATACGATTAGAGACAGGCCTATGAGGATATTGTCTGATGCTAAAGCCGTTGTGGTGTACGCCGTAAGATACAGGGGGTTAGTGATCTTTTCGAAGAAAGCTGGTACAGTCGGATGCATCCTAGGCATTGCTCCTCCATCAGTATAGGGCAGGGTACTTCGATAGGGCTAGAACAACGATCAGGCAGACTAGCCTGGCTAACTCGTTGGTGGCTCCGAAGACATCTCCAGTTATGCCCTTGAAATGTCTATTCGCGATCCGGGCTGTAGCCAGACCGGCGACTGCTCCGATGAGCGGTACAAGCGCTCCAAGAAAAAGCAAACCTGGGATGCACAGCAGCGCGGATAGGGCAAAGGAGAGAACTAAGAACCATCTCCTTTTCATGGTCTTCACGAAAGGTGCACCTGAGCTTTTCTCAACGACTCCTCCGAACGTTGCCGTCGCTACCATCGCTAATTTCGCCGAAACCTCGGAAGTCAGAATGGAGAAGAAGAGAATTGGACTGGGAATGTAGGCGATGCACGCACCTGTTAATATAATAACCAGTAATCCCAGAGTTGCCCCTCCGACCCCCGTGTTCACATCATGCATGGCGCGGATCTTCTCTTCAGCTGACCCGTAATACATGATGCCGTCTCCGAAGTCGAGAAGCCCATCCATGTGGTGGAGCCCGGTTAGAAGCAACGTGAATGAGAGGGTCAGAAAAGCAGCAATCAAGCTCGGCAGGCAGTGGAATAAGGCGAGTGCCACAAGACCGGATAGTGCGCCGATGAGACCTCCTACTAATGGAAAGAGGTACATGAATCTGGCTGCGTTGACGAGTGTATCTTGATCCATCTGTACTGGTAAGATTGTCAAAAACGTTAGGAGATCTTTAAGGATTCTCAATGCGCCCATCGGATACCCTGCCTATCAGTTCTTTTCTCGAAGATACTTTTCTGCTGCCTCCAAATCTCGCCGCGTGTTTATGTTGATCGCGACTTCTATCCTATCGGAAACTAAGACTTCCTGCTCCTGTTCGCCCTCCAAGATTTTTCGACCGTCCACGACATTTAACCCTGAGACGGCGTAGCTTTTACCGTCGTATGGGTAGAGGGAGGTTGGCTCTACGCCATGCCGTCTGCACGCTTCGAGGGGAACCAGCACGGTTAGCGCGGGCTTGCCAGCTTTCCAATAGTGGGAGATCACGTGATCGAGGAACTCTCCAGTTAGGAGGGGCATATCGGCTGAGATTGCTAGGACGGGGTATTCCATGTTAGAGTCTAGGATCGCTTGCTGAAGGTCTTCGTGATACCCTTTTCCTTCTGTCTTGATGACCTTTACACCGATGTTCGANACCTCCTCTAGGGTTTTTGGAGTTTGATCTGTCGCTATCACGTGTACTTCTGAAATCCGCTTTGCTGCCTCGGTGGCCTCGATAACCCATTGGATCAAGGGCTTGCCGAGGAGCCTTATTAGGGCTTTCTCGGTTTTTCCTCCGAATCGTTTCCCCTTGCCGCCAGCCATTATCAAGGTAACCATGCTCAACCCTAAAGCACCACTAGAGAAATTAACGAAGCGGCTCGCGCGAGCTCGTTCGCCGTGCCAAAGACATCTCCGGTCATCCAACCAAACAACCAGTTTGAGAAGACAACCATTAACAACCCGACGCCCACCCCCAAGGAAGCGACTAATAGACCTGACACGCCAGATGCGATGTAACATACGGTGCCGGCGAGAATCAACGCAACTATGTAGAGGTGGTGTTTCTTTCTCATTGCCTTAACGAAGTTGACCCCTAATCCCTCGTGTGCAGGCCTGCCAAGCCAAGCACACGTCACCATGGCGAGCTTCGCCGACACCTCAGAGGTGACGAGGCATTGAACGATCGCATGTTGATCGACGAGAGAGATAGCAAGAAACGTTGGGATCATCACCAAAAAGAATGCTAAGGTCCCGTAGGAAGTGACAACCCAAGCGTGAGCGATCCTTCTCCTCTCCTCGGTGGACCCTCTCAAGCCCAAGGCGTTGCCTACGTCAATCAGGCCGTCGGTGTGACTAAGCCCGGTTAAGACGAGGATGAATGCCAGCGTCATCAAGCCCACTAGCACTTTGGTAAGAAGAGGATAATCAAGGATATCGTGTAGAACTTTGATCGGAAGCAGTGTCTCTAGTCCGAGAAAGAGTCTTGGCAAGATCTGGTATAAGCCAAAGCTGTATAGTCCAGCGATGAGGCCTATTAGGCCGCCGATTAGGGGGAAGAGAAACATGAAGTCTGCGGGGTCTTGAAGGAAGTGGTTAGGCTCTGCTTTCCCCAGCTTTCCCACTGGAAGGGTGGTGAGGAATAATATCAGGCTTTTGAGGATCCGCAGGATCATCATGGGGGGCACCGTCAAGCTTGGTAAAGTTTTCCCGACTTGATAACTCTTGTGTCCCTTCGAGCGTTCTGTTTTTGGGCCATTTCTGGGCTTTCAAGCCAACGTGCTTTCCGATAACATACACTGCAAAGGTTTAATAGAATGACGCATGTCATATTTTCACGGAAGAAGGCGGCAGATCAGGAGACACACATTGATGAAAAAGAGGAGTTTCTAGGTCGCGTGCANGTTAATGAATGAAGTAAGAAAAGATGACGANCTCGATGGCGAATAGGAGACGGTGGAAAAGGAGCTTACGATACTTAAGATGGGGTATTAAGGCCGCGTTCTTCCTCCTTTTTATGGTGCCTGTAGCCTACATACCTCGGGGCCAACTGGTGGTAGTGAGTAGCTTCTTCTACGCAAAGCCAGCTAATCATGTGTCTGGATTCACCTACATTGAATCACCCATTACGGTGCTGAGTACGCAGGCACCTTGTAGCGTGTGGTTTAGTTACTATGGTGATGCAACGCCGGGCTTTTGGATCATGGATCCCTTCGGTGGGTTGCAGGTTGTATTATCGGGTCAGGTTGCGCAGTCGCTTCTTATGCCGACTATCATTGCCATTCTTCTCTTCGTCAGTTTGACAGTCTTGTTGGGAAACGTCTTTTGCAGTTGGGTTTGCCCGATCGGCACCATGATAGATGGCTTCGACAAAATTGTCGAGAGGTTTCTCCCGAAAGTGGAGGCTAGGCGGACCAAGAGAGCGTTACGGAGGAGGCAGGAGAAGCCTACGGAGCATAGGAGACGTCTGGGGTGTCCGTTGTGTCCCCTGCCTAAGGTAAAGGGCGTTGTGGCGAACGGCGTCTTGGCGTCAGCGCTTGTTGGCTCTGCGGTTCTGAAGTTTCCTGTCTTCTGTGCTGTGTGTCCGATAGGAATCGTGTCGCGGGGCATGATCCATCTTAAGACCATGATGACGATTACCGGAGCGTGGTTTGTGTGGTGGCTTGAGATGTTTTCGGTGCCAGTAGTAGCGACCCTTCTAAGCCTGCGAGAGAGGAGGTACTGGTGCAAGCGCATTTGTCCCGTAGGAGCGCTTCTGGGCGCTATTGGTGCCTTGAATCCGTTCATCAAACCGAGGGTGAAGGAAGACAAGTGTGTCATGAAGGGGTGTCCTGAAGATTGTGAAGATGCTCGTCTAGATTTTTGCCTTTTCTGCCGCACAATGGATGATCGAAAGTGCGAAAAAGTGTGTCCAGTAGACATTAACTTGGTTGATCAAGGATCACTTTCTGAATGCACCAAATGCTTGGAATGTTATATAGCTTGCGACTACAATGCGGTTAAGGTTGATTTGGTAGGCAAGCCCGACGTTTTCCGCATTGGCAGCGTTTTCAAGCGTCTGAAGGCTCGCCTGCGCGCGCGCCGCCAGAAGAAAGCGAAGGCATACCGATAGAATACGGCTGCGCAGCCGTTGCAGTCATAGCTATAGTCATAGTCCTAGGGGTAGCGTACTTCTACGTGAAGCGACGCAAATGATCTCCCTCTTTCTCCCCTTTCTTTTTTTCTCTTTGGCACAAATGTTAAATAATCTCTGAAATCGTACTATCATACTGCAGAATATAGCTTAGGAGAAAATCGAGAAAAATGCAGACGTCAAAACGCATCTTTACAATAGCTACGCTAGCTTTAGCTCTTCTGTTAGTTTCTTCGCCTTTCATCGGACCAAGCTCTCCCATAACTACAGTTAACATTCCAAGTGTGGCTCAGAGCGAACACGTTGATCCCATAACTGGGCAACCCTACGGCGACATCATGCAATACGACTGGCCGATTCAAGGGTATGACAGCCAGAATACACGGTTTAATCCGGGACCTGGACCGAACAGAGCTGATGTGCTGTGGACAGCCAGACGATCAGGAGGAAGAAGTGTCACTGGAGGTCCACTAACGGCCATGGATGGAAAAATCATCACGTATGGTACTTCCGGGCCGGATACCGTTTGTGCGCTTGATCCCTTCGACGGTTCCATTATATGGGAAGCCCCTATTGTTGGGGGAGGGCCGTTGGGGTTCGGAACTGGTTCGGTATTTAAAGTCGACGATACGCACTTGGGCTGGCTTACGTTCAACGGGGTAGCCTTCTACACGCTAGAAAACGGAACTTTCGTGTCGGAATTCGTTATCAACCCTGCCGTGCATGGCTTGAGCGGCCTTGTGGCTGGACAAGTCTTGTACTGGGCTGGGTTCTACGACTATGAAGACAAACTCCTCATCTCAGCCGCGCGGAATCTAACGACAAATCAACATATGGCTGTTGCCTTCGACTGCTCAAACCCTCCCGCAAACGCGACGATAGCGTGGACTTGGGGAGCGCCAACCGGACTCGAAGCCCTTGGCTCCGGCGGCGGGCTTTGCTTCTTCGGCGGGTACGGAGAGGGCGAAATCTATGCCATAAACGCAACGACTGGACAACTCAAGTGGAGGAGTTGGAAAATCGGAAACAGCGGCTACAGCGTAACCTATCACGATGGCAAAGTATACCATGCCGCGTCGTCCACAAGAGTCACCTGCTACGACGCCGAGGACGGCTCAATCATATGGGACGAAGATCAAGGAGAGAGAGGGTTCTTCGCTTTCGGTGGCGCTACAGCTTACGGGCTTTACTTTGACAAGTGCATGGCGCTTCCTGGCTACGTTGCAGCCTGGGACGCTGAAACTGGAAAAATGCGATGGAAGCAACCTGCACACTACACCATTACCTACGCCGTCCCTGCGGTGGCTGACGGCAAACTCTACGTGTCTACAAGTGACCAATCAGAAGGGTCTTCAGTTGCAGGCTGGGTGAGCCCGGGATATAGCACTACATGCTTTGACGTGTTCACTGGAGAAGTGATATGGAAGGTCCCCTACAACATTGCGCTTCCCATGATCGCGTTTGGGAACCTCTACTTCATACGCGGCGGTTCCGTATATTGCCTCGGCGAGAATACAGAGCCTTGGGACAAATTCGGCGGCCCCCTTGGTAATGACGGCGCAGCCGTGGGCCAGTACGCGCCATCGGATCTTAGCCAACCAGCATGGACCTACGAGACAGACGGCCCCCTAACGGGTTCACCCGTCGCTGCCGACGGCAAAGTATACTTCGGATCCTATGACAAACACATCTACTGCGTCGACGCTTACGAAGGCACCTTGATCTGGAAATTCCCGACTGGATATAGAGTCGCCTCAACACCCACGATAGTGGGCGACACAGTCTACACAGGTGCTGACGACGGCTACATCTACGCCATAGACGCTGACTCTGGCGCCCAAATTTGGAAACGCTATGCCGGAGGACTGCAAGCCGATACGCTGTGGTCATCGATGGTGCAAATACGTTCTTCACCCATCGTGGTTGACGATATGCTCTACGTCGGAGCCATGGACGGCAACCTCTACTGCCTAGACACCACCACCGCGGACGGAACTGTAGAATGGACGTATGCAGTGTCCGATACAGAATCCGGACTCGGGGGTTCGCCCATCGTCTCTGAAGGCGTAGTCTACATAGCGTCTGGGGACGGAAGACTCTACGCCATAGACGCTGCAGCTGGAACCCAGATATGGAACGCGACGTTGACTCCATCGAATAGATATATGTCGGGCACTCCAACAGTGATTGAAGAGATGGACATGATAATCGCCAGCGCGCATACCGGCGGCCTCTTTGGCCAGCAGCACATGCGCGGCTACAACATAACGGATGGTTCTCTGCTCTGGGACGAGGGCTTGACCTACGCATACGGCGGGTCAACACCTGCGGTTCATCCTCCAACGTATCGCTGGAACGGCACGTATGGTACAATATACATACCTGAAGGAATGTATGCAGCTGAATGGGTCATTGTGAACTCTACGTATGTAGAACGTGTATGGGCACAATGGACTGGCCGTCAAGTCTATACCCCACTGATCTGCGCTGACTCCCAAGACGGCGTGAGGATCTACTATGGCTGCGACGTCTACTCCATCAACGCCCTTGATGCCACAGATGGAAGTCCTGTATCTTCATACACGACTATGGGGCAGATTTACGGGGCTCCGGCCATCTACGAAGGCCGACTATACGTTGGATCCTACGACTTCACCCTCTACTGCTTCGCAGATACCCACGAGGCGTGCACAGACATCTGGGCAGTTTCCAGCAAAGGCGCAAAAATGCTTGTCAACGAAACCGTCACGATCACCGGAGGACTACGCGTCCCAATGATCTACGCCGATGAGCGCGTGCCAGACTACAGCGAAACCTACTACCCACAAATAGCAGATGCCGACATAATCGTAACCTTCAGCGGACCTAATCAAACGATGATCAACAGAACCACAACAACTGACGCAAAGGGCCTCTTCAGTGTCACTTACACCCCCACCGAGGCCGGCAATTGGACATGGATGGCTTGGTACGAGGGCAAAGAATTGTCCCACATCTCTTACACCTACGCCTATGGCGACCTTAACTCGCTGGAAGTGGTCGGCCCAGAAGCACCACCACAGAACGGCGAGGAGCTGGAAGAAGGCATACCAATAGAGTACGTCTACGCGGCCGTTGCAATCATAGCTATTGTAATAATTTTAGTGGTAGCATATCTCTACATGAAACGACGCAAATAACCCCCCCTTTCTTTTTTTTCTTTCCTAAAGAGAAACAGAATACATCTACGGCGCCTAACAATCATAGGTGTAGGAACTATAGCGCACGCCTAAACCTCACACGAATCGTCTTTCAACATCACGTTCTTTTCTGATCTATGTTGAAGCGAACACCTTGTCAAAAATNGAGAACTTGGCTCTCCAGCCTATAATTCTGGCTTTCCACCTACGATAGTTCCATTCCAGAAGATGAGCTTGCTATAACGATGAAATTCGCTGTAGTATTGTGGGTCGTCATAGATGATGTCTAGACCCATGTGATGGGTGTGCAGGAGATAGTTCAGATCCGTCCCGATTTCTATCGATAGTTGATCGACCCAAAGCCCCCAAATCTTGTCCTCCACGCCTCGAAAGCCCCACGCGTAGTCTTTCGGCATCACGTAGGCCGTCTGAGTAGACGTCGGCGCGTCAATCCCACGGCTTCGAGGGTTCACCTGGATGTAACTCCAAAATCTCTTCATGGCATCGAGATGCTCCTCGGTCAATACTCCACGCGGCGACTCCATTGGGCGGTTGAAAACGACCACGTACTTGGCTCCACTGACGTAGGCTAAAACCATGTCATGGTAAAGCTCATCTGCCGACTCGATGTACGGTGGGCTCCAATAGGTCCAAGTGATGATTACCCCCCACTCTTTGTGTTGCATCTTTGCTGCGCCTCTGTTGAGCGCGACATTCAACAGCCTGCTATGGTTCCATCCAAACTCGCAAAGAACCACATCGTAGCCCGCTTTGTAGTCGAACCAGTAGAGCCCATAATCGGCAGTGAAAAGGGGGAACTCCCCAGCAGCAATATAGTAGTCGGTATAATGCCTCAGATACTCGCCTAATAGCCCAACAAACTTGTCAGCTGCATCCGTGTAGTTATCAGCCTCTTCCACCAACATAAAGGGACGAGCACAATCTATCTGGTGGCCCCCAGCCTCGTCGAACGCGTATAACCCGACAAAACGGTCACCCCACCGCTGCCTAGCGTCAGCAACCCATTGAGGCTGCGGAAAAGCCGCACTTATATGCATATAAGGCATGAAGTGAAGCCCGCTCTCGTAGGCATATTGGCAGACCTCATCGAGCCTTGAAACGTTTTCAGTTATCTCCGTGCTCCCTATCACAATGAGATTCGTATAAGATTTAACCTCGTCAATAAGGCTCTTAACGTCCTCCACACTCTCAGAAACAGCATCAACCCCGAAAAAAAAGTCAGACCCCGAAGGATTCTCGACGAGATCGATACTCAAGAAAAGAAGAAAGATAAGGATAGAACCGAGAAAAACAACTACGATCGTTCTACGCTTCATTTACTTCACTATTCGATCCATATTCAGCTTGAATGAAACCAAATAAAAGTCTTTACAATAGCTTAATATATTGGAGTGCCAAGAAGCTAGCACTCACTTAAGGAAGCCACAAAAATGGGAAAACAAGCATCTGTTTCTTGCCCGATGACAAAGGATCTTCTAATGCAATACACGTTCATCGCCCTCTGCATTCTCGCAGCTGTATCTTTCATTTCATTTGGTCTCGACTCACTTATAATATCCGCAATTTCGGTTTTAGTCGCCGTAGCTTGTGATTATCTGCTCTCACTGGTAATGGGAAAAAAGGGACCCTTGGACACAATGTCTGCAGCTGTCTTCGGCTTAATTGTTGCTATGTCATACTCTTTAGGTATGGCTCCAGCGATGGCCACTGAAGAATTCTCAATACTGGGTGGTCCCGGCATTGATAAATACCTTTATCCTGCTTTGATTTCGGCTGTCGGATTGATTGTTTTCAAGAAAATTCAAGGATTGGCTGGACGAAAATATGTGAATCCTGCTGCAATTGCGAAACTTCTGATTATTGGCTTGCTAATCACGGTGCCTAGTTCCGCCCTAATACCCTCAGATCATATGGGTGTAGACTTGCTAAATCCTCTCACTGAAAGCGCGTTTGGTGGAGAGCCATTCTACCCAATGGACACCTCATTTTTTGGGTCAACTCTGGTCTCATGCTATGGAGATCCTAACTTGGATCCTATGAATCCCTACACCTATGGCTCATTCGAGGATCCGCTGCCAGATGTTCTTTACACCATGATATTGCAGAAGTATCACGGTTGGATAGGCGGCGTTTCAAGCATCGCTGTGATCGCAGTAGGACTAGCCCTGTTTGCACTCTGCCGCGGATATATCAAATGGAGAATAACTCTGGTATACTTTGTAACCACCGTATTGCTTTCTATAGGTATGGGCTACGTTTACGGTGGAGACATCATACTTAGACTAATTTTCCACCTATTCACGGGCAGTTCGATCTTCCTGGCATTCTTCATGGCAACGGACCCTGCAACCACACCTATGACCCGTTTAGGCCAAATCATATTCGGCGCAGGCTTAGCCATATTGACAATGATTATTCAGGCGTACACGGGTTTCCTGGGAGGATCTATTCTTGCGTTGGTGATGATGAACCCGACAACTCCTCTGCTTGACCGAATAGGAGTTCCAAAGCCAAGTGAAACGAGGATAAAAATGAAGCTTCCAAAGGCCAAGAAGTTTGCCTCTACCAGAGCGACTGACTGTATTCGATGCGGACAATGCCTAGTGAGTTGTTGCATGAATCTGAGTCCAATATCGATAAAGGAAGCCATTGACAGACAAAACTGGGAAAAAGCCAAGAGCCTTGGCTTGGAATACTGCGACGCCTGCGGCCACTGCTCCTACGTGTGCCCCGCAAGAATTGATCTGAAGACAGCAATAGTCGCCGCCAAGGAAAAAATGCAAACAATGCGTGCAAACGCGTAGTGCACGCACACCCTTTTTTCGTTACGAAGATGCCGTAAAGAAAGTTGCCTAGGCAACTGCAAATACACGTAGGCACTTTTTCCATTTTGTCATTGCCTGAGAAGTGGATACCTGCTATGGTTGAGTTAGCCTACCAGAATCACGTGCCCGATACCCGTCAAAACCTAGAACGAATATAACACGTATACGAACACCCAACGCAAGAACAGACTTGTGTGCGCACTTTGTCAGACAGGTCGTTTGCTGAGGTAGATTCTGATACCGGAGTACATGATCCATAGTAGCATAATTTTCGAGATTGTCTCCGGCACGGCTATGCCGACACTGCGAATTTTCAGCCCGTACAGTGCCCACGAAACGAGGGCTATTAGGAGAGTTATCAGGGCCAAAGACGATTTTCGTTCTGCGGCGTATATAACAGAAGTAATGCTTAGCATCGCAGAGTGTGGTACTGATAATATATAATGAAGCGACCCGTAGACTTCATCGAATGTCGCCAATAACTGAATCATAAAAGCAGAAATCAATAAGCCGATGCTGGTGTACTTGGCATGCTTCCTAAAGACAGTAACGGCATAGACTACCAGGAGAAACCCTGCCAGTAATAGACCAAAATTGAAAACCGATGCAACTTCGCTTCTGACGGCATGCCCCAGATCACTCAAAGCATCGCTCTCCCAGTTGAACCAGGGCGAGAGCAGTATAGATACGCCGATAGTAACGTAGACGACTAGCGGTCCAACAAAACCGAACAACGCATAGACTCTTTGCTGCATATGATCACCTTGAATAGAGATTAAGCAGGATTATACGCTAAAATTCGTTTAGGTGTGGCCACGCCAAAGAGCCGTTAACTTGCTCAAGTGAAGGTGGATCCACGTTTAGGTGCACGCAATCAGAATGAAACTCTTATTAATTGATAGCATGTACATAACGAAATAAGGTGGAAAAGCTTTGTCAAAGTTGTCAGATAAACTGGTAGGTTGGATCTTTAGCGACGTTTCACTATGCTTCGTTTTGCCAGTCATCATAGGCGTGTTGATAATCGCTTTCCCGACAGTGATAGCCGACTTCCTGACCGAGATACACATAAGTTTCCCATCTTGGCTCTGGGGAGGCCCGGAAGTACCGCTGCAGCATATATTCACCATTGGTCTCGCCCAGGGTATACTCTCCTGTGGTGTACCAATCTTTCTTGGATTGGTTTGGAACAGATGGGCTGGAGGCGCATCAGGATTCCTACTTAGCCTACTCTTTACACTGGGCATGGCCGCATACTACGGCGATTACTTCATTCCGACCGCAGACTGGGTGGGCTTGATTGTAAGCGGCATGTTGGCTGGATACATAGCGGGAGCCTTAATGACCCGCGCGCGCATGCAAGGTTCTACAAGCCTAAAAAGCATGCTAATTGCATCAATAGTCGCTGCAATAGTTGCAATAGTGTTTACGACCCAGACATACGTTTGGTACTCCCCGATGTTCAGTGACAGCATCAACGGAATGAGCTATTTCGATGGAGTAACCTATTCATACTTCATCTACATTGCGATATACGGCGTTTGGGCTATAATTGGTGCAATCTTCGGCAAAGTCGCATCTTGGTTCCGATGAATTNCGTGCACTGAAACCGTTTCAACAATACGACGACGATTTCCTCCCATTCTTCGGAAAATAGAAACGCATCGATGGCTCAGATGACTCTCCAATGCACTTTTCCGCTCGAGTTTTCACACGTCTAGATGGCGGCAAATAGAGTTGCCCACCTCTGTCTCGTTAAGTTTATTTCACCCACGCCTACCCATTATCTAGTTACGTGGCGAAGA
>JGI24422J19971_10001984_pt1 | contig 12656 bp, 13 predicted proteins | sample DeeMarSWOR152_54_FD_19971 | JGI IMG/M metagenome (IMG submission 19971) | reverse complement strand
CGGCTAGAGCATTTAAGCATTATGGAGCAGGCGGGTTCCCACTCAGAAGAACGAGGGGTTCTTGATTTGGGTGTCCGGTGTAGCTACTTTGCTTGGGCGCACAGGAAGCTGTCTTTTTGGAGTTCTAGGGGGCATCCTCCTCCGCAGACTTGTAGTTGTGGGCAGTCTTTGCATTTTTGTTCCACGTAGCCTCGGTTCCTGAGCTGTAGGGCAAGGGGATGCTTCCAGATTCTTTTCCAGTCGTCTTGGAGAATGTTGCCCAGGCTTTCAAAGTAGCTTTGGCATGGGTAGACGTCGCCGTTTGGTCCTACGCACATGTTTACGAGGGCAGCCGTGCAGGATTTAACTCCCAAGCCCATCTTGACAGGGTCGAGACGGCAGTATTGAGTTGGCGTGTACCATAGGAATCTCATTCCAGCATGATTCGCTCTGGCTTTTACCTTTGGCAGAAGCTCTTTCAGGGTCTCAATCGGTACCGCAAATTCTCCGCTGAGTTCGACAGCTTTCCCTGAGTATATTAGGCTGTTGCAGCCGAACGCTGCAATGTTGAGCTCCTGCAGGAAGTCTATTGTGTCTAGGAAGTCTGTTGCGTTGTATTTGTTGAGTGTGGTGTTTGTCGTGACGTATATCTGGGTTTTCACTGCGTTTCTGATTCCAGTAACAGTTTCCTTCCAGCTTCCTTTTGCGCCGGTGATTCTGTCGTGGACGGCAGCCTTGTGAGATTCTAGGGTTATTTGAACGAAGTCCAGGCCTGCGTCTTCGAGGGATTTCACATATTCATCGTCTTTGAGTTTTCTCCCGTTAGTGACTAGCCCTGTGACTATGCCAGAATCTTGAGCGAATTTCAGCAATTCTTGAAGGTCTGCTTTTAGAGTTGGTTCGCCTCCAGTGAAGGTCGCTATGAATACTCCAATCTCCTCCAGCTTCTTGATGACTTCCTTCCACTGTTGAGTCGTAAGTTCCGCGGTCTGATGTGGTCCTCCAGCGTAGCAGTGAACGCAGTTGTTTTGACACTGGAAAGTCAAGGCTAGGTCCATCCGTAATGGGGCAGATAGCGGTTGAGTGAAAGGCTCGACTTGCTTTACTTCGAGGTACGAAATTGGACAGACTTTCTCGGTCTGAGCAAGAGTGCTCACGGCGAAGATTAGTTTCTCGTGTTCTGAAAGGGCTGTGTCAGAGGCTATCTTGTAGATTCTCTTGATGCCTTTCACGGCTTCTTCTATGGACATTCCTTGCATTAAGAAGTAGGCATGGGCAGTCGCNGTTTCGTTAAGGTAAAGGACAGTGTTGGCGTTGATAACTAGCAGTCCTGAACCGTCGGGCTCTACTCGAAGCTGCAAGGACATTCTGGCAAAATCTCCAACGCCTCTGTACGTGTAGCGACCTGATGGAATTCGTGGACGTTTCAGGGCTTTTCGCAGGAAACTCAGATCTTTGGCCTCCTATCCTGCTCCTCCACCTGCGCAGGCACAAGCACAGGAGACGCAGGCGCAAGCGCAGGCACAGGCTGCGCAAGCGCACACGCAGCTGGAGCGCTGATGTGCTGGCTGATGAGATGTTCGTGGGGGCTGAGAAGCTGGGATTACGGCATTTGCGAATTTTTCGAGGTTGGCCACTATGTTGTTGGATGTGTTTTCCACTGCGGCTGCTATGTTATTGGCGAAGTCGGCTCCTGGGATTTTCGGTGGAGGTTTGGCTTGTGCAGGCTTGTCTATGCTGGGTTTGTACGTGGGTCGTGGATGATACTGTTGATAGCTGTACCAGTACCAAAACCATAACGGGGCGGGTTCGAAGAGGCGATCTTTGAAGGCTGCTTCGGTCTTCGAGCGGTGTCGTGGGTCGAGAAAAAGCCAAAGGAGTTGCTCATCATATGCCTTTGAAGCCAGTTCAGAAGTGCCAGCCGATTCCACTTGTCTCCAAGCTTCTTCCACTACTTTCTCGTAGTAGCTGACGGTGTCGCGTCTGCAGTAGCCACGAAGCTTCTCTTCCACGGCTCGGCCTAGGTACAAGATTGTCTCAGCCAATTTCTCCTCATCCAATGCGCCGTCTTTGTTTATTGCCGCCATGAAGTCGATCTCATAGTACCGGAGAGAACCTTCTGCAGATTCCTCAGCGCTTCTTTTCATGAAGGGCGCCAAAATTCTCAGTTTCACTGAGGGTTCAGTGGATGTCACCCAAACAGCTCTTTTCTTCAAAAGGCTGAACAGGATCGCGGTGACTATCATGTTAGGCTTCATATCTAGAAGGTACGAGGCTTCAACTGCGGTGAGGCCGCGTCTTATTCCAAGGGTTTCTACACTCATAATGGGCTTGAGGTACTTCCTCTTCCGAAAAGCGAGCGCCAACACGACAATGATCAGGCACACAGCAATGATAACCGCAAGCCATGGGGCAAAGGTCTGCAAGAGGCTCGGTTGAGGTTCATAGTGTTGAACGAATTCCTTTGGAAATGACACGCCAAAAGTGTATTTTTGATCTGGGCTTAGATCGTCTCTCTCCCAATAGACAGCAAAACCGCCATCTTCGGGTTCGGCGTTGTCCCACGGCACTCCTACTAATGTCTTAAGGCTGCTTTCGTTGACTCCGGGAGGGGCAACAACTCGAACTCGGAGATTGTCAATTGCCACAGGAAACCATGTCGGTGTAAATTGCATTCCGACGTTGCCGGGGTTCTGAGTGTCTTCTTGAATCATTTTCCCTACGTTGGTTGTCAGGTTGAACCGAACGCTCTCTCCGGCTTCCAGATCTCTCACGTCAACTCTGACCTTGTATTGACCGGGACTACTCGTGTCCTCGGTGCTCAGCTGATTGTTGTTCTCGTCGTAGGCTTGGCCTATTTCAAAGTCATCATTAGGCTGGCCAACTTCAACCCAGTGCAGTGTTCCTTCGTCACAAACGATAGTAATGTCGTAGAGAAGGTCTATTGTCCTGTCCTGGTTTATCCAGATCTTTGCCCATTCATGTTCCAAGTGATACACGAGGGTTTGGCTCTCTACAACTGGAAGTACGAGTGTGAAGGCGATTATTATGGTGCAGAGCAGGGGGAATTGCAGCTTTACCATTTCGGCTCCTCAGTCACTTCAACCGCGTTTCCGCAGTAGCTGCAAGTCGCGTAGGGCACGCCGTCTATGATTCTTATTTTGTTGGGTTCAATCGACGCTCCGCAGGTAGGGCATCTAATTGGAACGGCTTTCATCTCGCCAGAGAATTCCACTCTCTGAACTATCTTAGAGGGTTTCTTAGCGAAAATGTACAAAATGGCTATTGACCCAAAGCCTGCGATAAATAAAACGGCAGAGACCGCCAAGCTCACAGGGTAATAGTCTGTGGCAAAGGCAAATACTATGCCGAAGAAGAAAAGAATAGCTACTAGCGGTAAACCAAGCAGAATCTTGATGTCCATGCAAACCCTTTATTCAGTTCTTCTAATTCAACTTTGCGCGAGGCAGGGCAAAGGGTTTGAAAAGCTGGTTTGCGTGAGGTTTCTCTGAGCGAGCTTCATGAAAGCCGGCTGTTACGCACGGTAAGTGGAGCAAGCTAGTGCTGCGAAGCCTTGAGTTACTTCAGCTTTGNACCGCAACTTCCGCAGAATTTGGTGGTTCCGGGGTTCTTTGCTTTGCATTTTGGGCATTCGACCTCCTCCGGCTTAAGGGGAGAACCGCAGTTGCCGCAGAATTTCATTGTCGTTGGCATATCGGCCCCGCACTTTGGACATTTTTCCATGGGCACTGGAGCGAGGCTTGTTCCGCAATTTCCGCAGAATTTGGTTCCTACCGAGTTCTGAGCTCCACACTTCTGGCACAAAATGAGTTTTTCTGCGCCGGCTTTTGACTGCTGCATTGCCTGTGTCATGGCGGTTCCCATGGCCAGCCCCACGCCCGCTCCCACTCCCGCTGCGGCGGCTCCTCCTCCGCCTCCATTCGGAAGCTCCGCGGTTGTTTCCTTCATATATTGCATTGCCATGGCTTGCTGTCCCATGCCTGAAGCAAATCGCCTGGCTTCTTCTGGAATCTTTACACCCTCGAAGACTGTATCTATAACCTTGAGACCGATTCGTGCAGCCTCATCTGTGATTATCAAGGCCACTTTGTCAGTAGTTTCGTCAACGTTCTTGACCAGGTTGAAGATGTCGAAATCGGCGAACTCATCTATTACCCGTTCGTTTATGAAGCCGCGGATGTAGTTCTCAACGTCGCTGGATGTGCTGGCTCCTCTGTTCCCGAAGAATTCCACTACAAAGAGCTTCGCGTCCTCTACTTTGTAAAGCAGATAGCCGAAGAAGCCGATCTCTGCTTGATATTGTATGGATCCGCTGGGTGCGGAGTAGGCTTTTCCTCCGAAGTTCCCTCTGAACTGGCTGTTGCTCACGAATATTACTTCACATTCAAAGATGTCGCCGATTATTTTGAGTGTTTTTAGGGCCCCCGTCAGGAGTGGGATGTTGTTGCTCGTTATGGTGTGTCTACCAGGTCCGAAGACGTCGTAGGCCTTTCCGTCACGGAAGAAAACGGCCCATTGATTCTCCTTCACAACCACTTGGCTTCCATACTTNAGGGAGAGATTNGGAAATCTGTAAGCTATGTCTTCAGGGCCGCCAAAATCCCANGANACCTTTTCAATGAGGGGCATTTTTCATCCCATTCTAAATCTCTAGAGGTCTGAATTCCTTTTCTCGTTCAGCCCATTTACTCTCAAGGGCGAGTAATAAGCCTTTTATTCTCTTCAGGTCGCCTGGAGCGTCAGTCCAGTTGTCAGCCTCGGCCTCGCCGTGTAGTTTGTTCACAGCTTCCTTCATACTCTCTATTTCGTTACTCAAAGCGCGGTCATAGTTGAAAACTCGAGCAAGTTCTTCCTCGCGCACATGGCCCTTCCTGTCCATCAGACCGGCGTAGCCGTAGTCTGCATGTCTAACCTTCTCCATGACTCGATCTAACACTTGGATGACCTTCTTGAAGTCCCTGCTTGAAGCTGCGACTCCAGCATCCAAAGCTGCCAAGTAGACATCTTCCCACACGTGGCGCATTTCCCGGAGATCTTCATAGTATAGGTCTCGAAGCTTCTTGTCCAGTTCTCTCAAATCCTCTTTTGTTCCGTANCCTAACGTGAAGAAGTTCTGGATTTTTGACAGAGCNCCTTCTTTGGCTTTCACTTTGCTTATCGTTTCCCGCTCGGCCATNCAACAACCACCATCCAATTCCTCGTTTGGCTGTCTTAAATCATGCTTTCAATCTGTATATAAAGGTGTGCTGCGCATCAGAATTTATAAATACGAACATCATTGTTCAGGAATACTGTCAAACGTGTAGGGATGGTCGTCAGTGGGGATTTTCAAGAGGTTCTCAAAACCAAAAGCCAGCGTTTCGCTAACGATTCCCAAAACCACCGTTGAGTTGGGAGAAGATCTGAAAGGCGCGATCGTGGTGTCGTGCCAGGAGGAGTTTGATGCAACAGAGGTTAGAGCGGAGCTTCGATGCGTAGAGAAAAGAAGACGTGAAAGAATGGTTTATGACGAAAACCGCAAGCGCGAAGTGAGACGCGTCTACTGGGACGTAGCAACTCTGCATTCTGCTGATCCCAAGGCAAGCGGCGAATTTCACTTGGTTCCCGGTTTCAACAAGACCTTTCCCGTCGGCGTCAACATTCCCGCTGGTGGAAGGGAGTCCTTTGACGGCTTGGATGCGAACGTTAGCTGGTCAATCAAAGGAGTGGTGGCAATAAAGGGTCGCCCTGACGTCACTAGCGAAACGTCGGAGCTCCAAGTTATTAGACCGGCAGGAGGGGTATCGGCTGCGAAACAGAAAGAAGTTGCTATGATTCCTTGCGAATATTGTGCAAGTCTAATGCCTGAAACGGCAACATCCTGCCCTAATTGTGCAGCACCACGAAAAGCCTAGCAGGAAGTGGCACTTTAAGCCAAAGGCTAGTAAACACTTCCAACCCGGCCGTGATTACTGAAAACGCAGACGTGCAGGCGATTCAGGGGCAATGTTGGCAAAGACAAAGTTGATATTTAGCTTAAGCACTACTACACCAAAACTACGTTTCGAGCTGAAGGAAGTATGACTAGCGAACCACGAAGGCGAATCTTTTTTCGCTGGACAGCTCCGAAGAACCTACTGGCCATTATACTCTTCATTGCGGCCGCCATCACAGTTGAGTACGTCTTCGTCCAGGCCACAGCCGGAACGGTTGAAGATTCGGCGGCAATCACGCTACCGTTCTTGAATGTTAGCATAAGCCCATCCTATCACATCCTGCCTCTCGTTGTCATAACGACCCTCACAGCAAGCTTCACTCACCTTGCAAACCTTATTGCTATTCTGCCGCCGAAAACGCAGACTATGAAGAGGCCATCGCGGCAACGGACGAGCAGAAGAAGGTCTCGACTGAGATCTGTACGGGAACTGACAAAAAGAATAGGAAGAGCAGGCAGAAAATTCAAGGATAGAATCCTGAGAATCACAGCTATTGCCTACATTAGGCGCAGAGTAGCCGTTGCCAGAGCCATGATTCGAAGCGCGATAACAATATCCGCTATCTTCATCATCCTGTTTCTGCTGGTCACTGTTGCAGCATACCCTGGACTGGTGCCGACTGCGACCATCGATTTCTATCAGTGGAACACAGCCTTTCTAGGATTCGTAGCCTGGACAATTGAGGCCTCAAAAGCTATCGCAATAGCCATCCCGCCAATCGGCATCATAGGTTCGTCAATCCAAAGCGCACTGTCAAACGCCGCACCGGGATTTCATAACACCCTTGAAGCAGCAGCCTCTTCCATAACAAGCGGCCTCGTCTCCTTGAGTCCAACTGGGAAATATCTAGCAGTGCAGAACGTCGCCGCGTGGGCGGTTGCCATTATAACACTTCTTTACAGCCAATACGCAAAAGTCCGTCGCTACAGACGGTAGACAAACATGGCAGACAGGCCAAGATTCGGCCCTGCGGGAATTCCTCTCAGTTTTAGCGAGTCAAAGGCGCCCACCAGCGCACTCCCTCAATTCCTTCGAGAAGAGGGTCTTGACGCTCTTGAGTATGAAGCTGTACGATGGGGACAGCGACCACAGATCAAGCAATTAGAAGCAGAGCGACTGGGGGCAAATGCCGCGAGGCATGATGTCTGGCTGACAATTCACGGTTCATATTACATAAACCTCCTTGGCAGTACAGAAACTCTTGAAGCAAGCAAGAAACGCCTTATTGCTTGCGCGACCGCAGCTCAATGGATGAAAGCCCACACAATAACCTTTCACCCAGGCTACTACAGCCAAAGACGATCCCGCAAGCACGACCTGCAGCATTGCATTAAGGCTCTTAAAGAGGTCACACAAAGTCTGAGGACAATGAGTATTAGAGCCAACCTCGGACCTGAAACCGCAGGCAAGCTCTCACAACTTGGAAGCCTAGAAGAAGTGATAGCAATATGCGAGATGGTTGAACAGACGGAACCCGTCATCGACTGGGGGCATCTCTACGCAAGGCTTAGAGGCAACCTTAGAACTGCCAACGACTTCCAGAAGATAATCGAAAGGGTCGAGAACCGTCTTGGCTCCAAGGCAGCGAAGAACCTACACTGCCACTTCTCACACATCGAGTTCACCTTTCGAGGCGAAAGACGCCACCACTCTTTAGAGAATCCAAGATATGGACCAAAATTCGAGTCGCTAGCTGAGACAATAGCCATTCTTGACCTGAAGCCAGTAATCATCAGTGAGAGCCCTCTCCTCGACGAAGACGCCAAGAAAATGCGCGACATCGTCCTCGAGAAGCTGAAAACCCACTACCCCCTACGATAGGTTTTTCTGCGAATTGCTTCCTGCAGTAGGTCGTGGGCCTCACGTGAAGCGGCTCAAAGGTTTCCAAGAACTAGCATCCGTCGATGAAGCACTGGAAAGGCTTTCAAAAAGGCTTCAATTGAAGAGACTAGGCACAGTCACTATTCCATTAGAAGAGTCGCTGGGACGCGTGACCGGCAACCCTATTATCGCTGAAGCTGACTTGCCTCCCTTCGACCGCTCAGCAGTAGATGGATATGCCCTGAGAGCAGAGGACACGACTGGGGCTTCACAATTCCAACCAAGGACTCTACGACTCGCGAAGAAGCAGACCATTGAAGAAAGAGAACTGAAGGAAATCTGGACAGGGAATATGTTGCCGAAAGGCGCCGACGCAGTGGCAATGCTGGAGCATACAAAGAGAACGGAGGGAGATATCGAAATCCTTGTTTCCTTGACACCGGGTGCCAATGTTTCCAAGAAGGGCGAAGACGCGAAGAAAAGAGAGGTTGTACTCGGGGAAGGAGTCAGGATCAGACCACATCATCTAGGTTTGTTGGCGGCGTTTGGGAAGGCAGAGGTTGAAGTTGTCAGGAAGCCCAAGGTTGCCATGGTCTCGACTGGCAATGAATTAGTCGCGCTCGGAGAGAGGCCGCGGCGGCCAAACACAATAGTTGAGACCAATAGCATAATCCTGTCAGGAATGTGTGCAGAACTGGGAGCCGAAGCCTTCAACTTTGGCATAGCGAAAGACGACAAGAATGACATTAAGAAGAGAATAATCCAAGGACTGAAAGAAGCGGATATCCTAATCACGACAGGCGGAACAAGCATCGGCATCCATGATCTGGTTCCGGAAGTAATCGAACAGATCGAGCCTAATAGTGTTGTCGTGCACGGAATAGCTATCCGTCCAGGCATGCCCACAGGGCTTGCCGTCTTGCACAACAAGCCTGTCGCGATTCTGTCGGGGAACTCAGTGGCCGCAACAATAGGGTTTGAAGTCTTCGTCCGTCCTCTGGTCCAGAAACTGCTTGGATTGGTGAACGAGACAAGAACTAAGCTAAAGGCTAGGTTAACGCGAAGAGTTGCTGGGGCATTAGGTAGACGAGTCTTTCTGAGAGTGAGAGTCGTGGAAAAAACCGGCGAATTCGTCGCGATCCCAATTCGCGTCAAAGGCTCGGGAGTAATTACAACGATGACGAAAGCAAGCGGCTACGTCGTTATCCCCGAAGACAGGGAAGGACTGAGAGAGAATGAAATGGTCATCGTTCATCTTTTCGACGCAGTGAAAAAGGAAGAATAGAGGATGTTTAGGAAGCTTATCAGTCTGGACGAAGCAAGAAGGAAGATTGAGGAAACACTATCTCCGAGCCCTCTGGGAATCGAAGAGATCCCTCTGCAAAGCTCTGGTGGACGCGTGCTAGCCGAAGACCTAGAATCTCCGATCAACGTTCCTCCATTCAATCGTTCAACCGTAGACGGATACGCAGTGAAGGCCGCAGATACTTTTGGCGCAGAGGAGGAGCACCCCATTAAGCTGAGGTTGGTCGGACAGGCAGGCGTGGGTGAAATGTCGAATTCAACCATAGAGAGAGGCAGCGCTGTAGAGATCGTAACGGGCGCCCCCCTACCGATTGGTGCCGATGCGGTTGTAATGGTCGAGAATACAACTCAAAACAAGGAAACAATCCGGGCCTACAAGTCTGTGGCAAGAAGCGAAAATACAATGGTCATAGGCTCAGACATTCGCAAGAAGGAAAAGGTGTTAGCCCGGGGAAGTGTACTCTCCTCCCGTCATGTAGGAGTTCTCGCTGCCCTAGGGTTTGCTCAAGTTAGGGTTTTCAAGCAGCCCAAAGCTGCCATCGTCTCAACAGGAATGGAAATAGTTGAACCTGGGAAACCATTGCCTCCTGGAAAAATCTACGACATAAACACATACACTTTGTCAGCGGCAGTCTCGGAAAATGGGGGCCAGCCAGTCTTCCTCGGGATTGTCAAAGACGATGACAGAGAGTTGTTGAAGGCAACTCTGAAGAAAGCCATAGATTCGGCTGACATCGTCATAACTTCCGGAGGAGTCTCCGTCGGACTAAAGGACATCGTTCCAGAAGTACTAGCCGAACTCGGGAAGCCAGGGTTAATAGTCCACGGGGTTGCCATCAAGCCCGGAAAGCCTGTTGCTGTNGCAGTCATTAGTGGCAAACCCGTTTTCTCTCTTCCGGGCAACCCCACATCCTCACTTCTAGTNTTCTATCTAGTCGTACGCCCCATCCTTTTCAGGATGACTGGGAGAAGCGAAAAACCATTTGCCACAATCGAGGCCACAACTGCCGTGAAGCTTTTTCCGGCACGAGGAAGACGAACCTTCGTCATGGTTACCATCTCACGCGCCAGAACGGGAGGATGGCTGGCTTCTCCAGTTCCTACAGGCCAATCAGGCGCAATAACCACTCTAGCAAAAGCAGACGGTTTCGTGGAAATAAAAGAAAATCAGCAGTTCATTGACGCTGGAAAGGAAGTGACAGTCAATCTACTCAGCGATTTCCGGGACTAGAAACCTACTTCAGATACTTTCTTCTCGCAGCGACATATAATGTAGCTAGCCAAGTAAGCACCAGATATATTACCCAAACCAACATCGCAAACAGGTTTCCCGCATGAGGATCTGCAGAATAGCTATTGATAGAGAAGCTCAGCATATAGGCTATGTAAGTTGATGTGATAAAGAATAAGCCTGACACGAACCAGAGCGACCAATTCTGCAGCCTATAAAGCCCAAACGAAGCAACAAAGCTCAAAACGGCCACAATCGCCACATGAAATAGGCCTAAACCATATAATCCCAAGACCACGAAGTTCAGAACCCCTGCCATCAAGTAGAAGACCGCGAAGAAGAACATGCCAACATTTTCTACACCAAGCTTTGAACGTAGGCCCATGCCCAAACCTTCTTTCAGCTTATCGCTATACACCATCAAATAATAAATCTATTTCCCTACTGTTCTTCGCTATTACTACACTGTCTACTTGTGTTTTCGGAAGATCTTGCAGTTGTCCACGTCACATAGCATTCAGAGCCACTTTTTATGAGCGCGGGAAATCTTTTCTCTTGATTTGATTTGTCTCATGATCAACGCTGTTAGCAAGGTAGAAACCACTAGGATTGCCAAAGTGATTGAGGATGAAAACTCCGATATCACAGTGTACGTGTAGTAGTTACCTGCATGATCCCTGACCTCTTGGTTTCCAGCCCTGTCGATGGCGATTATCCTATAGCTAACAAATGTACCGCCTTGGTACTCAGGAATGAAGCCGTAATACTCCAGCTGGCCTGCGTCGTAATCCATTGTCTTGTTTTGCCAAGTCGTCTCATTGTTCACCTTCCATGAAACGATGACTGTGTCAATCCCCGTTTGAGAATCTGAAACATTTACATTAATCCAGACTCTTGAATATTCGGGCACTGTACTTCCACGTGGATCCTGAAGTGGAACGTCAATCACTGGAGAAGTAGCATCTTCCAAAACCGTTACATTGCCTCCTATTATGACGTTGTTCATAATGTTGGACTCACCCTCCACAATGCTTGCGTTTGCCACAATGGTATAGTCTCCTGCACTGATCCCTTTTGTGTTCCAAACAAACGGTATAACAATCTCGTCTGACGGACCCAAACTGCTAACTGAGTAAATGTCTACGACAATCATTCCATATGTGCCGTTGGCATATACCGTTAAGTTGAATGCCTCTGAAACGTCCCCCAAGTTCTCCGTGCCGGCTTCTATACGAAGATCTAATCCTCCGAAGACCTGGTTCGCAGAAAGTGAAATACTGGTCAATGCTACGTCATGGATATCAGCGAAAACGGATTTCGCTAGGCAAAACGCAAAGATCACCACGAAGATAGAAACAACTGCGAGTATACCTCTGATCTTCATATCATGTTCCCCATTAAGACATGTAGCCTGTGATGATATAATGCTTAGCATAGTGTGCAATCAAGGCTTATGTTTTGGGAGCACCGTGTGCATTCGGAAGAACTTGAATAGAGAGCATCGAGCTTTTAGATAAATATAAACCAAAGGTTCAAGAGCTGCGCGCGCGTCCATCTAAGAATGCGGTTGATCGGTGGTCAGATGTGAGGGAAAGGCCCTCGGAAAGATGGGACATTTCGATCTGTGGGCTTAAGTGTGCAAAGTGCGACATCTATGAAGCTTCTCATGGAAACGAGAAGTTGCGCGGAGAAATAGTGGAGTGGTTCAGAAAGGAGCGTAATGAAGCCATTAGGCAGGATCAGGTGACGTGTGAGGGCTGCAGAGGCTCATCTGAGGCTCATTGGAGCCCCGACTGCAGAATGAGGCTCTGTGCCAATGGCAGAGAACTGATCTACTGTTTCCAGTGCGAGGATTTTCAATGCAAACGCGTGGAGGAATTCTCCTCTGACGGAGTATCTCATCACAAGAAAACCATTGAGAACTCGAAAAAGATGAAAGAAGTGGGGATCCAGAAGTGGATTGCGGAGCAGAAGAATGAAGGACAATGTCTGTTCTGCCCTTGAACGAGCACTTCCCGTGCAAGTATGGTCAGGTTTGCCACGTGTGACCTCTTCTGAAGCGACGGTGTGGGAAGATATCTGTCAAGTTCATCTATTTCCGAAATAACTGAATCGACCCATTATGGGGTACTTGATGTATGTGACTGCTCAATGTGTGGATCTATGGGCTGAGAACAAGGCTCTAAATACTTGAAAGTGCTAAAAAATGCGAGAGTAAGGTGGCTCTCTTGAAGCTGTTGCTTGACGAGATGTATGCTGGACTGAAGGAGTATTTCGAGATTTTAGGATGGACCCCAATGAGTGTACAGGACGCAGGTCTGCAA
>JGI24422J19971_10001982_pt1 | contig 12659 bp, 17 predicted proteins | sample DeeMarSWOR152_54_FD_19971 | JGI IMG/M metagenome (IMG submission 19971) | reverse complement strand
TCAAGCATCACCGACTCCACTTTTTCCAAAGTTTTCTCCACACACTGTCTCACCATCTCAGCGTCCATTCGCGAAACGGCGTATTTCGGAATGATGTGACCAAAGGCTGTTGGAGTGCTCAGCGCGATTCTTGTGAACTTCGCGTTGTAGTGGGGTCCACCCACCCCCAACACAGCAGTATACCTTGACTGTTTAGAAACCGCAACCATCGCAGCTCTAGCTACCGCCTTCGCAGCCCTCAGGTCTTTCCACTGCTTCAGCGAGCTACCCAACTCCACGAATATGGTGGGCACGTCTAGGGACGGACCGTGGTGGGTGCACTCGTACGAAACCTCGTATTTGAGTCCCATCTCTTCCTTTACTGTCGCCATTTCCAAAAGCGCGTCTCTCATCGTACTTGCCGGAGAAACGGAGACCCTCCTTGGGATTCCGCCCAGCTCTGCCTCAGCGAGGTTGCCGGGGGTGTGGACTGAGAGTGTTGGGCGTCCGCTAACGCTGCGGTGCTTAGATATGAAGACCAGCAGTTGGGGGCTGAAAAATTTGGTGATGAACTGGGTGTTAACGATTTCTTCGTTGACGAAAACAAGCTTAACCTCGCGGTTCTGCACTTTCCTTGAGTACACGGGGTTTTGGTGGAAAACCTCTGAAAACTTTTCAAATTCGTGATGNTCAATGATCTGTTGGGCAATNTTCATGCCCGCAACATCCNCAGTTGAAGCCACGATCAAGATCATGTCTCAAATCTTCCAACAAGTATTGAGGAAAACTGAGAAGATTAAGGTTTCCACAAACCTCTTATATGGGTCTAATCGCAATTCAAGCGAACAAGGAAACGTGAGTTAAAATGCACCTACTAACCCTTAAAGACTGGTCTGCAGAACAGATTGAAGACGTGATTGAGAGTTCCATACGGATCAAGAAGAGTCCAGACAAATACCGAACCTCTCTAAAAGATAAGTCTTTGGCAATGGTTTTTCAGAAAACTTCCACTAGGACGCGGGTGTCCTTTGAAGTCGCCATGACCCAGCTGGGAGGTCACGCCNTTTACTTGGATTGGAGANCAACAAACTTCATGTTGGCNGACATCAGAGACGAAACTAAGTATCTGTCAAGAAACGTTGACTGTATAATGGCTCGTTTACTAGGGAANTCGGACTTGAAGGCTATGGCAGAAGCTTCGAGGGTTCCGGTGATCAACGGGTGCGACGAAAAGTATCACCCGTGCCAAGCTATCTCCGATCTGATGACGATTAAAGAGAAGAAGGGACGCTTAAAGGGATTGAAGCTCACCTACATCGGAGTTCGCAACAATGTCTGCAACTCCCTGATAGAGGGCTGCACCAAAGTGGGGGTGGAGATCACAACTGTGACTCCCATGATAAACGAGCCTTCTCTTGACAAGGAGCTGATTGAGAGAGCGAAGCGGACAGGGCTGTACAAGACCACGCTGGATGTTAAAAGGGCTGTTAGGGACAGCGATGCCGTTTACACGGACACGTGGGTAGACATGGAGTTCTTCGTCGATCCAAAGTTTAAGGAGAAGAAGGAGAAGAGAATTAAATTGATGAAGCCATACCAAGTCAACGCCGAACTGCTGAGGGGCAGCGACGCGCTGATAATGCACGACATGCCCATGCATCGAGGCTATGAGATAACCGAGGACGCGATAAAGAGTTCAAGCTCCATAATCTATGATCAGAGTGAAAACAGACTGCACTCCGCGAAGGGAATCCTTTTAAAACTGCTAGGAAAGGCGTAAAATCCTACTTACCGAATCAAANATTTCCATAACAATGAAACACGCCTTCTACTAAACAGAAATGTAACACTCCAACTTTTTAAAGAGTGATTCTGAAATGTTTAAGATTAGAGAGTTTCGTGGGAAAGACGCTGCAATACTTGCTCACATTTTTACTGAAGAATTCGCTGACGAAATAGCGAGAGGGATGCCGACGTTGCCGCCAGAAAGATTCATGGATTTATCAAAGCACCCAGAAGTAAAAATATTCGTTGTAGAAAATAGAGAGGGCGCAGTAGGTTTTCTTACCCTAACTGAGGGAAACGTTGAAATGCCTGCGCAAATTCATCTAGTGGCTGTAAGGAAAGATCTTAGGGGAAAAGGTATTGGCAAAGGGTTGGTTAAAAAAGCTATCAAACATGCAAAAGCTGGTGGAAGAAAGAAGCTTAAGCTTTTCGCACGACCTTGGAACGTTGCTATAAGCAAAGTATGTATTGACCTCGGTTTTGTTCCAGAAGCCTATCTACGACGAGAGTACCTAGTCGCAGACCTTATATTATATTCCGTCTTCCTTGAATGAAAGTCGCAAATGCGAAATGCTAAAATCGAAATTAGCCTTACTTTAAAATCATTTGCGTGAAACGTTGAGGGTTGAACCCTTCTAGGTCTTCATACTTCTGACCAGTTCCAATGAAAACGATGGGCTTTCCAGTCACGTAGGTTACGCTTAAGGCTGCTCCACCCTTCACGTCGGCGTCAACCTTTGTCAGAATTGTTCCGTCAATACCCACGCTTTTGTGGAACTCTTCGGCTTGCATGACAGCGTCGTTCCCCGTGAGGGCATCCACCGTAAGGATGGTTAAGTCCGGGTTGATAACCCGCTTTATCTTAGCCAATTCGTTCATGAGGTTTCTGTTCGTTTGAATGCGCCCAGCCGTGTCGATGAGAACGGCGCTTACTCCGTGAGCCCTAGCGTGGTTTATGGCGTCGTAGGCAACGGCTGCGGGGTCTGCCCCGTACTTGTGCTTGATCATGCGTACGCCTAGTCTTTTGGCGTGTTCCTCCAGCTGCTCGATGGATCCGGCTCGGTAAGTGTCGCTGCACGCGAGAATGATCGAATGTCGGTTTTTCATGAGAAGCTGGGCGACCTTAGCTATAGTGGTGGTTTTACCTGTTCCGTTGATTCCAACAAAAACGATAACGTAGGGCTCGTTTGCACTTCTTTTTTCCTCAACCTTTTCCAGTAAGTCTATCGTTTTGGTGGTTGTTAGATTGGCGAGCAAAATTTCTTGCAGATTCTTTCTCACGATTTCTTTCCGATCTTCTAGTCGCCTCACCTGAATTCCGTCTAACCTTTTTTCTATCTCTTCGCAGATGTGGTCTGCAACAGCCACAGCCACGTCGTTTTCAATTAGGTTTAACCTGAAGTTGGAGAGGATGGGTCGGAGGTTTTCAACTTTTAACTCTGTCGTTGAGATCTTTTCGACAAGTCCGCTAAGTCCGTGTTTTAGTTTTTCGAACACGTTTCGTTTTCTCCTTTTCTTCGCTTGGTTTCGCCGTCAGCTCCTGAAGCTTTGATCTTCCGTCCTGAATTTTGCCTATAACCTGGGTTAGTTGTTGTTGAAGGGTGTTTCTCGTTTTCTCCAACTCGCCTATGCGTCTTTCAAGGTTCCCTCTTGCTTCTTTCACTGTTCTCTCGGTTGCCACTCCTGCTCCCATGCCCATGATAATCTTGTCGGCGCTCTCCAGCTTCGCCTTTACGTAGGAACCTCCCCCAATGGGAACAAAGAGCGACGAGTTTTCTTTCTCCTTTCCTATTCCCTCCAATGTGACACTGGCAACCCTGAATTCCGTTAAGGCGGCGTTCACCAGATTTATTCTGGACTGCAGCGCCTCCGCTGTTCCTTCTAGTAGTCGAAGCTCAACAGCCAGTCTGCGGAAGGTTTCTTCTTCACTCAGCACGTTCAATTTCTCCCAATGTCAACTTCCGTATGGTGAAGCTTTCAATCTCTTCGGGGGGCACCTCTTCCACCTTTATGATTTTGATTTGAAAGCGTTTCGCCCGGTGTTTACTCCCTACCTCTGTATAGATTTTTTCCACGGCGTCCTCTGGCTTTACTGCCCTAACCTCTTTCCGAAATCCCGTTTGATAGTTCGGTTTTCTTATCTCTCCTGTCACACGGAAAACCTTAACCTCACTCATTTTCCTTCACCATGTCGAGCGCCTGTCCAATTATGAACAATTCGGGTCCGGTGGTTATATATCCTGCCACCGCTCCGTGCCTGTTTCCAACGAGTCCCGTGGCGACGTAGGGTATTCCACAGTTGACGGTTCCCACATCCACGTGAACTTTCAGCACATTCCTCAAGAGTTTCTGCTCCTCCTCCCTCAGCAACGGGTGGGTTAACACCCCCTTGTTCGTTGCGGTTGCTAGGGACCCAACGTAGGGCAGTCCCGATATCTCGCCGGGAACTGCTTCGACATCTAAAGCGTCCTCGATTTTCTTCACATCCCTTTCCTTGAGCCGCGGATCTACAATAGCTCCGTGGTCGTTTGCCAGAATCAGGTTTCCGTAAGCCGTCTTTTTAGTCTCCATAACCGCAACGTTGTTGTTTGAGTTTGATTTTATGGCTTGAATTTCTTCTTCGCGCATGAAATGGGGGAGGACTATGCCATTAGAGTTTGCGCGAGCCAGTGCTCCTACGAGCACTGAAGCACCGATGGTTGTGCGAATAACCTTTACCTTCAGCCATTCCTCAAGCTTTTTCGCCTTGGTTTCAGAAACCTGTGAGGGAACTATCGCCATGTTGTCGGTGACTAGGGAGTAGACCCCTATGCTCGCGCTCCCGAAGAGGCTGCAAAGGAAGATCGCCAAGAACTAGTCCCCTTCAGCCAAGTAAACGGTTATAACTCCTTCTTTATCCTTAACCGCCCGAACTCTGATTTTCCGCGGCGGTTTTTCGATTCCCCTGCTCCAGATTTTCTCATTAACCTGGTTGCTGATCACCAGCCTTTCAGTTTCCTCTCCTTCTTCAGCCTCGGTCTTGATTTTCATGTGTCTGTTGATGAATTTTTTAACGATACGTGTGGCTCTTGGCGCTCGCTTTTTCCGCGGAGAAATCCATGACCTGCCTAAAGGTATTGTGTAAATTTTTTCCTCGACGATTTCTTCCTCTATTTCCTCTCTCTTCGGTTTCTCAACCTCTTCTACAGCTTCTTCTACGATCTCTTCTTCTGCTTCAATTTCTTCGGTTTCGTTTGCCTCTTCTACTTCACCGGTTTCTTCTACTTCCACAGTATCCTCGGTTTCTTTCATTTCTTCAGTTTTCTCGGATTCCTCAGCAGTTTGTTTCATGTGCGTCTTCTCCTCAAGCCCTTATCTTTCTTTGTCTCCAGCGCCTTCTTTTCGGGCTGGTCCTCACTCGGCTCGCCGTCTTCGCGATAATCCATGTCGGAACGGGCTTGCTTTCTTTGCCGGCTTTTCCCAACCTGCGTTTTTTTGCGGTGGGTTTGTTTCTTCCCACCCTAAACCCTCCTGATTTTGATGTCTCGACGGCGAGACTGCAATCTCATTAAAATGTCTTTTAGTTGTTCGTCGGTTACTGGGATGTTTACCCTGCCTTGTTGTGCAAGCTGGATTAGTTGCAGTTCAAGTTGTTCGGCGAACTCTGGCTTCACAATTTTCAGGTTTGTGAGGCGTTGTCGGGCTTCTGGAGTGAGTATCTTGCGAAGGGCTGCTTGCTTCTGCACCTCGATTTGTTGTTCCATCTGGATTCTCTGCTGCTCTTGAGCTAGTCGCCGTTGAAGCTCTAGAAGTCTTCTTTTTCGTAGCTCTTCGATTTCCTCTTCGCTCATCTGGCGCACCTAGTATTTTTTCAGTTCCGAATGCTTCTTCTCCAGCTTTTTCTTGATCTCGGTTGATACGCTGTCTAAAAGTCGCCTCCCCTGTTTGGTTAGCACTCTCCCACTGTTTGTTGAGGGTTCCACAAGCCCTGCTGCCTCCAGCTGTTGCAACGCCTTCCGGATGATTGCTCCACCACCGATCCCTGCATGTTCCGGCCTAACTCCTGTATCCTTTCTCCCACCGTACTCTGAGCGAAGGTGTGCTACGCCTATGGGTCCCTTCATGTATATCTTGCGCAGGAGCGAGGAGCATCGGGTGAACCACCAGTCTGGATTCTGTGGGGGTCTCTCGGCGTGGGAGCCTGTCTTTACGAGGGAGGACCATGCAGGTGGAACTATCTCGTCCACGTTTTTCTTTAGATGCTGGGCTAAGGTTTCGATCAGAATGGGTGCAGGAATGTCGTAGGGTGTGGGCAAGATTCTTTCTTCCTAGCTGAAATGGCTAATTTGGGAAGCCACTTATAAAGGCTTTTCACCTTTCCTCCTTCGGGGTCGGTACAATATGAAGGTGTGGCCTCGAACATCGATTAGGGTGGATGATGTTTTTTGTGCTATTTTTGATGCGACGTTCTTGGCCACCTCATTTTTGAGGGCGCTTTTCAGTATTTTGACCTTGACCATCTCCCTTTGATCTAGCTGCCTGGAGACTTCATTTACGATTTGAGGTGCTCCTTGTTTCCCAACCCATATGGTGGGTTTCTCAGCGCTCAGTTCACGTTTTATTCGACGCTTCATCTTTGGTGTTAACATTTTTCCTCTTTCCCTTCAGCGGTATGCGCATGTGCTTGCCGCAACTGAGGCACGTGACAACGATATGTGGCTCCCTTCTCGACTGGGTTCGGATACGACAGTTCACACCGGGGAAAATAAAGCTTTTACAGTGTCTGCACACGAGTCGCCTATACTCTCTTGGCAGTCTAAGCTTGGTTCTCATGGCAATCTTTCTTGCGATCTCAACGTATCGTTGCGCCAACTCGGGGTTTTCATGAACTATCTCTTCAGCTAAGCGAAACAAGGTGTGAATGTGTTGAAGGGCTATCTGCTTCGTGATGTCCGTTTCCCCACAGAACTCTCTTTAAGGCTTTCATTAAGCTTTTATGGAAATAGTCTTTCCTTACCTTTGAAGGGCTAAGCTTGCTAGTTTTTATACTTGCAGAGTCAGCGCTTGAAACAATCCCAAAGGACTTATGGAGACACCCCGCTGTCAGACGCCACTCGAAAAAGCGCAAAAAGCATCCTCGATTCCTTCTTCTCGACCGATCCTACCACCATGCGGCCATGAAAACTCTCCCAAAGAACGAGAAGAGGGGACGCCCAGACATCGTTCATTTCGCCCTACTTGAGGCCTTGGGTTCACCTCTTAACAAAGAAAGACTTCTTGAAGTTTACGTTCACACCATCAACGATCACGTCATAATAGTGAAACCGGAAGCTCGCCTGCCGAGAAATTACAACCGATTCGTCGGTCTCATGGAACAACTGTTTGAGTTGGGAAGGGTTCCTCCTAACGGATCAGCTCTGCTAAAGCTGGAGCCCAAAACACTTCCGCAACTGCTCCGTGAGATCAGCCCCACCAGAGTTGTGGCTTTCAGCAAGGTAGGGAAGCTTTGCCCACTTGAAGATGTTGTGTCGAAGCTTTCAGGTGGAGAAAAGCCTGCCGTGATCATAGGTGGTTTTCCGCATGGACACTTTTCCGCAACCGCCATTCAATTGGTCGACGAAGTAGTTCGCATCGACTTGGAAACGCTTGAAACTTGGACCGTAACATCGAGGGTGATCTACGAATACGAGCGCGCCATCTCCCTGCCTCTGAAAAGGCTTAAACGTTGATTCAGCTCGTGAAGATGAGTTTTGTTTACCCTAAACAGAGGTTTTTCCAAGTCCTGATTTGCGATAAGAGTTAGATTCGTTCTGAATACATTTTTATAGGAGAAGTGAATGTTGAGTGAGCGAGCAAACTTGGGGTTGAGGTCGTTTCTTCAATCGTGCACGAGATTGTTGAGGCTTGCTAAAAAGCCGGGGCGAAGCGAGCTTTGGCTCTCAGTAAAGATATGCTTCCTAGGAGTTCTCGTAATTGGAATGTTGGCATTTTTGATTAAATACATATCTTCAATGATGCAAGGATTTGCATAGCAGGAAGCATAAGCATGAGTGATGAAGAAGAGAAGATGTCCACAGCAGTCTTCGCCGTGCGAACCACGGCGGGACAAGAGAAAAACGTGGCAAACCTCATTGCAGCAAGAGTTGCGACTAACAAGCTACCGATAAAAGCCGTTCTCGTGCCAGAAATGCTGAAGGGCTACGTCTTTATCGAGGCAGACGGACCGCATTTCGTCGACGAGGCGATAGCGGGAATCAAACACGTGAGATCAAGAGTTCCGGGGATCGTGACCTTCTCAGAGGTCGAACGGTACATTATCGTAAGGCCGGTGATTGAAGAGCTGGATGTGGAAGATGTCGTCGAGGTTGTGGGAGGGCCGTTCAAGGGAATGAGGGCGAAGATCACGAGGTTAGACAAAACCAAGGAAGAAGTAACCCTTGAGTTGTTGGAGGCAACCTTCACCCTACCCATCACGGTCCACGCCGACTACGTGAGGCTTGCAGAGAAAGCGAAAAAGGAGGAAACAACGTGAGCGAAAAGAAGGTCGTTAAAGCGTTAATAAGCGGCGGACAAGCAACCGCTGGACCGCCACTAGGACCATCTTTAGGCCCCCTAGGCGTCAACGTACTCGCCATCGTGAACAAGATTAACGAGATCACGAAACACTACGCCGGCATGAAAGTTCCAGTTCAGATTACCGTGGACGCGGAGACAAAGGAGTTTGAAGTGAGCGTCGGCACTCCGACAACTTCCGCGCTGATTGCCAGCGAGCTGGGAGTTGAAAAAGGTTCGGGGACCCCTAAAACCGAAAAGATAGGAAACCTCTCCATGCAGCAGGTCGTGAAGGTAGCCAAGGTCAAACACTCTGAGCTTTTAGCGAGAAACTTGAAATCTGCGGTGAAAGAGATTTTGGGAAGTTGTGTCAGCATGGGCGTAACAGTGGAGGAGAAAGACCCTAGAGAAGTGCAGAAGGAGATCGACGAGGGAAAGCACGACGCGCTGTTTAAGGAAGAGGAGTAACATCTATAATTATAGTCGATTTGCACATTCGTTCTTAAGTCCGTATTTCCTTTGCAACTCTTTCCTGAAAGGTTACTCCCCTCTCAGCTAGCTTGGCTAGGAACGGCTCCGGTTCCAACCCTTCTGGCGGAATAACTCCCCTGACCTTTGTTTCTCCTTTCACAAGCATTGTGGCTGTGACCACAGCTGGAACAGCCACTTCTGCCCATGGCGTTCCGAACTTTTTAAAGGTCTCTCTGTAGCTAATAGTCTTGTAAAGGGTGTGGGTTATTTTTTCACCTGCCTTTTCACCTTTAACCTCCGCTAAAAGGCATCCAAACCAATCGATTTCACTGGTCTCAAACTCTTTAATCATCTCCTTTTCTGATGGGGGAGGTACGAGAGCGAGAAGAACGCCTATCGGAGCCACCTTGGCACCCTTTACTTCGATAGGCTTGTCACTTGCGAAACCCATCTTGATCAGGGCTCCAGCCATTCTGTCCGGACTTAGCTTGCAGTCTACGTATTTCACGCCCTTTATGAAACGAGGAAGCGTCCAAACCGGTTCGTAATCTATGAAGCAGACGGTTACTGGACCGACAGGTTCTGGAAACAGGTATTCTTCAACCCCCGAAAACATGGGTACCTTCTTGAATTTTCCGTTTTTGTACACCGCTGGTGGCGTTGTCCATTCGAGCAATGCAATTTCAGGACACCATACAGGAGACCAGGTCGGTATAAACTCTTCTTCTTCAATTGTCGGCCTCCACCCGAATCTTAGGTGTATTTCATCCACGCTGTCAAGTCTGTCTGCAGCGTATCGTACAAGCACGTTCATGACGAAGGGGCCTCCCTGATACACTACCGCGGTTAGCTCGGCGTCTCTAAACTTGTCGCTTAGCCCCAGCTGTTTTGGAATGGTATCCTCTGGCATGTCAGAGGCAAGGTCTACGTAGTGTGCTCCACTTTTCAAGGCTGCGTTCATTATGTTTAAGTTGTATCTGGGTAGAGTTGCATTTATCACAGCATCAGCTCCCTTTAGAGCTCTAAGCAAGTCATCCATGTTGCCTGCGTCAACCCTTTGCATGGAAACCTTATCGCTTCCTAACTTGTCTACAACCCGTTTAACTCTGTCTAGATTTATGTCGGCGCAAACAATTTCAGATACTTCCGGAGTTTTTGTCAAGGTTAAAGCGATCGCCGACCCTTGAACCCCAGTTCCAATAACACATATTCTCATAGCTTTTCACCTCTCTAAACAAATCTAAAGGGACATAAAGGGTTTGTGATGCAAATACTGAAATGGCATTTTACAAAAATTGTATAGGAGATTCACAAGGCGAGAACAGAAACAAGCATTTCTACCTCAAAACTCATAACAAGATTTTTATAACAGGCTCCTGTACGTCTTTGGCTCGAGGCTCAGAGATGCCTTTGGAAACGAAGAACGTCCTTGAAGCAGTCAAAGAAGCAAAGGACAAGTCTAAAAAGAGAAATTTCATGCAGTCCATAGAACTCGTCATAAACCTGCGGGACATAGATCCCAAAAAGCCTGAGGGAAAAATTCAAGAACTTATCGAGTTGCCGCATCCCGCGGGAAAAGAAAACAGAATATGCGTGATCGCCTCAGGAGAAATGGCTCTAAAAGCCAAGAGGGCAAAGGCAGACATTGTCATAGAGAGGAGAGAGCTTGAAGCCATGATGGGCGACAGGGAAAAACAGAGGGAACTTGTGAAGTTCTACGACTTTTTCATCGCTGAGGCTCCTTTGATGCCGCTCGTGGGAAAAATTCTGGGTGCAACCCTAGGGCCGAAGGGAAAGATGCCGACTCCTGTTCCTCCAGCAGCGAACATAGCGGACCAGATGAAAAGACACCGGAAAATGGTTCTGCTGAGAACGCGGAGTCAGCCGGTTCTTCAGTGCCGCGTTGGAGCAGAAAACATGGCAGATGAGGAAATCGCTGAAAACGTTCAAGCGGTAATAAGAAGAGTAGAAGCGAAACTCAAAAGGGGAATCAAAAACATCAGGTCGGTTAGCCTGAAAACAACCATGGGGCCGTCTGCCAAAATAGGGATGTAGGGAAAAACATGACACTACGCCAAGCAGCGCTGGAAAAAGCCGATGAAGTTGAAGAAGTAAAGAATTTTATACAACAGTACAAAGCCCTTGGAGTTGCGAGCCTGCAAAAGGTCAGAGCACCTCAGCTTCAAGAACTGAGGAGAAAACTGGAGGACAGCGCGCGTTTCCGCGTAATCAAAAATACCATCTTGAGAAGGGCGGTTGTGGAGTGCAAAGACAAGCCCGGACTTGAAGGTTTAGAGGAACACCTAACAGGTTCAAACATCTTCCTCTTCACCGACCTCAACCCCTTCAAGCTTGTGCTTCTTCTTCAAAAGAGTAGGGTGAAAACCACAGCTAAGGCTGGAGACACAGCTGCACACGACGTTACTGTGCCGGCGGGAAACACGGGACTGCCCCCAGGCCCAATCATCAGTCAATTCGCCGCCGTGGGCCTGCCCACAAGAATAGAGGCAGGCAGCGTCTGGATAACTCGTGACACTCTGGTGGCCAAGAAGGGAGACATAATAGAGGCGAGACTCGCAAGCGTGCTGTCAAAGCTTGGCTTGAAGCCGGTAGAGGCTGGGCTTACCATGAAAGCGGTGTACGACGAAGGGATGATCATAACCGAGGAACAGATGCGACTGAACCTAGATGGAATTCGGCGAGGCGTTGAGGAGGCTCACGCCCTTGCGCTAAATCTGTCACTGAACACGGCGTTTCCAACGCCAGAGAACATGGTGCTCCTCCTCCAAGTGGGACACCATGAGGCCTACGCGCTGGCCCTGAACGGAAGAGTACCAACCAGCGACACGATAGCTACCCTCATAAGAAAGGCTCACACGGAAATGTTGAGTTTGCGCAGTAAATTGAAAGGAAACTCTTGAATAGGCAGCCTCTAACCAGTTTTATCCGTTCCCCATNAGACGCTTNTTGCTTTAGAATGTGATGTTGAAATTCCCAAATTTAGTGAAAACTCTATGGACTTAAAACTTGCAATAATCAAAGCCCAGATGGGGCATCATGGGAAAAAAGATCGCGTTTCAAGAATGATTAAGGTAATTGGTTCTGTTAACTCTTAGGNACTTATATGTCAAAAGCCAAGTGTGTTAACCATCGGGACCTTTCTATTTTCTTATAATGTTTNAAGAGTTCCTTACGAGATAGGCCTGTGCGCGCGTCGTCTTCGAAACCTTAACCAATTCGAAGAGTATTTTACTAAGANGGTTGCCATGAGTGAAGATGTTAAGACGCTGGTAAGCAGGTATATGAGCTATCTTCTAAGGCATAACCCTGAAGACCTGAAAATGGACAATGAAGGATTCATCCGAATAGACGAGCTTCTTTCTAAAGTTAAGACGCAATATTCCATGGTTGATAGAAAACTGTTGATGAGTATAGTTCATGAGAGCGATAAGAAGAGATTTGAAATATCGGGGGACAAGATACGCGCTTTGTATGGTCACACAATTGATGTGAACGTGATCCTCAGAGAAGACAAACAAGTGATGGTTCTTTATCATGGGACAACACCGCGAGTTGTCCGCGAGATTATGAAAATTGGACTGAAACCGATGAGACGTAGGTGGGTTCATTTGTCACCCACCAAGGAGATTGCTTTTGAAGTTGGTAAACGAAGAACAAGGACTCCTGTGATTCTTGTAATTGACGTGCTTGAAGCGAGGAGCGATGGGATAAAATTCTACAAGGCCACGGACAAGGTGCATCTGTGCCAGTATGTTCCAGCCAAGTACATCAGAATGTGCGCGTTGCGCGCGCGGGAGAATTGAATTGTTGCATACGTATACGAAACACCCGCACAGAACTGTATCAGTCAGGTGTTTTCTTTGGTTGGAAGC
>JGI24422J19971_10001981_pt1 | contig 12669 bp, 6 predicted proteins | sample DeeMarSWOR152_54_FD_19971 | JGI IMG/M metagenome (IMG submission 19971) | reverse complement strand
GGTGCTTTTGCGTTTCATTTCCGCAGGATGTTCAACGCCAAGGTTCTCCTTGAAAAAGGTGTCCGCCGTGGCGAAGTCGCAGACAGACTTCGGATATGGGGCAACAAGGACAAATTCTTTGCACAACTACATCAGATGAGCTTGAAACAAATTGGCGAATATTTGCAGCTATTAGCTGAAACCGACTACGCCGTCAAAACCGGCCGAGCAAAAACAAAAACAGCGATGGAGCGATTGGTTCTCAAATTAGCCGCCAATTCTCCTGTACGTAGAAGTTCAGAAAAAATCAAGAAATAAAAATTGAATTTGTCCTATAATACATCGACCAAATATGCCCTAAATGCTTATTTTTATGGTTTATCTTTGCCAATATCATGAGTGAGAACTGAACTTTTGCATTTTGATGTGTAATTTTGGTACTTAAATTTTGATTTTTGAATTTCTGCGAGCCATCTGTCTGACTGGAGTTTACTATAGCCCAAAAAGGCGCTTGTTTTATCGTGATTACTGAAGGCTTGGTAGGCCTTGCGCTTATTTACGTTTGCATAGCAGTAAACACAGCCGTGCGGACAGGTGTCATACGTTCCAATATCTGTGCTTTCGGTGCAGCCGCATTCTTTCCTTGTCGGTTTCTTGGTGTATTGCAGGCCTTCCGGGAAAAATAAACTTTCAATAATACTGCCATCAATACAATGCGCTTTTTTGATTCTTGGGTACCCCTCTTTGCGGGAACCCTCAACTAAATAATCACCACAGCATGAGTACATTTGGATTCCATAATGAGCTGCGATAGCTGCCAGTTCATTTGCTAATTGGATTTTAAAATCATCGCCGCAGTCCACGATTCTCACACCCTTTGTTTTCTGGAGTTTCTCAAAATTGACTTTGACTTTGTTGTATTCGGTTACGTAGCTGAAATAGCAACGTTCTACGTATCCGGCGAATTCTGACGCAAGCTGCTCAAATGCCTTGATGTAAAAATCGCGGCCGCAAATGCTTGAAATAATGATTGGATCAAAGCGCCAGTTTATATGCCGTGGCGAATATGTTCTGCTGAGTTGCTTGAGGGCTTCAATCCCCGATTGTTTTTCCACATTGCTTTCAAAGACAGAAGGCAAGCCGGTAACGGTATAGTTAAAATAGAATTTGTAGCCTAAATCATCGATGATTCTTAGGTTCTCAAGAAAGGGACCGAAGTTCTTCGACCAGAACACAAAACAAACGACGTCTTCGGGCTTAAGGGAAACTATATATTTTCGTCCGCCAAATGGATGTACTATGCCGGCGAAGCCTTCTTTTAGCCGGTTCATAAACCAGTTGCCATAAAAGGCTGGGATGTCAGTTCTACGCGATACAGAAATAATACGTTTCATTTCTCCCATTATATCAGTTTTTCCTCATCTTGCAGTAGATAGAAGCGGGGGGATTGGCCGCTCCACCTATGGCGGATCTTTGACACAGCGGGTCTACGAGTTTGATTGGGTTTGTTTTGCATAATCGTTCGTTGTTCGTAGTTCATTGTTCATTGTTATAATTCTCTGTTAGAACAGAGGTTGCGCTCATTTTGCCTATTTTGAAATTGGGTTTGTTTGGGTTTGAATTGGGTTTGTTTTCATAATTAGTTCATAGTTGGTGGTTCATAGTTCATTGATATAATTCATTGTTATTGCTGAGGTTATGTTCATTTGTGCATCCGGTAAATTGGGTTTGTTTTGCATAAAAATAGGTCGATTTGTAGAGGATTCTCGACAGATGTAAAGGCAAATTCGTCGCTCGTCGCTCGTCGCTCGTCGCTCGTATAGCGTATAGCGTATGGCGTATAGCGGATAGAACATATACGAAACACCTTTACGAATGATTAAAAGTTCACAACTTTGCCTTGACTTCCTTGATTGCCAAATAATGGTTTATGGGCGTGTCCAGCACAAAATTAGCTTAGGCTCACGCCTATTTGGTGCGGGACGATTCGTGCGGTTCTCCGCTATATCTTTCGCCTGCTGGCGGATTATCGTTTGCCTGCTGGCAAATACGCGGGAATTTTAACATAATTTCGAACAAAAGTCAATAAAAAAAGGGCACAAGGCATAAGAGCACAAGTCACAAGACACAAGGCATAAGAACACAAGTGCACAAGGCAAAAGTCACAAGAAAGAAGACCACATTAGAAAACAAAAGGCACAAAGGAATACGGCCACAGGGGACACAGAGAATTCAATAATATTTAACCGCAGAGAACGCAAAGGACGCAGAGTATATAAGTATATGCATATATACTTATGGAGTACACTATGTTTTGGGGCACAGATACCCGCCCATTCGACTTCGCTCAGGGCAGACTCTGCGCGGGCACAGGTTGCACGGATTTACCCGGTTAGATACCGGCTACGCCTATCTTACAGGGTGAACGCGGAGGGTTTTTAGCCAGCTTGGTGTCCCGTCTAAAGCCGGATCTGCGACCTCGGCAAGCTCTGCTCTGAAAGCAAGCTTTCGCCACAGAGGCTGGCTTTCGGCCACAGGGTCATTTTGCAATGCCCCGTTTGTGAAGCTGACTAAAAAGTGCTTTTGTTAGATGCGGATTAGCCCCGTTAGAAAAGACGACATAGAATTAACCGCAGAGAACGCAAAGGACGCAGAGTATATAAGTATATGCATATATACTTATGGAGTATACTATGTTTTGAGACAATGATACCCGCCCATTCGACTTCGCTCAGGGCAGACTCTGCGCGGGCACAGGTTGCACGAATTTACCCGGTTAGATACCGGCTACGCCTATCTATCGGGGTGAACGCGGATTTTTTTAGCCAGCTTTGGCGTTTTCGGCAATGGCTTTGCTCGAAGCAAGCTTTCGCCACAGAGACTGGCTTTCGGCCACAGGGTCATTTTGCAATGCTCCATTTGTGAAGCTGACTAAAAAGGGGTTTTGTTAGACGCGGATACCCGAGTGCGCTGGCACAATTTTACACTAATTTTTAACCCTTGGGACCGCAGAGCGAACCAGTGCACGAGATGGCTCGCATAGTCGGTTCTGCCTTACGCAGAAGGATGTGCTTAAAAAGGAGTTGTTGATTCCTTTACGCGTTCGTACTCCTGCCAGAGCTTAGAACCCCCGTTAGCAAGGTACGTTTTGAAGAAATCTCGTGCGCGGAGGGAAAAAACCTTAACCTTCTCCGGGCTTATCTTTGAAAGGTTAGGGATACCCTGGATGGGATTCTTCAGTTGGAGCTTCGCCAAGTGGTCGAGAAAGTCAGTGGGACTCTTTTTCTTATATTTTGGGTCAATTACTAGAATCCTCTTTCTGGGTGAGCGGCTTAGTTCATGAATGAGGACATTATTAACGTATGGATCAAAGAAGCTATAGCCTATTGTTACTAAAAGAGCTGCTCTCTTAAGTCTGCTCCGGAAACACGTCAGCAAATCCAGGAACGGAGCAATCGAATGCATCTTGTTATCAGTTCCGAAAACGATGAGAGGTTCCGCATTGTCGGGCCATCTTAGTTCGACAACCTCATCATCAGAATTATACCACCAATCGAGGGAGCCATGCAGCTTAAACAAGTTGATCTTGCTTTCCTTTTGCTGGTCAACGTCGGTGAAATTGCCGGTCCAGTGTCTACCATCAAAGCCGTTCTCAAGCAGTCTTTCCTGCGGAGTATTGAAATACTCCTCAAATACACGGTCATAGTTCAGGGTGAAGAAATCAATCTTGTCGAGTTCTGTGCTACTCAGCAGCTTTCTTATGGGACTAAGTAATCCTGGAAGTTTCTTTCGGTTAATGAAGGTCCATTCTGTTCTGATCAGCTTCACAATGAGGGCAAGGAGGTCTTGGAATACGGTTGGTCCTGTACGCAATTCCCATCTGATGATCTTCTCATTCCAGGTTCCAATGAGGGGCCCAGGGATGACGAATTCTCTGTGGATTATTTGGCGCAGTATTCGAACGAAGTCCTCGATATTCAATGGATAGCTGCCCAGTTCATCTTCTGATCCCTCTACTGCGTGCTGAAACTGCAAGCACCCACTAAGAAACCTGTAGATCTCGGTATAGACCTGCTTTTTGACTTCATCATTCAGTTGATTTATCCTAGTCCTGAGATCGCTGAGCATATCCGCAGACGTCATACAGCCAGCATGGCGCGATGCTCCCGCGCCTAAGAAAAAAACGGTGTTATTGAAGAGTTCTCTGGAATTCATAAGAACCACAGGCTCTTTCTGGCCGCTTGCGTATCAGGCAGCGTTTTGTTCTCGAAGTGCGCGACCATCTTTGCTATGATACGAGAGTATCCGATGGTCACAGGTTTTCCTTTCTGCTTGATCGTTCGCCAATACATTCGGGAAAATTGATAGACCTGGTCAAGCAAATCTCTTATAGATTCGGGACTGTCGGTGTCCACTCCTCGAGACTTAGAAAGTGTGACTCGCACTGGCAATGGATAGTCGTCGATCCTCGTGGGAGTCTTGCGCTCGTATCGAGAATTGTTGCAGAGCAGATAGTCACCTTGGCGAATCTGTATTATAGTCCCGCTCACCGGCATTTTACCCGGGAACTCTTCATCAAAGACCACAATCCCCCCGCTAAGGTCACCTCGTAGTGTCAGGACTACATATGGCAAGGACAGGCTCAGGCTGCCCAGAACACCAAGCAAGCCTCTTTCTTCGCGTGTGCTCATCTCTTTGAAGAAATGGATTATCAGCCTATTTGCCTTCCGATTTGTCTTCACGAAACGCAGGAGGGCATCCCGAAAAGCTCTTCCTAGTGCCTCTACATCCCTACGATGGAAGGCATCAAACTCCTCAAAGGAGCCGTCATTGGCAAAACATATAGCATTGCCTATATATGATTCGCTTGAATGCTTGTACGCGCCGATTCCTACAATAAGGTCACGCTGCACCGGACGCGCAAGCTTCCAAGCTTTTCCTCCTATCTTGGCGAGCATCGCAATGGCGATATTCGGCAGATAGTAATTGAAGTTTGGGGACTCAATACTCTTCGTCCATATCGCCTGGGAGACGATATTTTTCTTTAGCAGCGCCTCTTTTATCTTGTAGTACTCCTGCCGTTTTTTGTGCTCTGGGTCGTCTCGGTGAATTCGCGATATGTAAATTGCAAGGTAACGATGGTGGGGATTGAAAGCCATAAGTTGTAAGGCCCCTTTGATTTCTTCGGCAGGTTCCTCCGATTCATATCTTATAGTCTTGTCGCTGTCAACAAGATCTACGTTGAACGGAAGCCCGACAAACGCTTCCAGGCCCGGAAAGCCTTTGAGCCCGCCATTTAGATATGAATACAACTGATTCGCCAAGTCCCTATCATCCTTGTGGAATATGAAGATATAGCGCAGACGGCCGACGTCTGGAATGAACAGTGGACCATGCTGTTTAATCCCGGTGTATACATTGAAGCTTGTCTGCTCGTGACCAAACGCGAGCAAGTTGCTCCGCGTCGAGGCTTCCATGACTTTCTCAGGTGGAACATGTTTGAACCCGGTATCCGCTATTCTTATTGAGTTGTCGAGAAGCTTACCAGACAAGTACTTCCTGTAGAATTCGCTGATGGTGGAATAGTAGCTTTTATAACGGTTTGGATCCTTGCGAAACAACACTTGGTGAGGGTCGACGCCGGTATATGTAGCTAGCGTTCTATTTGGCACGAGGTATATGCTTTGCTCGTCCTTTTGCTCGTCTGGAAGAAGATCACCATACCTAACAAGGCGATTCTTGTATCTAACTCGTTTTATCAGATCACGAGGTACTTCCGGAAGCGCCGCAAGGTCCTTCTTGAGCACGATTATCTTACCGGCGTAAGATATGACCATATAGTATGCCCTGCGGTCTGCGTCGTAAAGAAAACGGAGTGGATACTCGTCATACACACTACAATATTCCATCGGAATGGTGCTGTCCTGCATATAAGCAATCGTGTCCCCAATAAACCCAAAACCCCAGAGCAGAGACTTGCACTTGGAAAGGTAGCGTTTGAGCACATGGGACATGTAGTGCTTGGTGATGTTTGAGCTATTAAAATAATCGATAGCGACCGCCTCCTGGGGCCTGCCGGTGAAGTTCCAGTAGAATTTGTCGTCTCGCGAGAAAGCTAACTTGCTGGGGTCTACAAAATCGCGTTTGTCTGCGCGGTAAGTGTCTCGCTGCCCCGGTGGGCTGGGATATATCTTGAAAGAGTCCCCAACCAGTTCCATCTCGACCCAGTTTAAGGTTAAGTTCATATCGTCTCCGTCATTATGAAAGAATCGCATCTGTCGAGCTCTTTTCAAGGCCCGCTCGGTATTCATCATTCGCTCTCCGAACGATTCTAGTGTAAATTATATGGTATTCCGGAAACAAAGGTATCTGATAAAATTATAACTGATCCGTGCCTGAGTGCAAGCCACAACTACGCAAACAACGATTGCTAAATAGACTTATCGGTGGGCATTGCCTACCCTTCCTTTTCAAATGATTATTTACTATTGATTATTGACGATTTGAGTCCGCTTGGCGGGTAGTCTGAATAGATTCCTCGACCCATTCGACTACGCTCAGGTCAGGCTGCGCTCGGCATTACGGGGGTGGGAGAGTGGAGGGGATTAGTCTTTAGTGCTGAGTTTTTAGTTGTGAGTTGAGGTGTGAGAGGACAAGTGAACGCTCATGCGGTGGCCAGATCCTTGGGCTTGACCTCAGGATGACAAGGAATCGTCGGAAATGGTCTTCGCATTTTCGGTATCTTGACTCATTTGGGCGATTCGAGTAGACTTGTCGAATTATTGATGTGGTGGGCGTTTGCCTGGAATATCTAAACCGTATTAGTGAAAGGGAAAATCATGGTTGCACGAACTGTAGTAGGGAAGCTGTTATGTTTGGTTCTTGTTGTTTTTGTCTCGGGGTGCGAAATGGTGCAAAGGCAGGTTGATATTGTTGCGGAGCCGTATCTGCTTGATACGGGGCTAATTTCTCGCTCGATTTCGTTTGAGAATCCGACGGGAGCGCCGGGCGAAGGTGGTAAGGCGGCCAGCAAGCTTGGTGTGGGGCGAAAAGGTGCGCCGGCAATAACTTTGAAGGGCAGCCAGGATGTTCAGCTTTGCGATATCCAGGGGTCAGGCACAATCCGACATATCTGGATGACCACCAGCAACAATCCGGTCAACCTGCGGAGCCTGGTGTTACGGGCCTGGTGGGACGGGCAGGAAAATCCGAGCATTGAGTGTCCAATCGGTGATTTTATGGGCTTTGCGCATGGCAAAGTGATGCCGTATTACTCGGCGGTGCATTCGTTAGGCAAAAACGCCGGTATGAATATCTGGCTGCCCATGCCGTTTGTAAAGCGGGCAAAGATTACGCTGACAAACGAAGGCGAAAAGGACGTCCCGTTGTTCTATCAGATTGACTACACGACCGCCGACAAGCATCCGGATGATGTCGGTCGGCTGCACGTGTTGTTTCGCAGAGAAAATCCCACAACAGTAAAGAAGGACTTTGTGCTGCTGCCGCAGCGAAGGAACAAAGGCCGCTTTATGGGCACAGTCATCGGCATACGTAACACTCATCCCGGTCAATGGTGGGGTGAAGGAGAAATCAAGATTTATATGGATGGCGANACGGATTTTCCGACCATTTGCGGTACGGGAAGTGAGGATTACGTGGGGTTGTCTTACGGGATGCAACAGACGCCATATCTCTACAATGGCTGCAGTCTGAATGAGAAGAATTTTGTGTCGATGTATCGCTGGCACCTGCCGGACCCTATATCGTGGCGTAAGGAATGCCGTATTACAATCCAGCAGATTGCGTGGAAAGACGGTCTGGCTGAGACTCAGGATGACTGGTCGTGTGCTACGTTCTGGTATGAGCCGGTCCCCAGTGCTGCGCTGCCGGAGATGTTGGAAGCCGCCGCGCGGACGGCTGACATCTGGCAGGATTAGCCGAACGATATCGTATCAGCGATAGTTCGTCGCTTTGTGTTTTTGAATGAATGACCTTTTTTGGACCAAGACAAAAGGAGAAAATTATGCTGCGCAAATTTCTTACTACTGTGTGTATGGTAATATTGATGTTATCAATGGGTTGTCAGAAGGCCGTTGAAGAGGAGGAAACGGCTGAAGGCCGGACCGAAACAGAATTCATTCAAATCTTCAATGGCAAGGACCTGACCGGCTGGGAGACGAGCGGCAATGCCAGATGGGCCGTTGAGGACGGCTTCCTTGTGGGGACGCAGGGTGAGAATAACGCTCCCGGTGACCTGTTTACAAAAAATACGTATGAGGATTTTTTGTTGACCGTTACCTACCGGGTCGAGTGGCCCTGTAACAGCGGCGTCTGGTTCCGCTACCAGTCACCACAGAAGGCATACCAGGCCGACATTCTCGAATACAAGGACCCCGAGTGCTATTCGGGCACGCTGTACTGTCCCGGCAAGATGTTTCTTGCAATGAATACGGACAAGACTCTCGTGGACCGCGACGGCTGGAACACGATAAAGGTTTGTGCCGAGGGTGACCACATCCAGGTATGGATTAACGAACACCAAGTCGCCGACGTACATGATGACACTACTGATTCTGGCCGGATTGGTTTTCAGGTCCATCCGGGAGAGGAGTTTGGGCCAATGAAAATCGTTGTACGCGAGATGTTGCTAAAACCACTCTGAGACAGTGATGAATTACCGAGGTCTGGGACGCCTATCCACAACAGGGCATCAGTATGGTCAAGCCGAGGATTCTTCGGAGGACTCATCCTGGATGTACTCTTTCGGTTTATACCAACGTGCCACAGGTATGAAAATAACCGCCGTCACCAGCATAGCTATCACAAAGAACCAGTAGTAGCTGGCTCCGGGCAGCTTGCTTGTGCCATCCTCGTTCTTTATAACGTTATTTACCACAGCTGCAAACGCATTTCCAAGCGAGATCGAGAGGAGCTCGACTGATTGGATTAGGGACTTCATTTTCTTGGGGGCCTGTGTATAGGCGAACTCGAGTGCCGTGATGGACACCATAACCTCCGCGCCGGTCAGAAATATATACGCAACGAATTGCCATCCAATACACGGTTGAAACCCTTTTTCAAGCTGAATTTCGATCCATACAGGGACCAGGAAGCTCCCTGCTGTCAGGAACATTCCAATACCTATCTTACGCAGGGGTGTCAGTCTCCATAGGCGATTGAGGGCAGGATAGATTACATACGAGAACAACGGAATCAGAATCATTATCAGAAACGGGTTTGCAGATTGCATTTGTGCCGGCAGCCAGTCTTTTCCGAGCCATCTGAGGTTCATTTTTCCAGCCTGTAATACCCATGCGGATTCCGACTGATAGAATAGTGCGAAGAACATGGACACAAACAGAAAGATGATACACAGTCTGCCCAGCGTCCTAATCCCCTCCTTATCGAGCGTTTCTCGCCAACCGGTTTTGCCGGCTGGCCGGATGTGTACAAGCTTGTATCGGCCCAGCCAGTAGATTAGCGTTGCTAAGACCATAAATACCAAAGGAACACCGAATCCAATTTTAGGGCCATATTTATCAAGCAAAATCGGACAGACAAACATTGATATAGCGGCCCCCAGATTGATCGAGAAGTAGAACCAGCCATAGACCTTTGTTAACAAGTGTTTGTTTGATGATCCAAACTGGTCACCTACATTGGCCGACAAACACGGCTTGATAATCCCGGAGGCCATGGCAATTAGTGCCAGTCCTCCAAACAAACCAAGGCGCGTGTGATCCAGAGCTAAGACAGCGAATCCGACACAGTAAACCATTGAAAACCAAATAATAGTCTTGAACTTGCCGAGCCAGAGGTCTGAGATAAGGGCACCAACGAGCGGCATGAAATAGACCGCGGAGGTAAACCAGTGGAACCACGCCTTGGCGGGTTCGTCCGCCATGAGGTCCAGCGTCCCGTTAGGCCCCATGAGATACTTGGTCATGAACACGACGAGTATAGAACTCATGCCGTAAAACGCGAAACGCTCAGAAGCTTCAGTGGTGAGGATATAGGGGATGCCTGCGGGCATTTTTTTTGACGGAATCGGTGCGGTCATGTATTTGCTCTTAGCCATAACCTTTTGTGCAAATTCTTTTGTCAGCCCCTGTATTCGCGGGGGCAAACTTGTTCCCGCATTCGCGGGGACATTCTCTATCGGCTTTTTAGCACATTAGCTCTGCAGTCCCTTATCTTCGGGATTGCAGCATGTTACCTGTGTTGCCACCGAAAGTCAAAGAAGAATTGACCAAATACAAAAGAAAACAGCGACCATACGATGGCAGTTGAATATTAATTGTTGTAAATTTAAAAACCGATTATCTAAAATCGGCTTGATTCCAACGGCAGCAGGTGATAATATCCTTCCAAAATAACCGATTGTTTGTCACTTTTATGAAGAGGTAATTATTATGAAACGTTTATTTGTTTTAACCGGGACTCTGTTGTGTTTGTCCACCACATTTGCTGCTGAACAGGTGACCCGGACTGAAATGCCGGACGCACGAATGCTGCGTTTCCCGGATGTTAGCGCAGAAAAAATCGTATTTGTGTATGCAGGTGATCTGTGGACTGTGTCCAAAGACGGCGGGCCGGCACGGAAGCTAAGCTCGCCAAAGGGACAGGAACAATTTCCGAAGTTTTCACCCGACGGTCAATTCATTGCATTTAGCGGTAACTATGACGGCAATACCGATGTATATTTGATGCCGGCCGAGGGTGGCACGCCGAAGCGGTTGACGCATCACTCTGCTACCGATTCGGTGGTGGAATGGTATCCGGATGGGAAGCATATTCTCTATCGTTCACGGATGATTAGTCCGTCATACCGCTTTAATCGTTTCTTCAAGCAGTCGGTCGATGGCGGCATGCCGGAGACGTTAGCTTTACCTTATGGAGAGCTGGCGAGTTTTAGTCCGGATGGCAATCGCATGGCTTTTCAATTTATTTCTCGGGAGTTTCGAACGTGGAAGCGCTACCGCGGGGGCATGGCCAGCGATATATGGTTGTATGATTTTGTCAATGACACTTCAGAAAAAATGACGGATTTCGAAGGCACCGATGCGGTGCCGATGTGGCATGAAGATACTATCTACTTCCTTTCGGACCGGGACGAGCGCAAGAAACTCAATATCTGGGCTTATGACCTTGATAGTAAAGAAACACGACAGATAACCAAGTTTACAGAATATGACGTTAAATGGCCGAGCATAGGACCTGATTCTATTGTATTCGAGAGCGGCGGCAAGCTGCACCTGCTGGATTTAGCCAGTGAGACTTCGAAACCGGTCAACATACAGGTACCGGCTGATTTGCCTGAAGTACGAACTCAGCTAAAAGAGGTATCAAATCGCATTCAAAGTTTTTCGCTATCTCCAAGTGGTAAAAGGGCCTTGTTCGAGGCCCGCGGCGAAATTTTTACAGTGCCAGAAAAGCACGGCAGTGTGCGAAACCTTACGAATACTTCGGGGGTGGCGGAACGATATCCGGCATGGTCACCGGATAGTAAGAACGTTGCATATTTCTCCGACCACACAGGCGAATACGAGTTATACATACGTTCGGGTGATGGCAAGGGCAGTGAAAAACAAATTACCAAAGATGGGGCGGCGTTTCGCTATCGGCCGATATGGTCGCCGGACAGTAAAAACATTGCCTTTAGTGATAAAACCGGCAGTCTTTTTATTGTTGATGTCGAAGAAGGTGAGCCAAAATTGGTCGATAAGGATGAGTGGTTCGAAATGGCATCTTACTCCTGGTCGTCTGATAGCCGGTGGCTCGCTTATTCGAAGAATATGCCCAATCGCTACAGCGCCATTATGATTTATGATGTGAACGAGGCAAAAACACGACAGGTTACAAGTGATTATTACAGTGATACATACCCCGTCTTTGATGTGGAGGGCAAGTACCTTTTCTTCCGCTCCAACCGGGCCTTCACACCTGTCTATGGCGACATGGATTACACCTGGATTTATCCGAGTTCCACTGAAATTTACGTTGTTACTTTACGCAAGGATGTTGACTCCCCACTTGCCCCGCGTAGCGATGAAGAGCAAGTAGAGAAGGAAAAGGAGAAGGAAGAGAAAGATAAAGAGGAAGGTGAGGAAGAGGAGGAAGATAAAGAGGACGGCGACGAAGAGTCAGAGGATAAAGCCAAAGACAAGGATGAAAAGGCCGAAGAGAAACAGGATAAAGAGGGTAAGGAAGAAGATGAAGAAAAAGATAAGGAAGATGACAAGGGGAAAAAGAAACCCAAGGTGGTTGAAATTGATTTTGATGGTTTTGAACAGCGGGTCATCAAACTGCCCGTACAAGAAGGAAATATCGGCTCATTGCACTCGGTAGAGGGCAAATTGGTTTTTTCACGATATTTACCCGCGGGTGCGCGTAAGCCGGGTGAGCCTTCGGGCACGTTGTACTATTATGACCTGAAAGAGCGCGAAGAAAAAACGATTGTCTCCGGTATAGACAGCTACGATATTTCTGCCGACGGCAAGAAAGTCATATACAAAAGCAAATCAACATACGGCATTATCGACCTGGCTGAAAACAAGAAGGTTGGAGACGGCAAAATTGCGACCGACAAGCTGAAGGCCTGGATCAATCCTCACGAAGAGTGGAAGCAGATTTTCAACGAAGCGTGGCGGATCGAACGGGATTTCTTCTACGACCCCAATATGCACGGGC
>JGI24422J19971_10001980_pt1 | contig 12670 bp, 10 predicted proteins | sample DeeMarSWOR152_54_FD_19971 | JGI IMG/M metagenome (IMG submission 19971) | reverse complement strand
TGCTGTTTCTGTAGAATTCTGATAAGGTCTTCAACCAGACGCACATGAGTTGTACAACCAGAACTCGCCGGTGCCGATGCTGTTAAATTCGGCTTTATGAGCACACTTTTATCCCTTATAGGGAGAGATTTTGGAAATCCAATTAGAGCCAGAGCTTTTGCAAGAGACACATCAAAATCTTTAAACTCAACAATAGCGACCGTTGTAAACTCTTCTTTATCGCTCATATTCTCTATTCCTGCATCATTTTTTTATGTATTCTTTTAGACACCAGCTCCCAAAGCAAATAATTGAATCGGTTCCTCATGGTCATTTATCAACTGGTGCTCAGTATCAGGTGGGATATAGATTGCATCACCGTTTCGGATTTTCTCCTTTTCTTTTCCAACACGAATAACACCTTTCCCAGAAATTATGAAAAATACAGCCTCTTCTCCTTGAAGAGCATGGGGCTCGCATGAAGACTCGCCCTGAAGCCAGCAGTAATCCGCATAGTTAAGTACTCTCTGGCATGGGATTGACCCATCTTCCGGATTATTACCAATCTTGTCGAGCATTCGCCACCGGATCCCCCACCCATGCCAGAGAACAGGATGGGAGGTCCGCCAGTTCTTGACCACTCCTGGCCTGATTTTTTCTTCAGTAACATCCGCACCCCAGGCAATGAAATCTATCCATTCATCTCCATCATTAATCAAGTGATGAATCTGTCCACCGGGCGTGTAAAATGTATCACCAGTGGAAACTTTCCTTATATCATTTTCACCCCATCTTACCGTACCCCGGCCATTAATAAAACAGTATATTTCCTCACTCTGCTGTCCCTCATCAATGTTCGCATGGGCAACATATGCGCCACCGGGATGAAGTCGGGCATATGATAAATACAGAATTGTTTTCAAACAAACTGCTGTTCGGTTATAAATCGGCATATAGTCTTCTTTTTCTTTCTTACCGATTTGTGAAAAAATCCTCCAATCTTCCGCATCTCCCTCAAATAGCCATGGTTGTATCTCACGCCAGTTTCTGACTATCATACCATCTCCTCCTTAAGCTTAGAGTTCTATAATTTATAATTTTTACCATACCATTTTTATTAGAAAATTAATGTATACCGGCTTTGAGTTTTTCAACGCAATTAGTAGCAGGTCCCGTATTTTTTTGCATCCCGGAAAAGGGCGATAGCATTCTCTGTCTTTACAGCCAGTGGGTTTATCCCGTCTATCTCGCACGCTACCAGATCATCCATAACCTTCTTTATGTTCCCTCCGGAGTGAAATATGACCTTCCTGCTATATTGTAGATGACATCCAGCCTTACAGGACTTTCTATGTGACAGGGAATCGTAGGATATACGGTACATTTTAATTCCCGTTTCTGTCCTCTATGCGTGGTGTGCTTGCAGGTCCTGATTAAACACACATTCGAAATAAACGAAGACATCGGATTTGCAAACTTTTCTGAAGAAAGGGACGCGTCCGTTTTAAGAGAGTTGAAAATTTTGAGAACAGACAGCTCATACAATTACCAGTTTAATCCTTCATCCAGCATGATAAGATAACTTTCTACAGGAGTATAGTTTGAAATTGAATTTCCAGAACCCAAGGCAAATCTATAAGGCATGCATTCATCCAAAATTTCTCGCACATAACTCCTCAGATGTATTTCATCTAATGTACAAAGTTTGTCAACATCAACACCCCCCAGTGTAGTAACCCTTTTTCCATATTTTTTGTAAAACTCTATAACTGAAAAAACTTCATCTTGAAATGAATGAAAGGCATCTATTCTTACATCTTCAATTAAATCATCCATAAGAGAAAAAATATTTCCGCAACTATGAAGCCAGTACATTTTATTATGTTGATGCGCGACAGCCGCGTATTTTTTATGCCAGGGTAAAACATATTTTCGTAAAACCTGTGGAGAAAATAAAGTAGAGGTCTTAAACCCCATGTCATCCCCCTGGAAGAAAGCACCTATTCCGTTTATTTCAGCCACATTCTCATAAAAATGATAGATTAGCTCACCCACTTTATTGAAAACAGCCTCCACTAGTTCCGGATTATCATAAAGGAGGTAACTCATTCCTTCAAATCCAAATAAGATTTCGCTGCACACTTCTAAAATCCCAAAACCCGCGTTTGTTATTATTTTCATTCCTTCGGGCAATAAATCTGATGAATATTCATAGATTGAATAATCAATCTTATCAACATCTGGCCACGGGTACTCCTCAAAGTCTTTCCATGAATGGATCATGCCTATTCCTTCATCTAGCCACACTCTTTCCCCTCGGTTAATCAAAGCAGTATCAGTCGTACTTTGCTCCTTTCCTGGAAAATATAAGTCATTCACTCTCGCGCCTACCAGCGGTATATAGTCATATCCCATTCTGTACCATACTTTCACATACTGGGTGATGAGTTCCTCTTTCATTCCTGGAGTAGACAGTGGCTTATTGCCTATTAAAGTTTCAGGTATGGCTTTTTCACCTAATAGATTCTCTATAATAAAAGTAGTTATTTCAGGGTCAGTAAATAACTCTACAAAATGGACTCTTTCTGCTTTTTTATTTCCTTTTATTACGTTTTGAAGCTCCTCAAAGTTTGGCTTTGGATTCCTAAGAGGGAAGGTTTTTATCTTCATTTTATACATTTTTAAGAACAAATCTGTAGTTATTGTTTGAGAGCAGTTTATTTTCGCACAACAACTCAAAATCAATGGAAACTTCTTTTCCTTCGTCTTTCTGAGAAAATTTCAGTTCCATAGAACCGATCTTCTTCAATGCATTATCTTTAATAAAACATTTAATCTTCTCTTTTTTAATTTCTTTATGATCAATGGATACTGAATATTTTACCACTAGTGAGTCGAATCTCCGAGGTAAGTCATTCACAATATAAAGTCCTTTTAAAAAATCACTTTCAATAAATCTGTCATCTGGCCATTCCATAATAATGTGTATGGGATTAAAAGCCTGTTTCAAGGTTTCATAACCGAGTTTCTTTTTTCTAAAATAATCTATTATTGACCACGTTATCGCTGGCCAACAATCATTGAAAACGAATTGCAGTGCACCATTACATGGTTTAAATTTATGCATCCTATAGAATTCAGTATGATATTTTAAAAGATGAGCTTGATATTTCTGGCTTTCATCTATTAATACTTCAAGAGAACCGGGCATTTCTATCCATGTAAATTGTTGCTCATCCTGGAAGCAGTGGTAATTATATTTTTTCAGATTTGGTGGCCAAAGATCTTCCAAAGGCATAATCTTTTCTAACGATGCTTTCTCCGGAAGAGCCTGGGCCCCGTATTCACCTATTAATTCAATCTCCTCTTTATCTACATCTTTGAGTGCCTCTAAGGATGGCCAGAAGTCTGTTTTATACCAGCCATAGTATAGATGATTATCAATGCTCCATCCATACTTCTCTTTCCATTTTTTATAATCCCACTGTGCTGGATATGCATTTGCCTGCTGAATGATTCTATGTTTATCTAACTTTGCAGCCTCATTGACTAAGGCCATGCTCAATTTTTCAAAGTTCTTTATGCCTGGCTCACTACCCATACACCAGATGACAATCGAGGGATGATTGTATAATTGATTGATCATATCTCTCAGCAGAAGTATTGCTCTTCGTACCACATCGCTTGAATTGCTCATTCTCCATTGCATTGGAAAATCCTGATATATTATTATTCCTTCTTCATCGCAGCAATGATAAAATTCTTTTTTTTCAACAATGCAGAATGTTCTGATTGTATTCATATTCGCTTCTTTAACCAACTGGATATCTCTTTTATATTTTTCCAAATTCATATTAGAAAGAAACTGATCAGAAAGATAGTTAGTTCCGCGGAAAAATAGGCGCTTACCGTTTAGATAGGTTTCCCAGCTCTTTTCTTTTTTCTCTATAGTGCGTATTCCAAAGCTCGTTGAAATACTATCATATATGCTTCCATCCTCTTTTAGCTCTATTTCTGCAATATAGAGATTGGGTTTTCCTAAGTCCCATGTCCACCAAAGCATCGGATTTTTAATAGTAATATTTATTTCCTTTTCACCTTCACCTGGCTTAAGGACTGTATCTGAAGCGGTGAAAATCACTTCGCCCTCAAAATTTTTTGGTTTTATTTTAATTGTCATACCACAGTTTTTATACTCCAGAAAACTATTGATAACTGTTAACTGTATGCACACCGTTGCTTTATCAGTGTTTTCATTCAATAAACTATCTATCTTAATATGTTTCAGATATATTAAGTTCGAGACTTCTAACATCACATCGTTATATATACCTCCGGGATTGATCGATAGGTTATTCACATCCCAATCTTGCAAGGCACCTTTAATCAAGGTCTTTTTTTCATGTTCTTCTATATCGATAACATTTATATCATTTGGAGAATCAACCTTTACAGCTACAATGTTTTCATCCTCTTTGATCCATTGAGTTACATCGTATTCGAACGTATTGAAAAATCCCTCATGAGAACCTAAATAAAATCCATTAATCCATGTATCAGCGAAATAATCTATCCCTTTGAACTTCAGTCGATACACCTTATTTTTTTCTTTTTTTTCAAGCGTAAATCTTTTACGATACCAGACGATTCCATTGTAATCATAACTCTGGGCCTGCCAGCAGGCGGGCACTTCTATATCATCCCAATCTTTATCATCATAATCAGGATTCATATATCGGCATTCTCTTCTATAAGCCATTACAATATCTTCAGGATACATCTCTCCACTATTTTTTGGATCCAATTTGAATTTCCATCTTCCGTTTAATGTAAGAATCTGACCCACTTATTTTGCTCCTTTCGTATCGATAATAGTTGAACTGTTGACTTATCGATAATTTCTATAAATCATTAACCTTATTATTTGTAAATAAGTTGACTTTTAATAAATCATGTAATTCAGTAACATCAAAGATGTTTCTCAAACCAACCCAGAATTATTTCCCTGATAGTTGTCCACTGCTCTTCAATGAACGTAATTCCATGCACTTTTCCCTCAAATATTAAAAGCTCTGATAGCCCTTTGAGATTTTTTTGTATATTTTTTGCCGCACGCGCAGCATTGGGATCATTCTCGCTTGCGATGAGCAATATTGGACAGAGGCGTGCCTCTTTATCGATCTCAATCGGAGGGCTCGACATACTCACAACGCTTTTAATTCTTTGGTCTTTCTCAGCAGCCATAATAGCGAATTTTGCAGCCATATTTGCTCCTATCACGCCAATATGTTCAGAATCAATGAAATCACGAAGTGAAAGATACTCTACTGCAGCGAGGAGATGTTCCAGACATGGGGACTTTGAGGCGATTATGAGAGATGAGTATCCTAATCTGGAAAGCTCATCAGCAAAAACAAACCAAGGTTCCGTAACTCCCCATCCATAATGGGCTGTAGCAACAAGTATAAGGCCAGGCAGCTTTTCATGGCTGGCAGGATAGAAGAGAATAGCATTTATCCTTTCTCCATCAACAGGAATATATATGTCTGTCCTTATTACCTTCGTAATTGATCGCTGCTCAAGTATACCTATTCGAGGCGGTCCCCCTTCCGAAAAAACAAGCTTACCTTCATGTAATGCGGTTACCGCGAAGTAATTTATTTTTCCATAACGAAGAAGATCACTCACTTCGCCATACCGTGCAAATAAAGGCCCTTTGGGCTTGACCTTTATACCGTTAATGAAGACATTCGACTGTTTTGAGAACCAGCAGCTGATTCCAATCTGTTTCCCTTCCCATTCTGCTGGAACAGAGATTGCACGTCGATAAAGAACTAATGGGGTATCCCATGTTTCCCACTCAATTCCCTGCTCTTCCCAGATTTCAGGAGCATAAACCGTAAGCCACTTACTATCGTCATATCCAGGTTGTACCATACTCTCATCAATAAACTCAATTTTCTTGTACTTCCACTCGCCGCTTAGGTTTATGGCATTCGTTATGCTCACATCGGTTATAAATTCCTTTTCAATTGCAAAAGCACCCTCAATTTGACATAGCAGCACAAGAGAAATAACAAATACAAAGAACATTAATCTTTTCTTTTTCTGCATAATTCCTCCTCTTTTTCCGCTTATTTAATTTCATGCTGAAAAAAAATAGAGCTATTCGTGAGGAGATTTTTGCTTTTGTATCAGTAATACAGTGGTGTTACATGCAAAAATGGCCCATACAATCGGACACACCAGGATTAGACCTAACTTGGTCCACCGGATTGATAAAGCACATAAAACCAATAAGCTGAACAGCCCTATGGTTGGTACTTTATAAAGTGATGCGAGTTTAAACGCAAATATAAAGGTTTTCTTTATGGAAATGTCATACATGGTCATTAAAGAAAAAATATAGGCGAAGAGCAAGGCCACGAATAATAACGCGGCAAATTGTATAGATAAAGGAATAATCAACCACGTCTGGTCTGGAGTAACCTGCAGCATACGTGAAGTGCCAATCGCAAAAGATATAAGTGAGGCTATCAAGCTTCCCAAAATGAGGCTGCGGCCATAAAAATGGCGAATACCATATATCATATCATTCACTCCAAAACTCTTCCCATTTGCAATTCGACCAGAAACATACATGAGCCCGGAAAATGTAGGAACAACAGTAAAGCACCCAAGCCATAATGCAAGCATAAATAAATCAGACATAAAAAAAATCATGGATGGCACACATAGCAGGCAGAATATGATATTGCAAATCAATAATAAAGGTAGATTCTCCCATAGATCATGTAGAGACTTTTTCACATAATTTTTTTCTTCCAAGATGTCTTCGACCATTTCTTGTCTTCCTACTCTTATACAAGCAACTTAATCACTTAATACCTGTTAATGTAATGCCCTCAATGATATATCGCTGAGCGAAGAGAAATACAATCAACACAGGTATAACAGCCATAGTCACAGCTGCCATTAACCTCGTTGGACTTCCTATATCATATTGACCTCGAAGCATCACAAGTCCCACTGGAATGGTGAAATTTTCAAGTGAACTTAAAAAAATTAGAGGCCGAAATAATTCATTCCAGAAATAAAGGAAAGCTAGAATCGCTAATGCAGAAAGCGCTGGTCCGGAAAGAGGTAAAATAATTCGTGAATATATCGTTAAGTGACCGGCACCATCAATCCTCGCAGCCTCTTCTAGTTCTTTAGGTATGGTTAAGAAAAATTGGCGCAAGAGAAATACTCCGAACGCACTAATCAATACAGGAAGTATAAGTGAAGCATGGGTATCGTATAATTTTAATCGCCGCATCAAAATAAACAAAGGTACTATCGTTACTTGTAATGGGATCATCATGGAGGAAAGCAATAAAAGAAAAAGAACGTTGCTTCCTTTAAATCGAATACGAGCAAATGCATAAGCTGCAGTAGAACAGGTAAATAACTGACCGAGTGTTATAATAGATGCTATTTTAAAACTATTCCACATATATCTGAGAAACGGTATTGATTTTAATAATTGTTTATACGCATTTAAGTTTGATAAATCCGGTAACCAGCGAGGTGGGAGCGAAAATGCAGTTTCAACTGTACCGAAGGATGTGGATAACATCCATACAAAGGGTGTCACCATTATTATTACGCCAAGGGAAAGTATAATAAAAAGCAGAACTTTTCTGGAGAAAGGAAGCAGTTTTCTCTTTTTAAGTGTATCAGGAACCATTCAGTTGACCTCCTTTATCTGTAAAAAACCCACCCTTTACTCACTCTAAATTGTATCAAAGTAAGCGCGGCAATTAATACAAACAGCAATAAAGAAACGGTTGCGGCATACCCCATATTAAAAAAACGGAAGCCTGTTTCATAAATGTACATTACAACTGTCCGGGTGGCATCACCAGGCCCCCCTCTGGTAAGAACAAAGGGCATATCAAAGATTTGAAAAGCATTTATCAATCCTATTATTACTAAAAAGAAGATAGTAGGAGTTAAAAGAGGGAAGGTGATATATAAAAAACGTTGTAAACCTCCGGCACCATCAATTTCTGCTGCTTCATACAACTGTCTAGGTATATTTTGAAGACCAGCTAAACACACGATCATGTAAAACCCGATATTCTTCCATACCTCTATAAGGATGACTGAAACTTTCGCCTGTCTGCTTGAAAGGAGCCAGTTAATCCGAGGAATACCTATCTTCCCCAAATAGTAATTAACAATTCCAAGATCTGTGTTTAATAATAAATTCCATACAAGTGCTATTGCAGTAACCGAAGTGATCATAGGAAAAAAGTATGTCGTTCGGAGAATATATCTAAATACTGCATGAATCCTCCTGTTAAGTGCAAGTGCAATTAATAGTCCTCCGCCTACATTTAGCGTCACCACACCAAATACAAAAATTAAAGTATTTTTAAAGACAGTAAAAACGTGTGGATCCTTGAACAATGTTTTATAATTATCAAGGCCAATAAAATTTGGAGGAGTGAACATATCCCAATAGAAAAAGCTCAAGACTATGGCGGTAATCATTGGACCTATTATGAATACCAGAAACCCTATCATTGTTGGTAAAATAAACAGATGACCTGTTATGTTTTCTCTTTTGGCTAGTTTACCCACGCTCTTCTTTATGTGCATATTTTGTCCTTCCCATCTTTAAACACATGAATACAATAATAGGTGGGTCAGAGTGTTATTCATCCCCTGACCCACTTGAATTAATGCGCAGATTTTTAAAAGAGCGACTATCTATATCTTGCCAATAAGGCATCAATCTCTTTATGCGCTTTTTGACAACCATCTTTAGCTGTCATTTCGTTGGCAAGAATGGAGCTCACATATCGAAGCCAAATATTTTCTACTTCAGTGAATGGTATCGGTGCAGGAACCGCTTTCGCATCGTATTTGACAATGGATTCATAAAAAATCTTATAATTCTTGGGAGGGAAAATTCCCATTTTTTCACTTGTCGCGAGTGATTTTAATACGGGAATGTTACCTATCGGAGCGCCTCTTTCACCGACAAACTTAGAAACCACATCTTTTCTTGACATATACTTTATGAATTTCCAGGTTGCCTCAGGATTCTGAGATGTGCTCAATAAGGGAAAAGCATCCACGCCAAATAATGTTTTTCGAGGTGTATTTTTTGTCCACAGTGGCCAGTATTGAATGTCACAATTGGTAAAGTTTTCTGGAACAAAGGTCATAATGGGCCAACGACCTGCGCCGAACATGGCTATCTCACCTGCCATGAATAGTGTAAATGTGGGACCATACCCAGGTGTAGGTGCAACTTTATGTTTATATACTAGATCCTGCATAAACTGCATAACTTCGATAATACGAGGGTCATTCGCGTTAGACCTACTCAAATCTTCACTGAGTAGGCTTGTTCCACTCGCGAATATCCAGGGGATAGTACTGGTGAAATATCCGGGTTCAACCGCAAAACCATACTGGTCTGGCTTACCATCACCATCTCTGTCAATGGTAAGCTTTTTACAAATGTTAACAAAATCTTCCTTTGTCCAATCAGCCTTTGGATAAGGAACACCCGCTGCATCGAACATTTTCTTATTGTACCAAATGACCATGTTATTCCAGCTATACGGCATCCCATATATCTTTCCCTCTATTTTATTGGCTTCAAGCAGAGCAGGTGCAACATCATCAAGATACTCTTTTAATTCCTCTTTATCTTTTTCAATATATGGGTCAAGAGGCTGCATGAGTTTTTTACTATGCAGAAATAGCACTCCTTCTGTCGCGACCCATATGGTATCGGGTTTTTCACCACCAGCGATTAAGGTTGCTACTTTATCTAGATACTCTCCCCACGTGGTACCTGAGACGGGAACATAATTTATGGTAATACCAGGATTTTCTTCAACGAAGTTTGCGAGAGTATTTTTCCAACCTTCGGTTACCTCCGGACTATACAGCCAGAAGATGAAGTTTAACTCCTTCTCTTCCGGAGCCCTCTCTGCAAATAAATTCCCCGATATACCGATCACAAAGCATACTATGATCACACACATAAATAATTTTACAAACTGTTTACTAATTTTAGCCATTTGTTACCCTCCTTTTATGTTTGTTATTACCTCTTTTAACAAAAAATAATCATTAAAATTGAATGTTTGCATCACCTCACTTTCATTTTATTCTTAACGTGAACAACTTTATAATTTTAGCAGAAATAATTATATCTTATAAGTTGTATAAAAATCCTTCTCGCTTTATGTTTTTTGTCCGACTGTCTCTCTAATTACAAGATCTGTGTAGAGCATCATTTTCAAAGGGATCGAATTTTCTTTTTCAATCAAGTTACGAATTCTTTCAATTGCCAAAATCCCCATGTTCTTTTTCGGCACTCTTATGGTGGTAAGGCGGGGTACGGTTAACCCAGCTTCATATACGTCATCAAATCCAACGATTGATATATCTTCAGGGATCTTAAGTCCACTTTGTGTTATGGCATCCATCGCTCCAAAAGCGGTCTTATCACTTACGGCAAATATAGCTGTCGGCCTCTCGGGGAGTGATAAAATCTGATTCATTTCAAAATATCCTTTTTTATATTCCGCATGGTCAGTTTGGACAATCCACTCCCTTTTTACAGGTAATCCAAATTCATCCATTGCCTCCAAAAAACCTTCAAATCTTTCAGTCAAACTTTTATAATATTTTGGACCTTTTATAACTCCAATATTTCTATGGCCGTTTTCGATTAAGTATCTCGTGGCTTTGTATCCTCCATTTATATTATCAGCCAGCACACAATTATATTTTTTGCCTATTACAAAATTGTCCAAGAGCAAGATTGGTTTGGAGATTTCTTTTTTAATACTTTCCAAGAGTTTATCGTTGATAGCACCTCCTCCTATTGCAATAAGTCCATCAATATCTGTGCTCAGCAATTTTGATATTAAATCCGCATGATCTTCATTATTCGCAATCAGAGTAAAGGAAATACTGTAATCATGTAATCGTACACCTTCCTCCAGTCCCTGGAGAATTTCTCCATAAAAAATATCAGCGAAGGGCAAGCCTTTTAATTTCTCAAATAGAAAATGTATTTTATATGTGGCTTTTATTTCATCTTTTTCCTTAATTTCATTCATAGGAATAGGATACTTTAATTCCCTCGCAATCTTTAACACTTGTGCTCTTAATTCACTCCCTACTCCTTTCTTATTGTTTAAAACTAGAGAAACAGTGGAAATAGAAACACCTAATTTTTCAGCAATATCCTTTAATGTAGCTGCCATATTTCACTAAAAATTTTTAGTAATTTTTTAGTATTTTACTAAAAATAAATAATTTTATCAAGTGTTTTTTATTAAAAATTTTAATAATTTTAATATATTATATCTAATCTATAAATTATGGTAACCTAATACATGGTTTCTTTTTAAAATAGTAAATAGAACGAATGTTAAGTTCCTAGATATCTAGATTATACAGAGTATCGGACACGAGTAAAATAGTGGTACTGATGGTGCCAGACTCCTAAAACATTAGTAGTCGTTGGTGAACAATAGCCTGCTTTGCAGGAGGGGGCACCAACTCAAAAATTTTGAGCCGGTTTACCGGCGACGAATTAGTTCTTTAACTCTTTATATTTATAAATTATTATTTTTTGCACTATATATTTTTTTGAATATAGGAATTAGCCACCAGTTTCGCTGGTGGAGATGTCAACAAGAACTAATTATCCTTAATAAGAGGAACTTAGCATGCCAGTATTTAGAACAGATGGTGAAGAAATATTGCGCGCACCTGGGCAAAGAATCATTTTTTAACTTGATATAACACGATAGAAGAGCAATTTAAATTAGACATGAAATAACTTCGTCAAAACCCGACAAAAGCTCTGAGTGTTGACCATACAATAGCCGCACACCAGAACAGGCAAAATGCCCAGGGACCGTACTTTGAGAATGCAAAGCTTTTTACGTGGTCTTTATCCTTATCCAGATTAGTCTCAACACCAGGAATCATGTCTCGATCGATAGTAATATCACGGAGCCCTTCCGAGGCTTTCAACAAGCTGCGTTGTTTCAGCAGCCATTTATCGATTGTTCGGTGAGCTGCGTTAATTGGCTCTAGGAGAATTAAGGCCACGAAAATCCCGAGCACAGTAGTTAGATAAACAGGCACAATCACGGCACGGAAATTGGCTACCGTGTTGAAAATTGCAAAAGGGACTACAAGAAACGATTGACAAGTGACCAAAATAGTCGATCTCATTGCCAGAAGACTGAATTCATGTTTGACTTCATCACGATAAAACCTGAGCTTTTCAAGGTCAGATAATGGCTCCATAGAGATATTCCACCTTATCAATATAAAGATTTAAATGCACAAGATTATCTCGTTCACTTGAGTAGCCAGAAAAAGCACTCATTACAAAACAAACAATTACTCCTTACAGATTTGATTTAATATAGTTATGACTTAAGTAACAAAAAATAAATTCTTTGTCGTTTATAATGAAAAATAATTTTTCAATTAGTCCCTATTCACATGTATGGACGTGAAAACATATTCATGCTATAATATTTTATCTGCTGTAGTTTTATATGTTTCTGCAGGCATCTAATTCTTTAAGCTATTCATTCGATAAAATGAAATTAGACGTTTATGCCAATGCATATTCTGATTTTTTCAGACAGTA